>Ga0209201_1000154_pt1 | contig 108426 bp, 101 predicted proteins | sample AD_UKC055_MetaG_FD_184411 | JGI IMG/M metagenome (GOLD analysis project Ga0209201, IMG submission 184411) | Active sludge microbial communities of municipal wastewater-treating anaerobic digesters from USA - AD_UKC055_MetaG (SPAdes) (version 2) | ecosystem: Engineered > Bioreactor > Anaerobic...
TATATGTTAGAAGTTCTCTAAAAATTTGATCATTCAAATCGTCTATCTTATCATCTTCATCTATAGATTTTCTTGCAAGTTCAAGATCTCTATTTAAAAATGCTTTTAAAGAATCAACAAGCATCTGAGCACAGATATCTTTCATTCTCGGAAGGTCTATTAATGGTTTTAAAAGAGGTTCATCTGCAATGGTTAAAGTTATTTCAGCAATATCAACACAATGGTCAGCCATTCTCTCAAGATCAATATTTGCAAAAAGTATTGCACTGATTATTCTTAGATGTTCTGCTTTAGGGTTTTGTGTTGCAATTGTCTCAAGACACTCTCTCTCAAGATCCATTGAGTAGCTATCTATATAATCATCTTTTTCGACAATCTCTTTACATAATTCCTTGTTCCTATCTTTTAGAGCAATAAATGATTTTTCTATCTGATCGCTAACAATTGAAACAAGGTTAGAGACCATCTCTTTTAAAGAAACGATTTTTCTTTCTAAAATTTCACTCATAATCACTCCTTTCTATCCAATTTTACCAATTAAATACTCTTCAGTTTTTTTACTCTTAGGAACAGTAAACATTTCTGTTGTTTTACCAAATTCAATCAACTCTCCTAAATAGAAAAATGCAGTATAATCTGAAACCCTACCTGCTTGTCCAATATTATGTGTTACAAGAACAGTTGTAACACTTTTTTTCAGTTCAATAATTAACTCTTCAATAATAGAAGTGGCCACAGGATCAAGAGCAGATGTTGGCTCATCTAAGAGTAATATTTCTGGTTTCATTGCAAGAGCCCTTGCAATGCATAATCTCTGTTGTTGTCCCCCTGATAAAAAAGTCCCCTTTTTAAACAAATTTTCCTTAACTTCATCCCAGAGGCCACTTTTAATTAAAGATTCTTCAACAATTTTATCTTTTTCCTCTTTTGATAATTTTATTCCTGAAAGTATGTATCCCGCAATTACATTGTCATAGATTGTCATTGTTGGAAATGGATTTGGTTTTTGAAAAACCATTCCAATTTTTTGTCTCACTATCATTGGTTCAATTTGATATAAATCTTCACCTTTTAATAGAATTTGACCCTCAATTCTTGCTCCAGGAGAAAGCTCATGAAGTCTATTAATACATCTTATCAAAGTTGTTTTTCCACATCCAGAAGGACCTAAAATTGTAGTTACTCTATTTTCATAAATTTCAAGATTAACATTTTTTAATACTTTTTGACTTCCATAATAAGCATTTAAATTTTTAATCTTTAAAATCACATTTTCCATTTTTTCTCCATAAATCTGCCAAATAAGTTTATGGATAATACAATTATAATTAATATTGTTGATGCTGCAAATGCTTGGTTATGCCAATCCTTATATGGACTTGTTGCATATACATATATTAGATATGGTATTGTACTCATTGGTTTTAATAAATTCAAATTTAAAAATTGATTACCAAATGCAGTAAAAAGAAGAGGAGCAGTTTCTCCCAATATCCTTGATATTCCAATAAGAGTACCTGTTAGAATTCCGACAGAACCCGATGGAAGAAGAATTTTTAAAACAATTCTATGATATGGAACACCCATTGCATATGCTGCCTCTTTAATTTCTATTGGTATTAAATTTAAAACCTCTTCTGTTGATTTTATAACAAGTGGTAACATTATAAAAGATAAAGCAATACTACCTGATATTGCAGAGAATTGTTTTAATGGTTTAACTATCCATAAATATGCAATTATACCTATAACTATTGAAGGTATACCTTGGAGTGTATCAACAAGAATTTTAACTATTTCTGTATATTTTTTTTCTTTATATTCAGATAAAAAAATTCCAACAATAATTCCAATAGGTATAGCTATCAACGCAGCAACTCCTACTATTATAAAACTGCCAACAATTGCATTAAAGATTCCTCCGCCAATCTCGCCCATTGGTTTTGGCATTGAAAAGATAAATTTTAAGTTTACATATTTTAGTCCTCTAATTAAAACAAAATAGATTATTAAAAAAAGAGGAATTATAGATAAAAAAGAAAATAAAAAGACGAAAATTTTATACAATTTGTTGTTAAAAATTCTTCTTTTAATGGTTTTTTCGTTCATTTCAAAAACTAAATCTTCTTATTATTAATCTTCCAAGAATATTAATCAATATTGAAACAATAAAAAGTATTAAACCAATTTCAATAAGTGAAGAGGTATATAATTTTGTAGTTGCCTCTGTGAATTCATTCGCAATCAAGCTTGCCATTGTTTGCCCAGCTGAAAATATACTCTCTGGTATTTTGTTAGCATTTCCAATTACCATTGTTACTGCCATAGTTTCGCCAAAAGCTCTACCAAAAGAGAGAAGAAAACCAGCAAAAATTCCATTAAAAGAAAATGGAAGAGTAACTGATTTAAGAGTCTCAAATTCTGTTGCACCTAAAGAGATTGCACCTTCTTTTACTTCGATTGGAACCATTGAAATTACCTCTTTTCCAATTGAAGCAGAATAAGGAATAATCATAATTGATAAAATTATTGAAGCAGTAAAAATCCCAACTCCAATTGGTTGAATACCGAGTTTTGATTGTAAAGTCCTCATAAATGGAGCAAGAATAAAAAGACCCCAAAGACCAACTATAACTGATGGAATTCCAGCAATCAATTCAACAAAAGTTTGAAAAATATTTGATATTAATTTATTTTTTAAAATCTCACTAAGAAAAATAGAAATTGATAATGAAAAAGGAATCGAAATCAAAAGAGAAATAACTGATGTAAGAAGTGTTCCGATCAAGAATGGAAATGCACCAAATTTATTGTTTATAGGATCCCAATCTTTTGAAAATAGAAAATTTATTCCAAATTCCTTGATTGATGGAATTGAAGAAAAGACAAGGCTTAAGAAAATTCCTGATAATAGTGCGACAATTAAAAAACCCGAGAGAAGTAAAACTATTTTGAAAACCTTGTCTTTTCTCATAATCTATTTATACAATTTATTCAACCGCTTTTCCAGAAAAAGTAATACTATTTATATTCTCTTCATTTATCTTTTTAACAGCATCTGGAATTTTTGCGTATAATAACTCTTCATTATAATCCTGAGCTTCACTGTTTATCCATTTTAGAAGTTCAACAATTGCCTTTGCTCTGTTCAAATCTCTTCCACCATAATTTTGCTCTTTATAAACAATAATCCATGTAAAAGTTGAAATTGGATAGCCTTCTGGATTGTCTGTATTTACTATGGAAACCCTAGTATCTTTTGGAATTGTTACATTTGCTGCTTTTGTTACAGAATCAAGAGTTGGTTCTATAAAATTACCACTTTTATTTTTTACTAAACCATAAGGCATATTATTTTGTTCAGCATAGATTAGTTCAACATATCCAATTGCACCTTGAGTTTGTTGTACAATTCCAGCAACTCCAGCATTACCCTTTCCACCTAATCCAACTTTCCAATTTAAGGATTTACCAGTTCCAATTTCTTTTTTCCATGAGCTACTCACTTTAGTTAAATAATCACTAAAAGCATAAGTTGTTCCACTACCATCAGATCTATGAACAACTGTTATTGATAAATCTGGTAAATTTATATCTGGATTTAACTCTTTAATTTTTTGATCATTCCATTTTGTTATATTTCTCATAAAAATATCAGCAATCATTTCTCCTGTGAATTTTAATTTTGGATTATTTGGTAGATTATATGTAACAACAACTGCTCCAAGTGCAGTAGGGATATGAACGATTTCAGCTGGAGCACTTTTCAACTCCTCATCACTCATAAATGCATCAGTTGCTCCAAAATCAATAACTCTTTCAGTTAATTGTTGAATTCCACCACCTGAGCCTATGCCTTGATAATTTACCTTGACCTTGTTATTTGTTTTTGTGTAATATACACTAAACCATTTATCATAAAGGGGTTGTGGGAATGTTGCACCAGCTCCAAGAAGTTCGACTTCTTTCTCTTCCTCTTTACATCCATAAAAAATAAAAAGAGAAGAGAAAATTAAACCTACTAAAATTAAGCTTAATAAGAACTTTTTCATCTGCACCTCCTTAAAAGTTCTTCTATTACCACTATAAATTTTTTCAGTTAATTAGGTATAAAAATTTTGTTAAGTTTCTGTTAATTTATTGTGGAATAGTTATTATAAATTTACTGCCCTTACCAACTTCACTCTCAACTTCGATCTTACCATTATGTAGAGCTATTATATGTTTTACTATTGATAAACCTAAACCAGTTCCTCTAAGTTCTTTTGATCTTGATTTATTTACTACATAAAATCTTTCAAAAATTCTATCAAGATGTTCTTCTGGGATTCCAATTCCTGTATCAATTATCTCTATAACAGCATTACCCTCTTTTAAATAATAGTTAATGTTTATCGCACCCTCTTCTGTATATTTTATTGCATTGTCTATCAAATTTATAAAAACCTGTTCAAGTTTATAAGGGTCACCTTTAATTTTAGTATTATAATTATCTGTATCAATTTTTATTTTTAAATTTCTCTCTTTTATCTTATTTGAAAAAATTTTAATAACATTATTTATCATCTCTATAAAATCAAATTCAGAAATTTCAAGTACTACATCTTTATCTTCAAGTTTAGAAAGCGTAATTAAATCATTTATTATGTTTATCATTCTATCAACATTTCTTTTTATTATTTCAATATATTTTTTCTCATCTATCTCTTCTTCAAGAGTTTCAACGAAACCCTTTATTGCTGTAAGTGGAGTTTTTAATTCATGTGATGCATCTCTGACAAAATCTCTTTTCACCTCCTCTATCTTTTTAATTGATGATGTATCAAAAAAAGTAAAAACAAATTCATTGATAGTTTTAAGATAAAACCCTTTGATTAAATAATTTTTATTTTTTATATATATCTCTTTTTTCTGTGTCTCTTTTGTTTTCAAAATATTTTTTATAAAATCAACAATTTCAATATTCTTCAAAACTTCCCAATAGTGTTTATTGATTATGTCTATTTCTTTTATGATATTTTCAAAAACTTGATTGCAAAGAGTAATTAATCCATCTGAATTTATAACAAGAACGCCTTCTTCAATTGATGATAGAATAGTGTTTATCTCTTCTTGTTCTTTTTTATAAGATTTGATATTTTCTTCAAGTTCACTGCTTAAAACATTGAGATATTGAGCTATTTCTCCAAATTCATCCTTTTTTTTGATTATTATTTTTTTACCATAATTTTTTTTGGAAAGTTCTTTTAAAAAGTTTTTTATCTCATTAATATTAGAGAGGAAATATCTTGAATAATAGAAAGATAAAATTAAACTAATAGATAAGCCAATTAATGAGATTAATACTATATTTAAAATAGTTCTATTGATTAAACTATTTAATTCTTTTAAAGAAAGACTAACTCTTATTATAGAAATTATATTATTAAATGAATCATAAACTGGTAGTGATATATAAAGCATATCCTCTTTTGTTGATGAACTATATCTTATTGATTTTCCAATTTGTCCATTCAAAGCTTCGATAATTTCTTCTCTTGATTTATGATTCTCCATAAGGGTTGGATCAAGAATTGAATCAGCAATGACACTACCATCTGGTTTTATTATTGTTAATCTGAACTCCTTTTCTGATTTTAAAGATTTGATATATTCATCAATTTTTATTTCATCATCTGAAGAAAGTTTTTCTTTTATTGTTGGTTCAAGCATATAAGCAATTTCAACAAGATTTGATTCATAAATTTTTATTGAGCTATCTCTTAAGTAAAAAAAAGTTATTGTAACTATTAAAATTATTGGGATAAGAATCGTTAATAAACTTGTTATGATTAATCTTTTTGGGATTTCTTTTTTAAATTTCAAATTTATACCCCACTCCTCTTATATTTTTTATATGATATTTATAATTTTTAAGTTTATCCCTCAAATTTTTTATATGAACATCAATTGTTCTATCAAGAACTACTTTATCTATACCCCAAAGTTCATCAAGAATCTCATCTCTTGAAATAACCTCACCCTTCTTTTTAATTAAGATAAGGAGAATTTTGAATTCAGTTGATGTTAAATTTATCTTTTCGTTATCTATCCAAACTTCAAATTTTTTAGGATAAATAATGAAATTTTCCTCTATCTTAATTACTTCTTTTGCATCTTCAATATATTCAATCCTTCTTAATACTGCCTTAATTCTTGCTATTAACTCTCTTATTGAAAATGGTTTAACAATATAGTCATCAGCCCCAATTTCTAATCCAATAACTCTATCAAATTCCTCACCTTTTGCTGTTAAAATTATTACGGGCACTCTCTTCTGTTTCTCTTTTATTTTTTTTAAAATTTCAAGACCATCTATATCTGGAAGCATAAGATCAATAATTGCTAAATCAACCCTCTCTTTTTCAACAAACTTTAATATATCTTCTCCTTTTTGAAAAAGATATGGAGTAAATCCAGATTTTTTTAAATTTATTTTTAATAACTCTAATATATCAATTTCATCATCAACAACTGCAATTTTTTCATTCATATTTAAATAAATTATATCAAAATTGATATGTTAAAATAATAATAATGGATGATAATTTAGAAACTGTAAAAGAACTTATTGATAAAACTGATAATATCTATGCCTTGACTGGTGCTGGAATTTCAACAAATGCTGGTCTACCAGATTTTAGAGGACCAAAAGGAATCTACAGATTGAAAAACTATGATGCAGATAAAATATTTGATATAAAATATTTTTCAATAAACCCAGAATATTTTTATAATTTTATTAAAGATTTCATTAATTTAACTGACAAAATTGAACCAACCTTTACTCATAGGTTCCTTTATAAATTAGAGAAATCTAAAAAACTCAAAGGAATAATAACGCAAAACATTGATATGCTTCATGAAAAGGCAGGAAGTAAAAATATAATCAATATTCATGGTTCTATAAAAGATTGGTTTTGCGTTGAATGTGGAAAAAATTATGACTTGATAGATATAAAGGATAAAATAGTAAGTAGTAAAATTCCAGAATGTGATTTATGTGGTGGATTAATAAGACCGAATATTGTTTTTTATGGAGAGAGTGTACAAAATTATGATTTAGCAGTAAAATGGGTTTCAAATGCAGATTTACTTTTAGTTATTGGTACAAGTTTAAATGTTTATCCAGCTTCATTTTTGCCATCTATTACAAAAGGGAAAGTTGTTATAATTAATAAAGGTGAAATATCTGTATCTCATTTAGGCAAGTTTATTATCATTAACGAAGATATTGACGAATTTTTTAAAAAGTTAGATGAAATTTTGATTTTGGAGGGAAATCATGATTGAAGAAAAAATTAAAGAGCTCGGTTATTCTTTAATCGAGGTAACTCCACCTATTGCATCTTATTTGTCCTGTGTTAAATCTGGTAATCTAATTTTTTTATCTGGTGTAATATCAGATAAAAAGGGAAAACTTGGAAAAGATTTAACAACTGAAGATGGTTATGAAGAGAGTAAAAAATGTGCCATTAAACTTTTGTCTAATCTAAAAAGTTACATAAAAAATCTTGACAATGTAGTTAGAATTGTAAAGGTTGAAGGTTATGTTAATTCAACCGAAGATTTTAGCGAACAATCAAAAGTTATAAACGGAATAAGTGATCTTCTATTCGATATTTTTGGTGAATTAGGTAAACATTCAAGAGTTGCAATTGGTGTTATGAATTTACCTTTTAATGCTTCAATAGAAATTTCAATGATTGTTGAGGTCAAAGAATGAATCGAGATGAAGCGATAAAACTTATAAAAGAAAAATTAAATGATAATAATCTTGTTTATCACTCAATTTCAGTTGGTGCAATTATGAAAGGAGTTGCAAAATATCTTGGAGAGGATGAAAATAAATGGGAGTTGTGTGGAGTTTTGCATGATATTGACTATTCTGAAACAAAGGATGATCCAAATAAGCACTCTATCGTTGGTGCAGAATATTTGAAAAATTTAGGTTTTGATGATGAATTTACAAATGCTGTTGCTTCTCATAATGAAAGACATAAAATAGGTAGAGAATCTCTTCTTGCAAAAGCTCTTTATGCTTCTGACCCTTTATCTGGTCTTATTGTTGCAACTGCTCTTGTTATGCCTGATAAAAAAATAAATAGTGTTAAGTTAAGTTCAGCTATGAAAAAATTTAAAACAAAAGAGTTTGCAAGGGGGGCTGATAGAGAACAGATAAAAACATGCGAAAGTGAATTAAATATTCCCCTTGAAAAATTTATAGAGATTGCTCTTGAATCGATGAAAGAAATCGGAGAAGAGATTGGATTATAAACAATTTCTTGTTGATTTAGATTTTATAAAATTAAAAGTTTTTTTTAATGAAAAGAAAAACAAGATTTTAAAAACTGAAATATTAGAAAATGATTCAAAAAATTTAAAAGAGACAAAAAATTATGTTTCTGAACTAATAAAAGAATATTTTTATGGTTATATAGATAAACTTGATTTATTAATTTTAAATTTTGATAATCTGACTGATTTTCAAAAAGATCTACTTATTAAACTTACTGAAATTCCAAGAGGAAAAGTAACAACTTATAAAAATTTAGGTGAAAAAATTGGAAAAGATAGAGCATATAGAGCTGTTGGAACATCTTTAGCAAAAAATCCTTTTCCAATAATTATACCTTGCCATAGAGTTATAAGGAGTGATTTAAATGTTGGAAATTATTCTAATGGATATGATTTAAAAGTTAAAATTTTACAATTTGAAGGAGTAGTCTTTGAAAAAAAATATTTTGTATCAAAAGGGTCTGTTTTATAATTTAAATTTACTAAAAAAAATTTTATTTTCTTTAATTATTTTTTTAGTTTTTATAACTTATTCCTGTAATTCAGAACAAAAAATTTTGAATGTTGGCATATATACAGAATATCCTCCTTTTTCTTATAAAGAGGATGATAAAATAAAGGGTTTTAATATAGATTTTTTGGATATATGTTTAAAAGAGATTAAATATAAACCAAATTATATAGAGATTGATTTTGTTTCGTTTGATAAGTTGAAAAATAGTGAAGTTGATATATTAATGGGTGGATATCCAATAATCTATAAATACCCAGAAGGGATTTCATTAACTGAACCATATTTTGATATGTCACTTTATCTTATCTCAAGAATTGATAATCCAATAGATTCAATAGAAAAATTAAGTGATAAAAAGTTGATTTTACCTCTTTATACTTTTTCTGAAGAATTGGTAAAAAATGTGAAAAACTTAGAAAAATTACCTTACAAAAATTACAGTGAGAGTATGAAATCACTTGAAAATGGTGATACTGATGCAGTTCTTGTAGAAAAAGTTTTACTTGATATCTATTCTTTAGATGAAAATAAATTTATAAAAGTAAAGGTATACAATCAAGGTCTAACAATTGTCCTAAGAGAAGATAGTGATGAGTTAAGATATGAATTTAACAATACAATATCTAATTTAATTAAGACAAAACAATATAAAAATCTAATTTTAAAATGGTTTGAGGAGGAATGATGAAAAACTATAATGTTGCAGTTTATGGAACTGGTTCAATGGGGACAGGAATAATTTCTTTAATCTTAGAAAAAAGTTCATTGAATTTAGTTGGTGTTATTTCTAAAAGGAAAGAGAGGGAGGGAATTGATGTTGGAGAAATTTTGGATGGGAGAAAAACAGGAGTATTGATAAGCAATTCTTTAGATAAAATATTTGAAAAGAAAGTAGATGTTTTTTTACATGCAACATCATCGAGAGTATCTGATATCTATCCAGAGATTGTTCCAATATTGAAAAATAGAATAAATGTAATAACTATTGCAGAAGAGATGTCTTATCCATGGGTTGCAAATAAAAAACTCTCAGAATCAATAGATGAACTTGCGAGAGAAAATGGTGTTTCAATTCTTGGCACTGGAGTTAACCCAGGTTTTGTTCTTGATACATTGATAATTACCTTAACAGGAGTTATGAAAAAAATTGATAAGATTTACGCTAAAAGAGTAAATGATCTTTCTCCATATGGACCTACTGTTATGAAAACTCAAGGAGTTGGAACAACCTTAAAGGAGTTTGAAGAAGGTATAAAAAATGGCACAATTGTTGGACATTTTGGATTTCCAGAATCAATCAATATGATAGCTGATGCTCTTAATTGGAAAGTTGATAATATTATTGAAACAAGAGAACCAATAGTTTCAAATGTTTTAAGAAAAACAAAATATGTTGAGGTCAAAAAAGGAATGGTAGCAGGATGTAGGCATATTGCAAAAGGAATAATTGATGGATATGAAAAAATAATTCTCGAACACCCTCAACAAATATTACCAGAACTTGAAGGAGTTGAAACTGGAGACTATATAAAAATAGATGGAGACCCTCAAATAAATTTTGTAAATAAACCAGAGATTGCTGGGGGTATAGCAACAATTTCTATAGCAGTTAATATGATTCCTCTCGTTTATGATGCAAAACCAGGGCTTCTTACTATGAAGGATTTACCTATTCCGAGATTTCTAAAATAATTTTTTTTAATTTTATAATCTGATTTGCAGTTAACAATATGTTGTGAAGTTGAACTTAATTTTATATTTTTCAAAAACCCTTATCAATAAATAATTTTTTAATTATTGACTAAAGTTTCTTAGGGTTGTAAATTTAAATAAAGGTGTAATTTTAGGAGGAATTATGGAGAATAAAATAGATTTAACTCCTCAGGCAAAACTTGTTCTTGAGAAAAGGTATCTTAAAAAAAATGAGAAAGGAGAAGTTATAGAAACTCCCTTCGAAATGTTTGAGAGAGTTGCAAGATTAATTTCAAATGTAGATAGATTTTACAATAAAGATGTTGATATTGAAAAAACATATGAGAATTTTTTGAATGTTATGATTAATCTTGAGTTTCTTCCAAATTCACCAACACTAATGAATGCTGGAAGGGAACTTGGATTGTTGAGTGCCTGTTTTGTTTTGCCCGTAGGTGATTCATTAAATGAAATTTTTGATTCTTTAAAATACACAGCATTGATCCATCAAGGAGGCGGTGGTTGTATAAGAAAGGGATCTAAAGTTATAACTTCTTTCTGTGGGATTGAGGAAATTGATAAAATATATGAAAAAATTTTCTTAAAAGGATATAAAGAGGAAATATATTCTCCAAATGCAAAATATATTGATATTAACAATTTAAATATTTTTACTCTGTCTTTTAATTCAAAGACCTACAAATATGAGAAAGACAAAATAAATAACATATGGAAATATAATATACCAAAAGGAAAAAGCTATACAATAGTTCTTGAAGGAAATACAGAAATAACAACATCAGAGTGGCATCCATTTGTTGTCTATAATAACGGAAAAATTATAGAAAAAGAGGCAAAGGACATAAAGGTTGGAGATTTGATTGTTGGACCAAATGAATCTTTAATTGAAAATTATCTTTTTGAAAATAATAAAGATGAAATTTCTATAGATTTGTCATATTTAATTGGATATTTTTTAGGTGATGGTTCTTTATCAAAAACAAAAAATGGATTAAGGATAAGATTTTTTGATTCCTCTGAAGAAGTATTAAAAGAAATAGTAAAAATTATTCATAAATTAACAAATAAAAAATACTCTATTCAAAGAGATAAAAGAAGTAAAAACAATTACATTTTAAACATTTATGATAAACAAATAATCGAGAAAATAATAAATCTTACTGGAGTTAAACCAGGTTCTAAGAGTTTTATTATAAAAGTACCTGATTATTTATATAAATGTAATATTGAAAATATATTTTCTTTTTTAGCAGGCCTAATTGATTCAGATGGATTTGTTGAAAAGAATAAAAAGAGAATAAGTTTTTCAACAGCAAGTGAAAAAATGAAAGAAGATTTGGCTTATGTTTTATCGCTTTTAGGATTTAAATTTTCAATAAGAGAAAGAAAACCAAAAAATAAAAACTGGAATATAATGTGGGAAGTTTATATAACAGGTGTAGATGAAATTGAAAAATTTGATAGAACAATAGGAAAATATATAAAAAATAATGAGAAAATAATAAGAATAAAAAATCATATAAAAACAAAATCCTCTTCTAAAAAAGGAAATGTTCCATTTGAACTTTTTGAAGAGATTTTAAATGAAGCTGGAATAAAAACTAACACAACAGAAATTCATAGAAAATCAATAAAAATTGGAAATAAATATTTCTTTCTTTCAAGATGGAAAGAGAAAAATATTATAAATTTAAATAAAATTTTATATTTGATAGATGAAGTTTTAAAACTAAATATTGAAGAAGAAAAAAAGGAAAAATTAATAAAACTCAAACTTATTTTACCAACTTTAATAGAAGTTAAAAAGGTGGCTAAAGGTAAATATGAGGGTGAATTTTACGATTTTACAGTTGAAAAAAACAACAACTATCTGGCTGGAATAAATGGGTTCACTTTAATTCATAACACGGGATTTTCGTTTTCAAAATTAAGACCAAAAGGAGATGTTGTTAAATCAACAATGGGTGTTGCCTCTGGACCAATATCTTTTATGGAGGTTTTTGATAAAGCAACTGAAACTATTAAACAGGGTGGAGTAAGAAGGGGAGCTAATATGGGAATTTTAAGAGTCGATCATCCAGATATAATAGATTTTATAACTGCAAAAGATAGACAAGGTTATTTAACCAATTTCAATATTTCAGTTTCAATTACTGACTATTTTATGAATAGATATTTTAATGATGAGGAATATGAATTAATAAATCCAAGAGATGGAAGAGTTGTAAAAAAACTTAGAGCAAGAGAAGTTTTTGATATGATTGTTGAACATGCATGGAAGAGTGGAGACCCAGGTGTTATTTTTATTGATAATATTAACAAAGCTAATCCAACACCTCATATTGGAGAGATAGAATCAACAAATCCTTGTGTTGTTGGCGATACATTAATTGCCACAGAAAAAGGCCTTGTTAAAGCAAGAAATTTAAAAAAAGGTATTAAAATTTGGAGTGGAAATAAGTGGAATGAAATCAATGAGGTCATAAATAATGGTGTACAAAAAATTTATAAGATAACTTTAAAATCAGGGGTTGAGTTGAGAATAACAAAAGATCATAAATTATATACTTCAATTGGATGGAAAAAACTTGAAGAAATTAAATTGGGGGAAAAAGTTTATATTCCATTAAATATACCGGAAGAAAGTTGCAATGATTGCGCTTTCGAATTTTATGAATTGATTGGTTATTTTATTGGCGATGGCTCTTTAAGTAATTCAAACCATGTATCTTTACATGTAGGAGATGATGATAAATTAGCTGAATATTTTGAACCAATTCTAAAAAAATATGCTGGTTCTTCATATGTTATACAAAGAGAAAGACAATATATCATAGATACACATAAGAAAAGTTTTGCAGATGAAATGAGAAAACTATTTAACATAAATGTTTCAAAAAGTGATCAAAAAGAGATTCCAGAAAATATATTAAATCTTGGACATAACTCATTAAAAGCTGTTTTAAGAGGAATTTTTTCATCTGATGGAACAGTTTATGATTCAAATGGAACAGTTACTATTGCATTATCGTCTGGTTCAATTAGACTATTAAAACAAGTTCAACTATTACTTCTTTATTTTGGTATCCCTTCAACATTAACAAATGAAAAAGAAGCAGAGATAAAAGATTTCAAAGGTAAAACTTATAAAACACAAAAAACTTATAGATTGATAATGTCTGGAGAAAGAGCAAAGTTGTTTTTTGATAAGATAGGTTTAATTGGAAAAAAGAGAGAGAAATTTTTATCACTTATAAAAGATAAGAAATTATATAAAACTCTATCTTTTTATGAATATCAAGAAATAATAGGAATTGAGGAAGATGGTGAAGAAGAGGTTTATGATATAAAAGCTTCTCCAGATTTTACATGGATAACAAATGGGATTTTAAGTTTGGACTGTGGCGAACAGCCTCTTTTGCCTTATGAATCATGCAATCTTGGTTCTATAGATGTTTCGAAATTTGTAAAAGATGGAAAAATTGATTATGATAGATTAGGAAAAGTAGTTCAAATAGGGGTTCATTTTCTTGATAATGTTATTGATATAAACAAATATCCAGTTCAAAAGATCGAAGAGATGACAAAATTAAATAGAAAAATTGGTTTAGGTGTTATGGGATTTCACGATTTATTAATAAAAATGAGAATAGCTTATGATTCAGAAGAAGCAATTAAATTAGTTGAAGAGTTAATGTCATTTATAAGTAGAAAAGCATGGGAAAAGTCAGAAGAGTTAGCAATAGAAAGAGGGGTTTTTCCAGCATGGAGTGGAAGTATTCATGAGAAAAATGGGAAAAAAGTTAGAAACGCAACAGTTACAACAATAGCACCAACTGGTTCAATAAGCATAATTGCGAACTGTTCTTCTGGTATAGAACCAATATTTGCCCTTGCTTATAAAAGACAGGTTGCCATTGGAGAGTGGTATGAGATAAATCCACTTTTTGAAAAAGAGTTGAAAGATAGAGGTTTGTATTCTGAAGAAATTATGGAAAAAATTTGTGAAGAGGGTAGTGTAAAGAATTTTGATGATATACCAGATGATATTAAAAAAATTTTTGTAACAGCCCATGATATTGAACCTGAATGGCATTTGAAGATTCAAGCTATTTTTCAGAAATATGTTGATAATGCTGTATCAAAAACTGTTAATTTGAGAAATGAAGCAACTGTTGATGATGTTAGAAAAATATACCTTATGGCTTATGAACTTGGGCTTAAAGGTGTAACAATTTATAGAGATAAATCGAAAGAGGTTCAAGTTTTAACTAAGGGTAGAGAAGAGAAAGAAGAAAAAAGGGAGAGCAAATTAACACCAAGGCCAAGACCATCTGTAACATATGGTGCAACAATAAAGATGAAAACAGGTTGTGGCAATCTTTATGTAACAATAAATGAGGATGAAAATGGAATATGCGAAGTTTTTTCAACACTTGGAAAGGCTGGTGGATGTGCTGCATCTCAAACAGAGGCAATTTCAAGACTTGTTTCTCTTGCTTTAAGGTCAGGGGTTTCACCTGAACCAATTATCGAACAATTAAAAGGAATAAGATGTCCTAATCCAATTTGGCAGGATGGAGAAAAAATACTTTCCTGTGCAGATGCTATTGCTAAGGCATTAGAAAAATATCTATCAATGAAGACAGAAGAGAAAAAAAGATTAGATTTTTTAAAGGAAAATGAAGTTTATGAAGAAAAAGATCTTCAAGGTGAAAAAATAGAAGAGGAAAAATCTCAAACTATTGAAGGTGTTGAATCTCTTATTTGTCCTGAATGTGGAGGAGTTATGATTAGCCTTGAGGGATGCTGGACTTGTCCAAATTGTGGATATTCAAAATGTGATTGATGAAAGAAGCTGTAGATTTATTAATTTATAATATAAAAGAGATTGTCACACCTATAGCTCCTTATCCAAAAAAAGAAAAATCAATGAGAGATATTTCAATTATTAATAATGGAGCAATATCTATAGAAGATGGAAAAATTTATGATATATCATCAAATGAAAAAATAAGAGATTTATATAAAGGTGAATCTGAAATTGATTTGAGAAATGAAAATATTGTTCTTCCCGGTTTTGTTGACCCACATACACATCTTTTATTTGGTGGTACAAGAGAAGATGAGTTTTTATTAAGATTAGAGGGTATTAACTATCTTGAAATACAAAAAAGAGGTGGAGGAATAATTAAAACTAAAAATGATACATTTTCTTTTCCAGAGAAGATATTAATTGAAGATACAAAAAAGAGATTAAATTCAGGAATGTCTTATGGTATCACAACTTTTGAATTAAAAAGTGGTTATGGTTTAAATATAGATAAAGAGATTATTCTTTTAGAGATAATAAAGAAACTAAAAGAAGAAAGTAAAATAAAAATAATACCGACTCTACTTCTACATCTATTACCTGAAAATGAAGAAATAGATATTTTTTTGAATGATTTATCTGATGTTCTTCCCTATATAATAGAAAAAAATTTAAGCCACAATATTGATATATTTATAGAAAAAGGAGCATTTGATGTTGAGACAAGCGATAAAATTCTCAATAAAGCAAAGAATTTGAATTTTGACATCTCTTTACATATTGATCAATTCAATGATATTAATGGAGTTGATCTTGCAATAAAATACGATGCTAACTCAGTATCTCATATTGATTTAACTAAAGAGGAAAAACTTTATATACTCGGAAAGAAAAATATAGTTGGAATAATTTTTCCTATTGAAAGATTGATTTTCTCAAGAGAACCAAAAAGAGGAAGAGAGATTATTGATTCAGGAGTTCCTTTATCAATTTCGACTGATTTTAATCCTGGAACTTCTCCTTCACTCAATTTTCCTTTAATCATCTCTTTGTCAGTTATAAGAGAGGGTTTAACACTTGAAGAAGCGATAAATGCATCAACAATAAACAGTGCTTATGCTCTAAATCTTTCTGATGAAATAGGAAGCATTGAAAAAGGTAAAAGAGCAGATCTTATAATTTTTGAACTTGATTCATATAAAAAAATTCCATATTTTGTAGGAATGAATTTCATAAAATATGTGATAATTAATGGAGAGGTGATGAAAGTTGTTTGACAAAAATAAGATAAAAAAAGCAGTTGAGCTTATTATTGAAGCTATAGGAGAGGATAAGGAAAGAGAAGGTTTGAGAGATACTCCAGAAAGAATTGCAGATATGTATGAGGAGATTTTTAAAGGTTTGTATGAAGACCCAAGGATTTATCTTAAAAATGGATTTGTTGAAGAGAAGCATCAAGAGATGGTTATTTTAAGAAACATCTCTTTTTTTTCAATGTGTGAACACCACTTCTTACCATTTTTTGGACAAGCACATATAGGTTATATCCCAAATGAAAAATTGGTAGGAATATCAAAGATTGCAAGAGTTGTTGATACCTTAGCAAAAAAACCACAACTTCAAGAGAGATTAACAAGTGAGATAGCAGATATACTTTTTGAGGAAATAAAACCACTCGGTCTTGGTGTTGTACTTGAAGCAGAACATCTCTGTATGATTATGAGAGGAATAAAAAAGCCAGGTAGTAAAATTGTTACATCTGCAATAAGAGGTGGTTTCAGAAAATATGCATCAACAAGAAGTGAGTTTCTTTTCCTGATTTCAAGAGGAAAAGATGAGTTTTATGGTTAGAATAATATCAATAGATGAAAATAGAATTGAAAAATTTTTAGAAGATTTAGATGTTCATCCTGTTGGAATTTCAATTATGAAAGATAAAATGGTGATGAGAATAATTAAAGTTGATGAAATTGATAATAGAGGAGCAAATATTTTGAAGCAAGAGATTCTATCATTAGGTGGTGATTGTGCTTTACCTCATAATACATACAACCTTTCATCTGGAAAATCAAAATGTATAATAATAGGAACTTTAAGCCAATATAAAAAATTAATTCCTAAATTAAAGTTACAACCTTTTGGTTTAAAAAATCTTGCTGAAGAGTTAGAGAATATTCTTTTTTCAAAAAAAATAGAAAAAACAAAAATAAAAGATAGAATTTTTGAATGGGGAAAAAGAACATATATTATGGGAATAGTTAATCTTACTCCAGATTCTTTTTCAGGAGATGGATTCTATGGAGAAAGATCAATTGATAATGCATTAAATTATGCAACACTTCTGGTTGAATGGGGTGCAGATATAATAGATATTGGAGGAGAATCAACAAAACCAAATTCAGATGAGATAACTATAGAAGAAGAGAAGAAAAGAGTTCTCCCTATTCTAAGAAGAATGGTAAAAGAGTTGGATGTTCCAATTTCAGTTGATACAACTAAACCAGAGGTTGCTAAAGAGGCTTTAAATATTGGTGCAGGTATGATAAACGATGTTTGGGGATTAAGAAAAAGTGAAAAGATGGCAGAGATTGTAAGAAAATATGATGTCCCAGTTGTAATTATGCATTCAATAGATGGAAAGGGTGGAAAATCTCCAGAAAATTATTATAAAGATTTAATTTCTGATGTATTGGAATTTTTTAAAGAGAGAGTAGATTATGCACAAAAAATTGGTATAAAAAAAGAGAATATAATATTGGATCCTGGAATTGGATTCGGAAAAGGCTTAAAAGAGAATATTGAAATAATAAAAAATATAAATATCTTTAAATCTTTAGGATATCCAGTTTTAATAGGACCAAGTAGAAAGAGTTTTATTGGCGAGATTCTTGATCTTCCTCCAATTGAAAGAGTTGAGGGTACAATCTCATCTGTTTGTGCTTCAATTGAAAGAGGGGTTGATATTGTAAGAGTTCATGATGTAAAAGAGGTTAAAAGAGCTATTAAGGTTTATGATAAAATTGTGAGATAAAATTATGAAGATATTTCTTAAAGGTATGGAATTTTATGCATATCATGGCGCTCAAAAAGAGGAGGCAATTCTTGGTCAGAGATTTTTAGTTGATATAGATTATGAAATCGAAAATCCTAAAAGGGATGAACTTTTCGATACTGTTGATTATACTGAAGTCTATAATAAAACAAAGAATATTATAGAAAATTTTCATTTTAAACTCTTAGAAACTCTAACAAATGAAATTGCCTTAAAGATATTTGAAGATAAAAGAATAAAAAAAATAAATGTTAAAGTCGTAAAAAATTCACCACCTATTAAAGGTATATTAGAAAATGTAAGCGCTGAAGTTGAATTAAAAAGATGAAACTAAATTTTTTAGACATAGAAACAACAGGTTTAAACCCACAATATCATAAAATAATTGAGATTGGTTGTGCTAAAGCAGAGAATGGCGTAATAGTTGATACATTTTCAAGATTAATTGATCCAAAAGAATCACTATCTGATGAAATAAAAAGAATTACAGGAATAACAGATTCAGAGATTTATGAAAAAGGAGTTGATTTAAATTTAGCTTTAGATGAGTTAATAAATTTTATAGATGATAATCCAATTGTTGGACATAATGCAATTTTCTTTGATGTGCCATTTATTGAAAAATGTATCGGAAAAGAGTTAAATAATAGAGTTTCTGATACTCTTATAATCTGTAAATTCTTAGCACCAAATTTAAGATCACATTCTTTAAGAAATGCTTTGTTAAATTTTGGAATCCAATCATATGAAAAACATAGATCTCTTACTGATGTTTATTTGACAATTAAACTCTGGGAAATTTTAAAAGAGAGAGGAAGGACAATAGAAAAAAGTTTTATTAAAAATTATGCTGAAAAATTGTTTTCAAAAGATGTAAAAACTCTAAATGCATTTTATGTTTTTATTGAGGATTTATGAAAAAACCTTTTTCAATAATATTAAGACCCAAAAATTTTTATGAATTTGTAGGGCACAAAGAGATATTAACTGAATCTTTTAAAGAAAAAATAAGAAAAGGTGATATACCTCATATAATAATGTGGGGACCACCAGGTTCTGGTAAAACAACCCTATCAGAAGTTATAAAAAATGAGAGTAATTTAAATTTTGTTAGAGTTTCTGGTGCTGAATCAGGAATAAAAGAGTTAAGAGTTATAATAGATAATGCAAAGAAGGAAAAAGAATTTTTTCAAAAAGAGACAATTTTATTCATTGATGAGATACACAGATTGGATAGAAAAGAGCAAGATTTTCTTCTATCTTTTGTTGAAAATAGAGATATTATTTTAATTGGAGCAACAACTGAGAATCCATATTTCACGATAGTTTCACCTCTTCTTTCAAGATGTTTTTTAATAATTTTAAAACCATATGATTATAGTGAGATGAATGAAATTCTTGAAAGAAGTTTAAAATATTTAAAAAATTTAAAAATTGATGAAGATACAAAAAAATTTCTTATCGAAATTTCTTATGGAGACGCAAGATTTATTTTAAATGTTCTTGATAGTTTGAAAGATGAGGTTGGTGATAAAGAGGTTCAAATAAGTTATGAAGATATAAATAGATTTCTTTCAACAAAAAAAATAAAATTTGACAAGAGAGAGGAGCATTATAATTTAATATCTGCACTTATTAAAAGCATAAGAGGAAGTGATGCTGATGCAGCACTTTACTATCTTTTTAGGTTAGTTGAAGGAGGAGAAGATTTAAGATTTATCACAAGAAGATTAATAATCTTAGCAAGTGAGGATATAGGACTTTCTGATCCAACAGCACTTGTTATTGCTAATTCAGGAGCAGAAGCAGTTGAAAGAGTTGGACTTCCAGAAGCAAAATTAATTCTTTCTGAAGTTGTTTTATATCTATCTAAAGCACCTAAAGATAATAGAGTTTTAAGATCTATGGAAAATGCTATTAAACTTGTTGAAAAATTTGGAGAGCTTCCTGTTCCTCTACATTTAAGAAATCCTGTTTTAAAAGGTTTAGAAAATCTTGGGTGGGGAAAGGGCTATAAATATCCTCATAACCATAAAGATGAAAAAATAGAATATTTACCAGATGAAATTAAGGATATAAAAATTTTTGAGGATAAATAGTTTATAATTTAAAATTATGAATCATCTTGAGAGGATAACAAAAAAAGAGTTCGAAAGAAAAGTTATAAAAGAGAAAAAGAGTGTGATTGTTAAATTTACTGCTGATTGGTGTCAACCCTGTAAAATGATTGAACCACATTTAATAAAAATAGCAAAAGAGTATGATGGTAAGATAAAATTTTATGAAGTTGATGTTGAAAATGAAGAGAATTCAGAACTCGTTACAAAATATGATATTACAAATCTTCCAACACTTTTAATTTTTAAAGAAGGAAAAATAATCTCTTCAATAGTTGGTTTGTTAAACTATAATTCACTTAAAAAAGAGATAGATAAATATAAATAAAAAAGGATACCATTTTTCTTTTTGGTATTTTTAAATTTTTTACTATTTTCTTATTTTTATTTCTAAAATTTTTAACACCTTTTTTATTTTTTAAAATCTGATAAAATTGAAGAAAATGGCAATTTAGGAGGTATTTAATAATGGCTGATGAAAAAGAAAAAATGTTGAATTCTACCATAAATGAAATAGAAAAAAGATTTGGTAAAGGTTCAATAATGAAACTTGGCGAAAAGAGAGAACTCCTTGATACTGAAGTTATCTCTTCTGGAATTTTGACCTTAGATATAGCTCTTGGAGCAGGTGGTTATCCAAGAGGGAGAATAATAGAACTTTTTGGTCAGGAAGGAAGTGGAAAATCAACTATTGCACTTGAAGCAGTTGCTGAAGTTCAAAGACAGGGTGGTTATGCAGTGTATATTGATGCTGAGCATGCACTTGACCCTTCTTATGCTGAAGCAATTGGAGTTAATCTTGCGAAATTATACATCTCGCAGCCTGACCATGCTGAACAGGCTCTTGAAATTTCTGAAGCATTAATAAGAAGCGGAGCTATTGATATAATTGTAATTGATTCAGTAGCAGCATTAGTTCCTAAGGCAGAAATTGAGGGGGAGATAGGAGATCAATTTATGGCTCTTCAAGCAAGGTTAATGTCTCAAACCTTAAGGAGATTGAACACAGCAATTTCAAAATCAAAAACAGTTGCAATTTTTGTAAACCAGTTAAGAGAAAAAATCGGAGTTATGTTTGGAAATCCTGAGGTAACCCCTGGAGGAAGAGCCCTAAAATTTTATTCTACAGTAAGAATTGAAATTAGAAAAAGTGATAGTATAAAAGAGGGAGAAAGTATACTCGGAACAAGTGTAAAAGCAAAAATTGTTAAAAATAAAGTTGCTCCACCATACAAAGAAGCATATTTTGATATAATATATGGTAAAGGAATATCTAAAACTGGTTGTATTTTAGATGCAGCTGTTCAGTATGATATAATTAAGAAAAGTGGAACCTGGTATACATATAAAGAAGAAAGAATTGCTCAGGGTAGAAAAAATTCAATAGAGTTTCTTGAAACTAAACCTGAGTTGCTTAAGGAGATAGAAAAAGAGGTAAGAAAAGTAGCTTTTCCTAACGAGGAGAATATTAAGAGTGAAACTAAAGAGAATTGAATATAGATTGTTTAAATTATACACTTAAACTCCTTACAAGAAAAGATTACTTTTCAAAAGAGTTAAAAATGAAACTTATTAAAAAAGGATATAATTCAGATGATATTGATGAGGTGATAACACACCTTGTAAAAGAGAAATTTATAGATGATGAATCTCTTATTGAGAGAAAAATAAATTATTTACAAAATAAAGGTTGGGGTGAATTTAAAATATATCAATATTTCATGCAAAGAGGTGTTTCAAAACAATTTGTAGAAAATTCATTAAAAAATTATTTAGATAATGAACTTGAGATAAAAAATATTATCAAATATTCAAAAAAGAAAAAGGAATTTGAAAAAAAGGTTAGATACTTGATTTCAAAAGGTTATAGAGAATCTCTTGTTCTTAAAATATTAGGAAAAAAGGAGGATGAGATATGAATTTATCGTTAATAGCATATGAAATTTTAGTGATTCTCGTCTTCTTTCTTGGTGGAGTAATTGGATTCTATATTAGAAGATATATTTCTGAAAGTAAGATTGGTGGAGCTGAGAAAGAAGCACAAAAAATTAGAGAATTAGCCTCTCAAGAAGCAGAATTAAAATCAAAAGAGATACTTTCTAAAGCAAGAGAAGAAGCAGTAAAAATTAAAAATGATGTTGATAGAGAACTGAAAAATAGAAAAGTTGAGATTCAAAAATTAGAGACAAGGTTACTTCAAAGAGAGGAATCTATTGAAAAAAAGATTGAAGCAGTTGATAAAAGAGAAAGAGCAATATTCCAAAAAGAGGAAGAGATAAGGAAGATGAGAGAAGCCCTTGCAAGACAATATGAAAAGCATAAACAGGAGTTATTAAGAATTGCAAATCTTTCAGAGGAAGAGGCAAGAAGAGAGTTATTTGAGAAACTTGAAGAAGAGTTAAAAGTTGATTTAAGTAAAAAAATAAAAGAGTATGAAGATAGATTAAGAGAGATGGAAAAACAAAAAGCACAAGAGATTATTGCAACAGCAGTTCAAAGATCAGCTGTTGATTTTGTTTCAGAATCAACAATTACAGTTGTTCCTCTTCCAAATGATGAGGTAAAAGGTAGAATAATTGGAAGAGAAGGAAGGAATATAAGAACATTTGAATCCCTGACTGAAACTGAATTGATAATTGATGATACACCAGAGGCCGTTGTTATCTCCTCTTTTGATCCAATAAGAAGAGAGGTTGCAAAATTAACACTTGAAAAACTTATTGTTGATGGTAGAATACATCCTTCAAGAATCGAAGAGTTATATGAAAAAGCAAAAGAGGAAATGGAAGAAAAGATACTTGAAGAGGGTGAAAAAGCAATATCAGAACTTAATTTAGGTGATATGCCAAAAGAGCTTATTAAATTAGTTGGAAAATTAAAATTTAGAACAAGTTTTGGCCAAAATGTTTTGCAACATTCATTAGAAGTTAGTAATCTTGCAGGAATTATTGCGAGTGAACTTCATATGAACTATCAAATTTCAAGAAGAGCTGGATTACTTCATGATATTGGAAAAGCTATAGACAAAGAGACAGAAGGTCCACATGCTTTAATAGGAGCTGATATTTTGAGAAAATTTGGAGAAAATGAGGAGATTATCCATGCAGTTGCCTCTCACCATTATGATGTGCCTCTTGAAAAACCTCTTGACTATATCATTCAAGCATCAGATGCGATATCTGCTTCACGACCTGGAGTTAGAAATGAATCTATTGAACAATATATAAAAAGAATCGAAGAACTTGAAAAAATCGCAACTTCTTTTGATGGTGTTGAAAAAGCATATGCACTACAAGCAGGAAGAGAGGTGAGAGTTTTTGTTAAACCAGATTCAATTGATGATGCTGTTTTACCTAAACTCGCATTTGATATAGCAAAAAAAATTGAAAATGAAATTGTTTACCCAGGACAGATAAAGGTTCTAGTTGTTAGAGAAAGTAAAGCTTTTGGATATGCGAAATGAGAATTTTATTTATAAGTGACATTGTTGGAAAATCCGGAAGGAGGGTCTTAAAAGAGACCCTCCAAAAAATTATTGATGAAGAGAGAATAGATTTTGTAATTGCTAATGTTGAAAATCTTTCTGGTGGATTTGGTGTGACACTCAACAAATTTGAAGAGATATTGAGCTATGGTGTAGACGCTGCAACAAGTGGAAATCATATCTGGGATAATAAAGAGTATGAGAAGGTTTTTGAAAAATATCCAGATAAAATTATAAGGCCATTGAATTATCCTTCAGGAGTTCCAGGAAAAGGAAGTTCAATTTTTGAAATTAATAGTAATAAAATTATTATTATAAATATTCAAGGGAGGACTTTTATGGAGCCAATTGATTGTCCATTCAATGCGATTGATAATGAAATAAAAAAATATAATGATATAATTATCAAAATAGTTGATTTTCATGCAGAAGCGACAAGTGAAAAAAGAGCGATGCTTCATTTTCTATCAGGTAGAGTTTCAGCTTTAATTGGAACTCATACACATGTTCAAACTGCTGATGAAGAGATTCTTGAGACTGGGACTTCATACATAACAGATGCTGGAATGACAGGAAGTTTTGATTCTGTTATTGGGATGGAAAAAAATGCTGTAATTTCGCACTTTCTAACAAAACTTCCATTTAGATTTAAAGTTGCTAATGATGATTTAAGATTTAATTCAGTTGTTCTTGAAATTAATGAAAAAGATGGTAAAACTTTAAATATTAAAAGAAAAAACTTAAACCTTAAAAAAGAGGGGGTAGCTTATGGACAAAAAGCTTACTGAAGTTAAAAAAAAGATCAAAGAGGATGAACTCTTAAGATCTGTAAATTTATTTTTCTCTTTAACAAACACAACTGTATATCTTGTTGGTGGTTATATAAGAGATCTTCTTTTAGGTAAAGAGAGTAGTGATATCGATATTGTTGTCGATGCTCCAACAAGTACAGTTAAGGCTCTTGCACACTTTTTAAACGCAACAGTTTTTTATTTAAGAAAAAGAGAGATATATGCAAGAGTTATGATAATGAGGGAGGGGAGAAGAATTGATATATCTTTTATAAATGAAGAAAATTTTAAAGAAGAACTTGAGAGAAGAGATTTTACTATAAATTCTATGGCTATTAATCTAACAAAACTCTTCAAAGGTGAGGATGACTTTTTTATTGATTATTTCAATGGACTGAAAGATATTGAAGATAAAATTATTAGACAGACAAACCAAAATGTTTTTGAAGACGATCCAATAAGAGTTTTAAGAGCGTTCAGATTTAAGAATCTTCTAAATTTTGAAATCGAAAAAGAGACACTAAATAATTTGAAAACTTATAAATCATATCTTGATAAAGTTTCCCCTGAAAGAATGAGAGATGAATTTTTTAGAATTACTCTTATGGACAACAAAATCCTTTATGATTTATATGAAAATGGAATACTAACAGAAATATTTCCACATTTAGATTATGAATTTTTACAGATGGCACTTACAAACCTTGAAGATGCAATAAGTAAACCAGAAAAATATTTCAAACAAGAAGAGGTAAGAGAAGTTTTTGTAAATTTCTGGAATGAGCCAGTTGGGAAAGAAGTTTTTCATATTCAAACTTTTAAACTTGCACTTCTAACTTTTGGAGAAGAGACACCTGCTCTATTTATAAGAAAAAAATTTAATGCATCTCTTAGAACCTGCACAAAAGTTCAGAATGTAATTTTTGCGTTTAAATACCTTAAAAATAGTTACGAAGAGGGTCAAGATATATTATCAATTGATTTTATCGGAACTTTTTTTAGAACTTATAAGAAAGAGACAATTGAAGCATACCTTCTTTTAACCTTCTATTATAAAAATTCTAAAAAATTCCCAAAGAAAGATGTTCTTGATTTTGTCGCACTTTTTGTAAAAAACAGGTTCAAGTCTCTTGTTATTTCTGGAAATGAGATTGTAAAAGAATATGGATTAACTCCTTCACCATTTGTTGGTGACCTTTTAATGTATTTAAAAGCGCATCAAATTCTTGAAAAAATAAAAACAAAAGAGGATGCAAAAGCTCTTATAGACAAATATCTTAAAAAAGAAGAGTGATAAAATACTACATTAAAACTTTTGGTTGTCAGATGAATGTCTATACTTCATCTTATTTAAAATCTATTCTAAATTCAAAAGGAATAGAGAGTAAACCTGAGGATGCAGATTATATTATTGTAAATACCTGTGCTGTAAGAGAGAAGGTTAAACAAAAGATAATTTCTTATCTTGGAAAAGTAGATAAAATAAAAAAAGAGGATGCTAAATTAATTGTTATTGGTTGTCTTAGTGAAGTTGAAAAAGAGGAAATAAATAAAAAATTTAAACCATATTTAGTTGGATTATTTGATAAAGAGAGTGATTTAGAGAATATTGGAAAAATAATAGAGGGAGATATATATAAAACAAAAATAGGTAGTGTTTCAAGATATCTTCCTATTATTTTTGGTTGTGACCATTTCTGTTCTTATTGTATTGTCCCATTTGCAAGAGGAAGAGAAAAAAGTAAAAATTTAGAAGATGTCATAAAAGAAGCAAAAGAAATTTACGATGAAGGAGCTAAAGAGATAATTCTTTTAGGTCAGAATGTAAATGATTATGGAAAAGATCTTAAAATAGATGATGGCTTTATGGTTCTTTTTAAAGAGGTATCTAAAATTCCTTTTCAGAGGATATCATTTTTAACATCACATCCTAAAAATTTTAAACTCAAATGGATTCCTGAATTAAAAGATATTCCAAATCTTCTTCAATTTTTTCATCTTCCAGTTCAAAGTGGATCAAATAAAGTTTTATCTCTTATGAGAAGAGGTTATACAAAAGAGATATATTTTGAAATTATTAATAAAATAAGAGAGGAATTTCCCTTTGCATCAGTAACAACAGATATTCTTGTTGGATTTCCAGGTGAGGATGAGAGTGATTTCTTAGAAACAGTCGATTTAATTAAAAAAATAGAGTTTGATAGATCATTTGTTTTTATATATTCTAAAAGACCATTAACAAAAGGTTATCAATATGAAGATGAAGTTCCACATAGTGAGAAGCTCAGGAGAATAAATTATTTAATTAAAATTCAAGATGAGATAACATTAAAAAGATATGGTGAATATATTGGAAAAGAGGTTGATGTTTTGATAGAGAATATAAAAGGGAATAGTGGAATTGGAAAAGAAAAGGGCGGTAGAGTTGTTATAGTTGAAGATGTTACTGATGATGATATTGGAAAAATTGTAAAAGTAGAGATAGATAGGGTAAATATAAGAGAACTTTTTGGAAAAAAATGTTAATAGGGTGTTTGACACCAAATTAATATAAGGAGAAATTTTTAATGGATAATCTTGATGAATTATTTGAAAAGTATGGTGAAAAAGAGGTAACATTAAAAATTTTAAAGAAAAATTTAACAAGAAGAAAAAAGTGGGAAGCAATAAATAATGGTTTGATTTTCTCTCTTTTTGATAATTTTAATTTTTCAGAAGAAAAAAAAGAGATCGAAAGTTTTGAAAAAAATGGAATAAAATTTCTCTCTTTCTTAAACAAAAATTTCCCAGAAGAGCTTAAGTCAATACCAGATCCACCTATTGCACTTTTTTATAAAGGTGAAATTGATTATTATAGTCCAAAAATATCAGTTGTTGGGACAAGAAGATGTAGTAGTTATGGAAAAAAGGTTGCTGAGGAGATAGCAGAGCTTCTTTCAAATAGTGGTGTTATAGTAGTAAGTGGACTTGCTTATGGAATTGATTCATCTGCTCACATTGGTGCTTTAAAAGGTTGTGGAAAAACATATGCAGTTCTTGGTGGTGGTTTAAATAAAGTCTATCCAAAAAGTAATATAAATCTATCAAAAAAAATTGAAGAGAGAGGAGCAGTAATTTCGGAATATTTCCCTGATGATGAGCCAAGGGATTTTCAATTTCCAGAAAGAAACAGAATAATTGCAGGACTATCAAAGGCTGTTGTTCTTATTGAGGCCCCTGAAAAAAGTGGTGCTCTTATAACTGTAGATTTTGCAATAGATTTTGGAAGAGAAGTTTTTTGTGTACCAGGTCCTATAAATAGTGAGCTATCAGTTGGATGTCATAAAATAATAAGGGATGGAGGGACAATTTTAACATTTTATGAAGATTTGCTTGAATTTCTTAATATAAAGATGACCAAGAAAAATCTTCCTGAGCTAACAAAAGAGGAAGAGGAGCTTTTAGAAAAAATTCCATATGTAGTTACATATATAGATGATTTTTTAAATTCAAGTAATAATTTACCTATTCTTATTTCTCTTGAAAGTAAAGGTTATATAGAGAGTTTCCCAGGCAATTACTATACGAGGAAAAAGTGGAAGGGTTAGAAAAAATAATTTCGCCTTTCATCTTAGAGAGAAAAAGGAATTTTGATAATAAATCTGTAGTCGGTGGTTTTTCTAAATTTGTTTTATCTAATTTAATAAATCTTGAAGTTTACAATGTTGATATCAATAAGATTAAAAAACTTATTGAAAGATATGAACATGAAAACGAAGAAAACAGAAAAAAAATACATCATGATATTTTAGATGAAATATTGAACTCTGTAATAAAACTAAGAGAGGTTGATATTGAAAAAATTCCTGGTGTTGGAGAAAAAAGAAAAGAAGCTCTAAAAAGATTGGGAATAAACACAAGTTATGATTTAATCTATTTTTTTCCGAGAAAATATATTGATTTTGGAAAACTCTCAAAGATATCAAGTGTAAAAAGGGGAGAATATGCTCAAATTCAGGGTGAAGTTTTAAGTGTTGAGAAAAAGTTAATAAGAAAGGGATTAAATATTTTAAAGGTAAAATTTTTTGATGGAAGTGGTGTTATTTTTGGAATTTGGTTTAATCAACTATATCTTGAAAAGTTTTTCAAAAAGGGTAAAAAATTCCTCTTAATGGGAGTAATAAACTACAATTTTGGAGAATGGCAGATAGAAAATCCTGATTTTGAAGAGATTTATGGATTTAAAGAAGATATAGAAGAGAAAATTATGAGTATATATCCTCAAACAAGTGGATTATCATCAAAAATGATTTCAAACTATGTAAGAGAATCTATAAAATTAACAAAAAATTTTCTTATTGATCCTTTGCCTAAAGAGATTATAAAAAAAAGAGAACTGCCATCGCTAATTTTTTCAATTGAAAACATACATTTCCCTACCTCAAATCACAATTTGATGGTCAGTCAAAATAGATTAAAATATGAAGAACTATTTCTTTTTCAACTATTTCTTTTTTTAAGAAGAGTTAAGACAAAAGAGAAGAATGGCTATAAATATGAAATTCTTCCAGATTATAAGGAAAAATTTATAAAATCGCTTCCTTTTAATTTAACAGATGCTCAGGTAAAGGTTATAAAAGAGATTGAAGAAGATTTAATGAGTGGAAAAGTTATGAATAGGTTACTTCATGGAGAGGTCGGTAGTGGAAAAACTATTGTATGCGCCTATGCACTCTATCTCTGTTCATTAAACAAAACTCAAGGAGTAATGATGTCACCTACAGAAATTCTTGCTATACAAACATACAATATTTTAAAAAAATTCTTATCTCCTTTTAATATCAATGTCGAACTTTTAACTGGGAGCACAAAAAATAAAGATGAGATAAAGAAAAGGTTGTTAAATGGAGTTATCGATGTTATTGTTGGAACACATGCTTTAATTGAAGAGGATATACAATTTAAAAATTTAACTCTTGCGATAGTTGATGAACAGCATAGATTTGGAGTTTTACAAAGAGCAAGTTTGGTTAAAAAGGGTGAATATCCACACACTCTTGTTTTATCAGCAACTCCAATACCGAGAACTCTTGCTTTGACCCTTTATGGTGATCTTGATATTTCAATGATAGATGAACTTCCACCAGGAAGAAAACCAGTTAAAACAATCATTTTTACTAATGAAGAGAAAGAAAGAGCATATGATTTTATAAGAAAAAAGTTGAATGAAAAAGAAAAAATATATGTTGTATGCCCTTTCATTGAAGAAAATGAAAAAATGGAGGTTGCATCTATTAAGAAAAAATATGAGGAGTTTAAAGAGAGATATAAAGATACAAAAATTGATTTTCTTCATGGAAGAATGAAGGGAGAAGAAAAAGAGAGAATAATAAAAGAATTCAGAGAAGATGATACTCAGATTCTTATATCAACAAGTGTTGTTGAAGTTGGTATAGATATTCCTGAGGCAACCGTTATTCTAATTGAAGATGCAAATAGATTTGGTTTACTTACTCTTCATCAATTAAGAGGGAGAGTTGGAAGAGGAGAAAAAGAATCCTTTTGTCTTTTACTTTTATCAAATTATGATAAGGATGCTTTAAGAAGATTGAGAGTTCTTGAGAGAACAAATTCTGGATTTGAAGTTTCTGAATGGGATTTAAAATTAAGAGGAACAGGAGAACTCGGTGGTGAGAGACAACATGGATTTTCAGATTTCAAAATTGTAAATCTACTCAAAGAAGAAGATATAAAGTTATTAGATACAGTAAAAGAAGATGTTAGCGATTTTCTTAAGACAAATTCAATTTTAGATTATCCATTTTTAGTAAAAGAGCTCTCTTTAAAATTTAAAGATTTTAAATATCTTGATATATCATGAGAGTAACTTCAGGTGAATTAAAAGGAAGAAAAATTTTTGAAGTGAAGGACAAGAGAGTAAGGGAAACTCTTGATAAGGTAAGAGAGTCGCTATTTAATTCTTTAAGAGGTGAAATAGAGGGAAAAATTTTTTATGATTTATATGCAGGTTCAGGAGCTGTAGGAATTGAAGCATTATCAAATAAAGCAAAAATTTCAATTTTTGTGGATAAAAATATTTTTTCAATAAGAACAATTAATGAAAATCTTAAAAATTTAAAACTCTCAGACAGAGCAAAAATTTTTAGAATGGATGTAATTAGATTTTTAAAAACAAAAGAGTATATTAAAGGAGATTTTATCTTTCTTGATCCTCCATATGAGTTTAATTTAGGTAAGAGAACACTTGAAATTCTTAACTTAAGTAATATTATAAAAGAAGAAACAATAATATTATATGAACACTCTAAAAGAGAAAGAGTTAGTGATAATTTTGAAATATATAAGAGTTTAAAAATTGGTGATACAGTAATAGATTTTTTGAGGAGGAGAATTTGAGAAAAAAGGAAAAAATAGCAGTTTATCCTGGAAGTTTTGACCCTCCAACATTTGGTCATCTTGATGTTATAAATAGATCATTGGAAATTTTTGATAAAATTATTGTCCTGGTATCTGATAATAAAAATAAAAATTATATGTTCTCAAAAGACGAAAGATTTGAAATGGTAAAAGAAATGACAAAGGATATAGAAAAAGTTTCTGTTGAGAATCTTCCAGGACTTTTAGTTGATTATTTAAAAAAGAAAAAAATGAGAATTGTTATAAGAGGTTTGAGAATAACATCAGATTTTGATTATGAATTTCAGATGTCATCTCTTAATAGAGTACTCTATCCTAAAATTGAAACAATATACATAATAAGTGATATTAAATATATACTTCTCTCATCGAGTTTAGTGAGAGAGTTAATATCAAACAATGGTGACATAAGTAAATTTGTGCCACCTGAAGTTGAAAAATTCATAAAAAATAGAGGGGCGAGATGAACATCTTAGGACTATTAAACAATTTAAAAAATTTAATTGAAAAAGGGAAACCAGTTCCTTTTTCAAATATGGTTATGGTTGACGAAAAAAAATTAATTTCACTTATAGAAGAGATTGAAAAAAACTTCCCTGTTGAATTTGAGAAAGCAAAAAATGTTTTAAAAGAGAAAGAAGAAATAATTACAGAAGCAAGAGAAAGAGCAAAGAAAATAATAGAAGATGTTGAAGATGATAAGAAAAAAATGATATTAGAATCAGAAATAGTTGTTGAGGCAAAAGAAAAAGCTGACGAGATTATAAAAGAAGCTCAAGAAGAAGCAGAAAAAATAAAAAAAGAGGGTGAAGATTTTGTAAGAGATCTATTATCAAAAATTGATGACTATTTAATAAGAGCAAGAAAGATAATAGAAGAGGGAATCAACAATTTAATGGAGGACAGAAGTAATGATTAGTGTAAGAGATTTAAAAAGAGAGACAGGACTTAAAAAAAATGTTTCTCTTGAACTGAGATTCAAAGAGATTGAAGGTTATAAAATCTTATCTCCTGTTTTTATAGATATTGAAATTGAGAATTTAGGAATAGGATTCAAGGTTAAAGGCAATTATCGTGTCACTGTTGAACTACAATGCAGAAGATGTTTAATTTTATTTCCATATGAACTCAATAGTGAAATTGATGAAATATACACAACTCAAAAAGAAAAGTATATGATAAAAAAATTACTTACAATGGACGAATTATCAACATTTAATTTTAATGGCGAGGAGATAAATATTAAAGAATCAATAAGACAAAATATTATTGTTTCAATTCCCCCTTATCCTTTATGTAAAATTGATTGTAAAGGTTTGTGCCCTGTTTGCGGAAAAAATTGGAATTATGACGAGTGTGAACATTTAAATGAAATTGACCAAAATGAATTTGAGGAGAATCCTTTTTATAAAATCTACTTAAATTTAATGAAAAAAAATGCAAAACCTCCTGAAAGAAATATTAACAAGAAAAAATGAGTTTTTAAAATTTCTGTTAAGATTTATCTTATCCTCTTTTCTTGGAATTTTAATTATTTTCTTAATCAAATTTTATCTATCATCTCAAAATATTTTGAATAGTGAGGATATAAATAAGTTTATCACTACATTAAGAAAACTGATTGAGCCATATCTTCCAATTTTTGAAGGAAGTAAGATAAAACAAATTTTATTTATATTTTTGAATAATCTTAGAGTTGTAATTTTTACAGGAATTTTAAGTTTCATAACCTTTGGAATTTTTTCAGAAATTGTTGCATATATAAATGGATTTATTCTTGGCGCTGTTATCACTTCTATTTCAATGATGATTCCTGAATTAAATGGGTTTGAAATGTTTGTCCTTGGTATATTACCACATGGAATTTTTGAAATTTTTGCTTTTCTCCTTTCACTGACTTTTGCTCACTCTTTATCTCCAACAAAAACTGGAATTAAAGAGTTCACCCCTTATATAAAATCCTATATTATAGTAATACCAATTCTATTTATAGCAAGTATAATTGAAGTTTTAATAACTCCTCTCCTCTTGGGGTCAGGTCTTGCAATAACACATTTTTTATTATTCACTTCAAAAATCTGGGGTTAACTTACCATCTGGAGATTTAAAATATGGTAACCAAACAAGAGAAAATAGTTTAATTTGAATGTCCTTTTTTAATGGTCTAATTGTTACAATCTCTAAATTTTCTTTTAAGGGGTCGATTTTTTGAGATATTTTCTCAACTTCTGATTGAAATTCCTGTTCTAATTCCTGGAGCTCTTTTTGGTATGTTTCAAGTGATTCTTTTGCTCTTTGAATATCCTGCTGTTCCTTTGCAACACGAGCTCCACCTCTTGCTGTTGTTGTTGCTCTTCCAATATTAGTTACACCGCCAAGTTTTTTACCTAAGATTGCACCAATCACCGTTGCTCCTAATGAAATTGTTGTTTGTGCTTTTTGCTGTTTAGCTTGTTCAGTTTCTCTATCAACTGTTTGCTGGGCTTTTCTTATTTTTTCTTCAAGTGATTTAATTTTTGTTGCATATTTTTTTCTTAATTTTTCAACCTCTTCATCTCTTTGTTCATGTGCATAAACCTGTAATCTTATCCTAAACTCCTGCTCTGTTTCACCTGGTTTAGAAAATTGTTTAAAAGAGGGACTTTTAAAGATCTCTAACTTTTCAATTCTGTAAATATAATTTAGAAAATCTTTACTCCAATTATCATAATTTTTTATATCACTTGCTACACGAGGTAAAGGAGAAAAAGTTGCATTTTTTTCTGGTTGAGTTTCAAGTTCTGAAACATTTATTTTTATATCTACTAAATTTTCCCAACTAACTGGAATTGGAGAATCAGTTATTTGAGTAACATAACACTTTTCTAAATTCATATTAATACCAATCTTATTATCAAAATAATTTATTTGAGCTACTCCTAAAAGCGAAGGTGAGTATTCTAAGATATGTCCTTGAGGCGGAAAACTTCTTATAGGTATAAAATATTGATTGATGTTTGGAGGGAGTAGAGGTTTTTCTTTAGTAACTGGAACTTCTGATACTGTTGGTGCTCCTTTTGTTTCTGTAACTTCTTGAATTATTTCTTGAGGTTTAGGTGTTGATATAACTTGTTCAATTGGTTCAGTTACAAAATATTTTCTTTGATTATCCATCAATATTTTTATTTGATTTCTTGTTAGCGGACCTCTTAGATATGACATTGCCCATCTTGTTTCAAATATTGTAGGTTCATCATCATGAACATTATTCATTAAAAAGATTCTATTCCCCAGACCAGAAAGAATCTGTTCCATTCCTCTTCTATCAAATTTTGTACCAGTTGTTGCTGCTACACCCTCAAGGCCATCAAGAACTCTTGCCTTATCTCTTTCTGTTTGTAGTCTTCCAAGAAACCATGTGCCTGCATTTGATAAACCTTTATAATCTAAATCAACAGGGTTTTGTGTTGCAAGAAGAATTCCAACACCAAAAGCACGAGCTGTTTTAAGAAGAGAAAGAAGTGGTGCTTTTGATGGAGGATTTGCAACTGGAGGAAAATATCCAAAAATTTCATCCATATAAACAATTGCTCTTAAGGTTGTTGTTCCAGATTGAGAACGTGTCCATGCAAGTATCTGGTTGAATAATAATGAAACAAAAAACATTTTTTCAGCATCATTTAAATGTGCAATGTAAAATATTGAAATTCTTGGTTTACCACTTGGAGAGTATAGAATTTTACCTATATCAAGCGGTTCTCCTTCTAACCAAAGGTTAAATCCAGGTGCTGCAAGAAGATGGTTTAAGGACATCGCTAATTCAAATCTATCTTTAGATGGGTAAAAATTCTCAATATCCATAACCCCAATCTTTGTCATTGGTGGTTTTTGGATTTGATAAATTAAGGTAGATAAATCAAGATCAATACCTTTTTTCCAAGCATTTTCAAAAATTGTTGATAATAAAATATGCTCTCTACTTTTTATTGGGTCTGTCTCTTTACCAAGAAGTCCTAATAAACTTGTCACTAAAGAGACAATTCTGTCTCTTAAAAGTTCACTATCTTCAATTATTGCTTGAGGTGGTGCTGCAAATGATTTTAATATTGAGATTGGGATTCCAGCATTGCTTCCTGGTGTGAATATAACAAAATCAGCTGATTCTTTTAACCTTTTTATTCTTTCACCACTTTGACCCCATGATTCAAGACCTTTTTTCCATAATTCTGCTTGTTCTTTTGCGTACTCTTCAACTGTTAAATTTTTTTTTCTTGCATCATCTTCATTCACCCAAGGTAAAAAATCTTCTTGTGACAAATTGGGAAAAGTTAAAAGCAAATTTGTTATATCTCCTTTTGGGTCTATTGCAATAGCTGGAATATTATCAATTGCTGCTTCTTCTAATATATCGATACAAAGACCAGTTTTCCCACTTCCTGTCATACCTATACAGACACCATGAGTAACTAAATCTTTTGAATCATAAAGTATCAAACCTTCTTCAGGTTTCTTTTCAACAAGATTATATGGTCTTCCAATATAAAAAACTCCCAATTTTTCATAATCAATCATATCAATCCTCCTTTTTCTTTTTTCAAATCTAATTATATAATAATTTTCTAAAATTTTCATTAATAATATTAAATTATGACTTGAAAATGTGTTATTGCAAGACCTGAAAATGTGTTATTGCAAGACCTAACCCCAAACCTTGACTTATAAGATCGGTTTAATATAATTTTAAATGGTTAAATGTTTTTATAGAATTGGAGGATTTATGAAGAAAATACTTATAACAGGAGCAACAGGTCAGATAGGTTCAGAACTCACACTCTATTTAAGAGAAATTTATGGAAATGAGAATGTTATTGCTGCTGGTCATAAGAGAGAGCCGAGTGAAGAGTTAAAAGATTCGGGTCCTTTTATCTTTCTTGATACTATGAAATATTCTGAAATTGATGAAGTAGTAAAAAAATTTAACATAAATACTATCTATCATCTTTCAGCAATACTTTCAGCGAAAGGAGAAGAAAATCCACTTGATGCATGGAGAGTTAATATGGATTCTCTTATTAATGTTCTTGAGATAGCAAAAAATTATAAATGTCAGGTTTTTTATCCTTCATCGATAGCTGTTTTTGGACCAACAACTCCAAGAGATAATACACCACAGGAGACAATATTAAGACCTACAACAATGTATGGAATTACAAAGCTTACTGGAGAACTTCTTTGTGAATACTATTTTAATAAATTTGGAGTTGATGCAAGGGGAGTAAGATACCCTGGTTTAATTTCTTATGTCACCCCACCTGGAGGTGGAACAACTGATTATTCAGTTGAAATTTTTTATGAAGCAATAAAATATAAAAAATACAAATGCTTTTTAAAAGAAGATACATACCTTCCTATGATGTATATGCCAGATGCAATTAAAGCAACACACAATTTAATGGAAGCTGATTCAGATAAATTAATTCATAGAGCATCATACAACATTCAAAGTATGAGTTTTTGTCCAAAAGATTTATATTTAGAGATTAAAAAATATATACCTGAATTTGAGATGAGTTATGAAATTGATAAGGTGAAACAGAGCATTGCAAATTCATGGCCTAAAAGTGTTGATAGTAGTTGTGCTGAAAGAGAGTGGGGGTTTAAACCAAAATATAAGTTTAATGATATGGTTAAAGATATGATTGAGAAGTTGAGTAAAAAATTGATTTAATTTTTTGGTGCCCAAATTCGCCTGCTGGGTTCTGGGTACTTAAACTAAAAAAGGCGAAAATAACCCAGCAAAAATTTTTTTGAAAGGGGAAAAAGATGCCTCTTGAAAAAATAAAAACAAAATTAACAAAAGATTTAAAAGAGATTGATGAAAAAGGAATAATCAGAAGAGAAGAAGATATAATTGTTAAAATTATCAAAGGTGATGGAAAAAAGGGGAATAGATATATTTTAAAGGGAGAAGAGAATAAAGAGTATATAAGAATGAACTCAAATTCATATCTTGCTCTTGGTTTAAATGATGATGTTAAAAGGAATGAAGAAGAAGCAATTAAAAAATTTGGAGCAGGCCCTGGCGCCGTAAGATTTATCAGTGGAACTTACATTTATCATAAAGAACTTGAGGAAAGAATTGCAAAATTTCATAATAAAGAAGATTCAATTATTTTTAGTTCTGCCTACAGTTGTGTTCTTGGAACACTTTACTCTCTAATAGATGAAGAAACAATTGTAATAAGTGATGAGTTGAATCATAACTGTATCATAAACGCCATTAAACTTTCAAAACCAAAAGAAAAAGATATTTATAAACATTTAAATATAAAAGAGTGTGAAGAGAAAATAGTTAGTTTTATTGGTAAATGTAAAAGAGTTTTGATAATTACAGATGGAATTTTTAGTATGAGGGGAGATTATGCTCCAATTGATAAACTATCAGCATTAACAAAAAAATATAATAATGAATTTGAAGAAGGAGTTATCTTAATTGCAGATGATTCTCATGGTGTTGGAATTTTTGGTGATAGTGGGAGAGGGGTTGAGGAGTACACAAATTCAAAAGTAGATATTCTTATTGGAACTTTAGGAAAAGCCTTTGGAATTAATGGTGGTTATGCGGCAACAGATAAAATTTTGACAGATTATTTAAGAGAAAAAGCTCCTCTTTATATATATACAAATCCAATAACACCTGGAGAAGCAAGTGCAGCAATTAAATCAATTGATATAGTTGATAGTGATTCAGGGAAAAGTATGATAAAAAATGTAAGAGATTTAACCAAAAAATTTAGAGACGGAGTAAAATCGCTTAACCTTGAGACAGTTGAAAGCGAGCATCCAATTGTTCCAGTTATTTTAAAAGATACAGAAAAAACTAAAAACCTTGTAAAGTTTCTTAAAAAAAATGGAGTTCTTGCAACAGGACTGAATTATCCAATAGTTCCAAAAGGGGAAGATACAATAAGATTTCAGATAACTTATGAACATACAGAATATGATATTGATTATGTTCTTGATTTAATAAAAAATTTTATGAAAAAATAGTTTGATTGTTTTATAAAAATTTTGTATTAATTATATTATTATTTTTATTTATATTTTAATAGGAAACATTTTAAGCAGTTTTGTCTCTTTAGTTGGCATTTTTTTCTTAAATAAAGATCTTGAGAAGTTAAAAAGGGTTTCGTTTATTCTTGTGAGTTTTTCAACTGGAGCATTGATAACTTCTGCACTTCTTCATCTTTTACCCGAAGCTATAAATGAAAATTTTGATTCAATCTATTCAGTTATTTTTGGTATATTTTTATTCTTTATTCTTGAAACCTATTTGAAATGGAGACATTGTCATAATATTGATTGTAAAGAACACACCTTTGTTCCACTGAATCTTTTAGGAGATTCTCTTCATAATTTTATAGATGGATCACTAATAGCTTCAACATTTCTTATAAATTTTAATCTTGGGTTTATAACAACACTTAGTGTTATTCTTCATGAAGTACCACAAGAACTCGGAGATTATGGTGTCTTAATTTATGGTGGTTTAAATCCTAAAAAAGCATTAAGGTTAAATTTTCTTGTATCATTAACAGCGATTTTAGGTGGAATTTTCGGATATTTTATGTTAGTGAAATTTAAAAGTTTAATACCATTTATTGCGGGTTTAACTGCTGGAAATTTTCTTTATCTGTCTCTAACTGATTTGATACCAGAGCTACACAAAAAAGTTTCATTGAAGGATAATTTAATAAAAACTCTATTTATTTTATCGGGAATTTTCCTTATGATTGTTTTTAAAATTATTTTTAATTGATGATAAAGAAAATAATTTTGAAATCTCAAAACTAATTGCTGGTAAAAGAGAAAGTGGAAGATATTCGAAGAATTTAAATTTTAAAGGAGATAGAGAAAAAATTTTATCAAAAAATGGTATATAAATTATCAAAATTGTGATTAATAATGAAATAAGAACTGAATAGTTAAGGAATGGATTGTTAAAAAGTTTTCTAAGTTTTATTGGTTTAAATTCAGTTTTATTTGAATATGCTTTAAAGAGCTCTGAAAATATTAAAGTTAAAAGTGCAGTTGTTTGGGCTTCAACTAATGTTCCACCATTATTTAAAATACTCATAAATGAAAAGATAGTTACAAATGTTTCAACAATAGCACTAAAGATAACTCTAAGCATATTATCATTATCCAATATTTTATCCTTTACTTTTCTTGGTGGCATATTCATAATTCCCTCTTCTTCAGGTTCAACACCAAGAGCGAGTGCTGGAAATGCATCTGAAATTAAATTTATATATAGAAGATGGATTGGCTTAAATGGAATTGGAAGATTAAATAATGTCGCAGTAAGAATAATTAAAACCTCCCCAATATTACAACTTAAAAGAAACATAACAACTTTTTTAATATTTGAATATATTCTTCTTCCCTCTCTTATTGCAGTAACAATTGTTGCAAAATTATCATCTGTTAGAACAATATCTGATGCCTCTTTTGAAACATCTGTTCCAGTTATGCCCATAGCAATACCAACATCAGCTTTCTTCAGAGCAAGAGCATCATTTATTCCATCACCTGTTACAGCTACTTTTTCTCCTTTATTTTTCAAAGCTTCAACAAGTTTTAATTTCGTATGTGGTGAAACTCGAGCAAAAACATTTTTTTCATTAACTAAAACATCTAAAGCCACATTTTCATCTATTTCACTCTCTTCTATTGCCTCATCATCATCTTTAGATATATTTAGTTTTTTTGCGATACTTAATGCTGTTACTTTATGATCGCCAGTTACCATTTTAACTTTAATTCCAGCTCTTTTTGCTTCTTCTATTGCTGAGAATACCTCTTCTCTTGGAGTATCTTCCATACCGACAAGTCCAAGAAATACTAAATCTTTTTCAATATCCTCTTTTTCGTCATCATTTTTAAGAACTTTATAAACAACCCCTAAAACTCTTAAGCCTGATTTAGCCATCCTTTCATTTTTTTCAAGAACATCATCGATTATCTCTTCAATTGGTCTAACTTCAACCTCTTGAATGTAATAAGAGCAACTTTTTAAAAGAATTTCAGGCGCACCTTTACTGAAAGCATATTTATCATTACCATTGGTATTTATCGTTGTCATAATTTTTCTATCAGAATCAAAAGGTATTTCATCAATTCTTATAAATTCTTTTTCTATCTTTTCCTTAATAAATCCCTTATCAAGCGTAAAATAGAGAAGGGCAATTTCAGTTGGGTCTCCGTAATTTTTTCCACCTTCTTGTATTCTTGCATCATTACATAAAGTCATAGCAAGATAGAAAAATTTTTCAGGTCCATATATATAATATTCAGATACTCTCAGTTCATTTTTAGTTAAAGTTCCTGTCTTATCAGTTAAAATTGTTGTTACAGATCCAAGAGTTTCTACAGAAGATAGATTTCTAACTATAGCCCTTTTTGATGCCATTGTCCTTACTCCAATTGCAAGAACAATTGTAACAACTGCTGGAAGTCCTTCTGGGACTGCTGCAACTGCGAGGGCAACTGCTGTCATAAAGGCATCTATAAATGCAATTCCTCTTGACATTGAAAGGATAAAAACAGCAATACACGCAATAAGAAAAATTATCCCCAAGGTTTTTCCAAGCTGGTCTAATTTAATTTCAAGTGGAGTTTTCTCTTCCTCCATCTCTCCAAGAGTTTTCCCAATTTTTCCAATTTCTGTATTAACACCTGTTGCAAAAACAGCTCCTTCTCCCCTTCCATACACTACTGTTGAACCAGAAAAAATTATATTTTTTCTACTATGTACTGGTAAATCATCTAAATCTATCTCCTTCTCATTTTTCTCAACAGGAAATGATTCACCAGTTAAAAAAGCTTCTTCGACTTTCAAGTTTTTCTGGCTTATTATTCTTAAATCAGCACCTATTTTATCTCCAGTTTCAAATATAATAATGTCTCCAGGGACAACCTCTCTTGTTGGAATTTGGACTATCATCCCATCTCTTCTTACTTTTGTTGTTGGTGCTGCTATTTTTTTAAGTGCTTTTAAACTTTTTTCTGCGTTTATTTCCTGATATATTCCAATAAATGCATTTATTACAATAATTGCGATTATTGCAATTCCATCTATCCATTCAGAAAGAATTATTGATATGATTGCAGAAAAAATTAATATCAATACAAGTAAACTTTTTATCTGATTATAAATTCTTGTAAAAATTGATTTTGTTTTTTTCTCAGGTAATTCATTAAATCCATAAATTTTTAATCTATTTTCTGCTTCTTCTTTTGAAAGACCTTTATCCAAATCAACTTTTAAATTTTCTAAGACTTCTTCTATTGAAAGTTTCCAAATCTTTTCCAAATAGTAAAACCTCCACTCAAATTATTCTATCATATTTTTATTTAGATATCTTTATAAAGTATTGAGTTGAGAAGATATTGGTATGGATTAAAGATATTTTAAATAGTAATTTTTTTGTTATTATTAAATTGAGGTTTATTATGTTAAAAGTTATTTTGATTTTGCTATCATATTTATATGGTTCAATACCTTTTGGATTTATTTTTGTTAAAAAGAAAAAGGGAATTGATATAAGGAAGGTTGGTAGTGGGAATATAGGTGCTACTAATGTTTTAAGAATCGCTGGTCTATCAACAGCCATAATATCTGGAATTTTTGATCTATCTAAAGGACTTTTACCAGTTTTAATTGGAAGATATATCTTTCATTTTGATATTTATACAATTTTTTTGATGGGTTTTTCTGGAGTTATTGGTCATGATTTCTCTATTTTTTTAGGATTTAAAGGTGGGAAAGGAGTTGCTGCAACTTTTGGAGTTGTTATTGGTTTAATCCCAGCTGTTGCTTTTATTGAACTTCTGATTTTTATTTCAGTTCTTGCTTTAACAAAATTTGTTTCACTCTCATCAATAATTTCTTTTTTGTTTGCACCATTTGTTTTATTAATTTTTAAAAATTATGATTTAGCATTTTTATCAATTTTTTTATCTCTTCTTGGAATTTATAGACATAAAGATAACATTAATAAATTAAGATATGGTATTGAATCAAAATTTGGAGAGAAAGAAACTTTAAAAGAGACAATGATTTTTAATTCAAGTAAAGAAAATTTAGAAAAAATAAAAAAGATTCTTGAAAACGGTGGTATAGGCATTATTCCTACAGATACTATTTATGGTTTATGTGCAAATGGTTTAGATAAAAATTTAATTAAAAAGATTTACAAAATTAAAAAAAGAGATTTTAATAAGCCACTTGTTTTATTTGTAAAAAATAAAAGTGAGATAGAAAAGTATGCATATGTCGATGACTTAGCAATAAAAATAATTGATAGATATATGCCAGGTGAGATAACGATAGTATTAAAAAAGAAAGAAGGATGCCCCGAAGTTTCATTGAAAAAATTTGACACAATAGCTTTTAGAATCCCCAACAACAAATTTGTAATTGATATTCTTAATCTAATCGATTTTCCACTTGCAACTACAAGTGCAAATATCTCAAAAGAGGAGACACCTCAAGACTTAGAAGGATTAAAAGATATTTTTTATGGGGTTGTTGATTTTATTGTTGATGGAGGAGAATTAGGCAAAACTCCATCAACAGTTGTTCAGGTTATTGATGGAAAAGTAGATATTTTAAGAGAAGGGAAGATAAAAAAGGAAGATATTTTTAAAACAATTTCTTAGATAAAAGGAGCATAACTATGAAAATAGCAATTGGTTCTGACCATGCAGGTTATGAACTCAAAGAAAATTTAAAAAAAATTTTATGTAACGAATATGACATTTTAGATGTTGGGACAAACTCAACTGAATCTGTTGACTATCCAGATTTTGCTACAAAAGTTTGTGAACTAATCATCAAAAAAGATGCAGATTTTGGGATATTGATTTGTGGAACAGGAATTGGGATGTCAATAACTGCAAATAAATTTAAAGGTATTTATGCAGCATTATGTTATGATACAAATACAGCAAGTTTAGCAAGAACTCATAATAACGCAAATATTTTGTGTATAGGTGGAAGAACAACAAAAATTCAAGAAGCGGTTGATATTGTTAATACTTTTTTAACATCCTCTTTTGAAGGAGGAAGACACGAAAGAAGATTTGAGAAGATAAAAGAAATCGAAAATATAAATTTTAAGGAGGTAGGAAATGATTTGTGATATTTGTAAAAAAAGAGAAGCTGATTTTACAGTTACAAAAATAGTTAATGGTGAAAAAAAGGTTTTGCATGTTTGTAAAAATTGTGCGATAGAGCAGGGATACTTAAAGGATCAATTCTCTTTATTCTCACCTTTCGACTCTTTTTTTCAAGATGAGTTTTCAAAATTTTTTTCAACTCCAGAACCGACTATTTTAACAGATCAAATTACTGGTGAAGCTGAAGAGGTCATTTTAGAATCAGAAAATATTGCAAAAGAGTTAGGTGAAGATGAAATAAAAACTGAACATTTACTTCTTGCTCTTCTAAGAAAAGGTGATTTTATAAGAAATATCCTTTTTGAACTTGATGTTGATTTGAAAGAGCTTGAATCAGAAATTTTATCGTATATGAAAAAGAAAAAAACTGGAGCTGAAGAGGTATCTCTTTCACCAAGAGTTAAAAGAGTTTTCGAATATGCTCAAAAAAACGCAAATGAGTTAGGTTCTGAATATATAGGATCTGAGCATATTTTATTGGGTCTTATAGATGAAGGTGAAGGTGTTGCTGGAAGAATTTTAAAACAAAAAGATATAACAAAAGATAAGATACTTTCTTTTCTTGAAAAGAAGGAAAAAATCAAAAAAGAGAAAAAATATACAAAAACTCCGACTCTTGATAACTTCAGTAGAGATTTAACTAAACTCGCAAAAGAGGGAAAATTGGACCCAGTAATTGGAAGAGACAAAGAAATTTTAAGGACACTTAGAATTTTGTCAAGAAGAACAAAAAATAATCCTGTTCTTATTGGAGAACCCGGCGTTGGAAAGACTGCAATTGTTGAGGGGATTGCCCAGAGAATAATTCAAGGTAAAGTTCCTGAATCTTTGAGAGATAAAAGGGTTGTGTCTCTTGATCTTCCAGCGATTATTGCTGGAACAAAATATAGAGGAGAATTTGAAGATAGATTAAAGAAGATAATTGATGAGATAAGAGATAGTGAGGGCGAGATTATTCTTTTTATAGATGAGCTTCACACAGTTGTTGGTGCAGGTGGAGCAGAAGGAGCAGTTGATGCATCAAACATTCTTAAACCAGCTTTAGCAAGAGGAGAGTTGCAATGTATTGGCGCAACAACAATAAATGAATATAGAAAATATATTGAAAAAGATCCTGCTCTTGAGAGAAGATTTCAACCAGTACTTATTTCAGAACCAACAGTTGATGAAACGATAGAAATTTTAAAGGGTTTAAGGGATAAGTATGAAGCATATCATAGAGTGAAAATTTCTGATGATGCTATTTATGAAGCAGCAGTTCTTTCGGAAAAATATATAACAGATAGATTTTTACCAGATAAAGCAATTGATTTAATTGATGAAGCAGCCTCGAAAGTTAAATTTGAAGAGAAAAAGGAGCCAGATGATATTAAAAAACTTGAAGATGAATTGAAAAAAGTTATTAGGGAAAAAGAGGTGAGTATAAAAGCAGAGGATTATGAGAAAGCAGCTAAACTGAAAAAAATTGAAGAAGATTTGAAGAAAAAACTTGAAGAAGAAAAAAAGAATATTGAAAAAGAAAAAGGTTCTCCAGTTCCTGTAATAACAGGTGAAGATATTGCAGAGATTGTATCTGAATGGACTGGAATACCAGTATCAAAGCTTGTTGAAGAAGAAATAAAAAAATTAAGAGATATGGAAGAACATCTCCATAAAAGAATTGTAGGTCAAGATGAAGCAATTAAAGCAGTATCCGAAGCAATTAGGAGAGCAAGAGCAGGTCTTAAAGAGCCAAACAAACCAATAGGTTCATTTCTATTTCTTGGACCAACAGGAGTTGGTAAAACTGAACTTGCAAAAACCCTTGCAGAATTTCTGTTTGGTGATGAAGATGCAATGATAAGATTTGATATGAGTGAATATATGGAAAAACATACTGTATCAAGATTTATTGGAGCACCTCCTGGATATGTTGGGTATGAAGAAGGTGGTCAACTTACAGAGGCAGTTAGAAGAAGACCGTATTCTGTTATTCTTCTTGATGAGATAGAAAAGGCTCACCCAGATATTTTCAATATACTCCTTCAAATTCTTGATGATGGGAGATTAACTGATTCAAAAGGAAGAGTTGTTGATTTTAAAAATACAATAATAATTATGACATCAAATCTTGGTAGTGAAATTTTACTTAAAGTTGATCCAGATGATAAAGAGAATTTTGAGAAAGTAAAAGATGAGATAATGGAACTACTAAAATATAAATTTAGGCCAGAATTTTTAAATAGGATTGATGAAATTATAGTGTTTCATAAGTTGACAAAAGATCAAATTAAAGATATAGTTAATTTGCTGATTGAAAGAGTTAGAAGAACTTTGAGAGCTCAGAAAATGGAACTTGAAATAAGTGATAAAGCAATTGAGAAGATTGCCGAAATTGGTTTTGACCCGCTTTTTGGAGCAAGACCTTTAAGAAGAACAATACAAAGAGAAATTGAGAATATGATAGCAAAAAAAATTTTAGATGGTGAGTTTAAAGAGAACGATAAGATTTTAATAGATTTTGAAGATGATAATTTTGTCTTTAAAAAGGAGGAAAAGAAGTGAAAGAACTTTTACTTTTTATTCAATTGATACTTTCAATAGTTGTAATTGTTAGTATACTTTTCCAAACTCCTAAAGGAGCAGGACTTGGAGCTATATCAGGAGGTGCGCACCTTTTTCATTTAACAAAAAAGAGAGATTTAATTTTAAACAGAATTGCATTAGTTAGTACAATATCATTCGGTGTTCTATCCTTGATTTTAACCATTTTGGAAGTATAATAATTTTTTAATGCCGGGATGGCGGAATTGGCAGACGCGTACGTTTGAGGTGCGTATGAAGAGTTATCAACTTTTCAAAGGTTTCTATTAATTATCTTATTTATTTTTGCATTGAATTTGAGTAGTTTACCTTTAAATGACTTTTTAGAAGGTGAAAGTGTTAATAAAGAAGAACTAATTATTAACACATTATCAGAAACAGTAAAGAATTGGTATTACCAACAACGTTCAAATAATTTTAAGGATATCGTTATAAATGTTTCTTTAAGAGATAGTTTTTCTCACTTTGTAAATAATAGTAGAGCTGAAGTGGTCTTTTTTGTACATTCAACAATGATACCAAAAGTTACAAAAGAAGAAGTAGAAAATGCTCCTTTTTTGCGTGGAATGCAACAATATATAACTGAAAACAAGAAAACTCTTTCTGATGATATGATTAAAATTATAGAATCAAAGATTAGAGAATGGAAAAACGAATTAATGCAACCTATTGGAAAACAAACAGAAGAAAACATTGACTTAAAAATTGTTTGTGAACTTACTGCAGCTGGAAATATTAAGAAAGATACTGTTCAAATCTTTTATGATATTTCAGGACATGGAGAACCAATCTGGAAAGATGCAAATAACCTTTTTCCTTCAATTCCACTAACTTATGAGGATGAACTAAGAGATGGTTATGAAGAGGCTAAAAATCTAATTGAAAAATTCTATAAAACCTATAGTGAATCTAAGGAAATTTCACCTACTGCGTATTATGAGGATTGGTATAACAGAGATAATGCAAAAATATATGCTGATGTACATACATCCAACTATTCAAATACTATAAAATGTTGGACAAAAGATCAATATGGAAATTGGATAAGAGAAACCTCTAATGGTACGATGAAAGATCCAAACACCGGAGTTGACATTTGGAATATGTCAGAGTATCCTATATCGACTGTAACAAGAGAAGGTGAAACGCGTTGGGAACAATTAGGGTGTAATAATTGCGCTGATTTTGTTTCTCAATCAATGTATTATGGAGGAATGTTTCCTGATCCATCAACTGACCCTTATTGGCGTCCTTCAACAAGAAAAACCGGATATAAGGGTAAATGGTGTTGGACATATGTTCCCCACCTTTTAGACCATATGAAAAATGATAGAGGTGATTGGGAATATAGTGACTATAACAATACCCAAATTGGAGATGTAATTATATGGCCAAATGAAACTCATATTGCAATGATAGATTATAACTTATATCAGAATGGAACTTATACAAAAAAGTTTGCTGCACATACAAATGATAGGAAACAATGTCTGTATTCAGCTTCTAATGAGTATGCACACTATAAAGTTAGTTGTTGGAGGTGGACACCTTAATATGAAAAAAATAATAATACCTTTTTTAATTTTAGTTACCCTTTTTATTATAGGTTGTAATAAAACCGAAGTAACATCTAAGGAAAACTCAATTCCATTTTTAACATTAATGCCTAATGAGAAGAACCATAACATTGAAGCTTATTTAAACTATTGGGATATCGAAAAAGGAAAGATTATTCAAACTGATAATTTAGTTTATACATCAAATAAACCTATTCGGTATGTTAATAGTAAGGTAGAGTGGAGTGTTATGATTGCTTTTGCTCAACCATTATCTTGGGATGGAGAGAATTACATCTATCTTTCAAGTTACTATCATGAGGTAAAAAATCCCCTTGATTTTAAAATTAAAATGTTTGATGATCCTTTGGGAGCCAAAGAAATAATTGAAAAAATGCACCGTGATTACCTTTATGGATATTCGAAAAATATGCAAGAGCAGGAAAAAAATGTTGGTCCTGATTACCTATACTCTAAAGCAGAATATGGTGATTTTACTTTTAGGATCTTTGATGATGAAGGAAATTTAGTAATAGAGAAAAATATAAAAATTTCACTCTACAATGATATATTTCATGGTGGTGTTTCATCAGGAGAAGCATATTTCTATGAAGAAGATAAAAAAGAAATTAAAGAACTTCTTCTCTATTATGATAATATGGGTATGGGTCATTTCCTCATCTGCGCAATCAACTTAGAAAGTGGTAAATACACATGGAATGAAGTAGATGGAATTGAAGGCTGTATTCCAAATATGGGACAAGACGAAATCCCAATTATTGGAAGCAAATTCTATGTAAACGAATGTGGCGGTGGTATAGGTATTGTAAATGTAGATGATTATTCTTATAATACTTTTCTTTCTCATGATGAAATACAAAAACTTTTATCTCCTTACTTTTCTTCTACTCCTTCAGATCTTTATTATACACTTCGTGGTGGAGGTGAATACAAAGATTTTATTATTTTAAATGTATACTCTGATTTCGGGGAAAATCCTCCCTCAAATAATTTTAAACGTTTGTTTATGGCAATTGATACAAAAACAAAAGATTGTGTTAGTGTACTTGAATGGAATTCTCTTCATCCTGAGGTCTTTACTGTGAAAGATAAGAATGGAAAAAAATTATCAAAAATATCTACTGATAAACTACTTAAAGGAATCAGCAAAGTAGAAGATATTTCAGGTATGCTTTATACATATGGAAAGTTTTGGGATGATGGTTATATATGTTTTCCACATAAAAATGGAGGCTAAACTATTAATGTTAGTTTTTTAATCAAACTACTTTAATAGATTTACTACTTTTGAAATTAGTTATTTGTAATAGAATTTCCCAAAATTCTTAACAAAAATATTAAATTTTTTCATTTAGTATCTAATTAGAGAAAAAACTTTAAAACCTTGAAAATAATCTAATTTGTAATGGTAAGAAAATAAAGCTTAGTAAAAAGTTTAAAATTAAATAAGAAGTTGACAAAAGATCAAATTAAAGATATAGTTAATTTGCTGATTGAAAGAGTTAGAAGAACTTTGAGAGCTCAGAAAATGGAACTTGAAATAAGTGATAAAGCAATTGAGAAGATTGCCGAAATTGGTTTTGACCCGCTTTTTGGAGCAAGACCTTTAAGAAGAACAATACAAAGAGAAATTGAGAATATGATAGCAAAAAAAATTTTAGATGGTGAGTTTAAAGAGAACGATAAGATTTTAATAGATTTTGAAGATGATAATTTTGTCTTTAAAAAGGAGGAAAAGAAGTGAAAGAACTTTTACTTTTTATTCAATTGATACTTTCAATAGTTGTAATTGTTAGTATACTTTTCCAAACTCCTAAAGGAGCAGGACTTGGAGCTATATCAGGAGGTGCGCACCTTTTTCATTTAACAAAAAAGAGAGATTTAATTTTAAACAGAATTGCATTAGTTAGTACAATATCATTCGGTGTTCTATCCTTGATTTTAACCATTTTGGAAGTATAATAATTTTTTAATGCCGGGATGGCGGAATTGGCAGACGCGTACGTTTGAGGTGCGTATGGAGAGATCCGTCCGGGTTCAAGTCCCGGTCCCGGCACCAAAATAATTTTTAGAAATATCAATTAATAAAATTAATAGGGAAATTTTTTAAAAAGAATATCTTTTTATAAAATTTATAGTTCGAAAAAAACATTTAGACTCTATATAAAAAATTCATAATACAATTGATATAATGATATTAAAAAATGGAAATTAAATTAAAGTGTATTGAGTGTGGAAGAATTTATGAAGAAGAGGAAAAGAGAGTTTTTTGTGATTGTGGTGGTTTACTTCAATTGGAATTCAATCCAATTTTTGATATTGAAAAAATTAGAAAAAAAGATAAAAATTTATGGAGATATAGAAATTTAATTCCTTTAAAAAAAGATGAAAATATAATTTCTTTAAAAGAGGGTTTTACACCACTCATTGATAGAAAAATAGATGACTTTGAAATATTTTTAAAACTCGATTTTGTTTTCCCAACAGGTTCATTTAAAGATAGAGGAGCAACAGTTTTAATAAGTAAAATAAAAGAACTTGGTATCAATAGAATTGTAGAAGATTCATCTGGAAATGCTGGTGCTGCAATTTCTGCATATTCAACTATTGCAAATATAGATTGTGATATATTTGTACCAGAAAATTCATCACCAAATAAGATAAAACAGATCGAGTTTTATGGAGCAAATGTTCATAAAATTTCTGGTTCAAGAGAAAATGTTTTTAATGAAGCAAAAAAATTTTCAAAAAATTTTTATTATGCAAGCCATTTTATCAATCCATATTTTTTTCATGGAACAAAAACTGTAATATTTGAGATTTATGAAGATTTTAACTGTTCTCTTCCAGAAACAATTATTCTTCCAGTTGGAAGTGGTTCTTCTATTTTAGGTATCTATATTGGATTAAGTGATTTAAAAAGAAGCAACCTAATAGAAAAATTTCCTAAATTAATTGGAGTTCAATCAGAAAATTGTGCACCAATTTATAGTGCTTTTGTTAAAAAGGAATATGATATTCCAAAAATTGAGAAAAAATATACAATAGCAGAAGGAGTCTCTATCCAAAATCCTTTAAGAGGTAAAGAGATTTTAAAGGCAATCTATGAGACAAATGGTGATATTATAACTGTTTCAGATGAAGAGATATTGCTTTCACAAAAAGAACTTGCAAAAAGTGGAATTTTTGTTGAACCAACCTCTGCAGTTTCATTCGCTGGTGTTAAAAAATATATAAATTCATTAAAAGAAGACGAGAGAATGGTTGCGATTTTAACCGGTTCTGGTTTAAAATCACTATGATTTAATCATAATACCATCTAAATTTAAAAACAGATATAGCAAAGCATATAATTAATATAACAATAAGAACAATAAAATCTATTTTTAAACTCAAATTTGATTTTACCCATGATAAATCACTGTTAAGCCATATCCTTTTAAATAGATCAACAATATAAGTAAGAGGTAGAGCTTTAGCAATATTCAACATAAACTTCGGAAAATTCTCTATTGGAAATGTTGCTCCTGATAAAAAAATCATAGGAAAATAGATTATATTAGCTATTGCATTTGCTGATCTTATATTTTTTACCAAACTTGCAATTAAAAATCCAATTGAAAAAATTGAGAGTGTTGAGATGATGAAAGCCAAAATAAAAATAAATATATTTCCATAAAACTTTAAGTCAAAAACAAATTTTCCTATTATCAAAAGAAGTAAAAAGCCAATTATTGTTAAGACAAAATTAACGATAAGCTGAGAAATTATTATGTTATTTGATTTCATAGGTGTTGCCATAAATCTTTTTAATATTTTTTTATCTCTATATTCAACAAGAGTCAAAGGTAAACTCATTATTCCATTAACAGATAAAATCACTCCAAGATAAGATGGTACCAGAACATCAACGGATCCAAAACCTCCAAAAAATGGAGACGGTTCATTTCCATATATCCCACCAAACATTAATATCATTAATACTGAAAATGCTAAAGAAAAGAAAACAACGACAAACTCTCTTAAAATCAATTTAAAATCAATTTTTATTAAACTAATTAAGGTTTTCATCTTTTACCTCCACATACTCTCTTCCTGTAAATTTAAGGAATGTATCTTCAAGATTTGGCTTTTTGGTCTTTAAATTTTTAAAATAAATTCTATTCAAATATAGATAATCAACAACCTCCTTTAATAAATCCTCACCTCTACCATATATTGTTACTTCTCCATTTTTAAAACTCACTTCATTTACACCTTTTACCTTTTTTAATTCTTCAATATTTATATCTTTTGTTTCAAAACTTATCATATCCTCAATTCCGCTTTTTTCTATAAGTTTTTCTGGAGTATCTAATTCAACAATTTTACCTTTATCAATAATTGCAACTCTATCACATAAAAACTCAGCCTCTTCCATATAGTGTGTAGTTAAAAAAATTGTCTTTCCCTCATCTTTTAACTCTTTAACAATTTTCCACATATCTCTTCTTGCTTTTGGATCAAGCCCGGTTGTTATTTCATCAAGGAAAATTATTTCAGGATTTGAAATAAGAGCTAAAATTATTGACAATTTCTGTTTTTGCCCACCAGATAGTTTCATAACAAAACCATTTTTAAAATCATAAAGCCCAAATCTTTTAAGTAAATCTGTATAATTTAAAGGTTTTTTGTAAAGTGATGCAAAGAGTTCACAAATTTCATAAACCTTTATTTTGTCCTGATAATTTGTCTCTTGAAGTTGAACACCAACCTTTTCATAAAATTTTTCTCTATCTGTTGATGGATTTAAATTCAAAACATTAATTATTCCTTCATCTGGTTTTCTTAATCCCTCAATGCACTCAATAGTCGTTGTTTTACCAGCTCCATTTGGACCAACCATTCCAAAAATTTCACCTTCATTAACATCAAAACTCACACCATCAACTGCCTTTATCTTTCCATAATTTTTTATTAAATTGTTCACTTCAATTACCTTCATAAAACCTCCAATTTTAAAAATTAACAATGTTGATTAAAAATTATAAAATAGATTGAAAGAAATTAATAGGGTATCAACTCAAAGCAAACCACTCTATTTTGTCATTTCCATCCTCGCAAAATCGGGGAAAACAGGAATCCAGTATTTTTATTGGTAATATAGATTTCTTTTTCCGCAGGAATGACTATTTGGATGATTTTTTCATCAATTTCATAGTACTTTCTTGACTTTATTCTTATTTTTAATATAAATAGAATTAATATGGTTTTGTAGTCATCCAAAACTCAGGGGAAACTACAAAATTTTTCCGGAGGTTAAATATGAAGAAAAAAATCTTATGTATATTATTTATTACATCAATCATTTTCTCCTTGATGCCAAATAAAATATTTACATCCTCTTCTATTAACAAGATTGAATTAAATAATATTAGTCTAAGAGATAGATATTTTGATAATATTTGTGTTTCAAAAGAGAATGAAAACATAATTAATTCATTAGAAACAGATAAAATTATAATCATACTTCAAATTAATAACAAATATATGACAGTTAATGGAGTAAAAAAAGAGATAGACCCAGGAAGAGGAACAGTACCAGTAATAATAAAAGGAAGATCACTTGTACCTATAAGAGCAATAATTGAAGAGTTAGGTGGAACAGTTGATTGGGATGGGGTAGAAAGAAAAGTAACTATTAAATTCAAAGATAAAACAATAGAGCTATGGATAGATAAAAAGGTGGCAAAAGTTAATGGAACATCAAAAGAGCTTGATGTACCTCCAATGATTCTAAATGGTAGAACTATGCTTCCTATAAGATTTGTTAGTGAGAATCTTGGATGTGAAGTTAAATGGGATGGATCAACTCAAACAGTAACAATAACTTATGATGAGCCTATAAAGTGGGAAACTATAAAAAAGATTAAAGTTGATTCTTCTGGAGGAACTATAAATGTTGAGGATTTAAATTTATCTATACCAAAAAATGCATTTGAATCAACTTCAAATTTAGTGATATCCAAAGGAGAAGGTTCTACTCCTTATGGAGAAAATATTTTATCAAAGCTATATAAAGTTGATGGATTACCTTCTATAATTTCAAAACCAATTGAAGTTACTCTTAAATTAGAAAAAGCGTCAAAAAATGAAACCCATGTTGTTTTTGGTGAAGAGAGTTTTGTACCTTCTCTCAATAAAATAGATGTAAATTACCAACTATTACCATCTACTGTTTCAGGTGATGAAGTAATGGCAACAATACCTCCTACAGAAAGTAATGGCATTATTTTTAAATTGCTTAATCAAAAGCTTGTATCTGATACATCTTCTAAAAAAGATGGAGAGACAAATACCTATTACTTAAGTTCTGCAACAAATATGAAAAGTGAACAATCAGTAAAAATGAAATTTAAAATCATATGTGACACAGAAATTCTTAATAAAAATTTTAAAACAATTCAAGAAATTTTAAATTATTTTGAAATTGCTTATACTAAACTTGAAGATAGAGTTGGTTTAAATTGGAAGTTGAGAACAAATTGGCCTATAAATATCGAGATAAAAAAACTTGGACAAGATACTTATGGATACTTTACAGCAAGTAAACTCTGGAGGTCCAGAGATTATATACAATTAAATTCAGATATGTTAAATAATTCAGATGCCCTCACCGAATTTAAAGTTACCGCAGGTCATGAACTGTTCCATCTTTTACAGGCACTATATGATCCAACATGGTTTTTAGGTTGGCGTGGAGGACCAAATTTATGTTTCTGGGAAGCTTCTTCAGTATGGTTTGAAAAATTAATGATTGAAAAAAGTGACTATTGTTCAAAAACACTTTTAGATTATTCAGGCAAGTTTATGCTAAATGGTTTATGGAATGCAGATAATAGCACTACTGGGAGTGCACAAGACCATGGTTATGGTGCATCTATGTATTTAGACTATTTAATAAATACATATGGAAATAATACAAAGATAGTTGGCAAAATATGGGAAAACATTAAAAATGGAGATTCAATATTTAATTCAATAAAAAAAGCATTAAATGTAACCTTCTGGTATAAAAATTGGGAAAATTTTATAAATAATTATTTTTCTATTTATTATAATAAATGTTGGAATAATACAAAAGGTTGGATATTACACAAAGATGTTACTGAAAGATGGACAATTAATGATACAGAAAAAGATTTCCAACACGAATTCAAAGATAATTACTATGAACTATCTGCAAAGACAAAATTGATTGAATTAAGATACGAGAAAAAAGGATTTGAAAAGAATGAAAAACCTACTATGAACTTCTCTATTTCAGGAACACCTAACGATATAGTAGCATGTATTTTTGATTACCTAAATGGTAAAGAAATCGCTTATATTGATAAAGTTAATAGTAAGGATATTGACCTTTCTTTATATCCAAAAGGCACACTCTTTTTAGTTGTTATTATAAATAATGATTTTAGCGGAAAAACTGATACTCAGGAGATTATATTAAAAGTTAAAATTACAGGTCCACATATTGATTCAATTTCACCTGACTCTGGAAATATAGGAACTACAGTAACAATTAAAGGAAGAGATTTTGGAAAAACTCAAGGAACAAGTAAAGTAATTTTTAGTTCAAATAAAATTGCTCCAGTTTCGTCTTGGTCTGATACTGAGATAAAGGTGAAAGTTCCTACAGGAGTTGTATCTGGTCCAGTCTATGTAGTTGTTGAAGATAAAAAAAGTAACGAAGTGAATTTTAAGATCGAAGAAGAAGAAATAAAATTTTTCAAGCGTTGTGAAATAATACTTTGGTTCAAATATTACAGTGTGAATGAAAAAAATGAGACATCTATTAATAATAGAGGAGGCTGGACATGGCCTTGTAGTCTTGGAGTGGACAAAAAGCCTATAGAACCAAAAATTACTTGGTCAAAAAACACACTCACTGCATTATGGGAAATAGAAGAATCTACTGGATATGAAGTTCATACACATGTAAAAGGTAATATGACAGTTACCTTTGATGAAAAGATGAGCAATGTTATAAGTTTTAGGGCAACTGAAATTGTGACAAGCACTAAAACTGCAAAACTTTTTTTAACTCATGAACATTTCATAAATGGAACCAATATTCCAATTGATCCAACAAAATCTTACCCATCCTCTGGATATATCACTTTTGCTCTTCGAGGGACAGAAACTTGTAGTCATATTTCATACAAATTAACTATGGAAACAAATTTTCCTGAGTGGGAAAAATTAGTAAAGTATGAATGTGATGATGAAAGTTCTATAACAATTAAGTTACTTCATTAATTATCTATATAGTTATAAGCTAAATCTAAAAATAACATTTTGAATTATATTTTTTACTGATATATAAATATTAATTAAAAACTTAAAAACTTTTATCTTTTGATATTTTTTTAGATAATTGTGTTCAGTTAGAATTATACTTACGATATTTAATTGTACCTTGTAATAACAGAAGGGTGAAGGGGGTTGACAAATATAAAAAAAACTAATAAAATAGATGTACTATGAAAAACTTAGATATTAAATTATCGGAAAGGCAAAAAGATTTAATGAGTTTTTTAAAAGATTACTTTAAGGACGATAAGTATATCACACCCAATATTCTATCTGATGAATTAGGAATAAATTTAATAACTGCTTATGAACATCTTAGAAACCTTAAAGAAAAAGGAATTTTAGGCATAAAATTTTCAAAAGAAGAGGGTAAAGGAAGACCTAAATATTTATATTATCTAACAAATGGAGGAAAAAAGTTTTTATCTAAAAATGAAAATATATCTGAAATTGAAAAATTTATAAATGAATTCAACAAAGCAAAAGAAGAGGGGAAGCTTGATCTATTTATAAGTGAAAAATTGACTATTCTAACAAAAAAAACTATTAAGCCTCTTTTATTTACAGTTCTTGGATTTCTAATTCTTGTTACATTCTTTTCTAACATTAAGGAACTTGAAACATTAAAAGAGTTTCTCTTTTTATCTTCTACTTCTGGAGTTTTATTCATGAGTTTTACATCGTATCTTTTTTATCTTCTTTCAAAATATGTTAATACCTTTAAACCATATGACAATAAATGGGATGATATTAAATACAATTTAATATCATTAAACAAAAAAGAAAGAGAGGAAATAGTTAAAATATTAATTGGTTATGTCAATGGAGGTGAGTTAAATGAGTGTTAAAACTTCAGTTGCAGGTTTTTTAGTAAAAAGGACTCTTACTTACGCTCATAAAGATCCTGAGAAAAATGTTGATAAAATCCTTGACTTTTTAAAAATGATAACGCCAGTAAAAATGTATAAAGATCAAATCGATTCTGTTAAAAAAAATATTCATAAAGATTCATATTGGACTTTATTATCCTCTGTCTTAAAAAATAGTGATTTAAAAATATTAAACACTGTAGGTTACAATTTTGTAGTTAATACTCTTCTTATTGGTGTCCAAAAAAACAACGAAGCAGAAAAAAAATTTGGCACACCTGGTCTATTTACAATTTTAATCAGTCCTACTATGAGATGTAATTTAAAATGTGTTGGTTGCTATGCAGGTGAATATACAAGAAAAGATGATCTACCTCTTGAGGTTATTGATTCAATAATAAGTCAAGGAAAAGAGTTGGGCACATATCTTTATACCATCCTTGGAGGAGAGCCATTTATAAGAGAGGATCTATTTGAAATATATAAAAAACATAAAGATTGTGCATTTCAGGTTTTCACAAATGGAACTTTAATTGATGAGGAAGTGGTTAAAAAAATAAAAGATTGTGCAAATGTTATGCCAGTTTTAAGTGTTGAAGGATTTGAAAAAGAGACTGATGAAAGAAGAGGAAAAGGAGTTTACCAAAAATTAATGAACACAATGGACTTACTTAGAGAAAATAAAATCCCCTTTGGTTTTTCTGTAACATATACAAGACTCAATACTGAAACAGTCACAGATGAAAAATTTCTTGATATGTTAATTAATAAAGGTGCAATATTTGGATGGTATTTCCTATATATGCCAGTTGGGAGAGAGCCATCAACTGAACTCATGGCAACACCTGAACAGAGAAAAAAATTAGGAGAATTTACAAGATGGGCAAGAGAAAATAAACCAATATGGCCTATGGATTTCTGGAACGATGCTCCATATGTAACTGGTTGTATTGCAGGTGGTAGAAGATATGTCCATATTAACCATAAGGGCGAAGTTGAACCTTGTATATTCTTACACTTTTCTGGTGGAAATGTAAAAGATAAACCACTTATCGAAATTTTAAAATCACCTTTATTTACAACAATCAGAAAATTTCAGCCATTCAATAAAAACCTTCTTATGCCTTGTGAGATTATTGATGAACCAAAAGTTTTTAGATATATTTATAAAAAAACTAAACCTCAAGCAACTGATCTTGATGCAGATTTAATTGCAAATGATGAAACTTTAATGAAAAATCTTGACGAATATTCAAAGAATGTTAGTAAGATTTATAAAGATATATGGGAGAAAGAGCCAGCTTTTGAAAGATATAGAAATTATATAAAGGAAATTATGGAAGAGAAGAAGAAAAAATTAAATCAAGAAGCGCTTGAAAAAAGAAAAAGATACGAAGAAATTTTAAAGAGAAAAGAAGAGAAAGAGGTAGCAGAAAAAATTAATTAGATTCATCATATATCTAATTAAAAGGAGTTTTTAACCTTAATGATTATTTTAAACCTGCCTCAAAAAGAGGCAGGTTTTTTATTGTATAAGATTCACCAATTGATTGATAATTTAGAAAATTTTATTTACTATCTTTCTAATAAATTTTTTGCTTTCTCAATCCATTTTTTATCTGAGAGTAGAGCTCTTCCAATACCAACTGTGTCACAATATCCATTTTCAATCAAATAATTTGCAAAATCTGGAGCTTTTATCCCACCAGTTAAATTAACTGGAATGGTTACCAACTCTTTCAATCTTTTACTGTAATCTTTAAAATAACCATCATAACCCAATATCTCCTTTGGTCTACTACCAGAATAACCGCCAGTTATGTCAATCATATCAACCTTATAAGAAACCTCTTTTCCAATCACTAAACCATCATCAATTGATAATCCATCATCATAGAATTTATATTGAGGTGGATTATCTGCAATTGGTAGTCTTACAGAAATTAAAATATCTTTTAAATTTGATTTCATCTCCTCTATTATTTCAAAAAGAATTCTTGCTCTATTGAGTGGACTACCACCATATTCATCTTTTCTCTTATTTATCATAGGAGATAAAAATTGATTTATTAAAAATCCATGCCCTGCATGTATTTCAATCATATCGTATCCAGCATTTTTTGCTCTTCTTCCAGCCTCTTTAAAGGAAATTACAATTTCTCTGATTTTTTCTTTTGGTAAGTACTCTTCGTTTATCGATTTTAATGGTTTTCTTGAATCTTCTTCATCTTCAAAGACAAAATCACTTTCATCTTTATTCATTAACATATTTTTAAGTTCTGGAATATCAAATAGATTTGCTCCAGCATGATTTAATTCAATTGCGATTTTTACATCATTATTGTGAACCCTTTTCACTAATTCTTTATGCCCATCAATGAATTTATCATCTGATAAAAGCATCTGATTAGGCATTACCCTCGATTCTTTTGATGGAAAAGCATTTTCGGTAATGAGTAGACCCATTCCAAGTTTGGACATTTTTTCATAATAATTTAAAATTGTCTCATTAACAAAACCACCTTTTTCTTCGTTTCTAACAGCAAGAGGTGGCATAACAATTCTATTTTTTAGTGTCATATTCTTTATCGTTAACTCTTCAAAAAGTTTGCTCAATGTACACCTCCTTTATTAAATTATATCAATTAAAATTTTATAAACTAAAATTAAAAATATAGTTTGACTTCCTGATATAATTTTTAGTTTTCAAAAACAGGCTATCTACTTTTGTAAACTATTATGCATAAATTTGTAATTTAGAAAAATTCTTATATAATATGATAAGACTTATTTATTATAATCTCTTAAAAAGGAGGTTTATTGATGAAATTAACTACCAGAGAGATAACAATGGCGGGAATACTTGGTGCTATAACAATTGTTCTTGGGTTTACATATCTTGGTTATTTACCCCTGCCTACCCCTGCTGGTGCAGCAACTTTAATGCATATTCCTGTTATTATTTCAGGAATAGTTCTTGGTGCAAAAATTGGTGCTCTTGTTGGAACAATTTTTGGTCTCTCAGCAATTTATTATTTCATATCAATTGCACCTATATGGATTCTTTTTCCAGCAAGACCTTTGATTGGAATTTTTGCAGCGTTATCTTTTAATTTTTTTTATAAATTTTTAGGAAAAGAGAAGGGAAAAAAATATATATTTTTCAGCATTATTTTATCCCTGATTTTCTTTTTGATGGTTTTTTGGATATTTAGACATTATAAATTTAATATTATATTATCAATAGTTCTATCTTTAGGTATTGCGATTTTAATTTTTTATTTTCTTATGAGAACAAATCCTCTTGTTGCTTCTATGACATTTGCATCAATAATAGGTAGTATGACAAATACAGTTATTACACTTGGTCTTGGTGTTGTTTCTAATATTTCAAATATTCAACAAGCTATATATGTTGGTGCTGTGCAAGGAATACCTGAAGCGATACTTGCAGTTTTTGTTTGCGTACCTATTTCTATTTATTTAAGAAGATATATAGCAGGAACAACTCAGAGACCTTCTTAATAAGAGATTGATACTTCTGGATTCCCAATCAAGTTGGGAATGACATTAAAGAAACTGATACTTCTGGATTCCCAATCAACTTGTGAATGACATTAAACCATTCAAATTGGAAATAACATTAAAGTCAAAAAACTACTTGATATCAAACCATCCACCAAAAATAGGGGTTTCAACTATCTTTCCATCTGATGATATGGTTTTTTCAAATGTTTGAACAAAAGTTGAGCCATATTCAGAAGTTTCTATAAAAGCAATATTTACTCTCTTTACCTCCTTTTTTAGATTTGCGTCTAAAACATATGGAATTCTTGGATCCAATTGTGCCATATAAATTGAATAGAGGTTCCACATCAATATATCGAGATTATCATCACTATAAACGACTTTATTTTTTAAAATATCTTTTGCTTCATCCCTTGTAATTAAATATGTATGAGATGGTAATCCACAGGATAATAATTCAATAATTTTATCCTTTTCCTCTTTTGAATATGGGCTATTTATCAAAAGTCTTTCCATAGTATGTTTAATAAGATAGAGTGATCTATTAACAGAACCTATTACAAGTGGGTGAAGGTTGTTTAAAAGATTATTCATTATCTCTTCCTTTTCTTTTATCCCTCTTGATTCTATAAAATCAAAAAAAGAGGTTAAATCTTGTATTGAGACTGGAAGGAGTTCGCCCTTAACTCCTTTTGGATTCAATGGTGACCTTGTTTGTGGATCAACAGGAGTTAACTCAGCCATTTTTCCCATAACAATTTCATCTGCTCCAAGCGCAAGAAGTGTTCCTGCAGAATGAGCTCTATATGGAATCAAAACAGAAAATTTCTTGGTGAATTCTCTAATTATATTTACAATTTTTAAAGGAACTTCAAGAAATCCACCAGTTGTATGAAGGATTAAATCAATTTTTTCAACTTTGCCAATTCTTCTCAAATTATTATAAATAACCTCAACAGCATCTTGTGCAATTGTTGAATTTAAACCAAGAAAATATACCAAAACTTTTGATTTTCTATAATTCTCAATCTCTTTTATTAAATCTTTTTTGTCCATCATTCCTCCTCTTTATATATTTTATAAATTGATTCTGGTTCTCTTAAATAAAGAGGTGATATTTTTTTATAATCTTCAAATTTCCCCTCTTTAAATTTATTAAGACCTATTATACCTATATCACCAGCATCTATTTTTAAATATATCTTTTTATCTCTTTCAATTTTTTTATACAAATTAAATTCAGGAAAAATTAAAATTTCATCATATTTATGTAAATTTTCAATTTTATCTAATAAAATTTTTTTATTTTTATATAAAAACACCTCTTTTAAACCAGCATTAACTACGATACAGTAATCTTTCAAATCAATTGATTTCGAGATCACTTCAAATGTATTAATTGAAGATATTGGTAAATTATAAAGATAACCCAATGTTTTTATTATTGAGAAACCTATTCTTAAACCTGTGAAAGACCCCGGTCCACTTATTATTGAGGCGAACATAATTTTTTTAAAATCTAAATTATAAGTTTTAAAAAGATAATCAATTGCATAATAGTGATCATTTTTTTGAGAGTAAGAATAATACCAATTAACTTCTGCTACAATATTTTCATTTTTTAAAATTGCAATATTATAGGGCTCAATACAGGTGTTTATTGCAAGGCTGTACATCTTTTTATAACTTCCTCTCCATTTAAAATAATATTAAAAATTCTATCTTCATTTACTATTTCTATATCTATTTTTATATTTTCGAAATCGTTGAAACTATTTTTTAATTTATCTGCCCATTCAATACAAACCACTCCATTTTCTAAGAATTCGAAAAGACCTAAATTGTATATCTCCTCTGCATCCAATCTATATAAATCAATATGATACAATTTACATTTCCCTGAATATTCTGAAACAATAACAAAAGATGGAGATTTAATATATAAATCAATATCTAAACCTTTTGCAATACCTTTTATTAAAGTTGTTTTACCTGCTCCAAGTTCTCCAGATATCAATAATAAATCACCAGGTAAAAGAGATTTTCCAACTTTTTTACCAAGATCAATAGTTTCATCACTATTTTTTGTCTTTATCTTTAACCTTTTTTGTTTCACCAAATTTTTTATAATCGATTGCAAATTTATAGAGAGATTCATTAACTTTTTTATCAATCTCTTCTATTGGACGACCTGTTAAAATTTCTAAACCCTCATTAATTGTTTTTATTGCATAGATATGAAATTTTCCATCTTTAACAGCATCGACAACCTCTTTTTTAAGCATGAGGTCCTTTTTATTCTGGAAAGGAATTATCACTCCTTGCTTTCCATTAAGGCCATTTATTTTGCAGGTTTCAAAAAATCCCTCTATCTTTCTATTAACTCCACCAATTGGTTGAACTTCTCCTTTTTGATTAACTGAACCTGTCACTGCATAATATTGTTTTATTGGAATATTTGCAATACTTGAAATTAATGCATATAGTTCTGCACTTGAAGCACTATCTCCTTCTACTTCTTCATAAGATTGTTCAAAAGTGAGAGTTGCAGAGAGTGAGAGTGGTTTATCCTTTGCATATTTTTCTCCAAGAAAACCTGAAAGTATCATAACTCCTTTGTCATGTATACTTCCTGATAGTTTAACTTCTCTTTCAATATTAACAACTCCTTTAGCACCCATAGAAATATTTGCAGTAATTTTTGTAGGTCTTCCAAATTCAAATTCTCCTAAGGAGATTATTGCGAGTCCATTAATTTGTCCAACTTTCTCTCCATCAACATCAATCAAAATTGTTCCATCTTTTATTAGTTCAAGCATCTTTTTTTCAATCAAATTTGATCTATACTCCTTCTCTTCTATTGCCTTAGTTATATGTTTTTCATCTATATATTTACTGTTTTCTTTATCTGCCCAATAGTTTGCCTCTGTTATTAAATCACCTATAATTTGAAATCTTGTTGTTACTTTATTTTGATCCTCAACCACTCTTGATCCATAATCAATTACTTCACCAACAGCATCAACCGTTAGTTGTTTCAGATTTGATTTTTTTACAAAATTACTTATAAAATTAATATATTTCTGTAAATTTTCTTCATTTCTATCCATTTCTGTATCAAAATCAGCCTTAACTCTAAAAAGTTTTTTAAAATCATTATCATTATAATAAAGAAGATAATATATATATGGAGTTCCAATTAGTATTACTTTTAAATCGATTGGAATAGGCTCTGGTTTGATAGATACTGTTGGAACTACTTTTAACTGTTCAAGTGGATTTTCAATTATTGATTCTTTATTTTTAAGTGTCCTTTTTAAAGTGTCCCATGAAAACTGGTTTATTAACAAATCAAAAGCATTTATTATCAAATACCCACCATTTGCTCTATGAATAGACCCAGGTTTTATTAAGTTAAAATTTGTTACCATAAAACCCATTTTCGTTTCATAATCAATTCCACCAAAAAGGTTGTAATATGTTGGATTTATTTCATAGACAACAGGAGCACCTTTTGTTTTAGAGTTATCAACAAAAACATTTATTTTATATCTTCTTAAAAATTCATTTATCTCTTCTGGTTGTTTTGGTTCTCTGAAAAAAGAGAGATTTTCAATTATATCATCTTTTAGGGATTCGAGATACTCACTTACTTCAAGTACATCTTCATATTTTGAAATCAAATCTTTGAGAAGATGACCAATAGAAAAAACTGCAACTTCGTTATCAAGATCTTTTAATGCTTCAAAAGTTCTTTTATCAATTTTTTTTAATTTTGAAACAACTTCATTAATCTCTTCAAGAAGTTTCTCACCCTCTTCTTGAATTTTTTTCTGCACTTCAGGAGAAAGTTTAGCAAAATCTTCTGGTTTTAAAGGTTGACCATTCTGTATTGGTATAGTCAATACACCAGTTGGCGCAAATTGAATAAGAAATCCCTTCTCTTTTGCCATTGCATCGACTTGTTCAATGAGCTTTTCTTTTTCAATCTGGAATCTTTTAACTACTTCATTTCTTCTTTTTTCATAATCTTCTGTTTCAAATGCTTTTGGTATTGTTTTTATAATGGTTGATATTAGTTCATCTATATCTTTTGCAAAAAAATTTCCTCTTCCTGCTGGAAATTTAATCAAATTTGGTCTATCTGGATTTTTGAAATTATAAACATATATTATATCATCTGGAGTTTTTTCATTTTTAGCTTTTTCTTCAACTATTTTTCTAATTGAAGATGTTCTACCAGAACCAGGAACACCTGATACATATAAATTATATCTATCAACTTTAATATCAAGAGCAAAATTAATTGAGCTTAATGCTCTATCTTGTCCTATAAGATATTCAATTGGCTGTAACTCTTCAGTTGTTTTAAATTTAAACATACTTTTATCACAACATTTATAAAGTTCTTTAAAATTTAATTCTGAATTTTTTTCCATATTATTCCTCCAAATAATTTATAGATACTCCAAGTGCTCCAGGCCCAGAATGAACACCAAGAGCATTGCCAACAATTTTGGTAAAATGATATTTTGGATTTACTTTTGATAATATACTATTTTTTAATTCTTCTAACTCTTTTTTTGCGTCAAGATGTACAAATGCAAGTTCAAACTTTCCTTTGGTATCTTCTATATTTTCAGTAACTATTCTATTCAATTCTTTTATTGAATTATTTCTTCCTCTAACGATCTTATAAATTCTTGGAATAGCTTCTTTCATATGAAGGATTGGTTTGATATCTAAAATATTGAGTACTAAACCTTTTACATCATTAACCCTTCCTCCTTTATAAACATATTCAAGAGTATTGAGGGTAAAAAATAGCTGAACTTTTGAAACAATTTTGTTAAATTTAGATAAAATTTCTTTTTTTGGCATTCCATTTTCAATTAAATCAATAATATTCTTAACAACAAACCCATAACCAACAGATATGTTTTCAGAATCAAGAACATCAATTTTATCTGTATTAATTTCTTCTTTTGCAATTTTAGCGCTATTGAAGGTACCAGAACTTTTACTTGTAATATGAATTGATATTATCTCATCACCCTTTTCAATTATATCTTTATATGTATTGATAAAATCCTGAATAGGAGGTTGAGATGTAGTAATATTTTTTTCTTTTTTTAATAATTCAACAAACTCTTCGCTTTTGATATCGACACCATCCCTATAAAACCTATCTTTAACTTTAAAATATAAAGGGATAACTTTAATATCTTTTTCTTTAAAATAGTCATCTGGTAAATCACATGATGAGTCAACTACAATTTTTATCATTTTTTACTCCAGTGAAATAATATAATAATATAGAGGTTGACCTCCATAATAAATTTCAATATCACAATTTGGAAAAATTTCTTTTAATTTATCTTTAAATTCTAATGCTCTTTTTTCTTCGATCTCCTCACCATAATAGATCGTTATCAATGTACCATCTTCAATTTCTAAATTTTTAAGATTAATGATTGCTGCATCTTCTGGTGATTCTTTACTATTGAATATTTTATCATCATAAATTGATATATAATCGCCTTTTTTTATTGAAGCTCCATTAAACTTTGTGTCTCTTATAGATTTTGTAACTTCAATTGTTCTTATATTTTTAATTATATTTTCTAAATCCTTTACCATATCATCAATTGATAAATTTCTATCAACCATAGACAGTGAGGATATACATTCTGGAATTGATTTAGTTGGAACAACCTCTACTCTTTTCTGAGTTAACTCTTTTGTTTGTAGAGCTGAAAATATTACATTTGAGTTGTTTGGAAAAACAATAACATTTTTGGAATTTATTTTTTCAATTGCATCAACTATATCTTTTGTTGAAGGGTTGAATGTTTGCCCTCCATCAACTATTTCATCCACACCTATACTTTTTAATATTTTATTGAAACCCTCACCTCTTGAAACTGAAATAAAACCAATATTTTTTTCTTTTAGAGATAGTTGATCAACTTCATACTGCATATTTTCTACATTAACTTTTATTAGAGTCCCCTTCTCTAAAAAATAATCTATTAATTTTATGAAATCATCTGTATGAAAGTGAACTTTTATCAAATTTTCCTCTTTTCCTACAATTAATGAATCTCCATTTAAATTGAAATCTTTAACGATATTTTGTTCATCACAATCTGTTTTTAAAAGAACAACAACATCAAAAGGATAAGTTAATTTTTGATATAATTTTGCTTCATGAATTTCAATCTTTTCCATCTCAACCTCTTTCTTTGTTATTGCCTTAAAACCACCTTCCATAAAAATTAAAAATCCCAAACCACCTGCATCAACAACTCCTGCTTCTTTTAAAACACTCAACATATCTGGAGTTTTTTTTAAGGTTTCTCTTGCATCTTTTAAAGCATTAAAATAAGCCTCTTCAAAATTTTTTCCATTTTTTGTCTCTTCATAAAATGATTTTGCAAATGATTTCGAAACTGTCAAAATTGTCCCCTCAACAGGTCTTATGACTGCTTTATATGCCTTTGAAACTCCTTCGATTAAACTTAATGCGAACTCCTTCGGTGTAATTGATTCTTTATCCTTTAAAACTGTGTTCATTCCTTTAAAAATTTGAGACATTATAACACCAGAATTTCCTCTTGCTCCCATCAAACTTCCTTTTGTTATTGCTTCAATTACATCACCAATTTTTTTTGGCTCAATTTTTTTTATCTCTTCCCAGCTTGTCTGAAGCGTCATTAACATATTGGTACCTGTATCTCCATCTGGAACTGGAAATACATTTAATTTATTGATATCCTCTTTTTTTCTTTCTACCTCTTTTAATCCAAGATAAAAGAAGTTGATGAGGAAATCTTTATCTAAAAGATCCAAATTTATTCCTCCTTAATTCCTTCAACAATAACACTTATTTCTGGTTTAATACCAACCATTTTATCAAATGAATATTCTGTTTGATCTATTAAATTATGTACTACCTCCTTTACATTAATTCCTTTAGATAATATCACATGAAATGTTATCAAAATTCTGTTTCCTTTAAATGCAATTTCTACTCCTCTTGAGGCTTCACTCCATCCTAAAACTTTTTGTACTCTTTGAACTACATTTACTGGTGCTAAACCTACAATACCATAACATCTCATTGCTGAAAGAATTGCTATGTCTTTGATACTCTTCTCATGTATAAAACTTTTTCCTTTCATTTTAAACAATTATACCATTTTTAAAAAAGTAAAAAATAATTAATTTTATATAATTAAGATATGAAAAATAGGAATTTGTTACAGATAATTATGGGGATAGTTTTAATTTTCGTTTCTATCACTCTATCATTTATATATGTTGGCATTTTGATTGATAGATTATTAAAAACCACACCTATCTTTCTTATAATTTTTGCAATAATTTCTATTTTTTTGTCATTATATATAATATATATTTATAATATTAAAAATTCTTAAAAATATATTTATTATTTCAAATTTTAAAGTATAATTAAGAAAAATTGGAGGTGAAAGATGGTTGGATGGATTATTCTCGTAGTAGTTATTGTAGTAGTTTTATGGTTTGTTGGAACCTACAATATGTTTGTTACTCTAAGAAACAGAGTCAAAAATGCATGGGCTCAAATTGATGTTCAACTCAAAAGAAGATATGATTTGATCCCTAATCTTGTTGAGACAGTTAAGGGATATGCAGCACATGAGAAAGAGGTTTTTGAAAAAGTTACTGAATTAAGAACAAGAGCAATGAGTGCTTCAGGACCAAAAGAGGTTGGTGAAACAAATAATATGTTAACAGGGGCATTAAAAACACTATTTGCAGTTGCTGAAGCATATCCTGAACTTAAAGCAAATGAAAATTTTTTAAAACTTCAAGAGGAGTTAACAAATACTGAAAATCAAATTGCTTTTTCAAGGCAATTCTATAATGATATAGTTATGAGATATAATATGGCACAAGAAAAAATTCCTGCAGCGCTTGTTGCAAAAGTTATGGGGCTTACTCCCTCTGAATATTATCCAGTACCAGAGGAAGAGAGAGGCAGTGTTAAAGTAAGTTTTTAAAAAATGAAAAAGACACTTTATGAATTGATTTCTGAAAATAAAAGAAAAACCTTTCTTTTTTTAATAATATTTTCTATAATACTTTTTTTGATTGGATATGTTATAGCGTATCTACTTGAATGGGGAATAACTGGAATAATATTGATAGCTGTTATTCTTATTATTTACAACTTAATCACCTATTATAATTCTGATAAAATAGCTTTAATGTCAGTTGGGGCAAGACCTGCAAAAGAAGATGAATTTCAAGTTTTACATAATGTTGTTGAAGAGGTATCAATTGCAGCAGGAATACCAAAACCAAAAGTTTATGTTATGTATGAAGTACAGCCAAACGCTTTTGCTACAGGAAGAAATCCACAGAATGCATCTATCTGCGTTACAACAGGCCTTCTACAGATGATGAATAGATCTGAACTTCAAGGTGTTGTTGCTCATGAAATGTCTCACATAAAAAATTATGATATCTTATTGATGACCGTAATCGGAATAGTAGTTGGTTTAATAGTTTTACTCAGAGATATTCTATTAAGAGGTATGTGGTTTGGCGCAGGAAGAAGAGATAGAGATAGGAGTAATTCAAGCGCTATATTAATGATAATAGGATTAATTTTAGCGATAATTTCACCGATACTTGTTGCTTTGATTCGTGCTGCTATATCAAGGCAGAGAGAGTACCTTGCTGATGCTGATGGTGCTTATATTGTTAGAAATCCTTATGGACTTGCTTCTGCTTTGGAGAAAATTGGAGGATATAGTAAGCCAATGAAGGTTGCATCTGATGCAACTGCACATCTATTTATTTCAAGTCCTTTTATAGGCCAAAAATATTTTTCAACACATCCTCCTATAGAGGATAGAATTAAAAGGTTGAAAAGTTTAGGATTTTAAGGAGGTATTATGAGGGATGAGTTAAGATGGATTATGGATGAAGCCAAGAAAAAGGGGGTTTCTTATGGTGATATTAGGTTATTAGAGGATGAAATAGAAACAATAGACACTGAAAATGGAAATGTTCAAGGAATTGGGAAAACTTTCTCAAAAGGTTTTGGAATAAGAGTAATAGTTAATGGAGCTTGGGGTTTTTCATCTTCTTCAAAAGTTGATAAAAGTGAAATGGAAAAGGTTCTTGATGAAGCAATAAGTATTGCAAAGGCGTCAAGTAAGATGAAGAAAGAGGATGTTTTTTTATCAGAGATAGAAATTTGTGAAGATGAATTTACACCAGATGTAAAAATAGATCCTTTTGCAGTTGGTTTAGATAAAAAACTAAATATTCTTTATGAAGCAGATAAAATTATGTCTAAATATAATCAAGTTAAAATAAGAAGAGGGAGTTTATTTTTTAATAAACAAAAGAAATATTTTGTTTCAACCGAAGGTTCTTTTATAGTTCAGGATAGAATTGTTTCTGGTGGTGGAGTTGAAGCTTATGCTATAAGTGATAGTGGTGAAGTTCAAAAAAGAAGTTATCCAACATCATTTGGTGGAGATTATTCTGTTTCTGGATGGGAGTTTATTGAAAATCTAAAACTTGTTGAAAATAGTGATAGAGTAGCAAAACAAAGTGTTGAAATTTTGTCAGCAAAACCCTGTCCCCAAGGAAATATGGATATTGTTATAAGTAGTAATCAGATGGCACTTCAGACTCATGAATCAATAGGGCACCCAACTGAACTTGATAGAGTTTTTGGAATGGAAGCATCCTTTGCAGGTACATCATTTTTGACTCCAGAAAAACTGAATGATTTTAAATTAGGATCAAAAATAGTTAATATTACAGCAGATGCAACAATCCCACATGCATTAGGTGGTTTTGGATATGATGATGAAGGAGTAAAAGCTCAAAGACTTTATCTTGTTAAAGATGGTAATTTTGTAGGTTATCAAACATCAAGAGAAACCGCTCATAAAGTTGGATTAAAACCAACCGGATCAATGAGAGCAGATGGTTGGAATAGAATCCCAATTATTAGAATGACCTCAATAAATTTAGAGCCAGGAGATATGACATTTGAAGATTTAATTTCAGGTGTTAAAGATGGTATATATGTAGAAACTAATAAAAGCTGGTCAATTGATGACAAGAGATTGAATTTCCAATTTGGTTGTGAAATTGGATGGGAAATTAAAGATGGAAAGTTAGGAGATATGATAAAAAATCCCACATATACAGGAATAACTTATGAGTTCTGGAGATCCTGTGATGGTATTGGAAATAAAGATTTATGGCATGTTTGGGGTCTTCCAAATTGTGGAAAGGGAGAACCTCAACAAGTTATGCAGGTTTCACATGGAGCTGCACCTGCAAGATTTAGAAATGTAAGAGTAGGGGTGACAAGATGAGAGGAAAAGATGAAATTTTAAATGTTTTAAAAAAGGGACTTGATTTTAGTAAAGGTGATGAAACGGAACTTCTCTATCTTGGGAGAGAGTCATCTTTAACAAGATATGCTAATTCATATATTCACCAGAATGTTAAAGAGAATAACTCTTTAATAAGAGTGAGAGTTATAAAAGATAAAAAAATAGGTTTTGTTGAAACAAATAATCTGACAATAGAAGGATTAAAAAAAGCTGTAGAAGATGCAGAAGAGATATTAAATTTTACAAAAGAGGATGAAGCTTTTGTAAAACTACCCGAAAAAGAAGAAGCAAAAGAAATAAAAACTTTCTTTGAAGAGAATTTAAAAGTAACACCAGAAGATATGGCTATAAAAGTTAAAAATGTTATTCAAAAAGCATCTCAAAAATCTTTAGATGCTGCTGGTGCTTTATCTCTTGATTTAGAAGAATATGCTGTAGTTAACTCAAGTGGAATAGAAGCATATCAACCCTATTCATCAATAACATTAACAACCGTAATGATGGGTGATGATTCTTCAGGATATGCTGATAGATTCAGCATGAAATTCAATGATTTAAACGAAAATGAACTCGCAGATGAGGCGATTGAAAAAACTTTAAGAGGTACAAATCCTAAAGATTTTGAACCTGGAAAATATGAAGTTATTCTTTCTCCATATGCTGTTGAAGATATTTTATTTTTCTTTTCCTATTTAGGTTTTGGAGCAAAAAATTTCCATCAGGATATTAGTTTTATGAGTGGAAAACTCAATGAAAAAGTATTCAGTGAAGATGTAACTATATGGGATGATGGACTTGATCCTGAAGGGGCACCAGTTGTTTTTGATTTTGAAGGAGTTCCTAAGAAAAAGGTCACTATTATTGAGAATGGAGTTGCAAAAGCTGTTGTTTACGATTCATATTATGCCAATAAATTTGGAAAAGAAAATACAGGCCACGCTCTTCCACAGCCAAACCCCGTTGGACCATTTCCTTTTAATATATTTATGAAAGAGGGAGAGAGTAGCATTAATGATATGATCAAAAATGTAAAAAGAGGAGTTTTTATCACAAGATTTCATTACACAAACCCACTTGATTATAAAAGAGTAATAATAACTGGAATGACAAGAGATGGAACATTTTTAATTGAAGATGGAAAAATTAGTTATCCAATAAAGAATTTAAGATTCACACAGAATATGGTTGAACTTATGAATAATGTGGTTGAGATTTCTAAAGAGAGAAAACTTCAGAAAGGTGAAGCTCATGTTAGTGTTGTTCCATATATAAGAGCCAGAGATTTTAATTTTACAGGTAAAACCGAATTCTAATTTAAAAAAATAAGAGAAGACTTTAAGCAGATTTATAACCCAAGAAGTTAGAGTAGGTTTAAAATCTAAAAGTTAGAGCAAACAAAAAATTTGGAGTAGGTTTTAAATATTAAATAGTTGGAGCAGATTTAAAAGATTAAAAAAGTTGGGTCGCATTAAATCAAAAAAAGTTAGAGGGTGCCTAAGGCACCCTCTTTAATGTTCAGTATAAAAGAAATTCTTGCGTAATAAAAATTTCGGTAAATATCATAAAGAGCGAATTTTATATTATATGAAGTGAGGTTTCATTTTGTTATTATCAATACTTTTGTTATTGCTGTATATGTTTTCCTTCCAAATTTGAAAACAATCTCATCTTTCTTTGAAACGGTTTCCTTGCTAAAGAAATCATCAATCTTTTGAAATACAAAGTCACAGTCCCTCTTTAACTCACAACTCCTTTCGATATCATCTTTATCTAAAAGGACAATAAATAATCTATTAGCAGTACCGAATCTTTGAGTACCTTGATTCTCATACAGCCAAACTGCCAATTTATAAGGATTCTTTATAGCATCAGTTGGACTATATTTACGCGGAAGATAGGTTATCTTTAAATCAAAAGGTTGTTTGTCAAAGAAAATATCAATTCCTTTTATATTTTTGATAGTAGGAATTACTTTTTTATGAGTACTTATATGTTCTTCAATTAAAACAGTTGTCCAATGATTAAACCAAGTAAAGATGACATAATTTGTTACATCATCATGAAGTTTTAACTTTACATTGTTCAATAACTTTTCATATTAGACAATTTTCCTTACATATTCAGTTTGTATCTTTTGGTCTAATTGACCTTGAACTACACCCCAAGAAAAAGTTTTAACTTTCATTAGTTCTTTCTTCAAGTCTTCATCAGAAATAATTGTCCTACGTTCTTGAATCTTTTTCAAGTATTTACTCCTAATAAATTCATCGACTACTTTTTCATTTGGATTTTCTTCCAATATTCTTTTAATAATTTTCGCTACTGTACCTATATTGTTAACATCTAAATTTTGAGATAATATTTTCAAATCGGATAAGGGAATACAACTAAGTTTCAGATTCAAAACCTCCTTTTGGCTCAATAATGGCATGAATGTTTCCTCCTATTTTTTCTTAAAAAGCATAATATATTCATGTTTAAAAATATAAAATCCACCAACTAATGCTCTATATCGCCAAAGTTCTTTTTGATTTCTTTTTCCTCTTGTTTCTTCAAAATTTTTTACAATTATACTTTTCAATAGATACCCTCTTTTTAAGACCTCTTGCATACAGTAAAATCCTAATTGTATCCATTCACTTTTTGAATATTTATCTCCAATAACTAATACAAAATATCGCCCCTTTTCTAAATATGGAGTTGTATTATCTATTACTTCGCCAAACATCTTGAGAAATTCTTCTGTATTTTTAGCATTTAAGAGGTCCTTTTTGTCTTTTGAAAACTTTATTATATTGTGATATGGTGGATGTATAATAAGAAGTTGAACTTGCTTTATTCCATATTTATCCAAAAATTTGTTTTATATCTATTGTCCTACTATCTCCAATAATTATCTCACTAACTACATTGTCTTTGTTTTTTTCTTTTTCTATCAATTCTTTTGCTCTTTGTGCTACTTCAGGGTTTAATTCTATTCCAATTCCATTTCTACCTAATCTTCTGCACTCAATCAAGGTTGTTCCACTTCCAACAAAAGTATCTAAGACCCAGTCCCCCTTTTTCGTATATCTTAGCATCATCTGATGTGGAATTTGAGGTATAAAGTTTCCCCAATACCAAGCAAGATGAGCACCTGATGTATCTCTTTTATCTAAGACCCATAAACTATCGGTTATTATCTCTTCGTATTCTTTCCATCTAAGAAGATTAATATCATTAATTTTATTGGTTTTAACCTCTAAGATTCCATTTTCTAATCTTTTAATATAATATTTTACCCTCTCAAGAGTTTGTGATTCCAATATTTGATTTAATTCAGAAATCAGAACATCCCTTCGTAAGGAAATTGTATCTCCATTTATATCTATATTTAATATACCCACATTATCTTTCTCATAATTACTTATGATCTCTTTTAATATAATTATTCTATTTTTAATAGTAGATAAGACATTTAAAGAATCAATTTCTCTTAAAACTTGGATAAATCTTTCTTTGTTTAAAATAATTGAACCATAGGTAAGTGTTGAAGCTTCTAAATTTTCAATTGGTAATTGTTTGGAATCAATTTTTTCGTATTCTTTATTTTTTTTCTCTTAAAAAATCAATCTTATATAAGTTTGATATATATATAAATTTATACTCATATGCATTTCCATTTTGATGTTAAGCCTATTATTAAATTTGTATATTCTCTTTAACTGACCTTTAATCATGTTCGCCTCAAATTTAATTATAACAAAATTAATAAAAGCTAAATTTTTTAAAAAATGAGACTTTGGTGTCAGGCACCTTTGTCTCATTTTTAATTTTTGAATCCTTGTTTAATATCTTTTTATACGGATTAGACCTGAAAAGGATTCTACTTTTACGCCAGTTTTCTCAACTTCATCAAGAAGTAAATTCACTCCTATTGAATCTGATGACATATGACCAGCAACCACAAGGTTTATATAATTTTCTTCAGCCTCTTTTTTGTGTTCTTCTGAAAAGTGCATTCCAACTACTGTTCCAATTCCTGCATCTGCATATTTTTTCATCAACTCTTTTGCACCCTCTGTTCCACCAGTCATATCTATTACAACTTTTCCAGCTTTGCTTTTTAAATCACCAGAAAATATTTTAGGTCCAAAACCCATTTTCTTTGCCTGTTTATATTCAGGAATAGTGAGGAGTAGATCAATTACCTCTTTTAAATATTTTGGTTTTTCTTTATTGAATAGCTCAGTTATGAAATGTTGAACACTGTTATCTGCTGGAGTATGACAGCACATAAATAGTTGCTTCAAAATTCTTGCACTATCAACAGCCCTATAAACATTTTGAGGTGTTAAAGATCTATCAACCTCTGAGATTCTTTTCGCCATCATTTTTTGTGAAATATTAATTGGAATACCATGATGTATAAGTGCGTCTTCTTGAAGTTTCATCACATCGGGAAGGTTTAAAAAAGCAACCCCTCTTGGGTGATGAGAAAAAATTAAATCAAAACCCAAATTTTTCCCTAAAATTATCTCTCCTGTATCAACATCAATTCCAGCAATTACTGATTTTATTTCCTCTTCACCTGTACCATATAGTATTCTTGTATCACCATAAGGGTTAGTTAAAGTTTCTTTATCAAAATACTCCTTCTCTTCATCAGATAATTTTTCACAATCTTTTTTTCTTTCTTCCAATAACTCATTTACCTCTTTTTCACCTCTTGGATCATTCTTAATTCCTGTGCTAATGAAGAGTTCATATATCTCTTTTAACTTCATCGCTTTACCTCCTTATAACAATGTAATATAATTTTATCAGAAATGGAGATATTTTTAGATAGTGCGAATTTAAAAGAGATTGAAAGGTTTTCTGATTATGGTGTAATTGATGGCATCACTACAAATCCCACTTTATTATCAAAAGAAAATTCTAAGTTGAAAGACACCATAAAATTATGTAAAAAATTGAATTTATTCATTTTCATTCAAACATTAGAAGATGATTATTTAAAAATATATGAAGAAGGAAAAGAGTATTATAAAATCTATCCAGAAGGGATAATATTGAAAATTCCATTTTCACTTGAAGGTTTAAAAAGTTTAAAACTCTTTAAAAAAGAAAATATTCCATATTCAGTAACAGCAATTTTTTCTCTTTCCCAAATAATTTTATCTCTGAAGTATGAACCAAAATATGTTATTCCATATATAAATAGAATTGGAAGGTATGGAGGGGAACCTTTTAAAATCATAAAAGATGCAAAAACAGTGATAAAAGATAATGATATAAAAACGAAAATACTATCTGCAAGTTTTAGAAGTTCAAAAGAGATAGAAGAGGCCATGGTTAATGGAAGTGATGCTGTAACTATTCCAAGTAATATTTTTGAAGAGATATTAGATAATCCATTAAGTAAAAAAGCAATTGAAGATTTCAAAAGAGACTATTTTAAAATTTAAATCTCTCTAAAATATCTATGAGCTCATCAGTAGTTAAAATATCAACACCTAAATTTTCTATGTCAAAGAGATTATTTTTCTGAATTTCTTCAGATTTCGAAGCTGTAGCATCTGAGATTACGATTACATTATAATCTAAAGAAAGCGCATCATATACTGTTGCTCTTATGCAATTCGGTGTCTGTATTCCAGTTACAATTAGATTCTTTATATTCAATCTCCTTAAAAGTATATCAAGTTCTGTTCCAAAAAATGAAGACCATCTTCTTTTAATAACTATGATTTCGTCTTTTAAAGGTTTTAAATCATCTATAATTTCTGATGATTTATCATTTTCAAGGATCAACCCCTTGCTCTTTTTAAAAATTTCAACTCTTGTTTTATCAATATCAATTCCACTCTTTCTATGTTCTCTTTTAACAAAAATAATAGGTAATTTTTTCTCTCTATAGATATTTAATATCTTTTTAATATTTGTAACAATCTCAAATCCCAAATTAACAAAAAGAGGCGATTTACTATCTAAAAAACCATATTCCATATCAACTATTAGGAGTACACTTCTTTTAAAATCAACCATTTTCATTTTTAATCAATGCTTGAAAACATAGCCCCATGTTTCACCTAAATATTTTGCGTAGCCAAGAAACTTAAAATTAAATTTTTTTGATAATAAAAGTGTCCCATAAGAATTTTTATTTACTCTAAATATATCATTTGGTAAGTTTAAAATTTTAAGAGTTTCATCTAATGGCAATTTTTGAATAGTAGAATTTTCTTTAAAAAAATATTTCATAAATGTTTCACCAATTTTAATCTTTGAGTATTTACCAAGAATAATTGTGAAAGCAAATGTTGAATTTTCAGGAATTTTTTGAGCTTCTTCAATAAATATCTCATATAATTTTTTTCCTATACCCTTACCTCTCAACTCCTCTTTTACAGCAAAAGAATCAAGTTCTAAAGATACTCTAATATCATCAACATCAAAATCAGTAAATTTATTTTTAACTATATCTTCAATATGTTTAACAGTGATTAATTTTTTATTTTGAGCATAGTCATAATCGATTGTAAAAAAATATTGTTTCTTCAACTTTTCCCAGAGATAAAATTTTATAGTCATACCACCAACTAAATTTAAATCATTATCAAAAACAGCAAATATTTTTGTGTTTTTATCTGGATATTTTAATAGATATTTTTCATCAACTATTTCTGAATTACAAAATTCCTCTTTTCTTTCTCTGATATATCTTTCAAGCCTATCTTTTTCAAAAAAATAGCCCCCAATAAAATTTAGAGCTTTTTCTACTTCATTTTCATCTTCTATCTTTTTTATATGCATCTTTTAAATTATACAAAATTTTATGAATTTCAAAAAATTAACTTTTATCTATTCATCTTTTTCAATAAAATTTTCTACATTCATAACTGTTTTATTTGTAAAAGATACCAATGCAATAATAGATGCGAAAACCCCAGAAAATGTTGCAAGAAAAGACATAGCTCCTTCTTTTCCTGGACCAAAAAAACTAAAAAATCTATTTGAATCAATAAAAAACTTATATAAAAAATTATCAACAATTGGACCACTGCTTAACATTGGAATGACACTAACGAGTTGACTTATTACTCTCCTTGCAGAAAAAACTCTACCCTGAAGTTGAGATTGCACTTTTGATTGCCAAATTGCTTGGCTTGAAGAGTTAACAATAACAGTAATTAGTATGAGAATAAAGCCAAAAATTGATAAATAGATAACTGTTTTTGATATACCAAAAAATATCATACAAATTCCAATTAAAAAGATTCCACCTAATATACTATAAATTTTCTTTTTTCTACCCCCCCACATTGTCATTATTAGACCCCCAATAATACCTCCAAGACCAAATGATGTTTGAACAACTCCAAGAGCAATACTACTATTATTGGTTTTAGATAAGATTAATGGAGAGAAAAGAGTATTTATGAATCCGAAAAAAAAATTTACAAACAAGGATACTATCAAAAGGGCTAAAAGAGGTTTTCTTGTAAAAATATATTTAAAACCGAAGTATGCATCTTGAAAAATGCTCACCTTAACATCGCTTATTTTCCTCTCAATTTTTGGAATATATACCCACAATACAGCACCTATTGCAAAAAGAAATGTTGCTATATCAATTATCATTATTCCAGAAAGATTTATGATTGGAAGTAAAATTCCCGCAATAATAGGAGCCATAACAATAGGGCCATTTTCAACCATTGAAAAAAGACCGTTAGCTCTTCCATAATCTTCTTTTTTCAACATAACACTTATCGTTACAGAATATGCTGGCCATTGAAAAGCATTGAAAGTTCCTGATATAAAAGATGATATATATAAAAAGGGAAGGCTCAATTTATTTGATAGATAAAGAATTAAAGTTATGATAGTTACAATACCAGAAGCAAGGTCTGGAAGAATGAGAGATCTTTTTATAGGCCACCTATCAATTAGTGCTCCTGCAAATGGAGAAAAAATTAAATTCGGGATAAAAAATAAAGTCGCAATGATGCTAAATGGAGTTGCATTTCCGCTTATTTTCCAAATCCAGATAGAAAGTCCAAACTGAGTCATTGCTGAACCAACCATTGAAATGAATTGCCCTATTGACATAAAAGCAAAACCTTTAAAACCGCTTGGTTTTTCTATCAACTCTTACAACCTCCTGTTCTTCTAATAACTTTTATAACCTCCAGATTTTTCCAACAAATCCGCATTTTAAAAAACATTATAACAATATTATAAACTATAGATTTTTAATAACGCCAAAGCATCCTTTTCTTTTAATCCTAATGTTTTCGACTCAACCTCCTAAATAAAATTAAACTTAAATTTAATAATATTAAATATTTATTTAGATTTTGTCAAGAGGTATTTAAAATTTATTTAGAACTTTTTAAATAGATTTTAAAATATGAAGATTAGAGTCAATTTTATTGAATTTAACTTTAACCTTTTTTAAAAATGTATTTATTATAAAAAGAAAACCTGATTTTTATACTTCTCTTTAACACATTTTTTGTCTTATCTTTTTATAGAAATCATATTTTATTGTATCTTTTTAATCCAACCTGAGTGCTGGCTCTTTTTCATTTTCTTTATATCGAAATATAATAATTCTAACAACATTGAAATCATCTGGTAAATTTATAATTTCTTTAAATCTATAAACTATAGTATAAAGAAAAAGAGTTGATTTATAAAAAGAGTTATTTTTAATTTATATTTATATAACAGAGAAGATTTAAAATGAAGGGAATTTACATTTTATTAATAAAAATTGATAAAAACATAGAAGTTGAAATAGGTTCATTAGGAAAAATAAATTTTGATAAAGGAATTTATTTCTATATTGGTTCAGCACAGAATAATTTAGAAAAGAGAATACAAAGACATAAAGTAAAAAATAAAAAATTAAGATGGCACATCGACTATCTTCTTAAAAATAAATATGTAAAGATTTTAAAGATTTATTATAAAAAAGCAGGAAGAGAAGAAGAGTGCAAAATCGCAAAAATGCTAAGTAAAACTGAAATTCCAATTTCTAAATTTGGATGTTCAGATTGTGATTGTAAAAGCCATTTATTCAAAATAAAAAATTTAAGGAATATTCTAAATTTAGGAATGGAAGAATTATAATTTGTTTATAAAAGTAGACAGCCTGTTTTTGTAAACACCCTCTACAATATGAAGGATACCTTGAGAGAATTTTAAATTTATAAATCTTTTAATAATAAACAAAACCAATTAATAAAATTTTCATTCTCTATCCATTTAAGAAATTAAAATATATTATGGAATTAAGCACTTACTTGACAAGATTCAAATTTTAGTATAAAATATATATTAAGTTATCTGTAGTCACAAAAATTAGTAAATACAACTTTAATAATTATATGTAGGAGGGCAAAAATGAGAAAAAACATAAAGGAAAAGCCTTATAAATTTATATTTTTTTCTTCTTGGATTTTAATTTTTTTAATACTTTGTACTTTCTGTTCCTGTAATAAAAACCCAATACAATTAAAAATATCTGTAGAAAATAATTTTATTGCAAAATCTATTACACTTTTTAATAATGATACAATGGATTATAGCAATGTAAAGATTGTTCTTGCTACTGAAGATTGGGCAGGTTATGAAGTATAGACTATACAACTACTATAAAATCATTGAAAGCAGGTTCTTATTTTGTAATTCCTTTAAATAAATTCGTTGATAAAAATGAACTTCAATTTGATCCTCATTCTACAGATAAACCTATCTTGTTAATTATTTATGCTAATACACCTAAAGGAAAAGGAGAATGTATTCCAGAATGGAAATAATAATGGAAAATTATAAAAATTATAGAAAAGTATTTTTAGATATAGAAATTCTTAAAAAAAGTTTATGAAAATTATTATATCTTTTCATAGTATTTCTTAATGTAACTAAAATCATTAGGCAAAATTTTTACCGCTTCTCCAATTATCTCTAAATTTATAATGAAAAAAGACCTTCTTAAATCAGGATTCTCAATAAAAAGAACTTAATGACTATCAATTAAATATAAATCCTATGACAAAATATAATCGAGATTTATGGTTTTTAAATAATATATTTTTTTAGTTTTTTATTTATAGTATAATTATAAAATATGACTTTTCAGGATATTATAACTGAACTAAGAATTTTTTGGGGTAAGGAAAATTGTATAATGGGTGAAGGATTTGATATAGAAGTTGGTGCTGGCACTATGAGTCCTTTAACCTTTTTTGGCGTTTTAGGAGAAAAACCATATAGAATTGCATATATTCAACCATCAAGAAGACCACAAGATGGAAGATATGGTGATAATCCAAATAGATTATACAAACACCATCAATTTCAAGTTATATTGAAGCCACCCCCAGATGATATTGTTAAGATTTATATAAACAGTTTAGGTAAAATTGGAATAAAAGAGGAAGAGCATGATATTAGATTTGTTGAAGATAACTGGGAATCACCAACTCTCGGTGCATGGGGAGTTGGATGGGAGATTTGGTGTGATGGTATGGAGATAACTCAGTTTACATATTTTCAACAAGCTGGTGGAATAGATTTATCACCAATTTCTGTTGAAATAACTTATGGTCTCGAGAGAATTGCTCTTTTTTTACAAAAAAAGGATTCAATTTTTGAGATTCTTTGGAACGATGATATAAAATATAAAGATTTAAGATTGAAAGAGGAAAAAGAGATGTGTATCTACTCTTTTGAAGAGGCAGATATAGAAAAATTAAGAACGATATTTGATTTTTATGAAAATGAGGCAGAAAAAATTTTATTTAAAAATTTAGTAATTCCATCTTATGAGTTTTGTCTAAAACTTTCACACATCTTCAATATTCTTGATGCAAGAGGTGCTTTTGGTGTAACTGAGAGAACTCAATACATTACAAGAATTAGGTCAATTACAAATAGATGTGCCAGTTTATATCTTAAGGAGAAAAATGGGAAAGAACCTGCTGATTGAAGTTGGATTAGAAGAGATACCTGCAAGATTTTTGAATGATATTATAGAAGATTTTAAGAATAATTTTAAGAATTTTCTTGATAAAGAGAACATTTTATATAAAAATATAGAGCACTACGCAACACCAAGGAGATTAGTGATTTTTGTAACTGATATATCACCTTATCAACAAAATAGAGTTGTTAAAACAAAAGGTCCAAAAAGAGCAATCGCTTTCTCAACGAATGGTGAACCAACTTCAGCTTTATTAGGTTTTATGGAAAAGAATGGTGGAAAATTAGAGGAGTTAAAGTTTGAAAAAGTTGGAAAAGATGAGTATGTTTTTATTGAAAAAAATGTTGAAGGAAAAATGAGCAAGGAAATAATAGAAAAGGGTTTCAATGATGTTCTTTTTTCAATACCGATTAAAAAACCAATGAGGTGGGATAACATTACCTTCATAAGACCTATAAGATGGATTCTTGCCCTTATTGATGATGAGGTGTTGAAAATTAAAATAGGAAATGTTGAATCCAAAAATAGAACACATCCATTTCTAAAATCAGGGAAAGATTTTATTAAAGTTTCTGATGCAAATAGTTATTTTGATATTATGATAAGCGAAGGCATAATAATCTCTATTGAAAAGAGAGAAGAGAAAATCATAGAAGAGTTGAATTCATTTGTAAAAGAGCTTGGAGTTGAAATTGATATTGATGAAGATCTTTTAGACGAACTCACAAATCTTACTGAATCACCTAAGGTATTCTCTTTACCGTTACCAAGCCAAGGTAAAAATTTACCAAATGAGATTCTATTAGAGATATTAAAGAGAGGTGCAAGAGTTTTTCCTGGACTTAAAAATGATGAAATTGTGTATGTTTTTGGAGTTCAAAATGGAATCAATAGAAAAAGCGAGATTGTTAAAGAGGGTTTTTTCAATATAATTAAAGCAAAAATAGATGATGCCATCTTTTTCTATAACAAAGATAAAGAGATAAATTTAAAAGATAGAATAGACAGTTTAAAAAAAATTGTTTTTGAAAAAAACCTTGGCACTTATTATGATAAAACATTAAGAATAATAAAATTATTATCAAAAATATATAGTGATATTAAAATAAGTGAAGAGGAGAGAATTGTTCTTGATAGAGCTGCTTTACTTTCATATACAGATTTAACAACTCTAACTGTTCAAGAATATCCAGAACTTCATGGAATTATTGGTAAAATATTGTCATCTATCTCAAAAGAAGAGAGAGTTGTTGGTGATATAATAGGAGAATTTATCTATCCAAGAAAAAGAAGCGATAAGTTGCCAAATAATTATCTATCAAAAATTCTTGGGATTGCTGATAGAGTTGACACTCTTGTTGGTTCTTTTATATCAAATTTGGAACCATCATCAAAAGAAGACCCAGTTGGTTTAAGAAGAATATCATTCACTCTTTTAGAACTCTTGATTTCTTTTGAAAACAGGTTGTCTTTAAAAAATTTAATAGAATACTCTATAAATACTTATCCAGATGATTTAAAAAAAGATTTCAATGTTGATAATCTTATAAATTTCATAAAAGGAAGATTCAAATTAATATTTGAAGAAAATGGGGTTCAATATGATATAATTAATTGTGTATTAAATTTAAGTGACATTATTCCATATTATTCTTATAAAAATGCAAAATATATAAAAAAAATTTATGATGAATCAAATTTTATTGAATTTGTAAAAGCTTACAAAAGAATTTTTAATATTGTTAAAGATTATAAGAAAGTTTCAGAAATAAGAGAGGATTTTTTTATAAAAGATGAAGAGAAAAATTTGTATGAAGAATACCTATCAATAAAAGATTATATAGAAAAAAACAAGATTTTAGATTTCTCTATCTTCTTTAATAAATCAACTGATTTGGTTAATAAAATAAATAAATTTTTTGATAATGTTCTTGTTATGGATAAAGATGAAAATATAAAAAACAATAGACTAAATTTAATTAAAAATATTTTGATTCTCATGAAAACTTTCGGTTCGTTTGATGAGATTATAAAGTCATAATATAAGAAAGGAGTATAAGATGGCTTCAAAGAGAATTTATGAATTTGAAGAAGGTTCACAAGAGATGAAAGCTCTTCTTGGAGGGAAAGGTGCTGGTCTTGCAGAAATGACTAAAATTGGTTTACCTGTCCCTTATGGTTTCACTATTACAACTGAAGTTTGCAATGAATATTATAAATTTGGAGAGAAATTTCCGCCAAGTTTAGAAGATGAGATCTTAGAACATTTAAAAAAACTTGAAGAAAAAACCAAAAAGATTTTTGGATCAAGTGAGAATCCACTTCTTGTATCTGTAAGATCAGGTGCTCCAGTTTCAATGCCTGGAATGATGGATACAATTTTGAATTTAGGTCTTAATGATTTAACAGTTGAGGGTTTGAGTAAATTGACTAAAGATAAAAGATTCGCATATGACTCTTATAGAAGATTCATAACAATGTTTAGTAATGTAGTTATGGGTATTGAGCATAAAAATTTTGAAGAGATACTTGAAGAGACAAAAGAAAGATTCGGTGTTAAAAGTGACGCAGAGATACCATTTGAAGGATTAAAAGAAATTGTAGATAAATTTAAACAGTTGTATAAAAAAGAGACTGGTGAAGATTTTCCTCAAGATCCATATAAACAGTTGATGATGGCTATTGAAGCAGTTTTTAAATCATGGAACAACAAAAGAGCTATTGAATATAGAAGAATTTATAAGATACCTGAAGATCTTGGAACAGCAGTAAATATTCAAATGATGGTTTTTGGAAATGCTGGATATGATTCTGGAACAGGAGTTGGTTTCACAAGAGATCCAGCAACTGGTGAAAATAAATTATATGGTGAGTATCTATTAAATGCACAGGGTGAAGATGTTGTTGCTGGAATAAGAACTCCAAAACCAATTGAAGAACTTAAAAATGATATACCCTCTGCTTATGAGGAGTTATTAAGAATTAAAGATATTTTAGAAAAACATTATAGAGATATACAGGATTTTGAGTTCACAATAGAAAAGGGGAAACTTTTTATGCTTCAGACAAGAACAGGTCAAAGAACTCCAATAGCTGCTGTTAAAATTGCAGTTGATATGTTTGAAGAAGAAGTTATAAGTAAAGAAGAAGCAGTTATGAGAGTTAATCCTTATCAAGTAGAACTACTTTTACATCCAATGATAGATCCAAAAGCAAATGTTAAAGTTATTGCAAGAGGTTTACCAGCATCTCCTGGTGCAGCTTATGGCAAAGTCGTTTTTGATACAGATGAGGCAGCTTTAAGAGGAAATAATGGTGATGAGATATTACTTGTAAGACCAGAGACAACTCCCGAAGATATCCATGGAATGGTTGCTGCAAAAGGAATCCTTACAGCAAGAGGTGGGATGACAAGTCATGCGGCTGTGGTAGCGAGGGGGATGGGAAAACCATGTATTGTCGGATGTGAAGAGATTAAGATTGATATGAATGGAGAATTTTTTGTATCACCTGATGGAACAAAAATATCAAAAGATGAATATATAACAATCGATGGAGGAACAGGTAGAGTTATTTTAGGGAAAGCACCTTTAATTGAACCTGAAATAAGTGGTAACCTTGAAAAACTTCTTAAATTTGCAGATGAGATAAGAAAACTTGGTGTAAGAGCAAATGCAAATACTCCAGAGGATGCAAAAAAAGCAAAAAAATTTGGTGCAGAGGGAATAGGTTTATTAAGAATTGAAAGAATGTTTCTTGATCCAGAAAGATTACCAATTGTTCAAGATATGATAATGGCGAAAACAAAAGAAGAGAGAGAGATTCATCTTAAAAAAATAGTACCTATGATTCAAAAAGATTTTGAAGAGATGATTGAAGTTATGGATAATCTCCCTGTTACAATAAGACTACTTGATCCACCTCTTCATGAATTTTTACCTCAAAGAGATAGGATTGAAGAGGAGATTAAATCTTTAAAAGAAAATAATGGTGATATAGAAGAAATTAAAAAAAGAGAGAGAATTCTAAGAAGAATTAAAGAATTGTATGAACATAATCCAATGATAGGCTGGAGAGGATGTAGAGTTGGAATTGTGTACCCAGAGATATATGAGGCAATGATAGAAGCAATAATAATGGCAGGAATAAATTTAAAAAGAAAAGGTTTTAATCCTGTCATTGAAATAATGCACCCACTTGTTGCTCATGAAAATGAGCTTAAGATTCTTAAAGATATGACAGATAAAGTTGCAGAGGAAGCTATGAAAAGAGAGGGAATTGAAATTAAATATCTTGTTGGTACCATGATTGAAGTTCCAAGAGCTAGTATATGTGCTGATAAGATTGCTAAATATGCTGAATTTTTCTCATTTGGTACAAATGACTTAACTCAAACAACTTATGCTTTCAGTAGAGATGATGTTGAAGCAAGCTTTCTGCCTTTCTATATTGACAAAAAGATACTTCCTGAAAACCCATTCATGGTACTTGATATTGAAGGAGTTGGAAAACTTGTTGAAATAGGAACAAAGCTTGGGAAGGAATCAAACTCTCAACTTGAAGTTGGAATTTGTGGTGAGCATGGTGGTGAACCAGCAAGTGTTAAATTTTTCCATAAAGCTGGACTTGATTATGTTTCCTGTTCACCTTTTAGGATTCCAATTGCAAAACTTTCAGCAGCACAAGCTGTTGTAGAGGAAAAATTTGCAAAAAAAGAAGCCTATTCGGATAGTCGTTGAGGAGCTTGAAGAGAAAAATCTCTCTTCCATTGCAACTCTTTCGAGTAAGAGCAGAGGAAGAATTTATAAAGAGAAAAAATGTAATATAAGAACAGATTTCCAGAGAGATAGAGATAGAATTATTCATTCTAAATCTTTAAGAAGATTAAAAGAAAAAACTCAGGTATTCTTTTTTCCTCTTGGAGATCATTACAGAACAAGATTAATACATATTCTTGAAGTTTCTCAAATTGCAAGAGTGATAGGAAGAGCTTTAAAATTAAATGAAGATTTGATAGAAGCTATTGCTTTAGGTCATGATCTCGGGCACCCTCCTTTTGGTCATATTGGAGAAGAGATATTAAATAAAAAATATAAAGAGTATGTAAGTTCAGGTGGATTTAAACATAATGAGCAATCCCTAAGGGTTGTTGATTTTTTAGAAGAAGGTTATGGAAGTAAAAAAACTTCAGGTCTTAATTTAACTTGGGAAGTAAGAGATGGAATTTTGAACCATTCAAAAGGATTAAAAGAGATAAAAAATAGCGATTTGAATAAAATTTCTACCTATGAAGGAATTGTTGTTGCTTTGTCAGATAGAATCGCTTATTTGAATCACGACCTCGATGATGCAATAAGAGGAGGAGTTATAAAAACTCACGAAATTCCAAACGAGATCATTAAAAATTTAGGTAAAGATAGTGGAAAGAGAATAGATATGATGGTTAAAGATTTGATAAATAATTCTTTAAAAAGTGGAAAGATAGAGTTCTCAGAGGATATTGAGAATTTGATAGATATTTTTTTGTTATTTTTAAAAGAAAAGCTCTATTACAATAAAAAATTGAGAGGACAAGAGATAAGAAGAATTGAGATGGTGATGTCTAATCTCTTTGATTTTTATGTTGAGAATCCAGAATCAATTTTGAATTTTGTGAAAAAATATGAACTTCCAGTTTCATATAAATCATGGGAAGATGCTCTAACCTTTTTACAAATTAGAGTTAGATATGTTTGTGATTACATTTCAGGAATGAGCGATGAATTTTTACTATTAAATTTTAATGAAACATTTATCCCAAAACCATGGCAAATATAAAAAATCTTTATCAATTTGCAGAAGAGTTAAGAGAAAAGGTTGATATTGTTGAATACCTTTCTCAATATTTAACCATTAAAAAAAGAGGGAAAAATTATGTTGCACTATGCCCATTCCATCCAGATAAAAATCCTTCTTTAAATATTTCAAAAGAGAAAGGTCTTTTCCATTGTTTTGGTTGCGGTGAGGGTGGAAATATCTATAATTTTATTATGAAGATTGAAAATGTTAGTTTTGAAAGAGCTGTTGAAATTGTTGCAAAATGGGCTAATGTTGAAGTTCCTCAATTTGAATATAGTGAAGATAAGAAAAAAGTTTTTGACATTCATGAAAAATTAGCAGAATATTTTAATAAAAAATTGATTGAAAATAGAGAAATATTATCATATTTATTTGAAAGAAGTCTTGATTTAGAGAGCATAGAAAAATTTAAATTAGGATTTGCACCAAAATCAATTGTTGATTTTTTAAATGAAAATAAAAAAGAGGGAATTGATATTAGAGACACAGGAATTTTTCCATACTCACATTTTGTTGAAAGAATAATGTTTCCAATTAGAAATGTTTCAGGTAAAATAGTTGGATTTTCTGGAAGGGCAATGAAGGGTGAAATGCCAAAATATATAAATTCCACTGAAAAATTTTTCAAAAAAGGTGAGACTCTTTATGGTCTTTACGAAGGTAAAGAGACGATTCTAAAAACAAAAGAGGCAATACTTGTTGAAGGTTATATGGATGTTATTATTCTTTCTAAAAATGGTATAAAAAATTGTGTATCATCAATGGGAACATCTTTCACTGAGGATCAGGCAAAAATTTTAAAAAGATTTTCTGATAGAGTGATAATTTCTTTTGATCCAGATATAGGAGGTATTGAAGGAACAAAAAGGGCACTTGAAATTGCAGAAAAATATAATTTTGAAATAAAAATATTATCTTTACCAGAAAACCTTGACCCTGACGAATATGTTATAAAATATGGAAAAGATAATTTATTAAACTTAATATCAAGCTCAGATGATGTTATCTCTTTTTTATGGAATGAAGCTGAAAAGATACATAAAAATGACAAAACTTTAGTTCCACTTTTAAAAGATTTAGTGGAGATAGCAAAGAGAATAAAAGATCCAGCAAAAAGATTTGAATTTATCAAAAAAATTTCTGAAAGAACAAAATTCCCTGAAATTGTTATATTAGATGAGATGAAAGAAAAAAAGAAAAAAATTAAAGAGGAGATTTTTGAGCAAGAGAACATTCTCGAAAAAGAGTTTTTGATATATATAATTAAAAATCCAGAACTATTTGAAGAGATAAAAAATGAAATTGATGAAAATTATTTTATAACTGAAAAATATAGAGAACTTTTTATGAAAATAACAAAAGGGAATGAAGATTTATTGATAAATGACCCTTTATATAGAGAACTAAGTTTGACTGAAAAAGATCTTGGCCCAAAAGAAAATTTTTATGATACTTTAAAGAGGATTAAGATATCCTATTTACTTAATCTTAAAAAAGAGTTATTAATTAATTTAGAAAAAGCTGAAAAAAATAATGAAAAAGATATGGTTGATTATTATCAACTAAAACTTATTGAGATTGAAAAGAATATAAAAAACTTATTATATAAGGAGGTGTGAAGTTTGCAAGATAAGTTTAAACATAGCGAGATAGAGAGATTAATCGAAAAAGGTAAAGAGATAGGTAATCTCTCATATAATGAAATATTTGATACATTATCTTCAATAGAAGATTTGTCTTTAGATGAAATAGATGATATGTATGAATCTTTAATAGAGAATGGAGTAATATTTGGGGATGAAAAAGAAATTGAGATTGAGGAGGAGAGAAGAAAAGAGGAGATAGAAAAATTTAAAGAGGGAATAGAACTTGCTAAAGATGAATTACTTGAACCCCTTGATCCTGTTAATTCATATCTTGTTGAAATAAGTAAGATACCCCTACTTACAAAAGAGGAAGAGTATGAACTTGCTAAAAAAATGAGAGAAGGGACTCCTGAGGAAAAAGCTAAAGCAAGAAAAAAATTGATTGAAAGTAATTTAAGACTCGTTGTTAGTATTGCAAAAAAATATATTGGTCAAGGTTTACTTTTTCTTGATTTAATTCAAGAGGGCAACCTTGGTCTTATAAAAGCAGCAGAAAAATTTGATTATAAAAAAGGATGGAGATTCTCGACTTATGCTACATGGTGGATAAGACAAGCAATAACACGAGCACTTGCAGATCAATCAAGAACAATAAGAGTGCCTGTTCATATGGTTGAGAATATAAACAAATTAAAAAAAACAACAAGACAGTTGATGCAAAAACTTGGTAGAGAGCCAACATATGAAGAAATTGCAAAAGAGATGGGAATCTCTGTTAAAAAAGTAGAAGATTTTAAAAGAGTTGCACAGGTTCCAATTTCTCTTGAAACTCCAGTTGGAGATGACGAAGATACAAGACTTGCAGATTTTGTTGAAGATAAATCTATTCTTTCTCCAGAGGAAGAGACAATTAAAAATTGTTCTAATGAAGAGCTTTTAGAGCTTTTAAAATTTTTACCTGAAAGAGAAAGAGATATAATTAAACTTCGTTTTGGATTAGGGGGAGAAGTTCCACATACTCTTGAAGAGGTTGGAGCTAAATTCAATGTAACAAGAGAAAGAATTAGACAGATAGAATCAAAAGCAATAAGAAGATTAAAACAATTGATGAAAAAAGAAAAGAAAATTTGATGGATGAAATAGAAATAAGGCCAATGACAAATAAAGACATATTAACTGTGGTTGATATTGATAAAAAATCATACAGTCAACCATGGGGTGTAAATGAATTTTTTAGAGAAGTAAATTACAATAGATTTGGCAGATATTTTGTTGCTGAATTAAATAATATTATAGTAGGTTATATTGGTAGTTGGTTTCTTTCTGACCTTATCCATATAACAACCGTTGCTGTTCATCCAGATTTTAGGAAAAAAGGAATTGGAGAAAAATTAATGAATTATATATTGGATATAGGTAAAAAAGAAAATTGTAGATTATGTGTTCTTGAAGTGAGAGTCTCAAATGAGAAAGCAATCAATCTATATAAAAAATTGGGGTTTGAAGTAGATAAGATAAAAAAGGGATATTATCCTGACAATAAAGAAGATGCATATTATATGGTAAAGGATTTGAAAACCAGCCAATCATTATAAAATATTTAAACAATAGATATATCTTATTATATGATGAATTTTAAATATTTAAATAATTTAAGATATTTTACATTAAAAATAAATACCTCTTTCTCTTTATCATTTTTATTATTGTAAAAGAAAGTTTTTTATTTTTTATCATTAATTATAATTTTAAAAAAGTTTAGGGATTTACATTTTGAATTCTTGATATTAACTCTTCTAATGTTAAATTTTTTTCAGAGACAAGTGGATTTTCCTCTATGAAATTATCTTTAATATTAAATTTTCCTAAATGAAAAATTGTCCAATAATCTCCTTCACCTATATATTTAATACTATTATCAAGACATAAAACAACTCTCTCACCCTTAATAAGTTCTGGTAAATCGCAAGCAATCATTGTTTCTTCGCCCACCTTCCCACCTAAAAATCTAACCTTTACTCTCTCTTCTTTTAATTCACCTTTTATTACTCTTTCAACTTTAACATCTGCTTCAGATACAATAGTTTTATGTGTTTTTATAGGTTCAACAGGCTCTCCTTTTTCATTTAGCATCTTTTTTTCAATATAATAAGATTCAACCTCTTCAACATCACCAACTATTATTAAATTCGATGATTTAATGACATCATCAAATGATAGAGATTCAAGAAGTGGTGAGACTACTGAATAATTAGCTATATTCTCTCTTTTCGCCTTTATTGTTACAAAAATCAAACTTACAAAAACTAAACTTAAACTTAAAGTTATTATAATTATTTTTTTCATTTTTCACCTCCTTGTTTTCTTATCCCATAAATAGATTTTATGCCATTAATGTCATCTTGGTGTAAAGCTCTTTTAAGTTGCCCCTTTAGTAATTCTCGAAACATTACTGCTTGATAAATATTTGAGTGACCTAAACTTAACCAATGACCAAATTCATGTAGAAATACTGATTCTACATCATAACAATTTGGCTCTCCATTTGTTGAATATGGTATATATACATTTAAGTAAGAGATACAATTTTCTATATATCCATCGCTATCCAAATCTACTTGTGTTAGACCTATTATATTACTTGGCAATATCTCCCAATCGATATAATTATTACTTGCATCATTTAATATAAATGTAAAATTAGCACCAGATTGATTCCACTTTTGTCTTGCGGAATTAGCAGCGCTTTGAAATTCCTGGTTAAATGGTGTTGCAAATATATTTATCTCTGTACAATTCAATTTCCATCTATGGCCTGTATAAGTATATGAAGAAACAAAAGAGACTTTTAAATTTAGTATAATTACACTGACCATTAGCCCAACAATCAATAAAATCATCAAAATCTTCTTTACCATTTCTTACCTCCTTTTTAGATTTTTATTCAATTTTTTTGTTCCCACTCACCTCCTTCTAAAATATTCTCAAAATAATTTTAATATATATATATATATATTTGTCAAGTTTATGTATAAATCTAAATATCTATAAAAAATTAAATTCATCTATTTAACTATTTATAAAAATATTTATTCAACTTTTAAATCTATTGATTCTTCAAAGTTATCCCAGTAGATTGTAATAGTTAAAATTTCATTTTTATTGATTATTGTACCTTTTCCGCCACTTTTACTTACACTTTTCCATTCATCTCTTTTTATGTCAAATCCTTTTAGTTTCGAGATATCTCCATGTTTCCATTTCAATGTATACTCGCACTCCTTTACCTCTTTTTCTTCACCATTATAAAAAAGTAATAGTTCGCTATTATAAACATCACCATTATAACTATAAACATATTCTGCCTTCCAATTAATTCCCTCTCCATAAAATGTATGTTCATTCAGGTTAGAATCACAACCTAATAACATAATAAAAGTTAATAAAACTAAGATTAATAAGTGGATTTTTTTCATAGCTTAATTAAAACCATCCCAACTTTCAATAAGCTAACTAAAATCTTTTTCATTTCTTACCTCCTTATTCTTTAGATTTTTTATTCCTTTTTTGTTCCCTTTACCTCTTTATCAAATATCCTCAATATAATTTTATTATATATTTGTCAAGAAGGTTTATAAAGATTGCTGAAAAAATCCTCTATTTTATCATTCTCGTCCTCGTGAAAGCGGGAAAACAGGAATATAGTATTTCCATCTATATATAGATTCCTTCTTCTACAGGAATGAAGATTGGATGACCTTTTTCAGAGATTTCTTATAAATCAAATCATCTTTTCCAAAATTTAAGTTCATCTGAAATATTTTACAAAAATTTAGAAATTTATTATCAAATATTTTTAAAGAATGCTAATATATTTGTAAATTTTTTTAATATCTATTTCAAGCTTTAACATAATATTAAATTTTTTTAAGAATAACAATATATTCATAGTTCATTGTTGAATCAGTTACTCCCTGAATATTTGTTGGACTATTTCTTTTTGGCATTCTTTTATTCGGTATTTCTCTAATTATAGTTTTTAAATGGATAAAATTATTTTTCTCAAAAAACTCTTTTGTAATTTCATCGTTTGGTATAGTTATTCCCTTAACCCTTCTATTTCCAACAACAAATGCAACAATACCTCCTTTTTTAACAACCTTGGATATATTCTTTATAGATTTTCCATAATCAGAATAAAAAGATATTACATCATAAACTCTTTCTTTATCTAAATTTCTAATTTTTTCTACAACTTCATTAATTATCTTAGAATCGAATTTTACATAATCTTTTCTTCGAACTCCACCCATTGAATTTTTATCAACTTCATTATTATCATCAAGCCCTAACCATTGATTTGAAAATCTTGAAAACTGACCATATGCAACAGTTGTTCTTGAATCACCATATGGTGGCGATGTTACTACAATATCGACACTATTTTCTGGAATAATCTCTTTTGGTATAAGATGAACTGAATTAAAATCATATATTGATGATTTAGAATTATTTTTTTTAATCTGTAGATATTCCAACATTCCTTTTCTATTTCTTTCTAATTTTTGAATCATTACTTCTAAAACATCTGGATTAAATTTATCAATTTTTTCCTTTGATATTCTACATAATTTAAACTCACCATTTTTTGTTAAAGAAACTTCCCTGATTGTCTCACTGAAAGCTATTTTAAAAAAATCTTTTACATCTATATTATCAATATTTTCAATAAATTCTTTAATAATTGCTAAAAAATATATTGTTTCTTTTTTAAACCAATAATCCATATTTTTAAAATTTGGTATTTTAGGTTCTGTTTTTAGATTTCTAAACTTTATTAAAAAGACAAAATTTTTAAATTCATTTAAGTAATTATCAATTATTTCTATTGGAATGAGTTTTGTTTTAACTTTTGCTATCAATCTTGCTAAAGGATTTATATCTGTCCCTATTGCATCTATTCCTCTTAAATTCGCTTCAACCAAGGTTGTTCCTGTACCACAAAATGGATCAAATAATAATTTTGCATCTTTTCCAAATTCGTCCAATATTCTTCCTGCTACTTGAGGAATCATCATTGCAGGGTATATATGAAAACATTGAGTATATTTTTTTGTATTATCTTTTTTAAAATCCCAACTCTCATCTCTTATCTTCTCTGTGATAATTTCCATCTATAATCTCCTATAAAATAGCAACAATATTTTCATATAATTCGATTAAATCTTTTTCCTTTATTCTAAAACCAGTTCCTCTATTTCTTACTGAACCATTCTCTTTTAAGTGCATTCTCAAATCAATTCCAATTAATGAATCCTTAAATGCTTTTATGAATTTTCTTGAACTTGGATTCGAAAGAATATAACCTTCATTATAATAAAAAAATTCTTTATCATTTTGATATTTTCTATCAGCAAAAATCACTAATAATCTACCGAGTTTACTCATAAATTTTCCAACAATATTATAAATATCCCATATAGCTAAAACCTTTTTTGTCTGTTTATCAACAAGTTGAATCAAATTGTTTACTTCATCAAATTCTATCATTATATTTTGAGGAATTTCTTTTTTATAAAATAAAGTATTTTTTAATGCCAACCTTTCTTTTTCGTCTTTATATCCATATGTTTTTATTATTTCACTTTGACTTATTTGCCAAGCACCTCTATTAAATGTGAATAATGTAATTAATGATTGTGAATCTTTTCTAATCGTTTTTATCTCAACCCTTCCACCTAAATCTGGAATTGGTAAATTATTTTCATTTAAATCTAATAATTTTTCTAATGTATATCCTATACCAGTAGAACCACTTCTTAATGATTCAATAAAACCTCTTTTTTTAATTTCTTGGAGCTTCTTCTTTAATTCATTTAAATTCATTTTTATTAAATTTATTATATCAATTATTGTAATATAATATTATGGTTTCCTATTTAGCTCTTTTGGGTAGAATTTTATTAATTGGTATTGAAAAAAAATTTATATTAATTCCAATGTTTATTCTAAGAATTTGAATTTTATAAATATGTTAAAATTTAAAAGATGAAGAAGTTGTTAACGATTTTACTAATTTTACTTATAATTCCATTAGGATTAAAATTTCAAGAAAATATACCTGATGAATATATTTCATCTCTTAATTATCTTATTGAAAAAAATATCGTTAAAGGTTTTCCAGACGGAACTTTTAAATTAGATTGGGCTATATCTGAAGCAGAATTTTTAACATTAATAGTTAGATGCAACTTAAAGTTTGAAAAAGAAGAAAGCGATTTAACATTTTTTGAAAAAATTAAAAAATTTTTCAATAATTTATTTAAAAGCTTCCAAAGTCAAAATACAGCAAAATTTATAGATTATCAAGAAAAATGGTTTCATCCATACTTGATTGAATATTTAAATCTAACCAAATTAAAAGAAGATGAAATTGAACCATTTCTTTTTTTAGACATTTATGAGGCACTATATTTTATTATAATTGCATCACCATTTAAAGGTGAAATAGAAAATATATTTTTTCCACTCGATAACAAAGCAAAATCTATAATTATTGTAACTGCTATTTCGCATAGATACTTTCCTGATAAAATTAAATTTAGTGATAAATTGTCAAGAGGTGATGCATTTTTATTAATAGAAAAATATTTAAGGAGTAAAGAAAATGTTATTAACAATTGACATTGGAAACACAAATATTGTTTTGGGAATTTTAAAAGAAGATGAAATTATTAAAACATACAGATTGTCTTCAAGGGTTTTAAGAACATCTGATGAATATGCCCTTGATATTATTTCGCTTCTAAATTTTGATAGAATTAAAAAAGAGGAAATTGATGATGTTGTGGTTTCCTCTGTTGTTCCCCCTCTTGATCCAATTATAGAAAAATCTATTGAAAAAATATTCAATAAAGAGCCAATATTTATGAATTTTTCTATGAAGCTTCCAATAAAAATTGAAATTGATAATATAAATGAACTTGGAATTGATAGAATCGTTGGAAGTTCAATGGCTTATAAGATAACTAAGGGATCAACAGTTGTTGTTGATTTTGGTTCTGCAACAACCTTTGATGTTATAAATAAATCAGGTGTTTTTATTGGCGGAGCGATAGCACCAGGCATTTTATTATCTCTTGAATCTTTAATATCAAGAACAGCTAAACTTCCAAAAGTTGAACTTACGCTTCCAGAATCTCCTATTGGTAAAAACACAGTTAATGCAATTCAATCAGGATTTTTGTATGGATGGAGTGGAATAGTTGAAAAAGTAGTAGAAGAGATAAAAAAATATCTGAATGATAATGTTAGTGTCATAATAACTGGTGGTGCATCACATTTTGTATTACCTCTAATCAATTTTAATTATATATACGAGAGAGATTTAGTTTTAAAAGGTTTAAAGCTGATTTATGATTTGAATAAAAAATAGTTAGATGAAGTTAAAAAATATAGATATATCATACCCATTTTTAATTCTTGCTCCACTTTCAAATTTTTCTGATAATGGTATGAGAATTCTGTCAAAAAAATATGGTGCAGATATAACTTATACAGGTATGATTTCAATTTATAATATTATAAAAAATAATGGAATTGATTTTAAAATATTAAATGAAGAAAGGCCTATAGCAATACAAATTTTTGGAAAAGATGAAGAACTATTTGAAAAAGCAACCTTAATTTTAAACAACTTTGCAGATATCATTGATATAAATTTTTCTTGTCCCTCTAATAAAATTTTGAATAGTGAATCTGGTGGATTTTTATTGAAAGATGTTGAAAAAATAAAAAAAATTATAGATAGAGTTATAAAAGTTAGTAATGTTCCAGTGAGTATTAAAATTAGGAGTGGGTTTACAAAAGATGATAATAGTTTTGAAAAAATTGGTGAGATATGCGAAGAGTTTGGTGTTTCATATTTAACTATTCATCCGAGAAGTGTTACTGATAAATTTTATGGAGATGTTGATATAAATTTAACAAAAAATTTAAAAAGTAGAACAAAAATTCCAATAATTCATAGTGGAGAAGTAAAAAATCATTTAGATGCAAAAAGGGTTTTTAAAGAGACTAATTGTGATGGAATTATGATTGGTAGAAAAGCAATAGGAAATCCATGGATTTTTTCAGAGATTAAGAATTATCTACTTACTGGAAAATTACCATTAAAAGTCTCATTGGATAAAAAAATTGAAACTGTCAAAGAGCATCTTAATATATTAGTTAATCTATACGGTGAACAATATGCAATAAAGCAGATAAAAATACATATCCCACATTATCTTAAAGGGTATCCAGGTATAAATAAGTTGAATAAATTGTTAAATGGAGTAAAATCAATAAAAGAATTATTAAATTTGTTAACCAATTTTAGATTTTTATAATTAAAAGAGGTGGTGTATGAAAAGGGTTGTTAGTATAAGCCTTGGTTCATCTAAAAGAGATAAAAAGGTTGAAGTTGAAATACTTGGAGAAAAATTTATTTTAGAAAGAATAGGAACAGATGGAAGTCAGGAAAAGATGATAGAACTTTTTAAAGAACTTGATGGAAAGGTAGATGCTTTTGGACTTGGAGGTGCAGATTTATATATAAGTGTAGGAAAAAGAAGAACAACACTTAAATCTATAGAGAAGCTTATTCAATACGCAAAAATAACTCCAGTTTGTGATGGTCAATATCTTAAAGATACACTTGAAAAAAAGACAGTTTTTTTTATTAGAGACAAAGGTTTAATAGATAAAAACACAAAGGTTCTTATAATTTCAGGAGTAAGTAGGTATGGTTCTGCTGAAGGATTTGTTGGGGTTGGTTGTAAAACTTTATTTGGAGATTTAATGTTTTCATTAGGGATTCCAATACCAATTTATAGTCATAAATCATTTCTTTTTATTGCTTCAATAGTTGTACCAATAGCAAGAAATTTACCGTATGAATGGTTGTATCCAACAGGGAAATCTCAAGAAGAGGTTATTCCAAAATATGAAAAATATTATAAATGGGCAGATGTAATTGCTGGAGATTTTTTGTATATGAAAAGACATATGCCCGAAGATTTATCTGGTAAAATAATTTTTACAAATACAACAACATTAGAAGATAGAGAATTTTTGAAAAAGAGAGGTGTTAAGTTAGTTGTTACAACTACACCAGAATTTGATGGAAGAACTTTTGGAACAAATGTTATGGAGGCTCTAATTTGTGCATATACTGAAAAAAGGCCAGATGAACTGAAAGAAGAAGATTATTATAGATTAATTGATGAATTGAATATTAAACCAGATATTATTGAATTATAAGGAGGAAAAGATGGTTAGTAAAAGCGATAAAGATGAAAAGGTTATAAAACCAAAAAGCGACAAGGTATATTTAACAAAAGATGGTTTAAAAAAACTTGAAGATAAACTTGAATATTACAAAAATGTTAAAAGACCTGAAATTGCTGAAAAACTTGAAAATGCAGTTCAATCTTTTGGTGAATTAACTGAAAATGCTGAATATGAAGAGACAAAGAAAGAGCAGGCTTTAATTGAAAGTAAAATAATGGAACTTGAGGATCTTTTATCAAAAGCAATTGTTATCGATACTGAAAAAATTTCAAAGATTGCTGTTGGCATTGGAAGTAAGGTCAAAATTTTAATAAAAAATCTAAGTGATAAAAGTGAAGAAGTAAGTGAATTTATGATTGTTAGTTCTGTTGAAGGTGATCCTGAACAAAATAAAATATCAAATGAATCTCCAATAGGCGAAGCTATTCTTGGAAAAAGAAAGGGCGACGTTGTTAAAGTTAAGACACCTAAAGGAGAAATTTTGATAAAAGTATTGAATATTGAGAAATAAATATGGAAGAAAAGGAAATTAGATTACAGAAATTAAAAGAATTAAGAGAAAAAGGTTATAATCCATTTGAATATAAATTTGATAGAACACATACATCAATTGAAATAAAAAATGGTTTTAATGAACTTCAAGATAAAGAGGTTAAAGTTTCTGGAAGAGTTATCTTAGAAAGATTCCATGGAAAAGCAAGTTTTATAACAATTAGAGATTTTACTGGCAATCTTCAAATTTATTTAAGTATAAATAATCTTGGAGAAGAAAATTATGAATTTTTTAAAAAATTTATTGATACTGGTGATTTTATTGGAATTATGGGAACGGTTTTTAAAACTCATACAGGAGAGATAACTGTTGATGCTAAAAAATTATATTTATTAGCAAAGTCACTCTCCCCTCTTCCTGAAAAATATCATGGAATCAAAGATGTTGAAGTTAGATACAGAAAAAGATATCTGGATTTAATTGCAAATCCAGATGTTATTAATATCTTTGTTAAAAGAAGTTTAATAATAAAAACTATTAGAGATTATTTAAACAGTTTGGGCTTTATTGAAGTTGAAACTCCTATGCTTCAGCCAATTCCAGGTGGTGCAACTGCAAAACCTTTTATAACTTTTCATAATGCTTTAAATCAGAATTTATATTTAAGGATTGCCCCAGAACTTTATCTTAAAAGATTGATAGTTGGTGGCTTTGAAAAAGTTTATGAAATTAATAGGAATTTTAGAAATGAAGGAATTTCAACAATACATAATCCAGAATTTACAATGCTTGAACTTTATCTTGCTTATGCAGATTATAAAGATATTATGGTTTTAACTGAAAATCTTTTATCGTCTGTTGTATTTTCTATAGATAACTCATATATTACAAAAAATGGAGAAGATGAGATAAATTTTGAACCACCATTTAAAAGAGTCTCTTTTAAAGAAATTTTTGAAGAAAAAACAAAAGAAAATTTTGATAGATTCAGAGATATAGATTTCTCTCTTGATTTTTTAAAAAAAGAAAATATAGAACTAACAAGAAAACCTACTTTTAAGAATATAATAGATGAAATATTCAAAGAAAAAGTTGAAAAAGATTTTCTAAATCCTACTATTGTTTATGATTTTCCAATTGAGATGTCACCTCTTGCAAAAAAGAAAAGAGATGATGAAAAATGGGTTGAAAGATTTGAGATATTTATTAAAGGAATTGAAATTGCAAATGCTTTTTCAGAATTGAATGATCCATTAGATCAGAGAGAAAGATTCCTAAACGAAGTCAAGGAAAAAGAAAAAGGTGATGAAGAATCACACTATTTTGATTCTGATTATATTGAGGCACTTGAATATGGTATGCCTCCTACTGGTGGGCTTGGAATAGGAATTGATAGATTGACTATGATATTAACAGATAAAGATTCAATTAGAGAAGTGATTTTATTCCCTCAATTGAGAAGCAAAGAGGAGGATTAATGAAAAGAATTGCATCTGGAATGAGACCAACAGGAAAACTTCATTTAGGAAACTATTTTGGAGCTTTGAAAAATTGGATTGAACTTCAAGATAAATATGAATGTTTCTATTTTATTGCTGACTATCATGCTTTAACAACAAAATTTGAAGCATCAAAAGAGATAAGAAATAATATTTACGAAATGGCTCTTGATTGGTTTTCTATGGGTCTTGATTATAATAGATCACCAATATATTTGCAATCGAGTATGATAGAAATACCTATTCTTCATCTTATTTTTTCAATGATTGTACCAATGCCATGGCTTGAGAGAAACCCTACTGTAAAAGAAATGATTAGAGATTTAGATTTGAAAGAGAATGTTGGTTATGGTCTTCTTGGATATCCTGTTCTTCAAAGTGCTGATATTTTAATAGTTAAAGGCGAATATGTTCCAGTAGGAAAAGATCAGTTACCTCACCTTGAGTTTGCAAGAGAGTTAGCAAGAAGATTTAACTATATTTATGGAGAATATTTTCCTGAACCCGAACCGATTTTTACCGAAACTCCAATAATTTATGGGACAGATGGAAAAAAGATGAGTAAATCATTAAACAATCAAATAAATTTATCAGATAGTAAAGAGATTATGATTGAAAAAATTTCACAGATGGTCACAGATCCTTCAAAAATAAGGAAAAATGATCCAGGTCATCCCGATATTTGTTCGGTTTTTACCTATTATGGATATTTTGATAAAGAGAATGAGGAAAATGTAAAAAAAGAGTGTCAGAATGGAGAGAGAGGTTGTGTTCAATGTAAAAAGGAGATTGCTTTGAAAATATATAATATGTTTGAGGATTATAGAGAGAAGAAGACTGAACTTGAAAAAGATAAAGATACTATTTGGGATATATTAAAAGAGGGAAATAAAAAGGCAGAAAAATTTACAAAAGAGACAATAGATGGAGTTAAAAAATTAATGGGGTTAAATTATATATGAATCTAAAAAAATTAGTAACTGTTGAAAATCTTTTTTTAGCTGAAGTAATCAAAGACTTTCTTGAGAAAGAGGGGATTCCAGTTGTTATTAAAAGAACAAAATGGTTTGATAATCCATATTTTGGAAGTTCAGGACCAAGAGATCTTTTTGTAGAAGAGGAAAAAATTGAACTTGCAAAAGATCTATTAGAAAATTTCGAAAATAATCAATAAAAATGATAAAATTTTCTTATCTAAAAATTTGGAGGTTTTATGAATGTTGTTGAAACTAAAAATTTAACTAAGTTTTATGGAAACGAGTGTGCAGTTGATAAAATAAATTTTTCAATAAAGAAAGGTGAAATATTTGGTCTTTTAGGTCCAAATGGCGCAGGAAAAACAACAACTGTGTCGATGCTTTCCTGTTTAATAAAACCAACAGATGGTGATGCAATTATCTGTGGTTATTCTATTTTATCCAAAAGTTTAGATGTTAAGAAAAGAATTGGTGTTGTTCCTCAGGATATTGCTTTATATCCAACTCTTACTGCAAAAGAAAATTTGATTTTTTGGGGTCAGATGTATGGATTTTATGGAAAAGATTTAAAAAATAGAGTCGATAAGGTTTTGGAGATTGTTAGTTTAAAAGATAGGCAGAACGATTTGATAAAAAAATATTCTGGTGGAATGAAAAGAAGAATCAATATTGCAGTTGGATTACTTGCATCACCAGAGTTACTCATTCTTGATGAGCCAACTGTTGGTGTTGATCCACAAAGTAGAATAAATATTCTCGAGACATTAAAAAACTTAAATAGTAATGGTCTAACTATATTATACACAAGTCACTATATGGAAGAGGTTGAATTTTTATGTAAAACTATTGCAATAATGGATTTGGGTAAAATAATTGCCTTCGGAAGTTTAAATGAACTTAGAATTCTTGTTGGAGAAAAAGATAAAATAATTTTTTCAACTATAAATGATATAAAAGAGGATATAAAATATAAAATTTCTAAAATTCAAGAAGTTGATAAGATAAATATATTTGAAAAAAGTTTAGAAGTTCTAACTTTACAGGGAAGAAAAATTCTTCCTGAAGTTACAAAAATTTTGTGGGATGAGGGTATAAGAGTTAAATCAGTTGAGATAAAAGAGCCAGATCTTGAGACACTATTTTTGAGTTTAACTGGTAAAACTTTGAGGGAATAAATTTGAAAAAAGTATTTCTTATTGGCTTAAAAGACCTTAAGATAAGAAGTAGAGATTTTAATGCTTTTATTATGATTTTGTTGATGCCTCTTATTTTAATCTTTGTACTTGGTTTAGTTTTTCAACCACTCTATTCATCAAAACCTTTTATTATTGAAACTGCAGTTGTTAATTTAGATAACGATTATATTTCAGATATTCTCATAGATGATGTATTAAAATCAGAAGAGTTATCAAAATTCATAAACTTAGTTTTTCTTAATGATGAGAATGAGTTAAAGGATAGTATTGAAAAAGGTAAATATGCAGCAGGTATAGTGATTAATGAGAATTTTACAAAAAATATTGTTAGTGGCAAAGAGGATAAAATTTTAATTTTAGCAGATCCTGAACAGACAACTAAATCAGGTGTTATAAAAAATATTTTGGATACCTTCGTTCTTGAAGTTTTGAAAAGAAGCGTAGCTTTAGATATTACATCAAAAACTTTAATTAAGGAGAATTTGATTAAACAAGAGGATTTAAATACACTTATTTATCAGTGGTCAAATGATATAGAAAATATCAAGTCAAAAATTGGAGTAAAGTTAGTTAATGAGAAGGGCGAAGAAACAAGAGGAATAGTTGCGATGGATTATTATGCAGTTGGTATAGGAGTTATGTATCTTCTTTTTGCAGCAAATAGTGGAACAGAGTCAATTTTTGAAGAAAAAAGAAAAGGAACTTATCAAAGATTATCTATAATGCCAGTAAAAGAGAATTCTATATTTTCAGGAAAAGTATTTGGAATTTTTCTTTTAACTTTAACTCAATTTATATTGATAATTTTGATAACAAAAGTTTTCTATAGAGTTAGTTGGGGCAACTCTTTTTTTGGTCTTATCATTATGGTAATTTCTTCTGTTTTATGTTTTTCAGGTTTCTCTATATTTCTTGCTTCTCTTATGAAATCTGAAAGTCAAGTTGGTTCAATAGGTTCAACAATTTCAATGATTCTTGGATTTGTTGGAGGATCAATGTGGCCCATATTTACTTTCCCAAAATGGTTAAATACTATAAGTAAATTTACTCCAAATAGATGGGCAATTGATGGATTTTTTAAACTGATATTTGAGAATGGAAGTGTAAAAGATATCATTCCACATTCATCCATCTTAATTTTAATGACAATTATTTTTTATTCAATTGGATTAACCATTTTCAGATTGAAGGAGAAGAGAGGTGTTTAGAAAAATAATTTCAATTGCATCAAATTTAATCAGAGTTTCTTTTAAAGATAAATCATCAATACTATGGCTTTTTGTTATGCCAATAATATGGACAACACTTATTGGCGCTGTTTCAAGTTTTGGAAGTAGCGGTTCAAGTAAAATACCTATTGCTATTATTAATTCTGATAAAGGTATCTATGGAGATATATACGAGGATGTAATGAAAAATGAAAAAGATTTAGATATCATTTTATATTCTGAAGAAAATTTTAAAAATGTAGTTAATATGGTAAAAGAGACAAAAATTGCATCTATGATATATATTCCAGAAAACTTTTCTGATTCAATAATCAATAATAGTGATGTAAATATAACTATTTATAAATCATCAAGTAATAACAGTTTTTATATTGAGGAGCTTGTAAAGAAAATTACTAATCAAATTGATATCTCTTCTTTAACAGGACATTTTGTTCTAAAAAATATTGAAAAAACTATAATATTAAATGATTTAGATAAGAAAAAATATTTTGAAAGTAGCTTTAATGAAGCATTAAAAGAGTTAACATTGAACAATAAAGTTTCTGTTGAATATGAAATTCTTTCGGTACAAAAAGAAAATTTAATTTTACCAACTGGTTTTAATGCAACATCTCCAGGTTTTGGAGTTATGTTTGTTATGATGGGTGCATTTTTTACTGCTGTTGTTCTTGCTGAAGAAAGAGAAATGAATATTTTATCAAGATTGTTAACAACACCTATAACTAAGATAGTAGTATTATCTGGAAAATTATTGGGAGTTTTTTGTGTAACTATAATTCAATTTTTATTTATAATATTTTTTGGCCAATTCATTTTGGGTGTTAACTGGGGAAACTCCCCTTTATCAGTTTTATTGATTGCTATATCTTTTACACTATCTGCAGTTGGTCTTGGAACAATTCTATCATCAATTGTAAAAACTTCTGCTCAAGCGAGTGCGCTAACTATATTAATATCTATTGTAACAAGTATGATTGGTGGCGCATGGTGGCCAATTGAAATTATGCCAAAATATCTTCAAAATATTGCTAAATTTACACCTCAATATTGGGCAATCAATGGTTTTAATAAAATAATTTTAAGGGGTTTTGGTCTAAAAGAGATTATGCCAAATTTTTCAATATTGATAATCTATGCAATAGTTTCTCTTTTGATAGCATCTATATTTTTTAGATATGAGTAATCTGTAGTTAAAAATAGATAATATATTTTTAAAATTTGTGGTATTATTAAATTAACCCTGGAGCATACGTGGGGTAATGGGTGGGTTGGGCCAACACCTAAAAAATTGGGGCTCAATAAAATCTATGATTTACTCCGGGATGGAGAGTTATAGATGAGAACCCCACCTGCTTGGAGCAGGTTCAAACCTATCCTGACTCACGTAGCTTCGGGGATAATTTATTATGAAAGAGATTGGTAAGATATTAGAAAACAAAAATTCATTATCAATGGTTGAAGTTGGCGGAGAATATTGTGATAGTTGTATAAGCAAAGAGAAGTGTCTTTTTCATAAGGAAAGAAACAAGATAATTGAAGCTGAAAATATAATTGATGCAAACCCAGGCGACCTTGTTCTTGTTGAAATTCCTTCTAAAAACTATATATTATCAACATTTGTTATATATATTGTTCCTATAATTTTTATGTTCATTGGGGCTATCTTAGGAGAATTTTATTTCAAAAAAATTATATACAAAGGAGTTAATATAAGTTCAATAATTTTTAGTTTTATTTTCCTAATAGTTGCACTATTTGTTACAAAAATTTTACAAAAATTTATTTTTTTTATACCAAAAGTTGAAGAGATAATTAAAAAATAAAAGTTATTGAAAATATAACAAAAATTGTTATTATAAATTAAAGGAGAAAAAATGGGTGTTGAAGGTAACATTAGAGATTTTCCTTTAGTAGATGTTTTTAATCTTCTATCATTTGGAGCAAAAACTGGAATTTTAAAAATCAATGGCAAAAAAAACAGAGAAGATTTAAATGGAGAAATCTATTTTTTAAATGGCAAAATAGTTGATGCAAAATCTGGTGTAAAAAATGGCGAAGATGCATTTTATGATATTTTTTTAATAGATGAAGGAAACTTCAGTTTTTCTGTTAAGGATTTTAAAAGGGAAAAAACTATAGAAAAAAATCTCGATGCACTTCTTTTAGAAGGAATAAGAAGAGCAGATGAACTCAAAGGATTACAATCAAAACTGCCAAATTTGGATTCTTTTTTAGAAACAAATCCAAAAATCAATGCCACTGAAATTAAATTAAGTTCTGATGAATGGCAGATATTGAATCTTTTTAGGGATAAAAGAACAATAAGAGATGCCTTAAAAATATCTACTTTTTCAGAATTTGTAACATTAAGAACTATCTATCTTTTATTAACCTTAAATTTGTTAAAAACAACAGAAGAAGAAAAAATTGATATTTCAAAAATAATACCAAAGAAAGTTATTTCTCCTGTAAAAGATACTTTATCGATACTTGGTTTATCAGGTCCAAAAACTATTTGTGATAGAGTTTTATTTAAAATAGATGGAAGTAAAAGTTTACAAGATATTGCACTTGAGTTGAGATTAAGTGATAAAGAGATATTGTCATGTTTTATAAAACTACTTAAAGAGACAAAAATTTTAGCAAACATCTCTTTAGATAAGTTAAAATTAATAGAAAAATTAACAAAGGAGGAGTAAATGAACTATCAAAATTTTTTGTACCCTACAATTCTTTCTTTGATCTTTTTTGTCATCATTTTAATTTCTTTAAAAATAAGGAGAAATATCTCTCTCGCCTTCTTTTATTTGATAATTGGTCTAATATTAGCACTTATTCAATTTGTCAGTTTTCCAGGATATCTTGCACTTTTAAGAAGTTTAAGTGTAGGTGGAATTCCTTTAATTCCTGTATATTTTGTTTCAATTATCATAATCACTATATTTATAATTTATGAAATGTTCGATATTGAAATAAGTCGAAATTATACAATCTCATTAATTGTTGGAAGAATACTTTTAATTTTTATGTTCTTTGCAATTGTTTTTACAGAAAATTATATGCAAGCAATTGAAACAGAACCTTTTTCTTTAAACAAAGTTCTTGAAAATGTCTATCTGGTTATTGGCAGACCTCTTCAACTTTCTTTAACATTACTATTTTTTATTCTTGCTATTTTTGCTTCTTTCCTTGTTTATTCAATTTTAAGAAGTATTAAATTACCATCATTTATTGCTTCAATTATTTCAATCTTTGTAGGTGGAGTTGTCAATTTAATGAGCACTGGTTTTCCACTTTTCTTTAAAATACCACAAATGTTTTTTAATGTTTTTTATCACCTTGCTTTTATAAGTGTTGTTTTATCTTTATTTAATTTAATTCTCTGGCGTTGGGTGAAAGGAAAAGAGTAATATCAGTTAGTTTATTTGAAACATTAATAAATTCCAATAATTATAAAGGCAACATTAAACACATTTTTGAAGTTAAAGAAAAAAATGGAAATTATACATCAATTGATAATTTATCTGAATTAGTAAAACAAAAATTATTAAACATTAATATAAAGGAGTTATATAAATATCAGGTAAATTCCTATGAATTAATAAACAATAGACAGAGTATCGCAATTATATCACCCACTGCTTCTGGTAAAACACTTGCATTCCATCTTCCCATTTATAATTTTTTAAAAAAAGGGGAAAAAGCAATATATGTCTATCCAACAAAAGCACTAACAAGAGACCAGGAAAGACAAATTTATAATATAACTCCTGATATAAGAACAGGAATCTATGATGGAGACACTCCTTTTGAAGAGAGGAAAAGAATAAGAGAAAGGTCTCAGATAATTTTCACAAATCCAGAAATGATTCACTATTCAATCCTTCCATATCATACAAACTGGAGTAATTTTTTATCAAAACTATCTTTTGTTGTTTTTGATGAAGCACATATATATAATGGAGTTTTTGGTTCTAATGTAGCATCTTTAATAAGAAGAATGAAGAGAGTTTTTAAATTTTATGAAAAGGATGTTGTATTTATTTTTTCATCTGCAACTGTAGGAAATCCTGATGAATTTTTTAAAAATCTTTATGGTGAAGATATCAAAATAATTTTAAGTGATGATGCACCAAGAAATAAAAAAATTTACTTTTTTATGAAGACACCAGATGATAGGTCTTTATATAGTGAAGCAATATGGATTGTTGAATCACTAATAAAGTCAAACTATAGAGGTATCTGTTTTATGAAAAGTAGAAAAGGAGTTGAACTTCTCTATAGATATTTGAGAGACAAATTGGATGATGAAGATAAAAAAAGGTTACTTCCATATAGAGCAGGATATTCAAAAGAAAAAAGAAGAGATATAGAAAGAAAATTATTGAATGGAGAGATAAGTTTTGTTATCTCAACAACTGCCCTTGAACTTGGTATTGATATTGGAGATTTGGACGTCTCTTTAATTGTTGGATATCCTGGAACAATCTCATCATTTTTACAAGAAAGTGGT
>Ga0209201_1000161_pt1 | contig 105402 bp, 111 predicted proteins | sample AD_UKC055_MetaG_FD_184411 | JGI IMG/M metagenome (GOLD analysis project Ga0209201, IMG submission 184411) | Active sludge microbial communities of municipal wastewater-treating anaerobic digesters from USA - AD_UKC055_MetaG (SPAdes) (version 2) | ecosystem: Engineered > Bioreactor > Anaerobic...
TAATCTTTGCGGAGGATGGCAGAATGCGCCGCTTGTTTTCAAGTCGAAGACAGGCATGCAGTACAACTTTCCCGAAAGGAATTAACTCCTTAAACAGCGAATAAACAATTTATCCCGGACAGTAGTGATAGAAAACGGCTTGTCAACCAGCCCGCATTCGGAGGCCCCGGGTGATCGCGATGGCGCAGGCGATGGCCGCCGTCAGGGTCAGCGTGAAGGCCGCCCAGCCGGCGCCCTGGTAGATCAGCCCCGGCAGCCAGGAGCCCAGGGCCGCCCCCGTGTAGTAGATGGAGATGTAGAGGCCGTTGGCGACGGCCCGGTTTTCCGCGGAGAGCTTGTTTACCGTCCCCATGGCGACGGCATGGACGAAGAGCATCCCGCCGGACATGACGAACATGATCGCGAAGATCGCCGCCACGCTGGGCACGTTGATCAGCAGCATCGAGATCCCGTAGATCCCGAGCCCGATTGTCATCGCCCGCTTTTCGCCTCCCGCGAACCGGATGATCGTCGTCGCCATCGCCGACGAGACGATTCCCATGAGAAAGCCGGAATAGGTCATGGAGATCGCGAAGGCGCTGCAGGAGGGGTCGATCTCCTTGAGCCGGAAGGGAAGGAACGTCAACAGGGCCATGAAGGCAAAGAAGATCGTGAAGCCCACGGCGCAGAGCCTAGCGATGTCGCCGTTTCGAAGGATCGGCATGACGGCCCCGAGGCGGACGGGCGACAGGGACAGGCGCGAGTCGGCCCTCATCCGGGTCACTGCCGCAAAGCAGCCCGCCAAGACCGCGGCGATCAAAAAGAACGTGTTGCGCCACTGCGAGGTCGTCGCGATCCAACCGGAAACAACCCGCCCCACGAGACCGCCAAGGATGTTGGCCGCCACGAAGTAGGTGATCGCCCGCTGGATGTGTTCCCGTTCCACCGTGTAAGCGAGATAGGAGGTGATAGCGGCGACGATGGCCGGCACACAGGCCCCCTGCAAGAGGCGGGCGGCGATGAGCTGACCGTAGGACTCGGCGGCCCCGAAGGCGGCTTGCAGCAGCGCCAGGGCCCCGATCGTTACGAGCAGCATCCTTTTGGCGGGCTGCGATTCCAGCAGCAAGCCGTAGAACAGGGGCGCAAAACTCAGGGGCAGAAGAACGGCCGTCATGAGAAGGGCGGCACCCGCAGTCGTCTGCCCGAACTCCCCGGCCAGCAGCGGCAGGATGGGCTGCGGCGCGTAGATCGACGCGTAGACGGTCGACGTCGTGATGAGGATAAAAACGATGTCGCGAATCGGCATCGGGAGGTTATCCCCCGGTTCGTCCCGACAATCAACATTTTTTTCAAGCTCCCCGACGGAGGACCCGGCTTGACTTGTCCGTCGGGCTCTGTTAGCAAGGAAAAACTCGAATTTATCCATGCGGGAACCGGAAAGGAGACTTATCCATGGCACCGAAGCAATGGCGGACGCCGCCGGCGATGCAGATCGACGCGAAGAAAAATTACCGGGTGACGCTGGAGACGACGAAGGGCGCCATCGTCCTGGAACTCTACCCCCAGCACGCCCCCAAGACGGTGAACAACTTCGTCTTCCTGGCCCGCGAAGGCTTTTACGACGGCGTCGTGTTCCACCGGGTGATCGACGACTTCGTCATCCAGGGGGGCGACCCCACGGGGACGGGCCGCGGCGGCCCCGGATACTCCTTCGAGGATGAATGCAAAGGGAACCCCTTGAAGCACGGCACGGGGTTCATCTCCATGGCCAATGCGGGACCCAACACCAACGGCAGCCAGTTCTTCATCACTCACTCGCCCCAGCCCCACCTGGACGGCAAGCACACGGTCTTCGGCAAGGTCGTCGAGGGGATGGACGTGGTCAACGCGATCCGGCAGGGCGACAGGATGGTGAAGCTGGCCATCGCAGAGGCGTAGCCGGCCGAAACAGGAGTCGGGTATGATCGAGTTCGTGAAGAGCGCGAAGTTCAAAGGGATTGTGGCCGTCGTGCTTCTCTGCATCGTGGTCCCGCTGTACAGCTACTTCATCTCCGACACGGTCGTCACGACGATCACCGATGCCCAGATGGCCATGGTGGACGGCAAGTTTATGATCGCCACCGAGTACAGGCCCCTGGCCAACTTCGACGCCAAGTACCGCTTCAAGTTCGACTCGGGCAATATCCAGAACGACGCCATCCGGCTGAAAGGCAAGCAGGTCAAGATTTGGAAATACGGCTGGCGGATCCCGATCCTCTCGATGTACGAGAACGTGGTGAAGATCGAGGAGGTGAAGTAGGCCTGCGCAAGGCAGACGGGGAGGCGGCTCCCCGGCGCTAAAGTTCGGGGTCGCAGAGCGCGATATAGAACATGGGCCGCCGGGGATCCTTCACCGGGGCCGACTCAAGCACCGGGAGGTGTTTCATGACCGCCAGAAAGCTCGTTGCTTATGCCTTGCTGCTCTTTGTCTTCCCCGCCCTGTCGGGCTGCTGGTACGCTGCGGCGGCGGGGGCGGGAGCCTACGGGGGCTACAAGGCCAAGGAGTCGGGTTACTCGCTGCAAAACCCCGTCACGAAGGACGGCTCCAAGAAGACCGAAAAGAAAGAATCCGAGTAAACAGGGTCGCAGGCAAGACGAAACCGGCAGGGTCGACTATGGCCCTGCCGGTTTTTTGTGCAGCCCGTCCTTTTCGGTCACACGGGGTGATACCGGACCAGACCGCCGCGCTCGACGGCCCGGACCTCGCCCCTATCCACGAGCTCCACGATGTGCACGTAGGTCTCGTTGAGGGCGAGGAACTGGTCGAACTCGGGCAGGTCCTCCCCGAAGATGTCGCCGGAAACCTCGAATGCCGTCTTTTCCTTCCCCTGCAGGGCCTCGACGATGAGCTGCGTCCGCTCGGCGTGGTGCTCGCGGATCTCGTCGACGCGCCTTGCCAGGTCGGGGTAGGCATCGCCATGTGCTGGGTATACCATCCGGACGGGCAGGTCGCGGATGGCGCCGAGGGACTCGAGGAAGCTGCTCAGCGGACGGTACTCGAGCCGGAAGATGTCGGGGCTCAGGTTGGGCGTGATGTCAGGCAGGATGTGATCGCCCGCCAGCAGGATTCCTTCGCCGGGCAAGTAGAAGCACATCTGCCCGGCCGTGTGGCCCGGGGCGGCGATGACCTCTACCGTCCGCCCGCCCAGCGAAAACGAGTCGCCGGGTGAGAGCCGGCGGTCCACCCGGAAGGGGACCGTGGCCTTGCGGAAGACCGCCATCAGCTTCGCCAGGTTGTCCATGGCCTTCTGCGGCAGGCCCTGCGGCAGGAAGAAATTGCGGGCCCGCTCGACCAACTCCTCGTGGCGACTGTTGTACTGCAGGCGCATCTCGTCGGATTGCGAGAGATAAACCGCGGCTCCCGAGATTTCCTGCAGCCTGCCCGCGATCCCGCAGTGATCGGCGTGGAAGTGGGTCAGGAAGATATGGTCGATGTCCTTCGTCGTCTTCCCGAGGGTGGCCAGCTCCTCGTCGAGCACCCTGTAAGTCTCGGGGATGTTCATGCCCGTGTCGAAGAGGGCCACCTTGCCGTCGTGCAGCAGGGCGTAGACGTGCACGTGGCGCAGGCGGAAGGGCATGGGCAGGGTGATGCGGAAGAGGTCGGGCAGGATTTTTTCGATCAAGGCGATGGCTCCGAAGTCAGATCGTTAACTCGCCAGTTCGTGTCCCAGTTTCCGCGCCTTGTCCAGAATAGCCTGCGGCAGCTCCTGCCTCTCGTGCAGGGCAGCCGTGCCGACAAACAGCGTGCCCAGCGTTTTGGCGCCCAGGGTCTGCGCGGCCCGCTTCAGGCTCGCGATCGAGCGGGTGAACATGCGCCCCATGGCGGCGGGCATGGCGCTCGAGGTGACGAGCACGGCCTTGAGGCCCCGGTCCTTCACCCGCAGGGCGGGCCCCGGCTTTCCCCACGGCCAGTACGCGTAGCAGACAAGCCGCTCGATGAAACGCTGCATCACCGCCGTTACGCCGAAGAAATTGACGGGCGAAGCCAGCACGACGCCGTCGGCTGCCTCGATGCGGTCGAGGATATCCGCCATTTCGTCGTCGTGTACGCAGGCCCTTCTATTCGGCCCTGCCTCCTGGGTGCACTTGCGGCAGTTGAGGCAGAACTCGAGAGGGTGATCCATGAGGCGGATCGTCTCCGTCTCGGCCCCTTGTTCGGCTGCGGCCTGCAGGACGGCGTCAACGGTACGTTCGACGATACCGCCCTTGCGGTAGCTCCCGGTGATTGCGATGATCTTCTTTGCCATGGCGCTGCGTGCCGTCCCGTTTCCCCTCTTTTCACACTCACCCTGACCCCGTTCGATGGACTCACGGCCCAGAGTCTATCGAAGGGCTCTCCCGTCGAGGGAGAGGGAAATTACGGAAGGGAAGTTGCGTGACGATGGTGTAGCACAATGGCGGCGATTATTAAACCCTCATCTGGGGCGGGTCGGGATCGGGCCTAAAGGCCCCTCTTGCCGGTGCGGGCGAAAAAGGCTATGGAAGGATTTGCAGGCAGATTCACATCAAGGAGATCAGGACATGACCCACGCCGAACTGGTGAACATCGGCCTTCTCGTCGTCACGATGATCCTCTGGGGGACAACACCCCTGCTGGAAAAGATCGGGCTGAGGGAGGTCGACCCGGCCATCGGCGTCTTCATCCGCAGCGCCGCCGTGGTGATCCTCCTGGCCGTCTTTCTGCTCGCCACGGGCCGCATCCAGGAACTGGCGAGGGTCTCGGTGAAGAACTACGCCATTTTCGCCGCCACGGGAGTCATGGCGGGGCTCCTGGCCATGTGGACCTACTTCTACGTGCTGCGCAGCGGGATGATCTCGCAGGTGGTCCCCATCACCGCCTCGTACCCGATCCTGACGGCCGCCCTAGGGATCCTCGTCCTCGGCGAGGCGGCGACCCCCCAGCGGATCCTGGGGATCGTCCTGACGGTGATCGGCATCGTCCTGGTCAAGCAAAGCTGAGGCGGAGTGCGCCGGCCGTCGAGGGGCATCGGTCTTCGCCACTCAAGGCCGATAGGCGCGCGGCCTTTCCTCCCCCCGGAGGATCCGCAGGGCACCCTCGGCCATGGCCTCCATCTCGTCCTCCCCCGGGAAGACGCAGACGGGAGCGATGAACTGCACCTGCTGCCGGACCCACCCGGTGAGCATCTCCGAGTGGGCAAGCCCTCCCGTCAGGACGACGCCGTCAACCTCGCCCGCCAGGACGGCCGCCATGGCACCGATGTCCTTGGCGACCTGGTAGGCCATGGCCCGGTAGATCAACTCGGCCCTCGCGTCGCCCTTCTTCACGGCCACCTCGACCTTGACGGCGTCGTTTGTCCCCAGGTAAGCCGCAAGCCCTCCCTGCCCCACGAGCCGCTTTGACAGATCCTTCGGGTTCATCCGGCCGGCCAGGTCGAGCAGATCCTGCGTCGGCAGGGCCCCGGCCCTCTCCGGCGAGAAAGGCCCCTCGTTGAGCCCGTGGGTGCAGTCGATCACCCGCCCCCGGCAGTGGGCCCCGATGGTGATGCCGCCGCCCAGGTGGGCGACGACGAGGTTGACCTCCTCGTATCGCTTCTTCATCGCGGCGGCCGCCCGGCGGGCGGCGGCCTTCTGGTTGAGGGCGTGGAAGGCGCTCTTGCGCTCGATCTCGGGCAGGCCCGACACACGCGCCAGGGGCGAAAACTCGTCGGTGCTCGGCGGGTCGATCACGACGGCGGGCATGCCGTACTGCCGCGCGAGCCCCATCGCCATCGACGGCCCCAGGGCCGAGGGGTGCTTGCCGTATCGGCCCTCCATGAGGTCCTCGCACATGGCCTCGTCGATGGTATAGGCGCCGGCAGGCCCTGGACGGCCGAGGCCGCCGCGGCTGATGACGAGATCGACCTTGCCCATGTCGATCCGGTTCTTCTCGATGAACGCCCGCAGGCCGGCCTCTCGCAGCGGAAGCTGTTCACGGAGGTCCTTGAACCCCGCCAGGTCAGCTGCGCTGTAGGAGATCGATTCCTGCACGAGGCGCTCCCTGTCGCGATAAAAGGCCACCTTGGTGGTCGTGGAGCCCACGTTGACGGCAAGGATGTGTCGCGTCTTTTCCATGGTCTACAACCTCCCGCAAAGCACCACGGCAAGGGCAATCTCCGTCAGGCGGTTTTCGGCCGGGACGAAGGGCAGGCTCAGCACGACGGGGCGGCTCACCCCCATGAGAGCACAGGCCATGGGTGTCTTCCCGATGAAGACGGACAGCTCGGCCATGAGAAGCCCCGCCTCGACGTTGGGCATGAGGTAGATATCCCCCTGCCCCGTGACGGCGCTGTGCACCCCCTTGCGGGTTGCGGCCCTGCGGCTCACGGCGCAGTCGATGTCCAACGGCCCCTCGAGGGTGACGTCGCCGAACTGCCTTCGCTCGGCCATCTTCGAGAGGATCGCCGCGTCCATCGTCGAGGGGATGGCGGGGTTGACCTGTTCGATGGCGGAGAGCGCCGCGATCTTCGGCGAGGAAAACCCCAGCACGCCGGCCAGCCGGATCACGTTCTCCGTGATCGTCACCTTCTCGACGATCGTGGGGAAGCTGTTCACGTAGGTGTCCGTCGCCATGGTCACACGGTTCACTCCCGGCGGGTCGAAGACGGAGACGACGCTTGCCACCCTCTCCTTCAGGAGGCCTTTCTCCCTGTCCAGCACGGCCCCGAGGAATGGACCCGGGGCCATATCTCCCCGCATGAGGATCTCCGCCGCCTCCTTCTTCACCATGTCGATCGCCAGGGCAAGGGCCTTCCCCCCATCGGGCTCGTCGATCACCTCGAGGTGAGCCGCCGGGATCTTCTCCCGGCCGAGCCACGACGCGGCGGCCTTGCCGTCGCCGACGAGAACGGGAAAGACAAGGCCCTCCGCCATGGCGGCCGAGAGGGTGGAGAGGTCCGTTGCGGCCGTGACCGGTGCGACGACGAGCCGCTTTTTGCCCTTTGCCGAGGCCCCCTTCCGGATCTGGTCGAAGCTTGTCATCATGATGCGGCACCTCCCTTGATCCGCTCGGCCACGGTGACCCCGGCGGCGATCTCGCCGAGGATGGAGTCCCGGAAGTCCGACCGCGAGGGGATGATGACGGGGCCCCGGGAACTCATGACGAGGGAGCGCCGCCTGACGTTCTTCAGGGCGAAGTCGAGCTTCACGAGGATGTTGCCCGTGGCGAGGTTCGGGACGAGCATGATGTGGGGGAAGTCCGCCTTGCCGATATCCGTGCCGGCCAGGCTGAAGTCCGCCTTCCCCGGCGAAAAGATGTCGATGAAGGACGTCGCTTCCATCACCTCGCAGACCCCGAGCTCGCCCGCGGCCGCGGCTTTCTTCAGCGCGAGGAAGTCCCGGTACGAGGGGATGTCGCCGTTCACCTCCCGCTTGCCCGAGAGCACGCAGATCTTCGGCCTCGGGTAGCCCAGCAGGTGAAAAAGAAAGACGGCGTTGCGCACGATCTCGGCCTTGACCCGGAAGTCGGGCGTGATGTTCACCCCGGTGTCGGTGAAGCAGGTGAGATGCTCGAGACCCTCGATGTCCCACATCGAGATGACGCTCACGACCTTCCCCTTGCCCGCCTTGGCCTCCTCGCGGATGATGGCGCGGTAGATGTAGGCCGTCGGGATCTGACCCTTGCCGGCGATGTCAACCTCGCCGGAAAAGAGCATGCGGATCCCGAGATCGGCGATGGCCTGGCGGTTCGTCTCGTGGATCTTTTCCGCCTCGCTGATGTCATACTGCACCTGGTCGGCCAGCCGCTCCATCTTCTCGCGGTCGCCGATGAGCACCGGCCGGGTGTAGCCCTTCGCGGCGCTCTCCCGGACGGCCAGCATGAACTCCTCGTCCTCGGGCGCCAGCACCACGAGCCGCTTCGGCCCCTTCAGCGATGCCAGCCTGTCCATGTCCGCAAACGATCGGATCATCTCAACCTCCCTGAACAACGGGGTAGCGGGTTTCGGGTATCGGGTCCAGGGTTTACAAAAGGGAGTACTGCCTGGGGCCTGCAGCCTGTAGCCTTTCCTTACCGCAGGACGCTTGCGGAGATCACCATCCGCTGGGCCTCGGAGGTGCCCTCGTAGATCTCGGCGATCTTGGCGTCCCGCATCAGCCGCTCCACCTTCGCGCCCTTGATGTAGCCGTAGCCTCCGTGAACCTGGACCGCCTTGACGGCGTGGTGCATGGTCTTCTCCGTCGCGAAGAGCTTGGCCATTGCGGCCTCCCGGCCGAAGGGCAGGCCCATGTCCTTCAGCGAGGCCGCATTGCGCGTCAGGAGCCGCGCCGCGGAGAGGTCCGTCGCCATGTCGGCGATCATCCACGCAATCGCCTGGTGGCGGGCGATGGGGTTTCCCATCTGGACCCTCTCCTTCGAGTACCGGATGGACTCGTCGAGGGCCGCCTGGATCATGCCCACGGCCTGGGCGGCGATCCCGATTCGGCCGTGATCGAACCCCGTCATGGCCATGGGGAGGCCCGCGCCCTGTGCGCCCAACAGGTTTTCCGCGGGGATGCGGCACTTCCGGAACACGACTTCCGAGGTCTGGGACGACCGCATCCCCATCTTGTCGAAGTGCTTGCCCGGCACGAGCCCCGGCGCCCCCTTCGGGACGATGAAGGCGCTCATGCCCTTGCGCCCCGCCGAGCGGTCCGTCCAGCAGAACAGGATGTACAGGTCGGCAAGCGGCCCGTTGGAGACGAAGGTCTTCGTCCCGTCGATCACGTACCCGTCCCCGTCGCGCACGGCAGTCGTCGTGACGGCCATGACGTCGGTGCCGGCCTGGGGCTCCGTCAGGCAGAAAGCCCCCATGTGCTCGCCCCTGGCCAGGGGGGGAAGATATTTCTCCTTCTGTTCCGCTGTCCCGTTGGCGGCCAGCGTCGTGCCGATGATGCCCGCGTGAAACGACACGGTGAACCCCGTCGAGGAGCAGGCCCGGGCGACCTCTTCCACGACGAGGGCGTGGGTGAGAAAATCGGCGCCGGCGCCGCCGTACTCCGCGGGCAGGGGGATCCCCATCCAGCCCCCCTCGCCGAGCTTGCGGAACAGCTCCACAGGGTGGCGACTGTTCTCGTCGATCTCCGCGGCGATGGGCTCGATGTGCTTCTCGGCGAACTCGCGGATGTTTTTGCGGATGAGCTCCTGTTTCTCGGTCAGCCTGAAATCCATGCGATTCACCCTTCCGGGAATGAAATGTCGGTCATCTCCCGCGGGTCCCGGCCGCGCGGATGGCCTCGCGGACAAGCAAGGACGTCGAACGGAGCCCCTCCCTGTCGTCCTTGACGCCAAGCTTTTCTCTCTTGTAGGCGAAGCTCTCGTCCCGTTGCCCCGAGACGACGCCCGCGCCGTAAAGGGCCCCCGCGGCATGGCAGGAAGGCGCAAGCATCTCGTGGACGAGGAAGGCCCCGTGGAGGCTTGCCAGGGTCGTTTCCATCCCGAGGTTGCGGCACCAGCCGACGGCCAGGGCGACTCCCACCTTGCCCTTGAGGGCGAGGTGGCCGTTTTTCCCGAAGGTGAAACAGCGCGTCCGGTCGATGAGGCAGGCCATCGTCCCGGAGAGCCTGGAAAAGTAAACCGGCGAGGCGAGGACCAGGACGTCGCAATCGCGTATCTTTTGCAGGATGGGGGAGGCGTCATCCTCGATCGCGCAGAGCCTGTCGGGCGTCTGCTTCGCCATGCACCAGTTGCAGTGCCGGCAATCCGCGATGGCCAGGCCGCTCAGGGCCGAGGCTTCCGTTGCGACCTCTCCGGTTTTTTTGGCCTCCTGGAGGGCATAGTCGAGAAGCCAGGCCGTGTTTCCGTTCTTGATCGGGCTCGAGTGGATTCCAAGCACCCTCATCACGAGCAGTCTCCCTCCATCAGGGGTTCAGTCTGCCGGGTCCGTCGCCCGCGCGGGGCACCCCGGCAAATCTCCCCGCACGAGCGAACCCCTTCACGTAGCATCGACGCTTCTATGAGCAAAGGCGGTGCCAGGCAAGCGGCCTGTTCGAACCGCCTCGAGACGGGTAAAGGCGCAGGCGGCGCACGGTGCGTCTTGCGTACCGGAAGTTTACGGATATCAGCATCTTGGGACGAGTTTGCCCATCGTCATCCGGATGGTTTCGGTGACGGAAGACGTTGAAGTGAACAACCGATGGAAAGAGAAATCACGAATTCGCGTTAAAGAATCTTAACAGCCTGTTCGGTCTGCTTAACATTCTTCTTTCTTGAGGAGGCCCAGTTTTTTCATCTGGTGATAGAGCCCCACGCGCGACAGGCCGAGAAGTTTCGCGGCCTCCGTGCGGTTGCCCCCGGTCTTGTCCAGCACGGCCGTGATGGTTTTCGCCTGGAAGGCTTCCGTCAGTTTTCGCAGATTGAAGTCGCCCGCGGCGGGGGCCGGAGCGGCGTCCCCCGGGGAAGACGGTTGCCCCGCCGCCCGGGCTCGCCCCATCATCGCCGGGGGCAGATGCTCGGGTAGGATCCGCTCGCCGTCCTCGAGGATCATGATCCGCTCCACCGTGTTGGACAGCTCGCGCACGTTGCCCGGCCAGGCGTAGCGCTCGAGGATGAGGCGCGCCTCGTCGGAGACGCGCTTGGGGGGCTTGTGGAACTCCCGGCTGTAGAGGCCGATGAAATGCTCGACCAGGGGGATGACGTCCTCGGCCCGGTCCTTCAGGGGCGGCAGGACGATGTTGATCACATTGAGGCGCCAGTAGAGGTCCTGGCGGAAAGCGCCCTCGTCGAGGGCCTTCTTGAGATCCTTATTCGTCGCCGCAATGATGCGGACATCGGCGAAGATATTCTTCGTCCCCCCGATTCGACGGAAGCACTTCTCCTCGATCACCTGGAGCACCTTGGCCTGCAGGGCGGGCTGCATCTCCCCGATCTCGTCGAGGAAAAGCGTTCCGCCCTGGGCCAGCTCGACAAGGCCCTTCTTGAGCTTCTTGGCGTCGGTGAACGCGCCTGCCTCGTGGCCGAAGAGCTCGCTCTCCAGCAGGGTGGCGGGAATCGAGGCGCAGTTGATCTCGACGAAGGGCTGGTGGGCCCGCAGGCTGTTGTAGTGCAGGCACTTGGCGATGAGGCTCTTGCCCGTTCCGCTGGCCCCCTCGATGAGGATGGTGGAGGCGTCGTTGTCGGCGGCCCGCGTCGTCATCTCCAGGACCTTCTGCAGGACGACGCTGCGGCCGACGATGTTGTGGTAGCCGTAGCGCTCCTTGTTGCGGTAGATGGTCTGCTGGATCTCCTGCCGCAGGGTGCGGATCTCCATGGCCATCTTGATGATCGAGGCCAGCGCCTTGGGCGTCACGGGCTTGCGGATGAAGTCGAAGGCGCCCAGCTCGAGGGCCTTTTTCGTGGAGTCCACGTCGCCGAAGGCGGTCATCATGAGCACGATGGGGTCGGGATGTTCCTGCCGCAGGCGCTCGAGCACCTCGAGCCCGTTGATGTCGGGCAGCCGCATGTCCAGCAGGATGAGGTCCACGTCCCCGAGCCGGGCGGCCTCCAGGCACTCCCTCCCGTCCTTCGCAAGCCTCACGCGGTACCCTTCGCTGACCAGGGCCTTCTCGAGGGTCTCCCGGATCAGCTCGTTGTCGTCGGTGATCAGAACGGTGTGCGTCATGGGCTTGCCTTGCTCCCCGCGACCGGCAGCAGGACCTGCACCCGCGTGCCCCCCTCGGGGCCGTCCTCGATGAAGATCGACCCTTCGTGGGCCTCCACGATCCGGTGGCAGTTGGAGAGGCCCAGGCCCGTGCCGTCGGGCCGCGTCGTGAAGAAGGGGTCGAAGATCCGGTCGCGGATCTCCGGCGGAATCCCCTCCCCCGTGTCCTCGACGGTGATCCGCACGCTGCCGCCGTCCACCGACGCCGTGCGGATCGTCAGGCGGCCAGCCTCCTTCATGGACTGGATGGCGTTCAGGGCGACGTTGATGACGACCTCGCGCATCGCCTTGCAGTCCATCGAGACGGGAGTCGCCTGCGGGCTGCACTCCAGGCGGAGTTCGATCCGCTTTTTGCGGCAAAGGCCGGAGAGGAAGTCGGCCACGTCGGCGATCAGGCGATTGACGTCGGCGGGCTCCGGGTACATCTCCCGGGGCTGGGCGAGGTTCAGCAGCTCGCCGATGATGTTGTCGATCCGCCCGATCTCCTCCATGGATTTCGCCAGCAGCCCCCGTTGCGGGTGGTCCGGCTCGAGACCGTCGCTCACCAGCTCCATCGTCGCGGCGATCCCCATCATGGGGTTTCGGATCTCGTGGGAGATGCCCGCGGCCAGCTGCCCCACCGCGGCGAGTTTCCCCATCCGCTGGATCTGCTCGCCGATCCGTTTCTTCTCCGTCTGGTCCTTGAAGAAGTACAGGGTGCCCGCTTCGCGGCCGCCGTCGTCCTTCAGCGGCGACACGGTGACCTCCACCGAGAGTTGCCGGCCGTCGCGACCGGCGGTGACGAACTCTTTGGTCCCGCTGACGGGATCGCACAGCAGATCCGCGAAGACCCGAAGGCCCGGGTGGCCGCGGAGGGCCTTTTCCGCCCGCTCCCCGAGGATCCCGGCCGGGTCCACGCCGAGGATGCGCGCCGCCTCGCCGTTGACGGCGGTGATCGTCCCCATGCGGTCCACCGTGAGGATACCGCTGGGCGAGCTTTCCAGGATGCTCTTGTTGAGATTGCGCTCCGCCATGAGCTGTTCGTGGAAGCGGCTGTTCTCAATGACGATGCTGGCCTGGTTGGCGAAGATGGTGAAGGCCTCGATCTCCGATTCCGAGATCCGGGCCCCGTCGCGGGGACGGTTAACGCCCATGCAGCCGATGATCTTGCCCTTCACGGTCAGCGGGGCGTAGACGATGCTGCCCCGCTTGAGTTTCTCCGTGATGCGGCGGTCGATGTCGGTCGCGCGGGCATCGCCGTGGGAATCGGCATAGTGGACGACCTCGCCGCTCTTGACGACCCGCGTCTCGATGCAGTCGTGCCGCTCGAGGTGGAAGGGCTTGCGGTAGGCCCGCCTCTCGTTCTCCTCGCCGAATCCCCGGACCATCCGGCAATCGAGGTGCTCCCGGTCCTCGTTGATGAGAAAGAGACAGGAGGCGGAAAAGCCGAGTTCCCTCTCGGCACTCTCCAGGATGGAGCGCAGGATCTCGTCGAGGCCGACCTGCTGCGTCAGCAGGGTCGACAGCCGGAAGATTGCGGCGATGGTTCGGTTCTTTGCCTCCAGCTCCTTGACCTGTGCACCCATGGCATGAATCCCGCCGCCGCGGCGGCGCAAAACAAAAAACCCCGCCTCTTTCCGGAAAGCGGGGTTTCGAATGTCCCTGTTGCGGAAGCTACCGGATCACCCCACCTGGGTGGTAAGGAAGATCTGGAGGCTCATCTGCTGGATCTGGTCCTGCAGCTCCTCGATCTGGTCGATGTGCCGGTCTTCGTCCTTGAGGATCTTCTCGAGGATTTCGCGCGTTGCGAAGTCTTTGACCTCGCCGGCGAGGATGATGGCATCGTTGTAGGACTTGATGGCGCCCATCTCGAGGCCGCGGTCGCCGGCCAGTTGCTTGGGCACGTCGGCGCCGATCATCATCTTGTTGTACTTGCTCACCGTGGGCGTCCCCTCGAGGAAGAGGATGCGTCCGATGAGGGTCTCGGCGTGCTTCATCTCGTCGATGGCCCGTTTCTCGAAGTGCTGGTGGAGCTTCTCATAGCCCCAGTTGTGGGCCATCTCGGAGTGGACCATGTACTGGTTGATGGCGGTCAGTTCGTCTGCGAGAAGATCGTTCAGGGTTGCGATCAGCTTGGGATTTCCTTTCATATCGTTCCTCCTTCACGAAGATGATGGGTGGAATTGACGCTCCATTATAAACAAAAAAACAGGAAATGCGACGGATATTATCCATTTATGCGTAAATCCGCCGTGCGGTGCCCATGGCACGATGTTTGCTCACTTATCGGGCATCACTTCCCATTTGCGCGGCCCGGTGTCATGGACAAGCTGAAAATCCTGATCGCGGAAGACAACAGCTTCAGCCGGAAATTCTACGACACCTACATCTCGGAGACGGTCTTCGCCAAGCAATTTGCCGTCAACGGGTTCGAGGCCCTCGAGATCTACGGCAACTGGAAGCCCGACATCGTCCTGCTCGACCTCATGATGCCCGTCATGAGCGGCCAGGAGGTCCTGCAGAATATCCGAGAGGTCCGGAAGGACCTTGCGACCACCATCATCGTCTCGTCGCTGTCCTCCCACCGGGACGACGTGGCGACGTGCGCCCGTTACGGGGTGCAGGGCTACCTGGTCAAGCCGCTCAACCCCAAGGAGATCAGCCGGACCCTGCTCGATCTCTACCTGAAGGCCAACCCCAGGAAGGCCGCGGAGATCGAGCCCCTCCTGCAGCGGCTCTAGCCGCCGGTGTTCCTACGGACTCACTTCACCAAGGCCATCATGGTCGTCTGCATGACCGCCACGAGCGTCTCCTTGCCTCCGTCGCAAGCCCAGACCTCGCCCGAGCAGACCGTCAGCGTGCGCCCCGCCTTGATCACCCGGCCGATCGAGACGAACCGTTCCCCCTTCGCCGGGGCCAGGAAGTTGATCTTGTTCTCCACACCCAGCACCTCCGAATTCACCGGCATGAGGGTGTAGGCGGCATAGCCGCAGGCATTGTCGGCGATTGTGCTGAGGATCCCCGCATGGACGAACCCGTGCTGCTGGGTGACGGCCTCGCTCCAGGGAAGCTCGATCCGCACCTCCCCGGGGCTGATATGGGCCAGGGTGGCGCCGATGGTCTTCATGACCCCCTGTTGATCGAAGCTGGATCGGATGCGGGCTTCGAAGTTCGGATCGCTGGGATGTCGTTGTTTCATGCCTTCATCTCCCCTTGATTTCGAGGGTGACCCCCGTCAAGGCATAGGTCCCTCCTTCCCGGGATGTGCGTCGATCCAGCACGCTCTCGCGCCCCGTCACTGTGCCCAAACGATGCTGCCGAACATCTTGTCCGAGCCGAGCTTCTGCGTCTTCAGGTACTCCTTCCAGCGCAGATCGACGATGGCCCGGAAGGGCGAGGCGTTCCGAAAGTTCGCACCGGCCAGGTGGGCACCCCTGAAGTTGGTGCTGTAGGCATGCGCGTCCGAGAGGTCCGCTCCGCCCAGATCGGCTTCGACCAGGACGGCCTTGTTCAGCATCGCCCCCGCGAGGTTGGCGCCCGAGAGGTTCGCCCGGTTGAGCTGTGCAAACTGCAGGTCCGCCGACGAGAGGTCGGCGCCCTGGAACCGGGTCTCGTTCAGTTCTGCCTCCTGGAAGTCCGCCCCGGGTAGGCGGGTCTCGGTGAAAACGGCCCGCAGGGCCTTCGCCTTTCTCGCATTGGCCTTTTCGAGCCTCGCGCCGGTGAAGTCCGCGCGGGTCATGTCGGCACCCTGCAGGTTTGCATGCTCGAGCTGTGCCTGCCTGAGCATTGCCTCGCCGAGGTTGGCCCCGGCAAAGTCCGCCCGACGCCCGTATCGGTCGCCTTTGACGTTTACGAAATCAAGTTTGGCGTAACGCAGGTTGGCCGAGACGAATCTCGCCGACAGGGCCTCGGCACTTTTGAGGACGGCCCGTTCCAGGCTGGCGCCGGTCAGGTCCGCCTCGTTGAGGTACGCCCCCTCGAGATCGGCCCTCGAGAGATCGGCGCCCCTGAGATTCACGCTCGACATACGGGCACCTCGGAGATTGGCCCCGTCGAGCCTGGCACCTTCCAGATTGGAATCGGAAAGGGTTGCGCCGGCGAGGTTCGCCCGCGACAGCGCAGCTCCCCGCAGGTCCGCTTTCCAGAGCCTGGCGTCGCCGAGATCGGCGCCCGTGAGGTTCGCCCCTTTCAGGTCGGCCCCCTCCAGATTGACCCTCTTGAGGTCGGCCCCGCAGAGCTGCGCCCCCGCGAGGTTCTTGTCCTGCCTCTTCGCACGGCCGTACGCCGCCTCGTCGAAGCAGCTGACCTTGGGGGCAACCGCCCCGGGGGTGGCCGGTCCGGCTTGCGGGCCCTGGCCGGGCTTCGCCTTGGGTACCGTAATCGTCGGTGCCGGCTGGTCCTTCTTCGGGCCGGGCGGTTGGGCGACCTGGGCCGCCGAAAACCCTGAACCCGCGACGACGAAAAGCACGCAGAGGATCAACGGAAAAAGCGAACGAGTCATTGCCGAGACACCTCCCAGAATGAATGAAATCATCGATGTTTAGCACACATGGAAGACAGAGGAAAACTGTTTTTTTCCCCGTGGGAGATGACGCGGGCCGCAGGCCCTGCACGTTGCGGGCGCTCTTTCACCGGCGGATGTGGCGCTCCCAGAGGGCACGGGTGTCGACGGGCTGCATCTGCTCGCTGTACTTGGGGTTTTTCCCCTCGAAGTGGACGTAGTCGTAGGGCTTGCCCTCCCAATATTCGCCCGTCGTCGTGTTCTTCGTGCCCCAGCTGTCGCTGCGGTAGACGGTGCCCCCTTCCATCGAGGAGATCCAGTCCTGCTGGCCCCGGATGTAGCCGGTTCGCTGGTAGTCGATGTAGTCCATGCTCTTCTGCCGCTCGTCGTAGGCGGCCTGCATCATCTGCCGGATCTCCTGGGCATTGCGGGTCACCATGGCCGAGGTCTGCTGCTGCATCTCGCGCAGCCTGCGGGCCCCCTGGGCGATATAGTCCGACGCCCAGCGCTCGTTGATACTGTAGGAACCGAGCATCTGGGCGAAATGGCCGGCCCAGGGACCGAAGCGCTCTGTCGGGGCCGTCACGGTCAGGTGGCGGAAGCTCCAGTTGGTCCCGAGACGCGAGCCGAAGGAAATGCCGAAGGTGTATCCGCGGGTCGCCCGTCCCTCCCTGCTCGTGAAGGTGTAGATGAGCTCCTCGACGGTGACAGGGCCTGCCGTGTAGACCTGACCCATCTGCCGCGCCACATCGGAGCGCGGGATCACCTTTTCGTAGCGCATGTTCGAGGCCAACCCGTAGCGCGCCGTGATGAAGTGCCAGGCCTGGTTCGGGGCGAGGTAGGGCGAGACGAGGATGCTCGGGTGGTTGACCCGCATCTGGGGGGTCACCATCTCGACGTTTCCCGAGATGAAGGAGTAGCCGGCGGGGTCCCCGGCGATGAAGATCCCTTTTCCGTGGTCCTGGCACTGCCACCCCTGGGGGATCAGGAAGGAGGCCGAGCCGTCCCTCAGGCGGTAAGGCGTGAGCTGTACCCTCACGGGCGCAGCCGTTGCCGACGCCGGGGCGACGGCACCCTTCATGACACGGATGTTGGAAAGAACGGTGAGCAGCGAGGGCCGCATCGCAGCGAGCTGTCCCGCCGGGGCCTCGATGCGGGCACAGGTCGCCTCGGCGCCCCGCAGGGTCACCCACGACCGGAACTCGGTTTTGCCCTTCTTCGGAGGCGAGTAGTTGCCGTCGAAGACAAGCGTCGAGCCGTCCCGGGAGGCAAAGGCGCTTCGGATTTCGAGGTCCCCTGCCGCGCGGCCGAGCTTTGCCGCTTCACGCTTCGCCAGGCCCGATGCGTTTTCGCCCTCCAGGGCCCCACCGATGGAGAAAAACACGGCGGACCGCCCCGCGGGGTCCGACGCGGTGACCAGGAGGGACAGCCCTTCGGCGGATTCCTTCACCTTCCACCCCTTCGGCACGTAGAGGACGAAGGAGGCCTTGTCCGTGACGACCTTCTGCATCCCGAGTGCCGGCGCCGCGGCCCGCGCGCCCCTGCTTGTCTGGGCCATGCCGGTGCCCGGTGTGAACGCCGCCCCGAACAGGATCAGGACGGCAATACACAACGTGCGGCATGCATTTGTCCGAATGTGCATGGCGGCCCCCTTTCGGCGTCATCTCGGCGGACTATCCCAGTTCAGCACATTTCACGCAACCGTTCGAAAAAAAAGGATATTGGAAACGACAGGCCGTTATGGAACAGCGAAGGATCCTTCACGACAGAGGCCTCTCAGAGGGGAAATGCAGGGCAATGACTTGATTTCAAAAGGCATTTTGCTGTGCCGCCCCCGCGGCACGGCCGATGCTCTCCCCGGAAGACAACAAGGAACGAGGTCAATGCAGAAGGACGCAACGATCAAAAACGTGAGGGCCGAAAGATGAAGATGATCAAGATGCTTTTCGTGCTGTTCTGTCTCCTGGCCTACATGTGGGCATTCTCCCTGCCTGCGAAGGGACAGGATTTTCAGCCGCGGAACGTTTCGTTTTCGAGCGCCGCCGCGAACACCTCGCTGCCGTTCAAGGCCAGGGTCGAGAGGAACAGCCCTGTCTATGCCGACCGGCACATGACCGTGAAGATCGCCGAGGTGAAGGCGGGTGAGCAGGTGACGGTCCTGGAGATCAGCGGCGCAGCCTGCAACGGCCGGCCCTTCACCCTTCTGGTTGCATACACCGACAAGGGCGGAGCGGAGCGCGCGGGCTGGTTCTACGGCACCCTGCACGTGAACGTCCCCAACTGATCTTTCGGGGGGTCCGAGGCCGGCCTTCCCCGGTCACACCGGTCAGCCTCGGGCCCTCGCCTCCCATTTCGCCTGGACGTCCGCCGGCTATCCCCTCGATCCCCTCACAGATCTCCCCGCAGCCCGACCTGGCTGCACGATGCGAAGACTACTAAGGTGTTCCTGGACGATCCATGAACCGCAGGGCGGCGTACCCGCCGAAAATCTGCAGGGCGATGCCGGGCAGCCCGATCCGGAAGTCGGCAAGCGCCGCCGACAGGGACCCGGCCAGGAGCCACTCGACCATCCCGCCCGCAAGCTGGTAGCCCAGGACGGCCATCGCAACGGCGACGAAGGACAAGCCGAATCGGCGGGCAAGGACGGAGGCGATGACGGCCAGGAGCACGGACTTGGCGAGGATGACCGCGAGCATGGCCTGGGGGGGCATCCCGGTGAGTACGTGGTTGGCAAGGGGAGAGAGCACCGCCGTGGCGAGCCCTGCCGCCAGGCCGAACCGCCAGGCGGCGATCAGGGTGAAAAAGTAGATGGGCAGCAGCATCGGACCCCCGCCCGGCACGAGGTGGCACAGGGCGGGAAAGACGACATTGCCCGCAACGAACAGCGCCGTGTAGAGATAGAAGCGGGCCTCCCTGACCGAGAGCGGTCTGGCGGCGGCGCCGAAGGCAGGACTGGCTGCAATCGCCATGGTCATCTCCTTTCACTGAAAGCGGCTGGGAAGTAATGTTGTTTCTATCGAAACGAGCGTTTCCTGTCAAGGCCTTCGGCGGCCGAAGCGCCGCGCCCCGCTCCACAACCTCCCTCCCCCGGCCGTCATCCCCGTTTCACCGCGCAAGCAAAGAAGGCAGCACGGTGATGAACCACGGGAAGACGGTCAGGGTGACCAGCACCGCGAGCAGGGAATACAGGTAAGGAAGGCACGCCTTCATGACACGCTCGATGGGCACCTTGGAGATGGCGCTTGCCACGAAGAGGTCCAGGCCCACCGGCGGCGTGATGCAGCCGATGGCCAGGTTGACGACCATGAGCACGCCGAAAAACAGGGGGTCGATGCCCAGGGTCCTGGCCACGGGCAGGAAAATCGGGGTCAGGATCACGACCGCCGCCGAGGCGTTGACCATGGTGCCGGCAACGAGCAGCAGGATGTTCATCGCAAAGAGGAACAGCAGGGGCGATGTCGTCACGGAGACGACGAACTTCGCCACCTGGTGCGGGATCTGCAGGTTGGTGATGAGCCAGCCGAAGACCGTGGCGGCCCCCACGAGGAACATGATGACCGTGGTGCCGATGACGGCCTGGAAGATGATCTGGGGGAAATCCCTGAGCTTGAGTTCCTTGTAGACGAACAGGCCGACGAAGATCCCGTAGACCGCGGCGACGGCCGCCGCCTCCGTGGGGGTGAAGATGCCGCCGTAGATGCCGCCGATGATGATGACCGGCGTCATCAAAGCGAAGAAGGAGTCCTTGAACGACGTGAGGACGGCGCCGAACGAGAAGGCCCCCTCCCCCGCGAGGCCCCGCTTCCGGGCGAAGTACCAGCTCACGGCCATCATGGAGAGGCCCATCATGATGCCGGGGATGAAGCCGCCGATGAACAGATCGCCGATCGAGGTGTCGGCGATGGCGCCGTAGACGACCATGGTGATCGAGGGCGGGATGACGATGCCCACGGTGCCGCTCGAGGCGACGATGCCGGTAGCCCAGTCGCGGTCGTAGCCCTTTTTCTCCAGCTCGCCGATCATGGTGCTGCCGAGGGCGGCCGTGGTTGCGGCCGAGGAGCCCGAGATGGCGGCGAAGAACATGCCGGCCACGGACACGGTCTGCGCAAGCCCCCCCGTGAAGGCCCCGACGAGGGCCTGGGAGAAGCTGACCAGCCGCGAGGTCACCCCCCCCGCCGACATGAAGGCGCCGGCGAGCATGAAAAAGGGCACCGCCATGAACGAGAAGGAGTCGATGCCCGAGAACATCATCTGGGAGACCATGACGAGGGGGCGGTCCATGAAGAAGAAGATGATCGTCGCGGCCGACAGGCACAGGGAAAACGCCACGGGCACGCCGAGCGCCGTCAGGAGCAGAAACAGGCCGATGAGGACGTATTCCATGCCGGTCTACCGCCCCTCCCCGCCCGGGCCGGAAAATCCCTTGACGATCCGCACCGTGTCCTTGACGAGGTACAGCAGCATCAGCGCGCTGCTCAGCGGGATCACGGCATAGACCCAGCTCATGGGGATCTCCATGCCCGGCGAGATCTGGAAGGTCATGACCCGGGTCATCTTGGCCCCCTGGAAGAACAGGATGAAGATGAAGACGTATCCGCAGAGGTTGATCAGGACCTCCAGGGCCTTCCCGACGGCCGTGCCCTTGAAGTGGTTGGGCACGAACTGCACGGCGAGGTGGCCCGACTCACCCATGATGAGGGCCGAGCCGATAAAGGTCACCCAGACGAAAAGGTAGCGGGCCAGCTCCTCGGACCACTCGGGCGTCCAGTTGAAGACGTAACGGCTGATCACCTGCGCGAAGATGACGACGAGCATGACCGACATAGCCGCGACCGAAAACCAGTACAGGACCGATCGCAGCCCCTTGAACAGCCTCTCCAGCATGGCCGGGTCTCCTCGAATCGAGGCCCGGGCCGAAGCCCGGGCCTCGCACGAACGGGTTGGCGGTTACTTTTCCAGGGCTCTCACCCTGTCGATGTTGGCCTGGCCGACGGTGGGGGCGAGCTTCTTGTAGACGTCCTTCGTGGCCTCGACGAAGAGCTTGCGGTCCACCGTGGTGACCTTCATCTTGCCCGTCGCCCTGATCTTCTTCCAGAACTCCTCGTCCTCCCTCTCGGCCAGCTTGCGCTGCCAGGCGATGGATTCGTTGGCCGCCTGCTGGATGATGGCCTGCTGCTGGGGCGTGAGCTTGTTCCACGTGATCATGGAGATGAGCATGGGCTCCGGCGCGTAGGCATGTCCCGTCAGGGAGGCGTACTTCTGGACCTCGAAGAAGCGCTTCGTGTAGATGTGGGCGCTGGGGTTCTCCTGCCCGTCGACGGTGCCCTGCTGCATAGCGGAGTAGAGCTCGGAGAACGCCATGGGGGTGGGGGAGGCCCCGAGGGCCTTCATCATCTCGATGTAGACCTTGTTGTTCATGACGCGGATCTTGAGGCCCTTCATGTCGGCGGGCGTCTTGACCTCGCGCACGTTGTTGGTCAGGTGGCGGATGCCGTTTTCCATGTAGCCCAGCATCTTGAGACCCTTGGGCTCGAGCGCCTTGGCCAGGTCCATGCCCACCGTGTCGAGCGCGGCGAAGGCGTGCTTGCGGTCCTTGAACAGGAAGGGCATGTCGAAGAGGGCCATCTGCGGCTGGAAGGTGCCCAGTTCGGCCGTGCTCGTCAGCGTCATGTCGAGGGTGCCGTAGATGCAGCCCTCGATGAGTTCCTTCTGCGCGCCGAGCTGCGACGACGGGAACACCTTGACCTCGATTTCCCCCTTGGATTTCTGGGCGACCAGCTTAGCGAAGTAGTCGGCGCCCTGGCCGTAGGGGTTGGAGGGCTCGGCGATGTGGCCGAGCTTCAGCACGACCTTGGCCGCCGGGGCCGGGGTCGAAAAGGCAAACACGATCATCAGGATGCAGAAAAAGGTGAGCAATCGTTTCATGGGTTCTTTTCCTCCGCGGAAATGGTATTGAGACTCCGGAGATCCCGGGGCGGGTATCGGCCGGGAGGGGCTTCCCGGGCCCCGTCGGCCCTCACGTTTCTGAGGGTATCTATCACAACGGGCCGCCTTTTTCCAGCGCTCCCCGGGCTGCAACCCGCTGTTTCCCGAGGGCGTCGGTCACGCGCGTCGGGCGGTGCGCAAAGCAGATCCGGCAGGCCCCGCGGATGGTCCCCACGAGACTTGCCGCGTCTTCCCGGGTGCCGGGGCCGATCCGATGACCCATGGAGACTGATCAATCGACGATGAAGAGCCTGGCGCCCGTGGCGGTGGACGAGCGGTGCGGCTCGGCGTCGTCGGCCACCTGGTAGCTCATGCCCGGCCCGAGGACGAACACGCGGCCGTCGGCCAGCTCCGTGTGCAGCTCCCCCTCGAGGCACAGCAGGATGTGCCCCTTGCTGCACCAGTGATCGGCACGATAGCCCGGCGAGTACTCGACCATGCGCACGCGGATACCCCCGAAGGTGCGGGTGCGCCAGGTGGCGACCCCCGCCTCACCCCTGTGTTCCGTCGCCTCCACCGCCGACCAGTCCGTCGTCCCGAAGGGGATGTCCGTCATCTGCATGCGAGTTCCTCCCTGGAAGCCGTGATCCCTTTCATCCGGTGCGTTCGAGGCCGGTCAGTCTATCGGTTTCGGGTATCCGGTCTGGACGGACCACTGCTGGAGCTGGATGAAAAGCTCCTCGCCTGTCGCGCAAAGTTTGCCGCCCGCGGACAGGGTCACGCGGACCGTGACTTTCCGATCCTGGATCTCCATGACCCTGGCCCTCAGCTCCAGGGTCTCCCCGAGCGGCGTCGGCCTCAGATAGTCCACTTTCAGGGATGCCGCGACAAAGCGCGCAAGCGGCTTTTCCCCGAGGGAAAACCCCTCTGCGCGCAATTTTGCCGCCGATGCCGTCGCGGCGCCGTGGCAATCGATCAGGGAGGCGATCAGGCCCCCGTAGGCGAATCCGGGAACACCGCCCGAGTGACACGGCTCCGGCACGTAGTGGCAGACGCACTCTTCGCCGTCCCAGTAGCTCTTGATCCGCAATCCCTCCGGATTGAGCCGCCCGCAGCCGTAGCAGTGCGCAAACTCGTCGGGATAGTGGTCCTGGATGGCCTTGTCCGGCATCGTCCTCTCCTCCTTCGGGGCCGGCTCGTTTTCGCCCTCCTGCCGATCACCTCTCTCAGCTTCCCGCCTGCAGCGTCACGGCGACCTCCCGCTTGGCCCCCTCCCGGATCACGGTGAGCCTCACGGTGTCGCCCACCTTGAAGTCGTCCAGGCGGGCATAGAGCTTGCCGACGTTTTCGACGGCCTGCCCCTCGACGGCGGTGATGATGTCGCCCGGGATGAGGCCCCCGTCGGCGGTGCGGCGGGCACCCTGTAATCCCGCCTTCTCGGCGGCCGAGCCTGGGGCCACCCTCAGGACCAGTACCCCCGACACGCCGAGTTGGGCCGTGGCGATCCGGTTGATCCCCTCGTCGACCTCGATGCCCAGGGCGGGCCGGATGTACTTCCCCCTGGCGATGAGCTGGGGCACGACGCGGTTGACGGTGTCCACGGGCACGGCGAATCCGATCCCGGCGCTGGCGCCCGAGGGGCTGTAGATGGCCGTGTTGATGCCGATCAGGCGCCCCGCGGAATCCAGCAGCGGCCCGCCGGAGTTTCCCGGGTTGATGGCGGCATCCGTCTGGATGAGGTGCTCGATGGTGACCCCGTTCTCCGCCGCCAGCGACCGGTCCAGGGCCGACACGATGCCCGTCGTAAGCGTCCAGTCCAGGCCGAAGGGGTTGCCGATGGCGAAGACCTTCTGGCCTACCTTCAGGTCGTGGCTCGTCCCCAGGGGGACCGGCGCAGGCGCCTTGAAGCCGACCCCGATGAGCAGCACCGCCAGGTCGTGGGATCGGCTCGCCCCTACCAGGGCCGCCTTGTAGTCGCGGCCGTCGGCCAGGCGCACGCGGGCCTCCGAGGCACCCGCGACGACGTGGAAGTTGGTAACGATGTGCCCCCTGTCGTCCCAGACGAACCCCGACCCCGTGCCCCGCGGGACGGTGAAGATGTTGCGCGTCCAGAAGTCCCGGACCTGCTGGCTCGTCGTGATGAAGACGACGGACTCCCTGGACCTCTCGAAGAGCTCGATCGTGGCCTTCTCGTCGGCGGCCAGGTCCCCCCGCGCCGCCACGGTGCGCGGGGTGGCCGCCTTTTCGGACTGGAAGAGCCGGCCGACCCAAGGCACCTCGCGCCACAGGTAAAAGACCGCCGCCGCGATGAGGGCAAGCCAGATCAGACGGGTGAGAATGGCAGAACGCTTCATGCTCACAAACCTCCGGGTCAGGCCTGATTATTGACATTCCGAGGCACTCGGGGGTCGGTCTTGCTTTTTTTATCTCCGCTTAATCCTTCTTTGTTACCTTCACCATAATGCTCTTGCAGCACTCCGCATTCTTGATCAGGAACGCGTCGGGTTTTTCCTGGATCTGGTACTGGCCGTTGGCCTCGATGACGAGGTCGTCCTTGGTGAGCCCGTCGGTCTTGTTGACGATCATGAAACGCCCGATGGGGATGCCGCCTTCTTTTAAAAGTGCCATGGTTTCTCTCCTTTCAATATCGTCTATTTCGTTCTTTCGTTTGTTTCGTTTATTTCGATCGGAAGAGTGTCAGATGAAAAGACAACTAACGAAGATTGCCGCGGCGCTAAGCCCCTCGCAATGACGGACCTTTGTAAAATCCCCCTCAATCCCCCTTTTTCAAAGGGGGAAGTGTCCTGAAGCCGGATGCCGGAATCCTGAATCCGGCTTAATTCTGCTCTTTCTTGGCCTAACTTCCGCTTTTCCTAACTTCCGGTCTCTGCAAAGAGCCCCTGCTCGCTAGAGCAGAATCAAGCCGGTCCACGTCACCTTCTCCTGCACGGGGAAGCGCAGCAGCGGCAGGCCGGCGTTCTCCAGAGTGCCGATGACGTCGATGCCCATGGCCTCCATGGAGGGCCGCGCCCGGAAGGGGTGCCGGCAGTGGCCCTCGGGCTCCAGGACGATGCAGGTCTCGCAAAGCCTGCAGCAGCCGCCGATGAGTCCCGTGGCGAATCGGTATCCCGCCTCGAAGCAGAGACGCTCGCCCAGATTGATGAGCTCGTGGAGCACCCGTGCGGGGTCGAAGACGGCCTTGGCCCTGCCCTTCCCTTTCCTGTGAAGGGGAACGCTCAACTGCACGAGGAGCGCCCAGTCATAACGCTCCAGCGCCTCCCGGAAGTCCGCGACGGACGGAAGGTAGGGCGGGCACATGAGGTTCTTGCCGTAGGAGTCGCAGACGGGGACCTGGCACTTCAGGCGCACGCGCTCGTCGATGATGACGTCGGCGGCGTTGATGATCTTCACCTCCGAGGCGCCCTTCTTCCTTAGGGTGTCGATGACCTTCCTGAGGCTCGGCGCCGGTTTCTTCACGGGCTGTTTCGCTGGTTTCTTCGATGGCTTCTTCAAATGGAGTCCTTTCAAATACGGATCTTGGGAAATCCCCTGTGTCCCCCTTTTTCAAAGGGAAGTTTGTGAAGAAGATTGCTCCCCCTCACTTTTGCCCTCTCCCACGAGGGGGAGAGGGAAAAGAAATGGACCCTGAATCCTATATTTTCACTCCGTAGCCGCTCTTCGTCAGCTTCTCGCCGCCGTTTTCGGTAACCAGAAAGACGTCCTCCACCCCCACGACACCCTCGCCCGGAAAAGTGAACTTCGGCTCCAGGGCGATGACATTGCCGGGCATGAGGACCGCCTTGCTGTTCGGCGAGATGACCGGCGGCTCGTCCAGCTCCAGGCCGAGGCCGTGGCCGCAGAAGCCGGCCTTGTCGTTTCCGAAACCCATGAAGTGCGGCAGCAGTTTCTTCTTTTCCGCAAGCCTCTCCGCCTTCAGGTAGAGCTCGCTCACGGCGACACCGGGGTGGATGTCCCCGGCCAGGGCCTGGAGGATCTCCAGGGACTCGCGGTAGGCGCTCTCCAGCTTCTCGGGAAGCCGGCCCAGCGAGAAGGTGCGCGTGATATCGGCGTTGTAGCCCCCGATGGTGGCGGCCATGTCGACGATCACGGGCTCGTTGCGACCGATGAGCCTGTGGCCCGCGCCTGCGGGAAGGGCGAGGCTTGCGCCGTGGCCGCCCTCCGTCGTGTCCACGAAGGCCGGCTCGGCGGCGGCGGCACCGGAGACAACGGGCCCCCAGTAGCATTCCGCGTTGAACCCCCGCATCCGGACGTATCCCTGGTGGCCCCTCGCGCGGGCGGCCATCTCGATGCGGGCCGAAAGCTCGAGCTCCGTCATGCCTTCCCTGAGCGACTCTCGGGCCACTCGCATCATGTAATCGCCCAGCTTGGCCGCCTGGCGGACGATCGCGATCTCGAAGGGGGACTTGACGGACCGGATTCCCTGGATCACGGGCGAGACATCGACGATCTCACCCGGCTGCAGGGCCTCCAGGTAGCGGGCGTACTGGTTGAAGGGCAAGACATCCAGCTCCATCCCCAGGCGCTTGATTTTCTTGTAGCCCTTGTCGGCCAGCACGCTTGCGAGCTCGCGGGGGCTGCGCGCGTTGAAAAGGTGCTCGAGGGGGGTCTCCGAGCGGACACGGTTGGGGTTCTTGCGGATGAAGAGGATGGGGTGCCCGTCAGCCGGCACGAAAAGCCAGCCCTGGGGGACGGTGCCGGTGAAATAGAAAAGATCGGCGTTCTGGGCGATGAGCGCCCCGTCGATCTTCGCCGCGGACAGGCGCGCCTGCAGGGCCTTGATCCGGCGGTCGAGTTCCTCCTTCGGAGTTCTCTGCATGTGCCCCCCAGGCAGGGTATCAATTTCAGGGAGATGAAGAAAATCCCCCTCTATCCCCCTTTATGACCGGGGGCGCATCCCGTCAGGGTGCGCAACCGTGCCCTGTTCGTTCCTTACCGGGCCGCCCCGCGAAGCGGATCTGGGCGGCAAAGGGGGAGGTCGTGAGGAAGAGGATTATTCCCCCTCACCCAATCCTCTCCCGCCGGAGACTGTGTCGCAATTCCGATGTTGTCATTCCGCACAAGCGCAGCGCGATGCGGAATCCAGTCTTTTCAATGCATTCTGAATCCCCGCTTCCGCGGGAATGACATGATTTCGGCGTTTTTCAATGTTGCGACACAGCCTCCCGGGGGAGAGGGAGATTTGTGGATGCCTCTCCCGCGAGGGGAGAGGGTATCTATAAGGTTAAAATTCGATGCCGGCCCGTTCCTTGATGCCCTGCGAGTAATGGTGCTTGATCTCCTTGACCTCGCTCACCGTGTCGGCCAGGTCGATGATCGCCTTCGGGGCATAGCGGCCCGTGAGGATGACGTCGACGCCGGCGGGCTTGTGCTTGAGCATGGAGACGACGCTCTCGACGGGGACGAGGCCGAAGTCCATGGCCACGTTGATCTCGTCGAGGATGACCATGTCGTATTCGTCGGAGAGGATGGCGTTGCGCGCGAGATCGAGACCCTGCCGGGCCAGCTCGACGTCCACCGGCGCGGGGTTTCCCCGCATGACAAAGCTGTCGAGGCCGCAGAGGCGCACCGTGAGGTTGGGCAGGCACTGCTCGGCGCAGAGGACCTCGCCGTACTTGCGGCCCTTCATGAACTGGATGATCAGGACTTTTTTGCCGTGGCCGATGGCGCGGAGGGCCTGCCCGAGGGCCGCCGTGGTCTTTCCCTTCCCGTCGCCCGTGAAGACCATGATCAGGCCGCGGCTGTACTTGGCGAGGGTTTCTTCGATGGGGTCCTTGGTCATGGTGGCCTCCGGAAGACAGGGTTCAGGGGAAAGAAGAAAATCCCCCTGTGTCCCCCTTTGCTAAAGGGGGAGTTTCTGAGGAAATCCAGATGAAAAAGCCCGGGAGGCCGGAGTCCGACCGTCCCGGGCTTCTCTCCATCAGTGAATCGCCTCGATCACAGGCACCCCTCCAGGTACCGCTTGGCGATGTCCTCGGCCACGGTGTAGGGGTCGACCTCCTTCTTCATGACCTTGTCGATCATCCCCGCCATCTCGCCGCTGCCGATGAGCTTCTGGAGGACCGGCTCGAGGATGCACGCCCGGATTGCCTCGTTGAGCTCGACCGTCGCCTTGCGGCGCATCCGGTCGCCCAGGATGTTCTTCTCAATGAGGTGCTGGTGGTGCTCTTCGATCTTGCTCGCGATGTCTTCCAGGGCCTTGTTGAAGCCCACCGGCTCGAAGGCGTTCTCCACCTTCATGATGGGCGGCCGCCATCCCCCCTGGAACGTGGACGGCGGGGCCATGTCGAGCATGGCCATCAGCTCCCTCGAGAGCTTGGAGGAACCCTCGCGGTCGGCCTTGTTGACGACGAAGATGTCGGCGATCTCCAGGATGCCCGCCTTGATGGCCTGGATCTCGTCGCCCATGCCCGGCACGAGCACCACGAGGACCGTGTGGGAGTGGTTGATGATGTCCACCTCCTGCTGGCCCGTGCCGACGGTCTCGACGATGATGATGTCCTTGCCCAGGACGTCCATCACGTGGATGGCATCGCCCACGGCCTTGGCCAGGCCGCCCAGGGCCCCGCGCGTGGCAAGGCTCCGGACGAAGACGCCCGGGTCCTCGGCGTGGCGCTGCATGCGGATGCGGTCGCCGAGGATGGCGCCCCCCGTGAAGGGGCTGGTGGGGTCGACGGCCAGCACGCCGACGGTCTTGCCCTTCCTGCGGAAGCAGTCGATGAGGCCGTCGGTCAGCGTGCTCTTCCCGGCACCCGGCGAACCGGTGATGCCGATGACGTGGGCCTTCCCCGTGAGGGGGAAGAGGTGCTTGATGGTGGTCTTCGCCTCGGGGATGCGATCTTCCAGGTTACGGATGAGGCGAGAGGCGGCGCGGATGTCGCCGCCCTTGATCTTTTTTGTGGTTTCCATTCCGGATGTCCTTACCTAGTTTCTCGGCTTCACGTTCGTGTTGATCCAGTTGATAATCGACTCCAGCGTGGTGCCGGGCGTGAAGATCGCTTTCAGGCCGGCGTCGTACATTAGCTGGAAGTCCTGGTCGGGGATGATCCCGCCGCCGATGACGGTGACGTCATCGATGCCCTTTTCCTTCATGAGCTTCGTGACCGCGGGATAGAGGTAGCGGTGGGCCCCGGAGAGGCAGCTCAGCCCCAGCAGGTCAACGTCTTCCTGGATCACCGCCGACACGATCTGCTCGGGCGTCTGGTGACAGCCCGTGTAAATCACCTCGTAGCCGGCATCGCGGAAGCAGCGGGCCAGCACCCTGGCGCCGCGGTCGTGCCCGTCGAGACCCGGCTTGGCAACCATCACACGCAGTTTTCTCTCTGCCATTGTAGTGTCCCCTCCTTCCTAGTAGAGTCCCGGATCGCGGTATTCGCCGTAGACCTCGCGGTAGACGTCGCAGATCTCCTGCACGGAGCACAGGGCCTTGACGGCCTCGATGCAGTAGGGCATGACGTTCTCGCCCTTCTTGCAGGCCTGCTTGAGATCGTCGAGGCACTTCTTGACGGCCTTGCCGTCGCGCTTGCGCCTCACGGCGTTGAGCCGTTCGATCTGCTCGGTCTCGATCCTGTCGTCGATCTCGAGGAAGGGGATGGACTCCTTTTCCTGGGAGACATACTTGTTGACGCCGACCATGATCTTCTCGCCGGCATCGATCTGGCGCTGGAACTTGTAGGCCGCATCGGAGATCTCGAGCTGGGGGAATCCCTTCTCGATGGCCGCGACCATGCCGCCCATGTCGTCGATCTTGTGGATGTATTCCCAGGCCTGCTTTTCCATCTCGTTGGTGAGCGCCTCGACGAAGTAGGAGCCGGCCAGCGGGTCGATCGTGTTGGCCGCGCCCGTCTCCTCGGCGATGAGCTGCTGGGTGCGAAGGGCGATCTGGACGGCGAAGTCGGAGGGCAGGCACCACACCTCGTCGAGCGAGTTGGTGTGCAGCGACTGCGTCCCGCCCAGAACGGCCGCCAGGGCCTCCGTCGCAGTGCGGACGACGTTGTTGTAAGGCTGCTGGGCGGTGAGCGAGCAGCCCGCCGTCTGCGTGTGGAAGCGCATCCACCAGGAGCGCTCATCCTTGGCTTTGTACCTCTCCTTCATGGCCTTGGCCCAGATCCGGCGGGCCGCCCTCATCTTGCAGATCTCCTCGAAGAAGTCGATGTGGGAGTTGAAGAAGAAGGAAAGCCTCGGGGCGAAGGCGTCGACGTCGAGCTTCTTGCGACGGATCACGTCCTCGACGTACTCCATGCCGTCGCGCAGCGTGAAGGCCAGCTCCTGGACCGCCGTGGAGCCCGCCTCGCGGATGTGGTAGCCCGAGATCGAGATCGTGTTCCACTTGGGAACCTTCAGGGTGCCGAACTCGACGGTGTCGCTGATGAGCTTCACGGAAGGCTCAGGCGGGCACATCAGGGTCTTCTGGGCGATGAACTCCTTGAGCATGTCGTTCTGGATCGTGCCGCCGATCTTGGTCAGGGGGATCCCCTGCAGCTCGGCCGCGGCGCAGTACATGGCCCACAGGGCCGTGGCCGGCGGGTTGATCGTCATGGAGGTCGTGATCTTGTCCAGGGGGATGCCCTTGGTGAGAACGAGGAAGTCTTCGAGGGTGTCGATGGCCACGCCGCACTTGCCGCACTCGCCGCGGGCCTTCGGGGAGTCGGTGTCATAGCCCATGAGGGTGGGGAAGTCGAAGGCCGTGCTGAGGCCCGTCTGGCCCTCCTTCAGGAGCAGATGCCACCGGGCGTTCGTGGTGGCCGCATCCCCCATGCCCGAGAACATGCGGAAGGTCCAGTACTTGCCGCGGTAGCCGGTGACCTGGTTGCCCCGGAGATAGGGGTACTGCCCGGGGTAGCCGATGTCCCGCTCGAAATCCATGTCCTTGATGTCTTCGGGGGTGTAGAGACGTTTGATGGGAAGATCGGAAACCGTCGACCACTGGGCCTCCGGCTTCTGGTCGGGCCACTTGGAGACGAGTTTCTTGACCTCGTCTTCCCAGCGCTGCCGCATCCTGCTGGACGACTCGAGAACTTCTTTTGCGAAATACACGTTTCCTCCCTCCTTGTCCGTGAATTTTTAAAGATTTAAGCCATATACACTCCTTGAAACGTAATAAACCCTGACGAACCCTTATAATAGACCCACTCGTTCCCGTATACAAAATCCCCTGTTTTGTCAAGCGAAAAGACGGCGATTTTGCCCGTATGATGGGCATTTCAGGGCAGGGAGCCCCGCTGCGGCACGGGGGCGGGCAGGGGCGGTTGCGTCCCGGGGCCGGCCGCGAAGGGCGGCGTCGATTTTCTCCTCGGCCGGGCGCGACTGCAGGGCCGTGATCCGGATTCACAAAAAATTCGGCGCCCCGCGTTCCTCAATCCGTGGGCGCCTTTCCTTTCCGAGATGCGTGTTCCTTACAGGCTGTCGTACCGGGCCTGGACCTGCCCGGCGCTCAGCGTGTCGCTGCGGATGATGACCCGGTCGATGACGCCGTCCCAACCGAGGTTGCCGTAACCCGCGTTGTACTTCTCGGCAAGCTGCGCGCCGATGATGAGGCTTCCGGCCGTGTCGCGCACCCCGCCCGTCGTGTTGGGCGTCTCGACGTCCAGCACTCCGTTGACGTAGAGGCGAAGCGTCGTCTCGTCCCAGGTTGCGGCGACGTGGTACCACTGCCCGGGCTTGAGATCGAAGCTGCCGTAGACGCCGATCCACCTGCCGTCGTCGCCGGTGATCATGAAGAGCAGCCTCGCATGGGAGCCCTCGTGATACCACAGCTGCAGGCCCCAGGCCTCGTCGCTGAAGTCCCTGCGCTCGCCCTTGTGCACGATGCCGGCATAGGGGTGAATGCCGTCCACGCGGAACAGCACCTCGACGGTGCCGTTTTTCCGGAGGGTCAGCTCGTCGCGGTCGGGGGCGATCACGTAATCGAGCGTCGCGGGGTCGCCGTCGAAAAGCAGGGCATTCATGTTCCCCTTGTAGCCTTCGACGGCCGGGGCGTCGGCGATCACGTACTGGCGGCTCTCGGCGGTGAAGCCGATCCACTCCGCCACGATGGCCGGGTCGGGCAGGACGGCCACGGTGTAGGAGGCCTTCGTGCCGTCCTCGGCCGTCACGACGATAAGGGAGCTTGCGGTCAGCCTTGCCGCCCTCGTCCGCCCGTCGGCCTCGCAGATCTCGAACCGCGCACCCGGCGCGACCACGATCGCGGCCGCCAGGACCTCGACGGTCGTGCCGAAGGGGATGTTGACCAGGGCATGGCCCTGCACCTCGCCGATCGCAGAGGCGAGGGAGGTATCGCTGCTCAGGACAACCGGCTCTGCCTTCGTTACGGCAACGGATGGCGGGCTGCCCGAACCCGAGCATCCGAGCAGTACAAAGATCAGCACGAGGATGATCGGTTTGCATGTCTTCATGGCTTCCTCCGCATCAATGTCTCGATTTCGTTGCGACCACCCCAGGAGCACGGGGAATGCCGAGAGGGCCATAAAGAACAATATCATTCAATATCAATGACTTAGCTGAAATCGGCGGGCCGGGACCGGTCCGTCCGGCAGCACCTGAACACATCCATTCAGGACGCGCACATCATAATCATCCAATTATTTCAACATGTTGAATATGATATGCCGTTTTGGCGCAGGGATGGATCGGATGCCCGCGAAACGGCAAAGCATGGGGCAAGAGAACGGCGGTCAGTTCTGTCCGAGGACCGTGACGAGATTCTCGAAGAGCTCCTTCTGTGTCCTGTCGGCGAGCCTGCCCTTGATGAGGTTCAGGGCATTAAACGGGGTCATCTTCTGCCGGTAGGGCCGATCCGAGGTCAGGGCGTCGTACATATCCGCCAGGGCGCAGATCCGCGCATAGACATGGATCTCGCCCCCGTAGAGCCCGTAGGGGTAGCCCCGCCCGTCCTCCCGCTCGTGATGCTCGAGCACGATGAGCTTGCACTCGGTGGTCAGCTGATTCGTCTCCTTGAGGATGTCGAACCCATAGAGGGGGTGCCTGCGCATCTCCGTCAGCTCCTCGTCGACCAGCAGGCCTTCCTTCATGATCACCCCGGGGTTGATCCGGGTCTTTCCCAGGTCATGGAGGAAAAACCCGATGCCGAGCTCTCGCAGGTCGTGGCGGTCCGACCGGCCGAAGTATTTCCGGGCGACCAGAAGGGACAGGACCCCCACGTTGACGGAGTGGGTGTAGGTGTACGCGTCATAATCCCGGATGGCGAGAAGGTAGCGGCTCAGGTGGTCCACTTCCAGGATGCAGTCGATGATCTCGTAGAAACCTTCCTTGGCCTCGCGGATCGTCTCCTCGTCGGGGGTGCTCTCCATGAGCCGCTGCATAACCATCGTCGAACAGGCCTTTACCGCGGCGGCCCTGCAGTCGGGGGCGACTCCGCGGTCGTGCAGGGTCTCCTGGAGTTTCGGGACAGGGAGGTCCCCGGCGACGGGCTCAACGGGGCAGGCCTCTTCGACGATGCCCGGGGGAGCGCCGTTTCGGGCAAGCGCCACGCTCACCGTCTTGACCCCCCAGTGTTTCATCTTCTCGATGTCCCGCTGCGAGCCGAGGGTGAAGCGGCTTCGGATAAAGGGGTGCCTGAACCACGACCCCGGAATGGTCACCTGCATCCCGACTTTCAGTTCACTCACGGGGACTGACTGTTCCATAGACTCTCCAGATGCGAAACCATCGGCCGGCGTGGACCCGGGAAAAGCGATCGATCCCGCGCTCACCGGTTCCTCCATGTTCCCCTGGCCTGCCCGGAGACCCCTCTTTCTTGGACGCCCGTTGCGGTGATCTCCACCTCGCTTCCCGCCACGGCGAAGCTCAGCCTGTAATCGCCCGCATCGGTGCTGACGGAGGCAATGATGCCGGAGAGATCGTTCGCGTCGGCCTCCGGGGTCATCAGCCGGATGGCGTACTGGTTCGTGAGCCTGTTTTTCGCCTCCGCAACGGCCTGCATGGCGGCCCTGTTTTCGGCCTCCGCCTTGAGGCCCATGAATCTCGGCGCAGCCACGGCGCTGATGACCCCGAGGATGACGAGAACGGCGATCAGCTCGATCAGGGTGAAGCCCCCCCGGCCGCGGCGCAGGCCTATGCGTGAAGACGGGTTCATCAGGTCCCTCGGAGACACTCGTTTCGTCACTGCCCGCCTCCCGAGCACGGACGATACCACCTGGCCGCTGCGCAGCGAATCGAAAATAATCAAATGAATTCAAGCTATTGAAAATCGACGAAGCGCGGAGGGCGTTCCCGGGTCCGAAACGGGGGATGTCCCATTCCGGAACAGCTTCTCGAAAAGGCGAATGATTCCGAGATCCTAAAATGGCAATGCCGTTTTGGCACGGGCCGGAATGGCAGTACGGACCGGGTAATTCAGGCTTGACAAAAAAGTGGTCATTGTTAGTCTTAAAGCAGGTTTACTTCCGGTTGTGCATTATCCAGGGCAGTCTTCAGCGTTAACCGTCGAACCAATTCCTGTAACCCTTATCGCTTGGCAGTTTCCGGCTTGGTGACCCGATCACACTTTGCGGGCGGATTCATGGCTAGCTTCGTCGAGATGTCTGCAATCTCCTTCATCCTGTGCCTCGGCATCGGGGCCGGTAAACGGCTGCTGGATGTCTTCGTCCTGCCGAGAGGGCAGGCGGGGTTTTCGGAGCTGGCGGAGATGTCGACGCTGTGGATGGGCTACGTGTGGCTGTCGAATTTCTCGGGCGGCTGGGCCATCGGGTGTCTGGACGAGGGCGATGTCATCAACGTGATGGGCCTGGGAATGGTTGTCCTTTCCGCGGTCCTTTTCGGCCGGACATCCGGCCGATTCGGCGCCTGAGCCGTTTCCCAGGCGACAAAGGCGCAAAAAAGAGGCGGGGGGTTGCCCGCCTCTTTTGTTGCTCCTTCCGTTTACCCGTCCGTCAATCCCGTTCCATCTCGGTCTTCCACACCTTCCAGACGTTTCCGACCAGGTCGGGCCCGGGCTTGAGGGTGAGCTTGCCGGGACGCCAGCCGGAGGGCGTGGCCTCCGTGCCGCCGCTGTTGCGCACGTGCTGGAAGGCCTGCACCTGGCGAATGCTCTCGGAGACGTTTCGCCCCACCGGCGGGGTCAGCACCTCATAGCCCTGGATCACCCCGTCGGGGTCGATGATAAACCGCCCCCGGGTCTCCACGCCGGCCACGTCGTCGAAGACGCCGTAGGCCGTTCCCACCTTGCCCCCCACGTCGGAGAGCATCGGGTAGGGAACGACCCCCTTCTTGACCATCTTGGAGATCTCGTGGTCCACCCACATCTTGTGGACGAAGACGCTGTCGATGCTCATGGTGAGCACCTGGACCCCGAGCTTCTCGAATTCCGCGTATCGATCGGCGACCGCCGATATCTCCGTTGCTCAGACGAAGGTGAAATCCCCCGGGTAGAAGCAGAGAAGCACCCATTTGCCCAGGTAGTCCGAGAGATGCACGTTGATGAACTTGCCCTGGAAATATCCCGGCGCCATGAAATCGGGCGCCTTCCTGCCGATCATGACCATGGACCTCACCTCCTTTTTAGGCTCCGTCGCTTCGATCGGTTGATCCCCCGGAGGCTCCTCGCCGACGAGCCCCCCTGTCGGCCTCGCACAGCCTGCCTTGATTTCTTCTTCGGCCAATGGGTCCACCTCCTTTCCTCACATGATGTATTGTAGACGGCCGGGTCGCGCCCCGCAAGGGACTTTTCATCCCCGGCCGTCTCCGGGGATCACTGGGGCCTGTCCGCCGGAAGCTCCTCGCCGAGGGCCAGACGGCAGAGGTCACTGATCATGTAGTTCTTCATGCCCGCCTCGCGAACCTTCTTGTTGAGCGTGGCAAAGCACATGGGGCACAGGTACACCATGGCCTCGGCGCTGCTTGCCTTGGCATCCCCCACGTTCTTCTCGCGGAAGGGCTCGAAATCTTTCCCCCGGGGGAAGAGCTTCAGGCCCGGTCCGGCAACCTCCACGCCGCAGCATATGGCATCGACGCCTTCGTACTTGCGCTTCATGTGCGTCACCCCGATGAGATCGAAGATCTCGTCGACGAGGGGGTCCTTCTCGGGCGTGTAGCGCGAGGCGCAGGGCCTCTGGTAGGCGACCTTCATGTTGAGCTTCTTCAGGCTCCCCTTCTTCTCCTTCAGGACGTCCCGGAGATGCTCGAAGAGGTGCACGGGGCGGAAGGGGATCTTGACGCCGAGCTCGGGTGCTATGCCCTTGAGGGCCGCATAGCAGTCATCGTGGACGAAGACAATTTCTTTTGCACCGGACTTGGCCAGGTTGTCCACCATCCCCTGGATGCGCTCCCGCAGGATCGACTCATCGCCCATGTGGGAGAAGAGGACGTTGCAGAAGTAGTGCTTCCCCTTGAGCAGGGGGATCGTCTCGAAGATCTGCCCCTGGATGGCCCAGGGCATGTTGCCCTGCATGACGCAGATCGACATGACCCGCTCGGCGGGCTTGACCGGTTTCGGCTCGCCCTCGGGCTTGAACCGCGCCGCCATGTCCGCCCGCAGCTTCGGGTCGGTGAAATCGCCCGCCTCCTCCATCCGCCTGATGATGAGATCGAAGGGCCGGGCATTCGTCGGGCAGTACTCGTCGCAGGCCATGCAGGTCACACAGTCGTAGATCCAGTCGGACTTCTCGCCCGCGACGAGCTTCCGCATCGCCGCCGATCCGCTCTCCTTGTCGAAGTCCAGGTACTTGCACCGCGCCAGGCAGTCTCCGCAAAAGTCACATCTTTCCTCGTGGAACATAACCTCGCTCTCCCTTCCTCAGTAGGATTTCATCGGGCTGTTGCCCAAATCGATTTTGATGCGTTGACGGTTGGGCAGGATTCTGGATAGCGAAGTGAGACGCGTTTTGGGTAACCGCTCTTCGCGAAGCGAAACGTCCGCAGCGCAAACTGTCTGAGCCCGAAGGGCGAGTTTTTGCGCCTGCAGTGCAGCGAGCGTTAGAGCGGTCCAAAACCGTCTTTTCGCAGGAAGAATCCTGGTCAACCGGCTTTGGGCAACAGCCCGTCATGACTTGACGTCATTCGGATTTCACGGATGTGGTCTTCACGCCGAAGCGTCCGTCGTCCCGGGTTTGATCGAGCCTTCCCACGTTGTCCTGCAGCCAGCCGATCCGCACGTCCTCCGCCCCGTCGAACTGGGGGACGTAGGGCTTGATGTCCAGCAGGGGGGTGCCGTCGACGATGTCCACGTTTTCGACCCGGAGGACGTTCCTCTCGACCCCGAGCAGGCGGACGACCGAGATCCCTATCGCATTGGGCCGTGCGGGGCTTCTCGTCGCGAAGACCCCCCGCTCGACGCTGTCCATGTAGGGTTTCACCCTCAGCATCGCCGGCTTGGCCCTGTGGAAATGGTAAATCAGGATGACATGGGAAAAGCCGTCGAGGTCCTTCAACCCGTCGGCGACTTCGGGGTCCGTCTCCACGCGCCCGACGACCCCCCTGGCGGCAGCCGGCTGGATCGGAACGCCCTCGGGGGAGGCAAACGGGGTCCGGATGACCCCGATGGGCCGGTAACGGATCTCCTGCATCGCCTGTTCAGCCTTTCCGGGTTTTCCCGACGGCATAGTCCCGCAGGGCCTTCTGGAGGGCCCGGGCCGCCAGCAGGGCGCAGTGGCGGTCCTCCTCGGGCATCCCGCCGAGATACTCCGCAATGGCGCTCTGGTTGATGTTCAGGCAGCCCCGCAGGGTCCTGCCCCTCGCCATCTCGGCCGCGGCGGCCATCGACGCGAAGGCGGAGAGGCAGCCGTCGATGGTGAAGGCGGCGTCCTCGATCTGCCCGTCTTTCACCCGGAGGAAGAACTCCACCGTGTCGCCGCACTCGCCCGTGAGCGTCGCGTAGCCGTCGGGCTTTTCGATGCGGCGGTTGTTCGTCGCGTCCGTCCCGAGCCGGATCAGTTTCTCCGTGTAGCGCCTGCCGGTCCGCTGGAAGAGCATCTCCAGCAGCGCCCGTATCGTTTCCGCGTCACGTTCCATCGTAAAAGTCGGCCTTCGTGTCGATCCGTCCTGCCCCCCCCACTAAGCACACCGGATCCATAAAAGCAACCCGCGGCCCATCGAGCCTTTTCGATCCCGGGCTCAGAGGGAGGTCACGATCTTCCTCACGATCTCCTGAAATGCCGCCGCCGACGGCGAGTCCTTTTGGGACTGGACGAACGGGAGCCCCCGGTCGGCCATCTCCACCAGCTCCGGTTCGAAGGGAATCCGCCCGAGGAAGGGCACGCCGAGATCCTTCGCCGCCCTCTCGCCGCCGCCCTGCTTGAACAGGAGCGTTTCCTTTCCGCAGTGGGGACAGATAAAGCCGCTCATGTTCTCGATGATCCCGAGGACGGGGATCTTGAGCTGGCGGGCGAAGAACACGCTTTTCCGGGCGTCGAGGATCGAGATGTCCTGGGGCGTCGTCACGATCACGGCCCCGCTGACATTCGGGATGAGCTGGCAGGCGCTCAGCGGCTCGTCGCCCGTCCCGGGCGGCGAGTCGACGATCAGGAAGTCCAGTTCGCCCCAGTTCACTTCTTCGAGAAACTGCCGGATGGCGTTGGCCTTCATGGGGCCCCGCCACACGATGGGGTTGTCCGCGCTGGGCAGGGCGAAGGCGATACTGGCCGCCTTCAGGTTGGGAAGGACCCGAACGGCCTCGATGCCGTTTTCGGACCCGACGAGGCCCTGCCCCTCGACGCCCAGCATCTTGGCGATGTTGGGCCCGTGGAGGTCGATGTCGAGAATCCCGACTTCCCGGCCGGCCCTCGCCAGGGTATAGGAGAGGTTGACGGCCACCGAGGTCTTCCCCACGCCGCCCTTGCCGCTCATCACGATGATTTTGTGCTTGATCCGGGACATCCGGTCCTTGAGCTGTTTGTCTTCGTCCTTCGGTTCTTGGATCTGGATCGGTTTCATGGGTTGATGGTATCTGACTCCTTTCTGAGATTTCCTATGACGGCCGGCGGTCCTTGCCCGCCGGTTCGGAATCGATCTTTTCCCAGGCGGCGCGGATCGCGGCGGCGACGTCGTCCTGCGCGGTCTCGACGTAGGGCCTGGCCTTGATCAGGGATGACGCCACCTGCTTCGAAAAGGGAATCCGCCCCAGAAGGCTCACCCCCTCCGAGCACAGTTCTTCGATCTTCCGGCTCTGCTCCGGGTTGATGTCCCACTTGTTGATGACGATGCCCGCGGGGATGCGGAAATGCCGGGCCAGTTCGAGCACCCGGCGCGCGTCGTGGATACCCGACAGGCTCGGCTCCGTGACGATGACGGCGAGGTCCGTGTCGGTGAGCGAGGCCAGCACGGGACAGCCGATCCCCGGGGGGCCGTCGATGATCACATAATCCAGATCGAGCGATCGCGCAATCGTTTTTGCCGCTTCCCGGATACAGGCCACGAGCTTGCCGGAATTTTCCTGGGCGATCCCCAGTTTCGCGTGGACGAAAGGCCCGTAGGCCGTCTCCGAGCGATACCACTCCCCCGAGAGATGCTCCTCCATCGCGACGGCCTCGACGGGACAGATGCGGGCGCAAAGGCCGCAGCCCTCGCAGGCGAGCGGGTCCACGGCGAACGTGTCGTCATCCTCCCGGATCGCGTCGAAGCGGCACAACTCGGCACACTTGCCGCAGGCGATGCACAGGGCCGGGTCGATCCGCGCCGTTTTCCCTCCCCGGAATTCATGCGTCTCGACGATGCGGGGGTTGAGCAGAAGGTGCAGATCCGCCGCGTCGACGTCGCAATCCACCATGACCTTCCTCGACGCCAGGGCGGCGAGCGACGCCGTGAAGATCGTCTTACCCGTGCCGCCTTTGCCGCTGATGATGACGATTTGCTTCAACATGATTCTCGATGTCCTTGAAGAGGGCCCGGAATTGATTCGCGTAGCCCTCGCTGTGGTCGACGATGTTGAGCCCCCGGGAGTACAGCTCCGCGATCGTCCTGTCAAAGGGGATGCGCATCAGCACCGGGATGCCGTTGTCCCTTGCATAGGACTCCACGCCGTCGTCGCCGATGTCGCAGCGGTTGATGACGAGCCCGTGCGGGATCCCCATGACCCGGAGGACCTCGACGGCGAGGATGAGGTCGTTGAGGCCGAACGGGGTCGGCTCCGTGACCAGCAGGCAGTAGTCGCTGCCTTCCAGTGCATTGATCACCGGGCACGAGGTGCCCGGGGGCGCGTCGATGAGGGTCGTCCGGGTCCGGTCGATATGCTTCTTGACCTGCCGGATCAGCGGGGGAGACATGGCTTCACCGACATGCAGACGGCCGTGAACGAAACGGATGGCCCCAGCCCACCCTGCTTCGACAACGCCGATCTCCCGGTGAACCTCACGGACGGCGCCCTCCGGGCAAAGGAGGAAACAGGCCCCGCAACTGTGACACAGATTCGGAAAGACAAGAACACCGCCCTTGAGTCCGGCCTTCGGGGGGATGACGGCGATCGCGTTGAAGGCGCAGACCTCCGCGCATTTCCCGCAGCAGGTGCACTTCTCCTCGATGATCTCGGGCACCATGACCCGGGCCGGGGTCTTCTCCGCGAGCTCGGGTTTCAGGAAAAGATGGGCGTTGGGCTCCTCCACGTCGCAGTCGAGAAGCTGGACATCCCCCAGCACGCGGGCCAGGTTGACCGCCACGGTCGTCTTGCCCGTCCCGCCCTTTCCGCTTGCTACGGCTATCACCACGGCGGCTATTCCCTCACCATGGCTGTCCCGCACTCGGGACACTTCACCGTGTAACAGGGCACGCCGGGCGTGTGGGGCGCCTTCGTCCCGCAGTTCGGGCACAGGCAGTTTCCGCCGGGGCCGGCACCCGCACGGGTGCCGCCCATGCGGCCTTTGCCGCCCCCCGCACCGCGCCCGCCGCCTCTTCCGCCGCCCGCGCGGCCTGCACCGCCAGTCCCGCGGCCGCCTCCCTGTCCTGATCCTTTTCCAATAGGCATGGCTGACCTCCTGTAGTGTCTATTTCATCCCCGACTTGGCGCCGGCCGTGGCACTCTCGGCCTTCCTGTAGTTGCCTTTCTTGAAATTCTCCACGGCCTCGCGAACCGTCCCGGACGCCCCCGTGTAGATGTCGATGCCTGCAGCCTGGAGGGTCTGATACGCGTTGGGCCCCACGTTTCCCGTCAGGACGGCCCTGGCGCCGCGGGATGCGACCAGCTGGCCCGCCTGGATGCCGGCCCCGCCCGCGGCCCCGCCCGCGGCGTTGTCGACGGCCTCGAAGCGCATCGTCGCCGTGTCCACGAAGATGAAGTAACGGCACCGGCCGAACCGGGGCTCCACGTTCGAATCCAGGGTCTTTCCCTCCGACGTGACGCAGATCGTCCCCGTTTCCGCCACGCCGGTCCTTGCCGGCTGCACGGGTTGCCCGGGCACGGCCGGCGTATCATGATGAGGATCCCCATGGGGGTGGTCGCAGGCACTCGGCCCGGATTCGAGCGTTCCGGCCAGAAACCGCAGGATCACGTCATCGAGGGACCCGCTCACCCCCTGCACGGTCTTGATGCCCAGTTGTTGAAAAATATCCTCCGCCCGGGGCCCCATCCCTCCGGTCAAAACCATGTCGACACCCTTTTCGTGAAGGAACCGGGGGATGAAACCGGGCTGGTGGCCCGGGTTCGGAATCGTTGCCCTGGCCGTGACCCTGCCGTCTTCGACGTCGATCAGCGTATAGGCCGGACAGCGGCCGAAGTGTGCGGCTACGGAATTGCCGTCTGTTGAGATGGCGATCTTCATTTCTCGAGATACTCCTTTCAAGCTGGATGGGGAGGCCCCTTTGCGAAGGGGCTCTCCCCTCAGGGAGGCAGATTCAATCTGCCGCTACTCACTTTCACCTTGCATAGCGGCGAGGCGCTCCTCGAGGGCCTTCAGCCTCGACCGCAGAAAGTCGGCCTCGCTTTTCAGCGCCTGTTTTTCGTCTTCCGCGGTGGGCGGGACGCCCCAGGAAGCCCAGCGCTGCCAACGGGGAAGCCCCGTGGCATAGTACTGATTGCGCCAACCCCGTCCGCAGCCCCAGCCGAGGAACGTCCGTCCCACGGCCGGCGTCCTCCTGGCTGCACCGGGAGCCGCACAGAAACCCCTTCCGCCTCCCGTCATGGGGCCCATGCCCCTCGGTCCTGTTCCGTCAAATCCTGGCATGATGGTAAACTCCGAAATATTAATGAAACCCATTTTCATTAAAAGCCCGTAAAAAATCACTTCCGCCTGCAGCCCTCGCACAGACCGTAGAATTGGATGAGGTGATTGGTGATCACGAAGTTGTACTTCCTGGAGAGCCCCTCTTCGGTTTTCTTCAGAAGGGCGACCTCGTCGTCGATGAAATCGCGGTAGTTGATCACGCGGCCGCACCCCGTGCAGACGAGGTGGTGATGGTGGTCCTTGCCCTTCGGCCCCTCGGCCAGCTCGAAGCGGGCTCTGCCGTCGCCGAAATCGAACTTGTAGACGAGTCCGATGTTGACGAGCATGTCCAACGTCCTGTACACGGAGGTCAGCCCGATGGCCGGGTAGGTCTTGTGGACCTGCAGGTACACCTCCTCGGCGCTCAAATGGGCATCCGTACGAGACAGGACGTCCAACACGGCCTCACGGCCCAGGGTCATCCTGAAACCGCAGCCCCTGACCTTTCCATGGCACCAGTGGCGCCCCCTGTCAAAATCTTCCGCCATAATTGTCCGATTTGTTATTGACAATCATTTTCATTTGCAATATAGTCCCTCCTCGAGAACCTGTCAAGCTTTTTTGTCTCACAGGATGATTTCCTGCCGGACCGCCTAGGCATGACGCGCGGTGCCGCAATCGACAGGGACCTCGTCAACAGGGATCGATGAGGAGGAACGGTGAACTCCACGGCGCTCGACGGCAATATTCGGCAGCGGCTCCTGGCAGCCCAGAGAAACGAAATCACCGAGTACCACGTCTATCACCGGCTTGCAGGGCTGGCAGCGAATGAGCACAACGCCCGGGTCCTGAAGTCCATCGGGGACTGCGAGCGTGCCCACTACCTGGCCCTGGAGGAAATCACGGGCGAGTCCGTGGCGCCGGATCGCCGCAAGGTCTGGTTTTTCTACCTCGTCGCACGGTTCATGGGTCTCACCTTCGGGCTCAAGCTCATGGAGAAAGGCGAAAGCAGCGCGACCGAGGCCTACGAAGGCCTCTCGGGCTCCGTCGCCGGCCTCGACCGGATCTCGAGGGAGGAGGCCGAACACGAGGAGCAGCTCATCGGGATCATCGACGACGAGAAGCTCAAGTATGTCGGCTCCATCGTCCTGGGGCTCAACGACGCCCTTGTGGAGCTCACCGGGGCCCTGGCGGGGTTCACCCTGGCGCTCGGGGAGATCCGTCTCATCGTCCTGGCCGGGCTGATCACGGGGATTGCCGGGGCCTTCTCCATGGCCGCCTCGGAGTACCTCTCCATCAAGTCCGAGGGAGAGGTGCTTCATCCCCTGCGGGCGGCGATTTACACGGGCGTGACGTACCTGTTCACGGTCCTGTTCCTGATCCTGCCCTATCTGATCCTGGAGAGCCCGTATCTGAGCCTCGCGATCACCCTGGTCAACGCCATCCTGGTGATCTTTCTTTTCACCTGCTATGTCTCCGTCGCCCAGGACATCCCCTTTCGGAAGCGGTTCTCCGAAATGGCGGCCATCAGTCTCGGGGTCGCGGCGCTGACCTTCGGGATGAGCTATCTCGTCCGCCTTTTTTTCAATATCGACCTGTGATCTCCCCGCGGGCCGCCTTCGGCCTTGTCCCTTTTGGGCACGACCGTGGCTCCCCTTACGGTTTCTTCTTTTTGCGGATATCAGGACAGACAACGAGACCGGACACGCCGGAAGAAGCGAAAAGCCCCGGGTCGATCGCCCCGGGGCTTTTCGCTTGATCGGCTCCCGTGAGCAACCTGCTCACGACACGGCCGAGCCTCAGGTTCCCTTTTCCGAAAGGTCACAGGCCGCAGAGGTCTCCTCGAGGTGTTCGACATTCTTTCCGAACGGCCTCGAGGCCGCCTCGTCGCGGTCCGTCATAATCAGTTCCGCGGCCATGCCCGCCGCATCGGTGATGATCTCCCTGCAATAGAGCGCGTGTTCCTTGCACAGCCAGCTGCTCTGCCACTTGGTCGTCAGATCGCGGCAGCAGGTGCAGCCGTATTTTTCCAGGAACTTGTTGGGAATCTGGTTGAAGAGCCTGTAGAGCCCCGGTTTCCCATAGAGCTCACCCGCGGCTTTCTTTACAGCCTGCTTGGGATCGGGGTCCTCGGGAAGCTTGGAGCGCCCGTGGACGCATCCCACGGCGATGACGGCCCCCGTGAGCGCGCCGCAGGTGTCGCCGTAGAGGCCCACGCCGCCGCCGAACCCGGTGGCCACCTTCTTGACCTCCGGCGGAAGCCCCGTGTCCACCATGGTCAGGACCGCCTCGGTGACGCACTCGGCGCAGTTGTACCCGAGGGAAAAGTTCTTTCGTGCCCGTTGCCGGATCGCCTCGATTTTCTCCTCTTTCGTCATGGTCCCGTCCCTCCCGTTTTTTTGTGGCTCATCCTAAGACCAATGTTCAAAGAATATCAAGCGCATTTTTCCACGGGCAGCAGCCCGGCCGCCCGCTGCCCGCCGAGCGCGGTGCTCCGGGTTTCGCGGGGGGCGGGGGACGCGGCGCGGGGCGTTTCATGCGGTTGATTTTTCCCGGGCGTTCGTGTATGGACAGGTCGGGGTCATTGACGGTTGCCTGCCTTTCATGGTTCCCGTCGCGGAAAGGGTCTCCGCCGGCGGGCCGGTCATCATCGCATTATATCCACTAAGGAGGGAGAACCATGCCGGATCTGAAGAATGTGAAGAAGCCCGAGGACCTCAGCCAGGAGGACCTGGCCCGCTTCGTCGTCGACGCCCTGCACCGGGTCATCGTCCACTACACCATGTGGTTCATGGAGACGGAACACCAGGTGGGGATGCCCAAGGCCCTCGACATCCTCCGCGAAGTCCGCAAGAACAGCTACAACATCCAGATGGACCGCCTGGCCAAGACGATGGGGTTCGAGATGAAGGACGGCGTGCCGAAGGTGCTGGCCGAAACGCCCAAGGACAAGCTGATCAACATCCTGAACAACGTGGGGATCAACTGGCTGGCCAACGACGGCGTCTGGTTCACCTGCGTCGAGTCGGCGCGCGACATGTTCGACGCCAAGCGCTGCAACGACTCCACGTGGACGCGCTTCTCCCCCTTCGAGGCGTGGTCCATCAAGGAGTTCCTCGGCATGCCCGAGCAGGCGGGCATCGAGGGCCTGAAGGTGGCCCTGCAGTTCCGGATGTACGCCCGGATCAACGTGCAGTCCATCATCGACGACGGCCCCAACGCGATTATCTTCCAGATGAACGACTGCCGCGTCCAGTCGGCGCGCAAGCGCAAGGGTCTCGAGGATTACCCCTGCAAATCGGCGGGTCTCGTGGAATACCGGCACTTCGCGGAGACGATCGATTCCCGCATCAGGACGGAATGCCTCGGCTGCCCGCCCGACAAGCACCCCGACGAGTGGTTCTGCGCCTGGCGGTTCAGCATTCCCGACAAGAAATAGGGGCATCCGGAAGCGGGCCCCCGCAGGCAGGACCGCCGATGAAGAAGCCGCTGCTCATGGATCTCGAGGACAACGTGTTCATCGAGGGCGACGTGCTCGTCGTCATCGACCGGCGCAGGCTCCCCCGGGAGATCGTCCGCCTGGCGTGCCGCGACCACGAGGCCGTGGCCCGGGCGATCGAGGAGATGGCCGTGCAGGGGGCGGGCGACATCGCCATTACGGCGGGCTTCGGCCTGTACCTGGCGGCGCGTGCCGTCGAGCGAAGCGGCGCGCCCCGCGGCGACGAGACGCTGCGGAAAGCGGCCGAGCGGCTCATCGCGACGCGGCCCACGGGCCATCACCTGGCGGCCCTCGTCGGCAAGCTCATGCGCCGCATCGGGGAGGCCGGGGATTCCGCACCGGCCTCCGAGATCATCCTCGCGTCCCTGCGCAGGGCCCTCGATGCGCAGCGGCGGATCTCCGAGGACACGGGGCGCCACGCCGAGACGCTGCTTTGCTCCGGCGACCGGGTTCTCACCCACTGCTTCGCCGGGCCGGCCCTGCTGTACATGCTGCGCCTGGCCCGCCGAAAGGGCAAGGACGTGCAGGTGCTCTGCACGGAGACGCGCCCCTACCTGCAGGGGGCCCGGCTCACGGCCTGGTCGGTGAGCGAGCTGGGCATCGACACGACGCTCATCACGGACAACATGGCCGCCCACTGCATGTCCCGGGGGATGGTGAGCAAGGTCTTCGCGGCGGCCGACCGGGTGGCCATGGACGGGACGGTGGCCAACAAGGTCGGGACGCTGCAGCTGGCCATCTGCGCCGATTACTTCCGCATCCCCTTCTACATCCTCGCCTACGGGGGCCCGGACGCAAAGACGCTGCGCGGCGAAGACATCCCGATCGAGGAGCGCGACCCGAGGGAGGTCCTCGAGTTCCGGGGCGTCCCGATCAGCGGGCCCGCCGTGAGGGGCTATTACCCGGCCTTCGACCTCACGCCGGCGGCGCTGGTGACGGGAATCGTGACGGCCAAAGGGGTGGAGCAGCGAAAGGGGTGATGCAAAGAGGGGGCGGTTCCGGGAACCGCCCCCCCTTCGTTCTCGCCCGGGCTGCCGGGCCAACCTTTTTCCGGTCGATCACTGGTACAGAAGATCCCTCTCCGCCTCGGGGCCGACCTTTTCCACCGCGAGGGCCGACCCGGGGATCAGGTAGCTCCGCATCCGGCTGGGCAGGTAGACGAGGAACCAGGGATCGTCAGCCCTGTATTCCCCGCGCCGGCCGACGATCTTCCCCCGGGCCCCCTTCATCGGGTGACCGGGATGGGTGACGAGGACAAAATCGCCGAGTTCCATGGTCTGGATCCCCCTTGTCTTCGCGGGTGCGAAGAGCGTAGCACAGCGGGGGGTGCGAAACAATCAAAATAACGGCCCGGACGTGGATTTTCAGGCGCGGCTGTGATAAGGCACCCCAAGGGGTGCGGCGCACAGCGGCCGAGGGCCGGTGAACGCTCGCCTTTCCCGCCTCGCGCCTGTCGCCTGCGGCCGTCTCCGCCCCGCGTCGGGACGCACGGCCGGGCGTTCAGGCAGGGGCGCAGGGAGTTCATCGATCGCGAGGAGGGACGCCGATGACGGACATCAAGATGCCCATTCTTTTCCACGCCAACTACAAGGTCATCATCCGCACGAAGGACTGGGAGACGAGGGAGCGGGCCCAGAAACTCACCGTCCGGGAGCTGAGCCCGGAGGAACAGAGGGCCTCCTTCAAGGACCTGGCCGAGCAGGACATGCCGACCCACCAGGTCACGTTCTACGACTTCGGCTGCAAGCGGGTGATCGAGGGCAAGCTGCTGGAAAACGAGGAAGAAAAGATCGTCTTCAAGGTCCAGGAGAAGGAGTACGAGTTCTCGCACCTCAGGCCGGCGGCCCCTCGAAGCTGATCCCGGATCAACCTCGGGGGATGCCCTGAACAAAAGCTTCAGGGACTCGTCCATGAAGTCAGGAAGCTAAGAAGTGAAGAAGAGCGGAATGGAGGGGGGAACTCGTTCTTCTCCGCTCTTCCGATCCCCCTCGCTTCCGCTCTTCACGACCATCTGTCGCGGCCGAACGGGAAAGCATGATCCGCCTCGGGAGAGAAAGGCGCCGATGCCGCCGTCACGCCACGGCGCGCTTCTCTTCCGGCTTGTCGAGAATCTCGCGGATCTTTTTGGAGAGGTCGATGATGCTGAAGGGCTTCTGGATGAAGCCGCCGCAGCCGCGAGAGAGGATTTGCGCGGCCTGCCCGTTGAGGCTGTAGCCGCTCGCCAGGAGGACCTTCACCGAGGGGTTGACGGCCTGCATCGCGTCGAACACCCGCCCGCCGCCCATCTCGGGCATGATCATGTCGAGGATCACCATGTCGATCTCGCCGGCCTTCTGCCGGTAGATCTCGATCGCCTCGCGCCCGCCCCGGGCCGCCAGCACCCGGTAGCCCAGCGTCTTGAGCACCTCGATGCCCACGTCCAGGACGATGTCCTCGTCGTCGACGATGAGGATCGTCTCGGTTCCCCTGATGACCTGGCGGTCCAGCGAGGCGTCCGCGACGGCCCCGCTCGAGGAGACGGGCAGGTAGAGGTTGAAGGTCGTGCCGTGCCCCCGCTCGCTGTACAGGGTGATGAAGCCGCCGTGGTTGCGGATGATCCCGTAGGCCGACGCGAGCCCGAGGCCCGTCCCGCGGCCCCTGCCCTTCGTCGTGAAGAAGGGCTCGAAGACGCGCTGGCGGGTCGCCTCGTCCATGCCGATCCCGGTGTCGGTGATGGAGATCCTCACGTAGCGGCCGGGCTTGGCCTTGTGGGGCTTGACGTACTGCTCGTCGAGGATCATGTTCTGCGTCGAGAGGGTCAGCTCGCCGCCGCCGGGCATGGCCTGCCAGGCGTTGACGTACATGTTGAGGAAGACCTGCTCGATCTGCCCGCGGTCCGCGTCGACGACCCAGAGGCCCTCCTGCTCGCGCCGGGTGATCTTGATCTCCTTCTTGGTGCGGCCGAACATCTCCGAGGATTTGCGCAGCAGGTCGTTGAGATCCGTGGGCTTGACCTCGTACTTGCCGCCGCGGGCGAATCCCAGCAGCTGCCGCGTCAGGGTCGCGCCGCTGCGGATCATGTCCTCGATTCCCGTGAGGTGGACGGCGTGGGGATGCTCCTGGGTGACGTCCATGAGCATCAGCGAGACGTGGCCCTGGATACCCATCAGGAGGTTGTTGAAATCGTGCGCGATCCCGCCGGCCAGGGTGCCGATGGCCTCCATCTTCTGCGCCTGCAGCAGCTGCGCCTCGAGCTGGCGGGTCTGCGTGATGTCGCGGGCGATGCCGCAGATGCCGTTGATGACGCCGGCGTCGTCGAACATGGGAACTTTCACGACGTGCAGCGTCACGGGCACCCCGTTGATCGTCTCGCTGTACTCGACCTCCACCATCTCGCCGTCGAGCACGCGGTAGTCCATCTCGCGGGTCCGCTGCTCGGCCTCCTCCCCGAAGAGCTCCCCGTCGGAGAGCCCCACGATCTCGGAGGCGGGCTTCCCGAAGAGCGTCTCCACGCTCGGGTTGACGAGCACGTACTTCAGGGCGCGGTCCTTGATGAAGATGCAGTCCGGGGCCGTCTCGAAGATGGCGCGGAAGTTCTCCTCGCTCTTGCGCAGGGCCTCCTCGGCGAGCTTGCGCTCCGTGATGTCGTGGACCATGGCGATGACGCCGACGATCTCGCCGCGGGAGTTGCGGTAGGGGGCGTAGGTGCCCGAGATCCAGCCCGTCTTGCCGCTCTGGGGGACGTAGTAGGTGAGGTCCGGCGCCGCGATGGTGGCCCCCTCGAGGGCCCGGTCCAGCAGGAGGTCGACGCCCTGGTCCCGCAGGTGGGGGAACACGTCGAAGGCGCTCACGCCCAGGACCTCCTCCGCGGCAAGCCCCGTCAGCTCCTCCATGAAGCGGTTCCAGACGATGAAGCGGAACTCGCGGTCGTAGACGATGATCCCCTCGTTGGCGCTGGAGATGATCTCCTTGTTGAACCGCTCGGACTCGCGCAGGGCCTTCTCGCTGCGCCTTCGCTGGGTGATGTCCTCGTAGACGGCGATGATCCGCCCCTCCCGGAGGCTTGCGCCGATGCGCGAGGCGTGGAGCCGCACGACGATCTCGCGGCCGTCCATGCGGCGGCAGGGGATCTCGGCGCTGCAGGTGCGTTGCCGGCGCAGCGTGGAGTAGAGGAACTTGCCGATGTCGGCGTACTCCTCGTCGCTGCGGTAGAGGATGCGGGTCGTCTTGCCGATGAGTTCCTCGGGCCGCCACCCGAAGACGGCGTCGACGGCGTCGTTGGCGAAGATGATGTGGCGCTTCGCAAGCCCCAGCACCGCGTGCGGGATGGCGTCGAGGATCGAGGCCTCCAGGGCCTCGAGCTCCTGGAGCCTCCGGTTGCGTTCCTTCTGGGCCGTGATGTCCATGGAGTTGCCCAGGACGGCCCGCCTTCCCCTGTACTCGATGGGCGTGACGGTCTCCATGACCCAGCGGATCTGCCCGTCCTTCGTGATGATGCGGTACTCGTAGGGGACCGACCGGTGCCCCTTGAGCATCGCGACGGCCTGCTCGAGGACCGCCTCCCGGTCCTCGGGGTGGACGATGTCGATGCTTCGCACGCCGATCATTTCGCCGGCGGTGTACCCCGCGAGAAGGGCGGCCTTGTCGTTGAGGAAGTCGAAGCGCCCGTCGAGGATGACGTAGACGCCGGCATGGGAGCTCTGGGCCAGGATCTCGTAAAGCGGGCGAGATTCGACGGGTTCGGTTCGGGGAGTCGGTTCGCGGGAGTCGAGCTGTTTCCGGAGCGCCTCGATTTCCTCGATCAGCTGCTGTTTCGTTTTCCTGCTGGCAACGGCCATCTGCTCTCCCGGGAAGACCGGTTTCGTGTGAGGCTCGGACATCGGAAACGGTGCGGCTGGGGTACCTGCAAGCGTGCAAATACTTTGCCAAGAAAAGCCCCGGGGAGGAGGCCGGAGTGGGCCTTTCTATCCGCCCGGAATTGCGCGGAAAAGTTTGACTTCGTCGCCGAGCGTGCGTAGGATGGGTCTCGGTCGGGCGTCAGCATCCCGACCCCGTGCAACAAACCCCTGACACCGCGGTTCGAAAACACCGCCGGCGCGCATGATGAAACGTTTATCCACAGCTCTTCTCCTGATGCTCGTGCTCGCCCTCCCGGCGGGACCGCTCGACGCCGCGGACCCGGTCTTTCCCCGTCCCGTCGGCGCCGTGAACGACTTCGCAGGCGTGATCCCGGCGGGCGAGCGCGAATCCATGGAGAACCTCGCCCGCGAGGTTCTCCAGAAGACGGGGACGGCCGTCGTCGTGGTCACGGTGCCCACCGTGGGGGACAGGTCGGCGGACGATTACGCAACCCGGCTCTACGAATCGTGGGGCATCGGCAGGCGGGGGGAGGACAAGGGGGTGCTGATCCTGCTCGCCCTCAAGGAGCGGCGGGTTCGGATCGAGACGGGCTACGGCGTCGAGGGCATCCTGCCCGACGGGGTCGTCGGCGAGATCCTCCGCCTGCACGTCATCCCGCATCTGAAGCAGGGCGATTACGGCAAGGGGCTGTCCAACGCCATGACGGCCGTGGCGGACGTGATCGCCCGCCAGGCCGGCGTGACGCTCACGGGCCGGCCGCAGATGCAGCCCGCGCGTCCGACGGGAGGGACGCCGGTGAGCCCCTTCACCGTGCTGCTCTTCTTCGTCGCCCTCGTGCTTCTGCTTTTCACGGAAACGGGGCGGCAGATCCTGGCCCTGCTTTTCCTGTCGAGCCTGGGCGGGGGCGGCAGGAGTTACGGGGGTGGCTCCTCCGGCGGCTTCGGGGGCTTCGGCGGGGGCTTCGGCGGGTTCGGAGGCGGAATGAGCGGCGGCGGCGGGGCAGGTGGGGACTTCTGATAAAGACGGAAGTTGAGAGGGTAAGAAGGTAGGAAGGTACGAAAAGACAAGGTATTGCGGAGGAAAGGCTGCATGGCGAAGGCACCCAAGACACCACAGGAGGTCTTCCCCGAGTTCGTCGGAGATCTCAGGGGAATCTACGGCGACAGGCTGCAGTCCGTCATCCTCTACGGCAGCGGCGCACGGGGGGATTACGTCGCGGGCAAGTCGGACATCAATTTCCTCGTGGTGCCGGCCGAGAATGCGGCGGATGATCTCGAGAAGGTCCTGCCCTTTGTTTCGAAATGGAAGAAAAGGGCGGTGGCAACCCCCGTGATCATGACGAAGGCCTTCATCGGCTCCTCCCTCGACGTCTACCCGGTGGAGTTGCTCAACATGAAGCGGCACTACGAGGTCGTCCACGGCGAGGACGTGCTCGCGCAGCTCGTCTTCGACGGCAGGGCCCTTCGTCTCCAGTGCGAGCGGGAGCTCAAGGGCAAGCTGATGCTGCTGCGCACCCGCTTCCTGGAGACGGCGGACAAGGCGCAGGAGCTGCGGGGACTGCTGGCGGCATCGATCACGGCCTTCCTGTCCCTCTTCATCGCACTGCTCGCCCTGAAGGGCCGGGAGGCGCCCCGGGGAAGGCGGGAGATCGTGGCGGCGGTGGCCGACGAGTTCGGGATCGAAACGACGCCCTTCCTGCACTGCATCGACCTGCGCGAGGGGAAAAAGGGCTTGCCCCCGGCGGAGTTGAAGAGTATCTTCCGGGCCTACACGGCGGAAATCCAAAGGCTGATCGCGATCGTGGATAACCTGATATTGCCGTGAACGCAAAATCATCGGACAAAACAGACGAAACAGACCCGTCAGACGAAACAGACCCGAACAGGAGGACCTATGGCAAAGAAAGGACTCTGGATTGCACTGGCCGTGGCGGCCGTCATCGCCGTCTCGCTGTACGGCTTCGTCAAGGGGACCTACAACGACTTCGTCACCCTCGACGAGAAGGTCAAGTCGTCGTGGGCGCAGGTGGAGAACCAGCTCCAGCGCCGCTACGACCTGATCCCCAACCTCGTCGAGACGGTCAAGGGCTATGCCAAGCAGGAAAAGGACGTCTTCATCGAGGTGACCAACGCGCGGTCGAAAGTGGGCGGGGCGGGGACGATCCCGGACAAGATCCAGGCCAACAACGAGCTCTCGTCGGCATTGAGCCGCCTGCTGGTCGTCGTGGAGAATTACCCCGAGCTCAAGTCCAACCAGAATTTCCTCAAGCTGCAGGACGAGCTCGCCGGCACGGAGAACCGCATCGCCGTCGAGCGCCGGCGCTACAACGAGGCCGTGCAGGCCTACAACGTGAAGATCCGCAGCTTCCCGGCCAACCTCCTGGCGGGGATCTTCGGGTTCGGCCCGGCGGCCTTCTTCGAGGCCCCGGCGGCGGCCAGGACGGCCCCGCAGGTCAAATTCTGACGGACGAGGCGCAAGGACCGGGGCTGAAGGCAAAAGGCAGGAACATGCGCGCATCTCTGGAGAAATGCGGGTTTGCGGTCATCTCCGCAATCGCCCTGCTGATCGCACTCGCGGCGGCGCTGGCCGGGTGCGAGTCGTCGCCGTGGAAGGACTTCCAGTCGAAGGAAGGCGGGTTTTCGGTCTCGATGCCGGGCACGCCGGCCGAGAAGCGCCAGGCCTTTCACACCGCGGCCGGGCCCGTGGAGGCGCACTTCTTCACCGTGGAGGCGGACCGCGGCGGCACGGTCTACATGGTGGTCTACGGGGATTACCCCGAGGCCCTCATGGCATCGGGCGACCGGGAGATGCTGCTCGATGCGGCGCGCGACGGCGCCGTGGGCAACATCCGGGGGACGCTGCTGGGCGAGCGTGCCGTCTCGCTGGGCGGCCATCCGGGCCGGGAGCTGCAGGTGCTGTCCTCCGACGGCAGGCTCGCCCTGCAGATCCGCATCTACCTGGCGAACAACAGGCAGTACCAGGTGGTGGCGGTGACGCCGAAGGAAACACGATCGACGGCGGACCGGGACCGGTTTTTCGACTCCTTCAGGCTGACGGGGAATTGAGACGGTCTCATCCCTTCTCGGGCCAGGAATAAACGGGCGGGCGGCGCTCGAAGACGCTCCCGTCGGGCATGACCTCCACGTCCGCCCCCCCGATCCGGCGGATCTTCGTGAGGATGGCGGGAACCTTACGGGTCCGGGCGTCCTCTACGGCCTCCTCAACGGTCCTGAACCGGGAGAGATCGGCGAGCGTCATGATCTGGGGCAGGACCAGGCCGATCCTGCCCTGCTCGTATTCCTCCAGGGCCTCGGCGGGCGTGAACCACCGATGCTGCGTCAACTCCTTGCCGTCGTGGTTGACGGCCTGCGCCGCGGGGGCCTCGGCGAGGAAGAACCGCACGTCATAGCGAAGGGGCAGGGGCTCGGGCGTGATCCAGTGGGAAAAGTAGCGGAGGCGCTCGAGGGGCAGGACCAGGTCCTCCTGCTCGAGCATCTCGCGGAATTTCAGTGCGCCCCGGTTGAGCGCCAGCCGGTAGCCGCAGAACCGCCTTCGCTCTTCCTCCGTCTCGATCGTGACGGGGGAGCCGTCCCTGCGAAGGGCGATCAGCATCCCCACCTCCTCGAAGCTCTCCCGGATCCCCGCAACCCAGGCGCCCAGGGCCTTTTCGGGCCGGGACATGTCGGGCAGGATCGCGGAGGCCCGAGCCCGGTCGATCCCGCGGCAGAAACGCTCGATGCCGGGCTCGTAATCCTCGGCATCGAGGATGCCGCCCGGGTAGACGTGGTAGCCCGGCACGAACCGGCTGCGGCGGTTGCGCAGGACCATGAGGACCTCGATGGCCTTCTCTTCCGCGTTCCGGCGCGGCCTCAGGAGCATGACCGTGGCGGCATCGGTGGGCGTTGCATACATGGTGAGCAGGGGTTCTCCTCGGGGAAAATCGGGCTTTCCGAAGCCCACGTTATCATAGGCACCTGTCTGCCGTTTGTAAAGACCGCGATCGTCCCCGCCGGCCGCCGAATATAGTTGTTGACATTGAGCGGCGATCCCTCTTAGTATTTACGCGTCGTCTCATAGAAGGCGCGTCCCTCCCTGTAAAACAAGGCGTCAACCCCCCAAGAAACACGCAATCCATTGTTCCTTCGGTCGTCGTTTCGATTTATCCGTAACGATTCTTGAAAGGAGGAGGCTTTATGAGAAAGTTTCTTGCATGCCTGTCCGTGCTCGTGCTGTCGGGAATGCTTCTCTTCACTGCCGTCCCTGCCGCGACCGCGAAGGAGGCGGGGCCGTTCTACGTGGGCCTCTACGGCGGCTGGGTCATGCCGCAGGACCTCGAGCCGGAGGACGGCGATGATGTCCCTCTCAAGGACAGCTGGGCCCTGGGAGCGAAGTTCGGCTACATCATCCCCCAGGTCAAGTGGCTGGCCGTCGAGCTGGACTACGCCTACCTGGCCGAGCAGGATATCGATCAGGCGGGGGTCGACGGTGATTTCAAGGCCAGCAACCTGATGGTCAACCTGATCGCCCGGTACCCCGAGGGGAAGATCCGTCCGTACATCGGCGCCGGCATCGGATGGTCCTGGGGGGCACTCGAGGCATCGGGCTCAGTGGGTGGCATCACGGGCGCGGTTGACGAATCGGACAACGCCTTCGCCTGGCAGATCCTGGCGGGCGTCAATTTCGAGATCACGCCGCAGTGGTCCGCCGACCTCGGCTACCGGTATTTCAGCAGCAAATACACCTTCAACATCGCCGGCGAAGATGTCGATATGACTGCCAAGAACCACATGATCCTCATCGGCGTCAACTTCCATTTCTAGGAAGACCTGCACACCGAACGACGAAGAAGGGGGGCCCGCCGGGTCCCCCTTCTTATTCGCCTTCCCTGCCCACGATCCCGTGGCAGGTCCGTTTCAGCGCTTCCTGAACAGGGCGACGCACTCGATGTGCTTCGTCTGAGGGAACATGTCAACGGGCCTGACGGTGATGAGATCGAACCCCCCGTCGACGAGCAGCCGGGCGTCGCGGGCCAGCGTCGCCGGGTCGCATGAGACGTAGACGATCCTCGAGGGGCGAAGATCGGCGACGAGATCGATCACCTCCCTCTCGCAGCCCGCCCGGGGGGGATCGAGGATAACCGCATCGACGGCCTGCCGGCCGCCGCCGAACTCCTTTTCCAGGATTTCTCTTACGTCCCCCTCGTGGAAAACGGCGTTTCCGATCCCGTGCCTCTCCATGTTGAGCCGGGCGCACTCGACGGCATCGCCGTCGATCTCGATGCCGGCGAGCCTCGCACAGGACGGCGCCAGGAACAGGGAAAAGAGGCCCGATCCGCAGTACAGGTCCAGCAGCACATCGCCGGGCCCGGGAGCGGTCAGTTCCAAAACGCAGTCGACGAGCCCGTCCGTGAGAGAGGTGTTGGCCTGGAAGAACCCCTCGAGAGGGACGAGGATCTCGCTCCCCTTGACGACCCGCACGACGTGCTTCTCTGCGCCGGCGCCCGTGAGCGACCACACGACGTAGCGCTCCACGCGCAGCGGGGCGTGGGTCGGCCGGCGCAGGTAGGCGAGCTGCCCGTTGATGGACTCCTCCATGATGGCGCAGCGCTCGATGTCCACGAGGCGCGTCCCGGCGACATCCATGAACCCGATGCGGATTGTCCCGTCGCGGGAGCGCTCCACGTGGAACTCGCCCTTGCCGCGGTACCCGTAGGGGGCGGGCGAGGGCAAGACAGGTTCGACGGGCGGGGCCTCGAATTTCCCGATCCGCATGAAGGCCTCGGCCGCCTGGCGGCCTTTCATTTCGACCTGCTTTTCGTACCGGATGTGCTGGTAATGGCAGCCCCCGCAGCGCCGGAAGTAGGGGCAGGGCGCCTCCACCCGGTCGGGCGACGGGGTGATCAGCGTTTTCATCCGGCCTCTCAGGTAGCGCTTCCTGGCCTCCCGGATCTCCACCTCGGCCACATCGCCCTCGGCGGTGAAGGGCACGAAGACGACGAGGTTCTCCACGCGGCCGATCCCCTCGCCGCCGAAGGCGACCGTCTCGATCGTCAGTGTGACGGTTTCCCCTTTGCGAAGGGTCATGAAATCTCCTTTCTTCCCGTCGCGCCACTATAGCAGGGATCGCCGTGACAAGTAAATCTTTCCCTCCTGTAATTTCTTTGACAGCCTTTCCCTGACTGTGTTACCGTGCCCCGAAGCGTGAGGCGCGAATGGGTCAACTGGACAAGAAATCGATGCTCTGCCCCGGCTGTGGGAGGCTGATCAGCTCCGACGAGCCCTCGTGCCCCTTCTGCGGGCTTGTGAACCCCGGCTCCCCGATCCGGAAGAGCCTTTCCCGGTTCTCGCTGCGCGACGGCGACAGCATCATCCAGTTCATCATCTACGCCAACGCGGCCATCTTCGTCCTGGCCCTCGTCCTCAAGCCCTCGGAAATGGGGATGTCGCTCAACCCCTTCACCCTGCTTTCCCCCTCCAGCACGAGCCTGATGCTGCTCGGCGCCACGGGGACGTTCCCCATCGACTACTATCACCGCTGGTGGACGCTCCTGACGGCCTCCTGGCTCCACGGGGGCATCCTGCACATCGCCTTCAACATGCTGGCCCTCCACCAGCTGGGCCCCTTCGTGGCGCAGGAGTACGGCACGGCTCGATTTCTCGTCGTCTACCTCGCAAGCGGCATCTGCGGGTTTCTCCTCTCCTATCTCGTGGGGATCCCCTTCACGCTGGGGGCCTCGGCAGCCGTGTGCGGCCTGATCGGCGCCATCCTGTACTACGGGAAATCCCGGGGCGGTTCCTTCGGCACGGCCATCTACCGGCAGGCCATGGGGTGGATCATCGGCCTGATCCTCTTCGGCCTGTTGCTGCCCGGTATCAACAACTGGGCCCACGGCGGGGGGATCGCGGCGGGGATCGCGGCGGGGTTCGCCCTCGGCTACGACGAGAGGCGACGGGAGACCCTGGCGCACCGAATCGCCGCGGCGGTCCTGGCCCTCGCCACGGCGGTCGCCGTTGCGTTCACGATCGTCCAGGCCTTCCTCATCCGTTTCTCCTGACGGCCTGGACGGTATCGCCTGAGGACCACGGCATCACAACCGGCATCGGGCCGCAGTCCATGCCTCAGCCTCTGCGCCCGATACCGAATACGCATCACCGGGAGGTACGCTATGTTGAAAAAAATCGCCATGCTAGCCGGCCTTCTCTTTCTCGCCGCCCTGACCGGCTGCGCCATCGTCGCCGGGGAAACCGTCATGGGGTATGAATCGGGGAAGTTCGTCTACCACGACGGCAGCCTCGAGTCGGTCTACAAGTACCCCCTGGACCAGGTGTGGGATGCCGCGCGAAAGGCCATGACGGATCTCAAGGCGACGGATGTCGTGCCGGACCGCAGGATCGAAAAGGGAACCATCGACGCGGTCCTGTACGAGGAGAAGGTGAAGATCACCATGACCTACCTCACGCGGTCCGACACCACCGTCTCCGTGCGCGTCGGCACGGCGGGAAGCAACATCGGGGCGAAATACATCCACGACAGGATCGAGGCGAACCTGAGGAAGTAGTCCCGCCCCGACGGCATGGAACGGAACCCCGAGATGACCCCGGTGCAAGACGGCGAGACGAAGAAGACGATTCGCACCTTCGCCTTCTCGTCGTTCTTCAACGACATGGGGTCGGACATGATCTACCCGATCTGGCCCCTGTTCGTCGCATCCCTGGGGGCCAACATGGCCGTCCTGGGCCTCATCGACGGGATCGGAAACGCCGTCGTCTCCCTCTCGCAGGCGATCTCGGGCTACATCTCCGACCGGACACGCAAACGCAAGGTCTTCATCTGGCTGGGGTACCTCTTCGGCGGCGTTTCCCGACTGGGATACGCGCTGTCGGCCACATGGCACTGGCTTGTCCCGTTCCGGATCCTGGACCGGGCGGGCAAGATGCGGGGCGCCCCCCGGGACGCCATGGTGGCGGATCTCTCGATCCGCAGCAACCGCGGCGAGAACTTCGGTCTGATCCGGACCATGGACAACGCGGGCGCTCTCGTCGGGATCGTCTTCTGCATCGCCGCTTTCCCGTTGCTGGGCTACCGGAACCTGCTGCTGATCGCGGCCGTGCCGTCCTTGATCGCCGTCGTCCTGATCGTGGCCAACATCCGCGAGCAGCGGCTCGAGGACGCGAAGCTCTTCAAGGGGATCTCCTTCGCCCGCATCGACGGGAACTTCAAGCTCTTCGTCCTCCTCAGCGCGGTGTTCTCGCTGGGGGCCTTCAGCTACTCGTTCCTGCTCATCTTCGCCGGCGAGTTCGGCTTCCAGGTCACCACGGTGCCCGTCTTCTACCTGCTGTTCACCGTGGTGGCGACCTTCGGCTCCTACCCCTTCGGGGTGCTCTCCGACCGCATCGGCCGCAAGGCCGTGCTGCAGATCTCCTACGGCCTCTGGGGGCTCGTCTGCCTAGTGGTGATCTACGCCGACAGCGCCTGGATGGTCGTGGCCGCCTTCGTCCTCTTCGGCCTTCACCAGGCCGGCGTCGACACGGTGCAGAAGGCCTTCGTCGCCGAACTGGGACCCGCGGAATACCGGGCCAGCGCGCTGGGCGGCTTCCAGATGGTGATCGGCCTGTGCGCCTTCCCGGCCTCCCTGGGGGCGGGCCTTCTGTGGGACCGATTCGGCATGCAGGCGCCGTTCATCGCGTCGCTGGCGCTGACGGCTATCTCGGCGGCGATGCTCGTCTTTGTCAAGGAGAGGGACTAGGGTTCCGGGTGAAGGCAAGCGGATGAAATCCTCCCATTCTTTTTCTGAACTTCCCGACTTCTCAGCTTCCCGGCTTCCCATTCACAAGGCCCGGTTCATCGGGCGGCCGAATCGTTTCCTCGTGGTATGCGATCTCGGCGGCAAAGCCCTCCAAGCCTACTTGCCGAACCCGGGTCGGCTCCGGGAGCTGCTGCTCCCGGGACGAGTCCTGTATCTCGTGGAGAACCCGCCCGACCCGGACAAGCGCACCCGATACACGGCCCTCGCCGTCGAGCGGGACGGTGTGCCCGTCCTTCTGCACACGCACCTCACCAACGACGTGGCGGCCCACCTGTTGACGGCGGGAAGGGTCCCGGGGTTCGAAGGGGCTGCAGTCATCCAACGCGAGGTCACGGCGGGGCAAAGCCGCTACGATTTTCTCCTCGACCGGGACGGACGGGAGTTTCTCCTCGAGGTCAAATCCTGCACCCTCTTCGCGGGCCGCATCGCCATGTTCCCCGACGCCGTCACCGCGAGGGGCCGCAGGCACCTCGAGCGGCTCGCCCTCCACGCGAAACGGGGGACGCCCGGGGGGGTCCTCTTTCTCGTCCACTCGCCGCAGGTCGACGCCTTCATGCCGGATTACCACACGGATCTGGCTTTCTCACAGGCGCTCCTGGCGGTGAAGGACGACATCCTCGTCAAGGCCGTCTCCGTGACGTGGAATCCCGACCTGACCCTCGGGGCCCGCGTCCGGGAGGTCGGGATCCCCTGGGGCCTCATCGAACGGGAGGCGAGGGACGAGGGGGCCTACCTCCTGGTGCTCGAGATGGCGCGCGGCCGGCGAATCGACGTGGGCGGTCTCGGCCGCATCCCCTTCCCGAAGGGGTATTACGTCTACGCCGGATCGTCCCGGGCAAACCTCTCGAAGAGGGTGGAGCGACACCTGCGGCTCCGCAAGCGGCATCACTGGCACATCGACTTCCTGCGCAGCGCAGCGGATTGCTGCACGGCGCTTCCCGTCCGCGCAAGCGAGGACCTCGAGCACGGCCTCGCGGCGGCGCTCGGGAGACTGGCCGATTGGGTCATCCCCCGGTTCGGCTCGTCGGACTGCCGATGCCCGACCCACCTCTTCGGGTTCAGGGAAAACCCCCTGGAGGATGCGCGCTTCATCGACCTGCTGCTGCGCTTCAGGATCCGGCGCCTGGAAAAGAACCTGTAGCACGGGTGTCCCGCCTGCCGCCCCGCCCCCCGGTTTGACTCGCCCGCCGGGGTGGGGTATGAAATAGAAAAAAGGATCCACCCCGTGTCTAAGATCGAAGTCCGGAGAAAACCCTTCATCGTGGGCGTCATGGGCGGTCACGACGCACCGCCGGCCATCCTGGACGACGCCCGCCGCATCGGCGAGGGCATCGCGGAGCGGGGGCACGTCCTGCTGACGGGGGGCGGCGATGGGGTGATGAAGGCCGCCTCGGAGGGGGCTTTCCTTGCCGGGGGCCTCGTCCTGGCCGTTCTGCCCGGCGACCGCATGCGGCCGCTCGCGGGCTACCCCAACGAGTACGTCGACATCGCCATCCAGACCGGGATGGCCGATGCGCGCAACGCCATCAACGCCAAGACCCCCCACGTGATGATCGCCGTCGACGGAGGCTGGGGGACGGTCTCCGAGATCGCCCATGCCCTGCGCAACGACACCCCCGTCATCGGGCTGAAGACCCCCGCGATCGGCCTGCCCCACGGCAGCCGCTTCACGGCCGTCGACACCGTCGAAGACGCCCTCGCCGCACTCGATCGCCTGCTGCCCAAGACCGTTTAGCCTCGGCTGATTCCCCTCTCTCGCCTGCGGCCCCTGCCCCTGCACCGGTACGTGGCACCTGCCTTGCATTGACCCCGGTGCCGCGACGCACGGGTTAGACCCGAAATAAAAGCTTTAATTACAGAGACTTGCATGGCGAAAATCTCCTTCAAGTTATAACGAAAGCAACCGATAAGAGAATATGAAACCGTTGCAACGTTTGCCAGGATGCCCGAAATGAATTTCAAGACCGAATTCCCCTGTCAGCCGAACCGCCGGGAGTATTCCCGGGTGGCGGCGGTCGTGCCTTTCGGCGTGCGGCTCGTCCCCGAGGAGGAGCGGAAAAACCTCCTCTCGAGGGTCTGCAACCAGACGGCCGTCGAGCTCGGGGCACTGCCCGAGATCCAGGACCAGGCCCTCGCCGAGTGGCTCTCGACGATCAACCGCAAGCTCGACCTCGTCCTCAACACGCTGGGCGCGCAGAAGCTGGGGTTCAGCTCGCTGCCGGTGCGCCGGATCAACATCAGCGGCGGCGGTCTCTCGTTCCCTTCGGGCGAGGCGTTCAACCGCGGCGACATCCTCGAGGTCATGATGGTGCTCGCCGCGGGCACCTCGGTGGCCCTCTACGTCTACGGGGAAGTGGTGGCGGCCGACCGGCGCAGCGACGGCTACGAGATCGGCCTGAAGTTCGTCGCCATGGACGACGAGATCCGGGATGAAATCTGCCGGTTCGTCTTCGAGCGGGAGCGGCAAATCCTTCGCGAGAAAAGGAGGTAGCGCCGGCTTCCCATGTTCACGATCATCGGAGCGTCCATCGTCATCGCCTGCGTCATCGGCGGCTTTCTCCTCGAGCACGGAAACCTCGCCGTGCTGTTCCAGCCCGTCGAGCTGCTCATCATCGGCGGGGCCGCCGTGGGAGGCTTCATCATCGCCTCGCCCATGAAGGTCATCAAGGCCGTCATGGGGGGCATCCTCAAGATGCTCAGCGGCAAAGGGTACACGAAGGCCGACTACCTCGAGGCCCTCACGATGCTGGGCGAGGTCTTCTACAAGATCCGCAAGGAGGGCCTGGTCTCCGTCGAAGGGGACGTGGACAACCCGAAGGAGAGCGTGATCTTCACCAAGTACCCCAAGTTCTTCAAGAACCACCACGCCCTCGACCTCGTCGTCGATACCCTGCGGACCGTGATGACGACCAAGATCGAGCCCAACGAGCTCGAGGCGCTCATCGACGCGGAGCTGGAGAGCCACCACGAGGAGCTGACGGCGCCCAGCAAGAGTGTGGCCACCGTGGCCGACTCCCTGCCGGGCCTCGGGATCGTCGCCGCAGTCCTCGGCATCGTCCTCACCATGGGGAAGATCAGCGAGCCGCCCGAGGTCCTCGGCAAGTCGATCGGCGCGGCCCTCGTGGGGACCTTCCTCGGCGTGCTCCTCTGCTACGGCTTCGTCGGACCCATGTCGAGGAACATGGAGCACTCCGCCTCGGAGGAGCTCCAGTACCTCTCGGTGCTCAAGATGGCCATCGTGGCCTTCGTGGGCGGCGCCGCCCCGCAGGTGGCCGTCGAGTTCGGCCGGCGCGTCGTCCCGGCCGTCGACAAGCCCTCCTTCGCGGAGGTCGAGGAAGCCCTGAGGAGAATCAAGAAGTAATGTCGGAAGCCGTCCGCAAGGTCATCGTCAAGAAGGTCAGGAAGAGGCACGGCGAGGGCCACCACGGCGGCTCCTGGAAGGTGGCCTACGCCGACTTCGTCACGGCCATGATGGCCTTCTTCCTCCTGCTTTGGCTGCTCTCGATGGTCTCCACGGAGAAGCGGGCCGTCATGGCGGAGTACTTCAAGAACTTCAGCCTCTTCAAGGAGAGCGGCAAGACCTTCCAGCCCGGCTCCGCCTTCGTGATCACCGACCACATCAAGAAGGCCGAGCTGAAGCCCGAGAACGTGGCCATGTCCCTGAGAAAGGCGATCCGGGGCAAGGGCGCGGGGCAGCAGGGGAAGACCCCGGGGACTGGGCAGGAAGAGGCGCTCATGGACCACGTGCGCGTCGACGCCGTCGACGGCGGGGTGCGCATCCAGATCATCGACAGGGAAGGGAGCCCCATGTTCCAGCTCGGGAGCGCCGAGCCCACGGAGAAGTGCCGGGAAATCATCGCCGCCGTGGCCGAGGTGATCAAGGAGCAGGACGCCAGGATCGCCGTCGAGGGGCACACCGACGCCGCCCCGTTCCGCGGCGACCAGATCACGAACTGGGAGCTCTCGACCAACCGGGCCTCTTCCGCACGGCGCATGCTCGAGGCCAGCGGGCTCGACCCGGCGAGGGTGGCCCGCGTCGTGGGCTACGCCGACACGGACCTGCTCGTCAAGGAAAACCCCAAGGACCCCCAGAACCGCCGGATCAGCATCATCCTGCTGCAGCCCAGGGACGGGGCCGCGGCCCTGACGGCGCTCAAGCAGGAGGCCCAGGGCATGCAGCCCCCGGCGCCCGAACCTGCCGGATCTCAGGCCCGGCAGTCCCCGACGGTTCAACCGGCCCCGCAGGCGCAGCCCGCCGCCGACGAGGTCCTGGCCAAGGAGCAGTCGGCAAGACAGGCCCTCCAGGAAAAGAAGGCCGCCATGAAAAGGAAGAAGCGCGACGTGATGGGGCTCTGGGACTAGCGGCCTCAGGCATCCGGTCACGGGCCTTGGGCATCGAGACGGGAAAGGATCGGGACGGCGACGTTCCCGATCTTTTTTTGCCGGATCAGGGATCGCGAAACCGCCCGACGACGGAAAGCCCGCCAGGCTCGCGGCGCAGGATCAGGACCTCCCCCTCCGCGGGGAAGATGCCCGTGAGGGCCGTGATGTTGACCTGGTGGGTGACGAGCACGACGGGGCGGCTCAGGTCCGCGGCGGCGATCCACTCCCGCAGCTCCCGATCATGCTGTTGCTCCAGCTCCGGGGTCCGGAAAAAGGAGTTCAGGGCGGGAAGCTCGACGACGGGACCGACGGCCATCCGGCGCGCCGTCTCGAGGCACCGGCACCACTGGCTGCTGTAGACGGTCGTCTCCGCCAGGCCCGCCGCGCGGAGCCGCGCCCCGATCCGGGCCGCCTGCTTACGGCCCGCCTCGGAGAGGTTGCGCTGCGTAGAGCAGTCCCCGAGACGGAAGTTCGCCGGGTCGCCCGTGCCCGGCGCCCGGGCATGACGCAGCACGATGACATGGTCGGGCTTCCCGACCAAGGCGCCGAGGTCGACATCCGCCGCCCCCGCCGCCGGCGGCATCATGCAGAGCAGCAGAACGGAAAGCCACCTCAGGGGTCTTTGACACATGGAGGTCAGCCTTTCTATGTTGCCTGAGCCCAGGTCAGGACGTATTCCCACGTGCCCGCGTCGAATGCGGGCTTCATGACCTGCCAGGTTCCGCGAATGCCCAGTTGGGCCGCGGCGAGCTCGAAGTGGCACAGGGCTATGCCCATATCCACATCCTGGAGCTTCACCTCGCCCGTCATCTTGTCATAGCCGGGCGTGCGCGCAAGGAAAAAGTGTAACGACGCCCCCTCGCGGATGATGCGCCAGGGCTGGCGGTTCGAGGCCGACGGGCCGATCCGCACCGCTTCCAGGACCTCCGCGAGCGGCCCCGCGTGCTCCTGCGAGAGCGGGTCGCCCGGCCTGCCGTCGAAGAAGAGCTCCGCCCAGGGCCTGCGCCTGTCGGACTTTGCCATGAATCGGAAGGCCCGGTCGGTGAGCGTGCGCTTCTGCGCCGGGTAGCCGACAGGGCTGATGGCGGGCATCAGCTCGTCTTCCGCCAGGGCGATCTTCCGGGCGAAGCCCGCACGGTTGAGCGTTCCGCCGAGCCAGCAGGTCCCGAGGCCCAGCGCCGTGGCGTAGAGGATGTTCCGCTCCATCCCGTAGCCGTAGTCCTCCAAGGCGCGGGCACCCTTCTTCACGGCGCCGGCGATGTAAAGGAAGGCGCCCTTGACGACCCCGTAGGTGCCCAGCGATTTCAGCTCGGCCCTCTCCGCCTCCGTCAGGTCGATGAGCTCGAACCGCAGGGCGTTGCCGAAGGGCCCCCGGGTGTTTTCCCGGAAGAAGGCCCGCAACCGTTCCTTTTTCCGGTCGTCCGGGGGCCTGCCGTCGAAGCTCCGGCAGGAGACCCTTTTTCTTATCGTATCAAGGGTGGAGGGGATATCCATAATCTCTCCTTCTTTTGCCTGAACCTGTCAGCTGCCGCCTGTCGCCTTCATATTCTCCAGCATCCCTTCGAGCAGAAGGAGTGCCCCCTGCTTGTCCATGGGCCGGTTGTCGTTGCCGCACTTGGGCGAGAGGATGCAGGCGGGGCAGCCCGTCTCGCAGGGACAGTCGCGGATGAGCTCGAGGGTCAGGCGCGTCACGCGCTCCATCAGGCCCTGGGCCTTCTCCGTGAGCCCGATGCCGCCCTCGTAGCCGTCGTAGAGAAAGATCGTGGGCTCGCCCGTGCCGGGGTGCCCGGGCGTGGAGAGGCCGCCGATGTCCCAGCGGTCGCACATGACCTCGAAGGGCAGGACGGCGATCATGGCGTGCTCGAGGGCGTGCAGGGCGCCGCCGAAGTTGAGGCCGCGGTCGTGGACCGCCCTCCGCAGCTCGTGGGGGATCGTGAACCAAAGCCCCGTCGTCCGGAATCGAAGCGGCGGAAGCTCCAGCGTCTCCCTGGCCACGACCTGGTCGTCCTGGATCACCTTGTAGCCCAGGGCCGTCTCCGTGACCTCGAGCTCTCCCAGGCAAAAGACCATCCGGCCGACCCTTCGCATGTCCCTCGTTCCGAGGATCTCCAGGTCGACGGCCTTGATCGCCTGGGTGTAGCAGTCCACGTCCATGCGCTCCGCCTCGACGAGGCGGTTCTCCACGTCGAAGCGCCTCACCACGTAACTTTCTCCCTGGTGCAGGAGCACCGCCCCCAGGTGGGCTTCCCGGTAGGCCTGGCTCACGTCCATCGTCTCGAGCAGCGCGCCTCCGCAGGTGATGCGGTAGGCGTCGCGGGCGATGTGGTCGAGACCGACGGCCTCCACGGGCCTTCCCCGCCCCGTGTAGACCCAGCCGTGGGGGGTCTCCTTCACAAGCCCCTCGGCGGCCAGCTCCGGCAGAAGCCCTGCGGCGGCCTCCCCGGGCAGGATGTCCTCCCGCCCGGCTTCGAAGGGCAGCTCGGCCGCGGCGCACAAAAGCTGCCCCGAGAGGATGTAGGGGTTCGCCAGGTCGATGATGGCCTGCTCGTGGGGCTTTCCGAAGAAGGACCCGGGGTGTTTCATCAGGTACTGATCGAGGGGGTTCTGGAAGGCCACGAGCACCGCCAGGGCGTCGCGGTTGCGCCTGCCCGAGCGGCCCGCCTGCTGCCAGGTGGCGAGCACCGTCCCGGGGTAGCCCGAGATGATGACGCAGTCCAGCGAGCCGATGTCGATGCCCACCTCCAGGGCGTTGGTCGAGGTCACCCCGGTGAGCAGGCCCCTCTTGAGGGCGTCCTCGATCCCGCGGCGCTCCTGCGGCAGGTAGCCCGCCCGGTAGGCGGCGATCTGATCCGTGAGCGCCGAGCCGGCATTCACCGCCTCCTTCGACCACAGGGCGATGAGCTCCGCCATCCGCCTCGAGGCCGTGAAGCACAGCGTCTGCAGGCCCCGTTTCACGAAGTACAGAAACAGGTCCCTCGTCTCCTGGTGGGGAGAGAGCGTGCCGACGCCGTCCCAGAACGGGTTGTAGAACAGAAAGGTCTTCCCGCCCCGCGGGGAGCCGTCCTCGGCGATGACCTCGAAGGGCTCCCCCACGAGCCTCTCGCCGAACTCCTTCGGGTTGGCCAGGGTGGCCGTGGAGAGGACGAACCGGGGCGAGGCGCCGTAGAAGCGCGCGATGCGGCGGAGCCTGCGGATGACGAAGGCCACGTTGGAGCCGAAGACGCCCCGGTAGCGGTGGGCCTCGTCGAAGACGACGTATCGCAGGTTGCGGAAGAAGCGTTCCCACTTCGAATGCCAGGGAAGAACGTGGTGGAGCTCGTGGGGGTTGGTGAGGATGATCCGCGACATCTCGCGGATGCGCCCGCGGCGCGAAACCGGCGTGTCGCCGTCGTAGACGGCCGCGTCGGCCCGGATGCCCGTGGCGCGCTCCATGTCCTTGAAGACCTTGAGCTGGTCGTTGGAGAGGGCCTTGGTGGGGTAGACGAAAAGGGCCGTGGCCTGGCGGTCGCGCTCGAGGGTCTCGAAGACGGGCAGGTCGAAGCCCAGCGTTTTGCCCGACGCGGTGGGCGTGCAGAGGATGACGTTGCGCCCCGCGCGGAGGGCCTCGACGGCCTCGCACTGATGGCTGTAGAGGCGGATGCGCCGGGCGTCGAGATAGTGTTGGAGACCGGCGGAGAGGGGCTCCCCGAGCTCTCCGTACCGGGGCTCCCGGGCCGGCAGGATCTCGATGTGGGCGATGCGGTCCCGAAACCGGGGGCTTCGCTTCAGCGCTTCCAGGGCGGTTGCGATCACGGCCGCCACTCCTCGTGGAGCTTCGAAAAGAGGCTCGCCAGCGTGAGCAGGTCGCGGCGGTTGTGCTCCACGATGGGGACGAGCGGCCCGGGGTTGCCGGTGCGCATGTAGCTCTCGTAGAACTCGGGCACCAGCGCGCTGGGCACGTCGTCCTCCCTATCGATGCCGAGGAAGCATCGCTCGAGCGTCGTCAGCCTGCAGTCGGGCACGCAGTCGCGCCAGGCGCGGCGGGAAAAGTGCAGGACGTCGAAGTGGGGCCCCCCGAGGTCGGCCCGGATGCCGTAATAGGCCAGCCGCTCGCGGATGTAGGGCAGGTCGAAGGTGCGCCCGTTGAAGGTGACGAAGGCCCGGGGGCCCCCGAGGTGATCGAGCAGGCCCGCCAGGGCCGCCGGCTCCTCGTCGATGCGCCTCAGCAGGTACTGGTCCACCCGGATCCCGCTGCCGCGGACCTGCGCCAGGCCCAGCAGGATGATGGGCCGCTGGAACATCCCCAGGGTCTCGATGTCGATGAGGACGAAATCCTCCTCGCGGTGAAAACCCGACGAGAGAAGGAACAGGGGGTGCGATCTCGAGAACCACCGGCTGATCCAGTTCGTGAGTTCCGCGGTGTCTTTCGTTTCGACCATGCGCAGAATCTCCCGGGCCTGACGGCCGAAGCGGGGGTGATCGGCCAGGTCGGCGATCGTCGCCACGCCCTGCCTCTTGAGGGCCGCCTCGGTCACCGCGCCCACGCCGTAGAGGAGCTTGAGGTCGGCCAGGAGGCTGCGGCGCACCGCGTCGGGATCGGCGGTCCGCAGGCGCCCGGCGTCGCGGCTCACCAGGCGGTAGCAGACCCCGCGGGCCGTGCGGACCTCCTCGCCGGGGAGGACCTCTTCCAGGCTTCGGCCGCGATACCGGCGGAGCAGGGCCTGCTTGAGCCGCTGGGCCTCGTGAAATTCCCGAACGTCCACCCAGGCGGCGCCGAAGGGCCGTGCCGCCGCGGCAGGCTCCCGCTCGGCGACGACGACGGCACCCGCACGCTCGAGGCTCTCCCGGAGCCTTCGGCCGATGTGGCTTCCCGTCCTGTGTTCTTCTTTCCGGTTGTTCATCCCGGAATCCCGGCCTCTCTTACCTTCTTGCCTTCTTACCCTCTCACCCTCTCACCCTCTTCCCCGCTGCGGCCCGAGGCCGATGCCCTCGATGGAGATGACGCTTTTTTCCCGGGCGGTTCGCACCCCGAGCATCGTCTCCACGAGCCACAGGTTGGATTCCACGTGATCGGTCATCGCGGGGATGCGGTAGCGCGTCGTGCCGCCGGCCATGGCCGCAAACGGGACGAGCTGATCCGCCAGGTGCCGATCCACCGTGGCGCCCGCGGCAAGGTCTTCCCGGAGGGACGACACGACGAACTCGGCGATGGCCTCCGAACGGCGCCCCCGCTTTCCGGCCCGGTCGGCCCCGAGGATGCAGCCCGTCGTCGTCTCCGCCTTGAGGAAGAGGGCTGCCCCTCTCTGCAGGGCCGAGGAATCCTGCAGCGCTTCGATCTCCACGGGGACATCCCCCGCCAGCAGTTCCCGGCAGCGCTCGGCCATCCTCTCGCTCACCTTCTCATCGGCCAGGTGGGAGGCAAGCGCGATGCCCCCGAACCGCCGGGGCTTGCCCGGCTCGAGTCGCACCAGCGGCGACAGGCGCGACCGCATCGGCTCCACCTCGAGGGTCAGCCTCCCGCCGCCCATCGGGACATACCCGGGCCTCTCGACCGTCATCCGGACCCGTGCCCCCATGCTCTCCAGGTGGGGCAGGAGGACGTCGCGCAGGTGGAACGCACCCGGGGCGAAATCCTGAAAGAGACCGCCCGTGAGGGCAAAGCGGCTGGGCGAGCCGGCGCGGAGGGCAAGGGGGATGAGGGTGAGGGCGAGCATGGTGGCCGAGCCGGCCGTCCCGATGTCGAAGCCGAACGTGCCGCCTTCCCGGATGCGACCCGGACGGAATTCGACGGTGCGGGACCCCACCTCGTCTCCGTCCAGGCGCCCGCCGCAGAAGGCGGCGCAGGCGCGGACGGCCTGCAGGTGCTGGGGCCTGAGGCCGGGCTTTGCACGTCTTGCCCGGATGTTCCGTATGCGGACGGGCTCCGCCCGGAGCGCGGCGAGGACAGCGGCGAGCCGGAGCACCGTGCCGCTGCCGGAGTGCATGGAGCCGTCGATCTCGATCATGGCGTCCACCCTGCAGGAACCGGTACCAGGCGGGTCAAAAATGCCCGGATGCCGGGCTCCCCCTCAGGCAGAGGGTAAGAGGGTGTGATGGTGGGAAGGTCGGAGAGGCACGAACCATGCAACTGCCCGCCGGCTCATCCAACGTTCTTACCCTCTCACCTTCTTACCTTCCAGGGTGATGGGGTCGCGCCCGCGGTCACCCCACCGTCAATCGACGGGGGTGAATTCGCTCTTCGCCGCCCCGCAGATCGGGCAGACCCAGTCTTCGGGCAATTTCTCAAAGGCCGTCCCTGCCGGGATCCCGCCGTCGGAATCGCCCTCCTCGGGGTTGTAGATGTAGCCGCAAACGGAGCATTCGTATTTCTTCATGAATCGTGTCCTTTCCGGGGAGAATCAGGGTGTGCCGGAGATTTATACCCGAAACCAGCGGGAAGCACAAGGCTCCAGGTTCAAGAGCCGGCGAACGAGGGCCGAGCTACAACGGACAACCCTTCCTCCTCGATCCGTTATCCCGGGCCTTCATTTCTGGCACATCGGACAGTAGAAGGTGCTGCGGCCCGCGATCACGACCCTGCGGATCCCGCCGCCGCAGGCCCTGCACCGCTCGCCCTGCCTGCCGTACACGCGCAGGTGATGCTGGTATTCCCCGGGGCCCGCGTGGAGGTCCCGCCAGTCGGAAATCGATGTCCCGCGCAATTGGACGGCCTGTCTCAGGATGCGCGCCGACGCCGATGCGATCTTTTTCCATTCGGCAGGCAGGAGGCCGCAGGCGGGCCGCGTCGGGTCGACCCCCGCCCGGTGCAGGATCTCGCTGGCGTAGATGTTCCCGATGCCGGCGACGGCCTTCTGGTCCATCAGGAATGCCTTGACGGGGAGGCGCCGCCTTCGGGCGTCATCGGCGAGGCGCTTCGGGTCGAGCGCATCGAGCCCGTCCGGTGCGGGGCCTAGCCCCGGGTCGCTGCAGAGCGCCACGGTGGCAAAGCGCCTCGGGTCGGAGAGAACGATCCGGCCCGCGGCAAAGAGGAGCTCGAGCCGCGCGTGGGGCGGCATGCCGTCCCCCTCGATCCAGAACAGGCGGCCCGTCATGCGCAGCTGGAAGACCAGGCACTGCCCGTCCGAGAGCGTCCAGACCATCCGCTTGCCGTGCCGGCCGATCGACCGGACCGCCCTGCCCTCGAGCGGCGGCAGGCGCCCCAGCTTCGCGTCCAGGACACGCAGCCCCAGGATTGCCCGGCCCACGATCACCGGCCTGAGCTGACGGCAAAGGGTCTCGACTTCGGGGAGTTCAGGCATGGGAGGTTATGCAGCACCCGGAACAGCGGAATCCTGGAATCATGGAGAAGCGGGGGGCATTCCCTTTCTTCAAGAGGCCCGTCATTGTCGGGTTGCAGTCATCTTCATTCTGCGCCCTTGGACGACGAGGCTTTCGGTCTCACCCGGATGGTCACCTCCACGGACAGGGGCTTGCCCCCCTCGAAGGACACCTCCGGCGGGGTGATCAGCCTCGCCGTCACGGTGGTCGATGCGGTGATTTTCTTCAGGTCGATGGGCTCCGTGGGGATCTGCAGGTCCGTCCCGACAAACCGCTTCGGCACGAGCACCGTGACGTGGGTCGGCTTCACCTCCATGCGCTGCAGCATCACCCCCGGGGGCGGGTTTCCCTCGGTGCGCACGTCCACGGGGAACACCGCGGTGCGCAGACGGGAGGCGCTCACGACGATGCGGGAAGGAGAGACACTGACCACGGAGATGTTGGCGGGCGTCCGGATCATGTCGTTGGTGAGCTCGATCTCCTGCCGCCCCTCCCGGATGCCGGACAGGTCGACGGAGACCCGCAGGCTCGCGGGGTTCAGCAGGTTGAAGGCCTGCTCGGGGCCCGACAGGGTGACCTTGGCCTCGGTGACCTTCGTGCCCTCGATGACCCACTGGGGCGAGAGGTTGCGATACTCGATGGGCAGGGTGAAGTCGCGCCGGACGAGATCCTTCTGATAGCCGAAGGCAACCCACAGCAGGGAGGCCAGCAGGATGGCCGTGGCCTTCTCCAGGGGGTTTCGCCGGAACCAGCCCAGGAGGTAGCCGGCCCCGCCCTTCGGCATCTTCTTGCCGTAGAGGCGCTCGAGGATCATGCCGAGCTCGGTGGGGCTCTTCAGGACGTCGATCCGCCCCCTGTAGGCCACGGAGACGGTTCCGCGCTCCTCGGAGACGACGATGCAGGTGGCATCGGTGCGCTCCGAGAGCCCGAGGGCCGCCGTGTGGCGCAGGCCGAGGTTGCCGATCTTTTCCGCGTTGGTCGAAAGCGGCAGGTGGCATCCGAAGCGGACGACCCGCCCGTGATCGATGACGACGGCCCCGTCGTGGCCGATGGAGTGGGGGTCGAAGATGCTTTCCAGCAGGGGCTGGCTGAGCACGCCGTCGAGGGGAACCCCCCCCGCCAGGTGCCGGTCCAGGGGATCCTCGCCCTGGATGACGATGAGGGCTCCCGTATGCTGCCGCGCGAGCGTCGCCACCGACTGGACGATGATCTCCACTTCCTCGTGCAGCGTGGAAACCCGGCCGCTCTTGCGGAAGCGGCCCCAGGTGGCGATCCGTTCGAAGAAGCGCCGGAGCTCCTCCTGGAAGATGATCACCATCGCCAGCAGGATGACGGCGAAGAACCCCTGCAGCACCGCCGCCGAGAGGTAGAGCTGGAAGGAACGGGCCAGGTAGTAGATGATGCCCAGGATGCCGATCCCGACGAGGACGAACCGCGAGGCGGCGTCCCGGAACCACACCAGGAGCCCGTAGATCATGAAGGCGATCAGCAGGATGTCGAAGAAGTCCTGGATTCGGAATCCGTGCAGCAGGTTCGTGAGATCCATCGTCGTCCGCGTACGCTCCGCATTGGTTTCGAGGCCTGCCGCCGGTTTCCCATGCAAACGGCGCGCCCGGGGGCGAATCAGGCCCGAAAGGTCAGCGTCGTCCCGGACATGTTCAGGATGAACTGCCCGGGCATGTCCTGCTCCAGCCGCAGGATCGCCTTGCGCCCCGTGCAGTGGCAGGGAATGATGTAATCGGGCCCGATCTTCTTGATCGCCTCCGCGGTGGGCGCGATGACCGACTCGAAGGCGGGCCCCGAGAGATGAAATCCCCCCATCACGGCATGGACCTTGTCGACCCCCGTGACGGCCATGGCGTGACGCACCGTGTTGACGATCCCCGAGTGGGCACACCCCGACAGGACGATGAGCCCCTTGCCCCGGAGCCGCATCGCGATGGAGGAATCCTCCTCGATGGGATCCCGGGCCTCCCTGCCGTCCCGAAAAAAGAAGGCATGGGGCATACCCTTCTCGAAGGGCGTCGTGCTCGGGATCTCGCCGAGAAACAGGGCATCGCCTCCCAGCAGGGGCAGGGGCTCGCGGGTCGGCACGACGCGGAGACCCAGCTTCTCCAGGTCCTCCCGGGCAAGCCGGGGGAAGCGATCCTTCGACCCGCTGCGCACGAGGTAGCGGTCGGGCTTGAAGGCCGCGGGGTGCAGGACGAGATCGATACCCGGTCTGCCGATTTTCGACAGGAGGCTCCGCAGGCCGCCCGTGTGGTCCCCGTGCCCGTGGGAGAGGACCAACACCTCGACCCCGCGCAGGTCCACACCGAGGGCGTCGGCGTTGAACGCCGCCCCGTGCTCCGAGAAGCCGAAGTCGAACAGGATCGTCTTTTGCCGGCCGCCGCGGCTCAACCGGACGAGGGCCGAGAAGCCGTGCTCGGCCAGGATGGAATTGCAGATCACGCCGTCCCGTACGTTCCGGGCCCTCCGGACGACGTCGCCGTCGTCCATGGCCGTGATGTCGATGTAGTTGTCCTGGAGGGTGAGAATCTCCACCCGGTCGAGCTCGTTGAGTGCCATCCCGCTTTCCGTGGAGCGCCCCGAGGCGCAGCGCTTTTTCTTTTTAACACATTTTGTCCAAAACGCTACCCCTAAATTGCCCGAACCCCCGGAAACCCGCGGGCGGACGGCCGGGTGGGGCCGGCGGGCGGAGAAAAGCGGTTTGACCGGTGCGGGAAATCCTGTTATAAAATTCCGCCCGCCACAGGAGGGGGAGCAACCCGTGAAGATCATCCTTGCCGGCTTCAACCTCGATTACGAGACGATCCGGGACGTCCGGGCCGCTGACCCGCACGCGGAACACTTCACGCCGGAGACCCTCTCGGCGGCCTATGCCCGCATCAGCCGAAGCCCGGCCCCCGTCGACGAGCTGAGGGCCGCCGCCCGCCGGGAAGTGGACAAGGCCCGCCGCTCCAACCAGAGCATCGTCTTCGACATGGGGCACAGCTCGATTGCCGAGCACGCCGTGTTCAACATCGACGTCCTGGGTGTCTCGCGCCTGCTCGTCGAGGAGATCGAGAAGTTCCGGCTGTGCTCCTACACGGAAAAATCCCAGCGCTACGTCCTGCTGCAGGACGATTTCGTCGTCCCCCGGGAGATCCGGGAGGCCGGACTCGCCGAGACCTTCACGCGGACCGTGAAGGCCCAGAACGCCTTCTACCACAAACTCTACGAGTGCCTGCTGCCCTGGGTCCTCGATGAAAACCGGGAGCTCGCCGCACACCCGTCGAACCGCCCCCTGCTGGAGGGCTGGGCCAAGGAGGACGCCCGCTACGTCCTGTGCCTCGCCACGGAGGCCCAGCTCGGCATGACGCTCAACACGCGCAACCTCGAGCTCATGCTCCGGCGGCTCGCCGCCCACCCGCTCGAGGAGGCGAGGGAGTACAGCCGGCGGCTCTACGACGCGACGAAGGGCATCGCGCCCTCGCTGGTCCGCTACACGGAGGCCACGGCGTTCGACCGCCTCACGCGGGACGACCTCCGGGCGTTTGCCGCATCGGCCCTCGGCCGGGCGGGGATCGGCCCGGGTGCCGGCCCCGTGGAGGAGGTCCGCCTGGTGTGGGCGACCCCCGATGCGGACACCCGGATCGCCGCCGCCCTGCTGCACGCCGCCTCCCGGCTTCCCATGGCGCAGTGCCTGGAAGTCGCGGCAGCCCTCCCGCCCGCCGACCGGGCAGGCCTCTTCAAGGCCTCCTTTCGCCGCATGCAGGCCTGGGATGCGCCGCTTCGGGAGTTCGAAAACGCGGATCTGCAGTTCGACCTCGTCGTGAGCGCCTCCTGCTTCGCGCAGCTCAAGCGGCACCGGATGGCCACCCTGGTCGCGCAGGATTACGACCCGGCCCTCGGCGTGACCGTGCCGCCCTCGATCGCCGCCGTCGGCATGGAGGCCCCCTTCCGGGAGATGACGGCCCGCGCGGAGGAGACCTACGCGGCGATCCGGCGCGCCGTTCCCCCGGCGGCGCCCTACATCCTGACAAACGCCCACCGCAAGCGCGTCCTGATGAAGCTCAATGCCCGGGAGCTCTACCACATCGCGCGGCTCCGGGCCGACCGCCACGCCCAGTGGGACATCCGCCGCCTGACGGAGAAGATGCTGGCGCTGGGGCGCGAGGCCATGCCGCTCACCCTGATGATGGCCGGGGGCAAGGACCGCTTCGCGGAGCTCCACCGGGACGCCTTCCCGCACGGGTGACCCAGGATGCGAACGGCATGATCCGGCTCAACACCCTGTCCGCGGCCTTCATCGCGCTGTTTGCCGCGGCCGCCCTCACGCGCTACGCGCTCTCCCGGCTCAACATCGCCCACCTGCGCCGGTACGGCCACGTCGTGCCCGAGGCCTTCCGGGACGAGATCGACGCCGCCACCCTGGCACGCATGCGGGACTACACGGTCGAGTCGTCGCGCTTCCACGCGCTGGAGTCTCTCGCCGACGACGCCATCCTGCTGGGGGTTCTGCTCGCCGGGGTCCTTCCGTGGCTTGCGGGCGCCGTCGAGGCCGGAGGTCTCCATCCGGTCTGGTCCGGCACGCTTTTCGTCGGCCTCCTCTACGGGGCGAGCGTCCTGCTCGATATCCCCTTCAGCCTCTGGGGCACCTTCGTCATCGAGAAAAAGTACGGCTTCAGCACGATCACGCCGCGGCTCTGGCTCACCGATCTCCTGAAGTCCCTGGCCGTATCCCTTGTCCTGCTGGCCCTGCTGCTCATCCCCTTCTTCGCACTCGTCCACTGGCTCCCGCAGGCCTGGTGGCTCGCGGCGTGGGCGTTTTTCGCCCTGTTCCAGATGCTCATGATCTGGCTCTACCCCCTGGTGATCGCCCCGCTGTTCAACCGGTACGTGCCCGTGAAGGACGAGGCGCTGCGGGACCGGATCCTGGCCCTCGCCGAAAAGGCGGGTCTCCGGGCCGAGGGGATCTTCGAGGTCGATGCCGGAAAGCGCAGCCGCCACTCCAATGCCTACTTCACGGGCCTCGGCCGCTCCAAGCGGATCGTGCTCTTCGACACGCTGATCGCCGCCCACAGCCACGACGAGATCGTCGCCGTGCTTGCCCACGAGATCGGCCACTGGAAGCTTCGCCACGTGTTCAAGCAGCTCGTGCTCATGGAGATCCTCTCCTTCGCGGGGTTCTATGTCGTCTTCCGGCTCATGGGCTGGCCGCTGCTCTACGAGACCTTCGGGTTCGACGCCCCCCTTCCCTGCGCGGGGCTGCTGCTGGCGGCCGTCGTCCTGAAGCCGGCCGCCTTCTTCCTCTCGCCCCTCGGGGCCGCCATCTCGCGCAAGTACGAGCGGGACGCCGACCGGTACACGCTCGGGCTCGTCGGGTCGACCCGCTTCCTCGCTCAGGCCCTCAAGAGGCTGGCGAAGGAGAACCTGGCCAACCTCCACCCCCACCCGGCGTACGTCGCCTTCTACTACTCCCACCCGCCGCTTGCGGAGCGGGTGGAGCGGCTGCAGGCGATGGGCGGAGAAGAAGGGAAGAAGGTGAGATGGTAAGAAGGTCGGACAGGTTGGCGACCGCAAAGATATCACCGGTTCTGCAACCTGCTCACCTTCCAACCCTCTTGGCCTCTGCCCTCAGGGGTCGTCACAATGATTTCGCGGCGTTCAGGCGGACAGACCTCTTGATTTTGACCCGTGAATCGTTAAAATGAGGCTCAACTCTCGACCGAGGTAGGACCCCATGCCCATCTACGAGTTCTACTGCCGCAAGTGCAACACGATCTACAACTTCTTCTCCCGCAGCGTCAACACGGAGAAGATCCCGTTGTGCCCGAGCTGCAAGAAGATCAAGCTCCAGCGCCGGATGTCGGTCTTCGCGAAGCTCTCCGGCAGGAAGGAGGAGCCCGGCGGCGAGGAGCTGGCCGGCCTCGACGAGTCGAAGATGGAAAAGGCCATGGAGATGATCGCACGGGAGGCCGACGGGCTCGACGAGAACGACCCCCGCCAGGCGGCCCGGCTGATGCGGAAGCTGACCGACGCCACGGGGCTTGCCCTCGGGCCGAAAATGGAAGAAGCCCTCGCGCGGATGGAGAAGGGCGAGGACCCGGAACGCATCGAGGAAGAGATGGGGGATGCCCTCGGGGACGAGGATCTCTTCTCGCTGGCCAGAAAGGCCGTCCGGGGGAAAAAGGGCCTGCGCCCCGCCGTCGACGAAAAGCTCTATGACCTCTGAGGCAGGCCGGGGAACAAGCGGTGCCATCAAATCGAACGGCCTTCGGGCATCACCCCTTCAAGGGGCTCCAGACCCTCCTCAAAAACCCGCCTGCGGCCGGGCCGAGGGAGCCGGCAAACTTCGGCGCCCGGCCCGAGGCGGAAGACCCGGAGGCCGACAGGCGGTTTTTCCTGCGTGCCATGGAGGGGATCCGCCCCGTGACGGGCCCGGAACGGGAACGGGGGGAGCCGCCGGCCGCCAAGGCGCCCTCGAGGGGCCCCGGGCCGGATGCGGCGGAAGGGATGACGGCCCTCATGGCCACCGGGCGCGGTTTCGTCGTGGCCGACACACCCGAGTACATCGAGGGGACCGGCTACCGGGTCAGCCCCAGGATGGCCGAGCGCCTCCACCGCGGCGAGTTCGCCATCCAGGCCCACATCGATCTCCACGGTCTCGGGGTCGAGGAGGCCCGCCTCGCCTTCGATGATTTCCTCCGCGAATCGGTGATCCGGAACCGCCGCTCGCTTCTCGTCATCCACGGCCGCGGTCTATCCTCGCAGGGCGAGCCGGTCCTGAAGGCCAGGCTGACCGAGTGGCTCACCCGGGGGCCCTGGCGAAAGTGGGTCATCGCCTACGCGAGCGCGAGGCTCTGCGACGGCGGGGCCGGGGCGACCTACGTCCTGCTGCGGCCCCGGCCGGTCACGAAGCGTCACAAGAAAGACCTCCCGAAGGAGCGGACATGAGAAAATTTGCAAGAACCCTCTCCCTGGCCTTCAGCGCCGGGGCGCTGGGGGGACTCGTCAACAGCCTCTGCCTCTGGCTGGCCGTCACCTATGGCCTGACGGGGTCGCTCGGGGTGAGCCTCTCGGCTCCCCTGACGCCGGCATGGCTCTACCCGCGGATCGTCTGGGGAGGGATCTGGGGGCTGCTGTTCGTCGTCCCGCTCTGGGAGAGAAACCCCTTCGCGCGGGGCCTGTTCTTCAGTATCGGTCCCACGCTCGTCCAGCTCTTCGTGATCTTCCCGTTGCGCCTGGGCAAGGGGATGATGGGCCTCGACCTCGGGACCTGGACGCCCGCCTTCGTAATCCTCTTCAACGCCGTCTGGGGCTGGACGGCGGCGCTGTGGATGCGGTGGACGAACCGGTGACGCGGCTCAGCAAGCCGCAAGCAGCAAACAACAAGGCTGCGAATCCCCCCGTTCCCCCTTTTTCACAGGGGGACGCAAGGGGGCTTTTCGTTTCTTTCGCAGAGAGAATTCATGAACCGCACCCTGCTGGCGGATGTCCTTCGACACTGGAATATCGAGTTCAAGGCCGAGCGGCCGGAGCTGGCGCCGGCGGGCAGCCCCGAGCGGTCCCTGTTCAGGACCGTGGTCGAGGATGCGGGGGGAAGGCGTTTCGTCCTCGAACGGGTCGCCTCCCGGGCGGTCGGGCGAAAGAGAGAGATCGCGGCAACCCTCGACTGGCTGTCCTCCCGCGGGCTTGCGGGCGTCCACGGCTACCTGCGAAACGGTCAGGGGGATTCTCTCGTCAGGGAGGCGGGAGGATTCTGGCAGGCATCGCTCTTCATCGAGGGCGTGGAGCTGAGCAGGCCGGCTTATGTTCTCGAGGACTGGCGGGGCAGGGCGCTCGCGCGGTTCCTCGTCGACATGAAGGACAGATCGGACGGGATTCCCTTCGGCAGGCCCGGGCGGCCCTTCTCCATCGCGGAGTTCACCCGCGATCTCATGGCGAAACTCACCCGCCGCGACCCCGGGCGGGCCGCGGCCGTGCGGGAGGTCTACGGCTGGATCGAGAAGGGCCTGTTTTCCGTCCACGACCGACTTCCCGCCGCCTTCTGCCACGGCGACCCCCACCCGGTCAACGTCATCTGGGGCGAGGGCGCAATCCGGGGCGTCATCGACTGGGAATTCTCGGGCTACAGGCCGGAACTCTACGATGCGGCCCTCGTCGTGGGGTGCCTCGGGATGGAGGACCCCGCAGGCCTCGAGGGCCCCATGGCCCTGGCCCTCATCGGGGAGCTCCGGTCGTCGGGCCGCTACGATGCCTCCGGGTTCGCCGTGTTCCCCGAATTTGTGACGGCGATTCGCTTTGCCTGGCTGTCGGACTGGCTGCGGAAAAAGGACGGGGACATGATCGAGATGGAAACGGACTACCTTCGCCTTCTTTTCGACGGCCGCGAGAGACTCAGGAGGACGTGGGGGCTCTGAGGGGGCGGATGCGCAGACACCCCCGCTGATGCGGAAGGCGGCCTTCCGCACAGGGGCGTCGGCGCCCATGGCGTTCGACTCAGGCGCGGGCCGGCAGGACCAGCATCGGACACGAGACGTCCTTCAGCAGCTTTTCCGTGACGCTTGCCTTCAGGACCTTGGTCAGCCCTTTCCGGGCGTGAGGCCCGATGACGACGAGGTCGATCAGTTTGTCCTTCATGTAGGCGACAATCTCCTCGAAGGTCACCCCGCGGCGCTCGTCGATCTCGATCTCCCCATCGCTCCCGGAGGCCACCTTCCTGACCTCCTCGACCCTCTTCCGCCGCGAGAGGGCCTCGTCGCGCCTTTCGGCGGCGGCCACCACCTCGGGATCGAGAAGGGCGTTCCCGGCAATCAGGGGGATCTTCTCATCCACATGGAGCAGATAAACCTTTCCCCGCGAGGTCGCGGCGATGTCGATCGCCTCCCTCAGCGCCCGATCGGAATCCTCGGAGAAATCCGTCGGCACCAGGATGCGTTTCGGCCCGACCACACGAATCACCTCCTTGCTCGTTGTGCACGCTGCCGAACCGGGGCGGGAGCTCGTGGGCAGGGTCGCGGGGAGAAACGGACGCATACGGTGAAGCGGGTAGCGGTGCCGGGGCGAATCGCGGGATGAGCGGCCTCGTCAGGACCGCGCCTGATTCATCTATACCCCCGCGCCGTGGCCCTGTCAACGGTCTTCCCCGCGCGGCGGCGGGCAGGGTCCGCCGAGCGGGAGCAGGTCTTCCGGCCGCTCGACCATCGCGTCGGGCCGGGCCCTCTCGAGCCTTTCTTTCGGGTGCCAGCCCCAGGTGACCGCCGCCGTCCGGACACCCGCCTCGCGCGCCTCCCGGATGTCGCCCGCCGTGTCGCAGACATACCAGGTGTGTCCGGCGTCCGTTCCGAAATGCCCCTTGGCGTAGAGGATCTTCTCGACCTTGCTGAAGTTGACATCGGCCCCCAGCACGTCGTCGAAAAAGGGATCGAAGCCGAACTTCGAGAGCAGGAGCCGGATCGCGAAGGAGGAGTTCGAGGAGATGATGACGAGCCCGTGGCGCTTCTTGAGTTCCGCCAGCACGGGAAGAAGCCCCGTCACGGGCCGGACGATTCCGTAATCGAGCGTGGGGGTCACCGACCGGGAGGCGGCCATGAAGGCCTCCACCTCGACGCCGCGCCGCGCGAGGGCGCTGTAGAAGTTGTCCTCGAAGAGATCGAGGAATTCCTCGCGGGTGCCGATGGGGGCCCTGCCGATGCGCTCGAGGCAGACGTTGACCGATTTTTCGTAGAGGGCCAGGGAGTCGACGAGAACGCCGTCGAAGTCGAAGAGGAAGAGCTTCGTCATGCAGGGGACCTGAACAGCCGGCGGATCGAGAGGCCGAAGGGCTTCCTGGCCACGCCGGCCTCGGTGATGACGGCCGTGATGTAGCGGTGGGGGGTGACGTCGAAGGCCGGGTTGTACACCGGGACCTTCTCGGGGGCCGTCCGGACCCCGAGGATCTCCCGGACCTCCCCGGCGTGGCGCTCCTCGATGGGGATCGCGCCGCCGTCGGCCACGGAGCGGTCGATGGTGGACAGCGGGGCCGCCACGTAGAAGGGAATCCTGTGCTCCCGGGCCAGGATCGCCAGCGAGTAGGTGCCGATCTTGTTGGCCGTGTCGCCGTTGGCGGCGATGCGGTCGGCCCCGACGATGACGAGATCGACCCGGCCCTGGGCCATGAGAAAGCCCGCCATGCTGTCCGTGATGAGGGTCGCCGGGATGCGGTCCTCGAGGAGCTCCCAGCAGGTGAGCCGCGCCCCCTGGAGCACGGGCCGCGTCTCGTCGACGAAGACGTGGAGGCGCTTGCCTTCCTCCCGGGCCGCCCGGATGACGCCCAGGGCCGTGCCGTAGCCGGCCGTGGCCAGGGCGCCGGCGTTGCAGTGGGTGAGGATGTTGTCGCCGTCGCGGATGAAGGCCCTGCCGTTGAGCCCGATCCGGCGGTTGACCTCGATGTCCTCCTCGCCGATGGCGACGGCCTCCTCGACGAGGGCCCTCTTCACCGCCGCGATGCCCGAGGGGAGGGTCTCTGCGAAGCGGCGCCGCATCCGCTCGATGGCCCAGAAGAGGTTGCGCGCCGTGGGGCGCGCCTTCGCGAAGGCCCCGCAGAGCTTGTCGAAGGATCGGCGCAGCCCGCCGGCGGAGGTCTCGGGCAGCTGCAGCGTGCCCAGGGCGATGCCCATGGCCGCGGCCACGCCGATGGCCGGGGCGCCTCGGACGGTGAGGTCCCGGATGGCCGCGACCACGTCGCGCCAGTCCGTGAGGGTCAGGTATCGCACCTTGCCGGGCAGGGCCTTCTGGTCGATGAGGACGACGGCGTCGTCGGCCCAGAGAATGGTTCGAATCATGACCCCGGGAGCATCTTCCTGAGCAGGTCGTTGACGAGCTGCGGGTTGGCCTTGCCCTTGGTGATCTTCATCACCTGGCCCACGAAGAAGGCGAAGAGCTTCTCCTTGCCGGCCCGGTACTCGGCGAGCTGCGTCGGGTTCTTCGCCATGGCCTCCTCGACGGCCTTCACGACGGCCCCCTCGTCGGTGATCTGGGTGAGGCCCTTCTCCCTGACGATGTCGGCGGGCCTCTTCGAGGACCGGACCATCTCCTCGAAGACCTCCTTGGCGATCTTGCCGCTGATCGTCCCGTCCTCGATGAGGTTGATCATCTCCGCCACGTGGCCCGGCGACACGGGGCTGTCCTGGATGTCGCGTCTCTGCTCGTTGAGATAGCGCAGCAGGTCCCCCATGACCCAGTTGCTGACGATCTTGGGCTTGCCGCAGAGCCTCACGGCCTCTTCGTAGAAGTCGGCCAGGGCCCTCGTCGTGGTCAGCACGCCCGCGTCGTAGACCGGGATGCCGTACTGCTCGACGAAGCGGTCCTGCTTCTCGAGCTGCAGCTCGGGGAGCGTCCGGCGGACCTCCTCGATCCACTCCTCGGAGATCACGATGGGGACGAGGTCCGGGTCGGGGAAGTAGCGGTAGTCGTGGGCCTCCTCCTTGCTGCGCATGGAGTGGGTCTGACCCTGGGCGTCGTCCCAGAGACGCGTCTCCTGCACCACCTCGCCGCCGCTCTCCAGGATGTACTGCTGGCGCTTGATCTCGTACTCCAGGGCCCGCTGGACGTTGCGGAAGGAGTTCATGTTCTTGAGCTCCGTGCGGGTGCCGAAGGCCGTCTCGCCCTTCGGGCGGATGGAGACGTTGGCGTCGCAGCGGAAGCTGCCCTCCTCCATGTTGCCGTCGCAGATCTCGAGGTACACGAGGATGTCGCGCAGGCGGCGCAGGTACTCGGCGGCCTCCTCGGGGCTGCGGATGTCGGGTTCGCTCACGATCTCGATGAGGGGCACGCCCGTGCGGTTGAAGTCCACGTAGCTCCAGGGGTTGCGCTCGTCGTGGACGAGCTTGCCGGCGTCTTCCTCCATGTGGATGCGGGTGATGCCGATCCGCTTCTTCCCGCCGTTGACGACGATGTCGATCCAGCCGTGCTCCGCGAGCGGGTGGGCGTACTGCGAGATCTGGTAGCCCTTGGGCAGATCGGGGTAGAAGTAGTTCTTGCGCGCGAAGTTCTCGTAGGCGTTGATGCGGCAGTGGGTGGCCAGCCCCATCCGGATCGTGAACTCCACGACCTTTCGGTTCAGCACGGGGAGCACGCCCGGCATCCCGAGGCAGATCTGGCAGGTGTGCCGGTTGGGCTCGGCCCCGAATTTCGTGGAGCAGCCGCAGAAGATCTTCGAGTCGGTCAGCAGCTGGGCGTGGACCTCCAGCCCGATGACGGTTTCATAAGCCATTAGAGTTTCGGCCTCCTTCGTTCGATTCCGGAATGTTTCTCGTAGGCGTGGGCGACCTGGAGAAGCTTTCCCTCCTGGAAATGGCCCGCCTGGAACTGGACCCCGATGGGCAGGCCCGCCTGGGTGTACCCGCAGGGCACCGAGATGCCGGGGATGCCGGCCAGGTTCGTCGAGATCGTGAAGATGTCCGAGAGGTACATCTGCAGCGGGTCGTCCGTCTTCTCGCCGATCTTGAAGGCGGGCGTGGGGGTCGTAGGGGTGAGGATCACGTCACAGGTCCTGAAGGCCTCCTGGAAGTCGCGCTTGATCAGCGTGCGCACCTGGGAGGCCTTCTTGTAATAGGCGTCGTAGTAACCCGAGGACAGGGCGTAGGTGCCGATCATGATGCGGCGCTTCACCTCGGCGCCGAAGCCCTGCGAGCGGGTCTTCTTGTACATCTCCATCAGATCGCGCCCGTCGGCCGAGCGGTAGCCGTACTTCACGCCGTCGTACCGGGCGAGGTTGGAGCTCGCCTCGGCCGGGGCGATGATGTAGTAGACCGCGAGGCAGTACTGCGTGTGGGGCAGCGAGATCGGGACGCTCTTTGCGCCCAGGCCCTCGACCACCTCGATGACCCGCCGCACGGCGGCGTCGACCTCGGGGTCGATGCCCTCGATGAAGTACTCCTTCGGGATCCCCACGGTGAATCCCTGGATGTCCCTGCCGATGAAGGACCGGTAGTCGGGGACCTCCATGGGCACCGACGTGGACTCCATGGGGTCGTAGCCGGCGATGGCGTTCAACATGATGGCCGCGTCCTCCACGTCCTTCGTGAAGGGGCCGATCTGGTCGAGCGACGAGGCGAAGGCGACCAGCCCGTAGCGCGAGACGCGCCCGTAGGTGGGCTTGAGGCCCACGACGCCGCACAGCGCCGCCGGCTGGCGGATGGAGCCGCCCGTGTCGGACCCCGTCGCGGCGATGCACTCGTCGGCGGCCAGGGCCGCGGCCGAGCCGCCGCTCGAGCCCCCGGGGATGCGCTCCAGGTCCCAGGGGTTGCGTGTGACGCCGAAATACGACGTCTCCGTGGAGGAGCCCATGGCGAACTCGTCCATGTTGGTCTTGCCGACGAACACGGCGCCCTCGTCGCGCAGCTTGCGGACCACCGTGCCGTCGTAAGGCGGAATGAAATTGTGGAGGATGCGCGAGCCGCAGGTCGTGCGGATGCCTTTCGTGCAGTGGATGTCCTTGAGGGCGACGGGGATGCCGGTGAGCGGCCTGAGATGACCCCTGCGGATCTCGTCGTCGGCCCGCTTCGCCTCCTCGAAGGCGTATTCCTTCAGGACGGTGGTGTAGGAGCGGACCCGGTCCTCGACGGCGTCGATGCGCCTGAAGACGTCGGTGACGATCTCCGTGGACGTCACGTCCTTTTTCTGGATCAAATCCTGCAGCTCGTGGATGGTCAGTTCATTCAGTCCCATTATGATTTCAACGGCTCCTTCCTCTTTTCCTGATGCCTCATGCCCGATGCCTGACGCCTATTCGATCACCTTCGGCACCCGGTAGCAGTTGCCGCTCTCCGAGGGGGCATTGGCCAGAGACAGCTCCTGGGGCAGCGACTCCCGGACGATGTCCTCCCGGAAGGCGTTCTGGATGGCGATGGCATGCGTCTCGGGCTCGACGCCCGTCGTGTCCACCTCGCCCAGCTTCTCCATGTAGAGGAGGATGTCGTTGAGCTGAGAGGTGAACTTCCCCTTTTCCTCCTCGCTGAACTCGAGTCTCGCCAGGTGCGCCACGTATTCGACCTGCTCTTTCGTAATCTTCAAGGGATCCCTCCAAAAACGGCTGAAGGCTTAGGGCCTGCGGCTCAGTGCGAAGGAGGCGGATTCGGTGATGCCCCGAATCCCCATGCCACATGCCTTAAGCCTGTTTTTATTTTACTGATGCCTGACGCCTTTAGCCTTTTGCCCTATGCCTTACGCCCGCCTTATTTGAAACACTTCCAGTATGGCTTGATCTGGCCTATCACCGACTCGATCGTCCGGTTGACGGATGCATCGGCCTCGCTCTCGACACGCTGAAGGTCCGCCTCGGTCACCCGCGTGGCGCCGCACATCTCGTTGAGGACGGATTTGATCCCCTCTGTGAGACCCCCCAGGTGATAGCCGCCTTCCAGGACGACGGCGAACCGGCCGCCGCAGCACGCATCGGCGATGTCCATGAGCACCCGGGCGAGCATGCCGAAGCCCGACGGAGTGACCTTCATCCCCCCCAGGGGGTCCCGGAAATAGATGTCGAAGCCCGCCGAAAGCAGCACGATCTCGGGCATGTACTCGAAGGCCACGGGCTGAAGAACCCGCCGGAAGATCCGGAGATACTCGGCATTGCCCGGGCCGGACTTCAAGGGCACGTTGACCGTGAAGCCCTGCCCGTCGCCCCGGCCGATCTCCTGGAGGCTCCCCGTCCCGGGGTAATAGGGATACTGGTGGGTCGAGAAGTACACGACCCGGGGGTCTTCGTAAAAGGATTTCTGGGTGCCGTTGCCGTGGTGAAGGTCCCAGTCGACGATCAGGACGCGCCTCATCCCGTGGACCTTGATGGCGTGCATCGCCCCGATGGCCACGTTGTTGAAGATGCAGAACCCCGCCGCGCGGTTCTCCTCGGCATGATGCCCCGGCGGCCTCACGAAGGCGAAGGCGTTGCGCAGATCGCCCTTCACGATGCCGTCGATGCAGTTGAGGAAACCGCCCACGGCCAGCTTGGCGACCTCGTAGGACTCGGAGGAGGCCTCCGTGTCGGGATCGAGATAGGTGTGCTCCTTTCCCGCCGACTGGGCGATCATTTTCACGTATGAGCGTTTGTGGATCATCTCGATCTCTTCGTCGAGGGCGATACGGGGCTTCACCTCCACGAATTTCCCCTCCATCTCGGGCGTTTCCAGCATCTTGTAGACCGCTTCGAGACGCTTGGGGGATTCGGGGTGGTAATGGCCGGTTTCGTGGCGGAGGTATCGGTAATCCTTTACAATTCCTGTTGCCGAAGCCATGCGCCCCTCCTCCGGACTGAGATCGGAAAGGAATTCCTATCACAGAATGCCTTAAAAATCAAAAGGATTCCCTTGCGCGGAGGGCCAAAAGCCTTGACAATGGGGGTGACAAACGCTATGTAGACCGAATTCCGCAATCGCGAGGTGTCCGCCGTGTTCGGCATCGGCATGCAGGAACTGATCATCATCCTGATCGTGGCACTCATCTTCATCGGGCCGAAGAAGCTGCCCGACCTGGCCAAGGCGCTGGGCAAGGGGGTCGCCCAGTTCAAAAACGCCATGGATGATGTCAAGGGCACCTTCGACGAGGGCATCAAGAAGGAAGTCAACCAGGTGAAGGACTCCCTCCTCGAGGACAAGAAAGAGGAGAAGGCGCCGTCGTCGCCCGCGGACCCCTATGCAACCGCGGAGGACAAGAAGGACAAACCCGCATGAGGATCAAGGCGCAAGGATAAAGGCTCAAGGCCCAGGACAGGAGATTCGTTCCTTGCCATAAGCCCTGCGCCTTTCGCCCTTCGCCGTTTTTTTATGATGACCGAGCCCAACGACGACAAGATGCCCCTGACCTCCCACCTGGAGGAGCTGCGCAAGAGGCTCGTGCGAAGCCTGATCGCCGTGGGTGTCGCCTTCCTCGGCTGCTTCTTTTTCAAGGAGGATCTCTTTCGCATCGTTTCGCTGCCGCTCATCCGGGTGATGCCGCAGGGCGTCCACATGGTCTACACGGGGCTGCCCGAGGCGTTCTTCACCTATATCAAGGTGTCCTTCTACTCGGGTCTCTTCGCGGCCAGCCCCTTCGTGCTCTACCAGGCCTGGAAGTTCATCTCGCCGGGCCTCTACCCCGGGGAGCGCAAGTTCGTGGCCCCCTTCGTGGCGAGCTCGACGCTGCTGTTCGTCGGCGGGGTCTGCTTCGGCTACTTTCTCGTCCTGCCCTCGGCGTACCGTTTTTTCCTGGATTTCTCCACGGATTTCCTCAGGCCCATGCTCTCCATGCGGGAGTACCTCTCGCTGACGCTCAAGCTCCTGCTGGCCTTCGGGATCATCTTCGAGATCCCCGTCTTCCTCTTCTTCATGACGAAGATCGGCCTGGTGACGCCCCGCAGGCTCGCGCGGATGCGGCGCTATGCGATCGTGGCCTGCTTCATCGTCGCCGCCCTCATCACGCCCACGCCCGATGCCTTTACGCAGTGCATGATGGCGATCCCCATGATCGTCCTCTACGAGGTCGGGATCATCGTCTCCAAGCTCGCCGTCCGGCGAAAGGAAGCCGATGACCGAGAAGCTTCCCGATGACACCGAGCAGCCGTTCTTCCATCAAGAGAGCCGTCGTCCGGAGGGCCCGAAGAAGCAGGTTCTTCCGCCGGATCTTCACGTCGATGATCGTCGTGGGGCTTCTGGCCGGCATCGGCGCCGCGGGGATGATCGCCTGGCTGATCCACGAGTCCCCGAGTGTGGACACCCTCAAGGACTACCGCCCGAGCACCACGACCCGGATCTACTCGGACCGGGGCGAGCTCATCGACTCCTTCTATGCCGAGGACCGGCGGGTCATCCCCATCGCCGAGATCCCCGACGTGGTCATCAAGGCCTTCGTCGCCGGCGAAGACGCCCGCTTCTTTCAGCACGAGGGGCTCGACCTCGTCGGCATCTTCCGGGCCTTCGTCAAGAACATGATCGCCGGCGAGATCGTCCAGGGCGGCAGCACCATCACCCAGCAGGTCGCCCGGTCTCTCTACCTCTCGCCGGAGCGGACCTTCACGCGCAAGATCCGGGAGGCGATCCTCGCCTACAAGATCGACCGCCACCTGAAGAAGCAGGAGATCCTCGAGCTCTACCTCAACCACATCTACCTCGGCCACGGGGCCTACGGGATCGAGGCGGCCTCGCAGAGCTATTTCGGGAAGTCGGCGCGCACCCTCACGCTGCCGGAGGCGGCCATGCTGGCCGGCCTGCCGAAGGCGCCCAGCCGGTTCTCTCCCTACGTGAACATGGAGCGGGCCCGTCAGCGGCAGGCCTACGTGCTCACCCGGATGCAGGAGGAAGGCTACATCTCCCAGGCCGCGAAGGACAGGGCCATGCAGGAGCCCGTCCGGCTCATCTCGTCGAAGCCCCGGGAGAAGATCGCCCCCTACTTCACGGAGAACGTGCGCCGCTACATCCTCGAGAAGTACGGCTCCGATGCCCTGTACCGCGAGGGGCTCGAGGTCCACACGACGCTCAGCGTGGAGATGCAGAAGGCGGCCAACGAGGCCGTCGAGCGGGGTCTCCGGGAGATGGAGACGCGGGAGAAGTTCACCCCGGGCGAACTGCAGGGGGCCTTGCTGTGCATGGATGCCCGGACGGGCGAGATCAAGGCCATGGTGGGGGGGCGGGACTACAAGAAGAGCGAATTCAACCGCGCGACCCAGGCTCGGCGCCGCCCCGGCTCGTCGTTCAAGCCCTTCGTCTACACGGCCGCCTTCGACAAGGGGATGACGCCGGCGACGGTCATTCTCGATTCGCCCGTCATCTTCAACGACGCCGTCCGCGGGGAGTGGAAACCCCAGAACTTCGAGCACAGGTTCTTCGGGCCCACGACGCTCCGGACGGCGCTGACCTTCTCGCGCAACGTGGTGAGCGTGAAGCTGCTCCAGGAGCTGGGGCTTGCCTACGTCATCGACTACGCCCACAACATGGGGATCCGATCGCCGCTCACCCGGGACCTCACGCTCGCCCTCGGGACCTCGACGGTGACGCTGCAGGAGATGGTCCGGGGCTACGGCGTGCTGGCCAACGGCGGCAAGCGGGTGGAGCCCTACTTCATCCGGAAGATCGTCGACCGCAACGGCCACGTCCTCGAGGAGCATGCCCCCCAGGTGGAGCCGGCCATCGATCCCCGCGTGGCGTTTCTCACCACGTCGGTGCTGCAGAACGTCGTCCAGGAGGGGACGGGCGAGCGGGTCAAGGCCATCGGGAGGCCCGTGGCCGGCAAGACGGGAACGACGGACGATTACGTGGATGCCTGGTTCATCGGCTACACCCCGTCGCTCGTGGCGGGCGTGTGGGTGGGCTTCGACGCGGAGAAGACGATGGGGCGCTCCGGCGTGGGCGGCCGCGCCGCAGCGCCCGTCTGGCTCTACTTCATGGAGCAGGCCCTGAAGGGAACGCCCGTGGAGGTCTTCGCGGCCCCGGAGGGGGTCGTCTTTGCCCGCATCGACCCCAGGACGGGCCTGCTGGCCGGCCCGGGGACGAAGGATCCCGTCTTCGAGAGCTTCCTGGAGGGCACGGCACCCAAGGAATACGCCCCGGACGCGGGCGGGGACACGCCAAGCGAGCCGGTGAGGCCCTAGAAGAGAAAGACCCTTTCCTCGATCTCCCTCCGGCTCGAGAGGAGAGGCCCGGAGTGAGGGTGACAATCCTCTTCCATCGCTCGGCCGGTTTCCGGGGTACAAGGCAGGAAAAGAAAAAAGACTTGACAACGATACGGTTTTATTGCATAGGGGACTTTGTTTTTACAGTCGGAGAAAACGCATGATCCGTCAGATTATTTCGAGCTTCCTGGTCGTCGTTGTCGTCGTCATCGTACAGGCGGGGACCGCAGCTCGCACTCTCTGACGGAAGCAAAGAGCAAAACGAGCCGCGGCCCCCGAGAGACCGCGGCTTTTTCTTATCGAAAGGCCGCAACGGAAGAACGTTCGCGGCTTTTTTGTTGCCATCCTTATTCTTCATGATCGGAGGAGGTCGTCCCGTGAAAATGAAAGGAACCCAGATCCTGCTCGAGTGCCTGAAGGCCGAAGGCGTGGAGGTCATGTTCGGATACCCCGGCGGGTCCGTCATCGACATCTACGACGAGCTGCACCGCAACCCGGCCGTCAAGCACATCCTGGTCCGCCACGAACAGGCGGCCGTGCACGCCGCCGACGGCTACGCCCGCGCGACGGGAAAGGTCGGCGTCGCCCTGGCCACATCCGGCCCGGGGGCCACGAACACCGTGACGGGGATCGCCACGGCGAACATGGATTCCATCCCCATCGTCGTCTTCACGGGGCAGGTCCCCACGCACCTCATCGGCAACGACGCCTTCCAGGAGTGCGACATCACGGGCATCACCCGGCCCTGCACGAAGCACAACTACCTCGTCCGCAACCCCGACGAGCTGGCCAACACCATCCGCGAGGCCTTCCACATCGCCCGCACGGGCCGCCCCGGGCCGGTGCTGGTCGATCTGCCGAAGAACGTCATCGCCGCCGAGGTGGACTACGACCCGGCGAAGATCCGGATCAACGCCACCAAGCTCTCGACGCCGCCCAAGCCGTCGTCCAAGAAATACGTGCAGATGCTGGAGATGCTGAGGGCCGCGAGGCGGCCCGTGCTGCTCACCGGCGGCGGGATCCTCCTGGGAAAGGCCTCGGAGGAACTGCGGGCCTTCGCCCGCCGTGCCAGGGTGCCCGTCACCTCGACCCTGATGGGCCTCGGCGCCTACCCGGGCTCCGACCCGCTCTTCCTCGGGATGCCCGGGATGCACGGCACCTATTTCGCCAACATGGCCATCAGCCACTGCGACCTGCTGATCTGCATCGGGGCCCGCTTCGACGACCGCGTGACGGGCAAGATCGACACCTTCGCGGCCAACGCCCAGATCATCCATATCGACGTGGACCCCTCGTCGATCAACAAGAACATCGTCGTGGACCTGCCCATCGTGAGCGACGCGAAGAGCGCCCTGGAGAACATCAACCGCCTGCTGAAGGACCACAACTACACGGCCACCGACGCGGAGCGCAGGGACTGGCTGGAGCAGATCGAGGCATGGAAGAAGAAGGCCCCCCTGGCCTACTGCCAGGACGCCGAGCACATCAAGCCCCAGTGCGTCATCGAGACGCTCCACGAACTGACGAAGGGCAAGGCCATCATCACCACCGAGGTGGGCCAGAACCAGATGTGGGCCGCCCAGTTCTACAAGTACGACGATCCCAACACGTTCATCTCCTCGGGCGGCCTCGGCACCATGGGCTACGGGTTCCCGGCGGCCCTCGGGGTGAAGCTCGCCTTTCCCGACCGGATCGTCGTGGACATCGCCGGCGACGGCAGCCTCCAGATGAACATCCAGGAGATGGCCACGGCCATGCAGTACAACATCCCCGTGAAGATCGTCCTGCTCAACAACGGCTACCTCGGCATGGTCCGCCAGTGGCAGGAGCTCTTCTACGAGAAGCGCTACTCCAACACGGACATGACCTTCCAGCCCGACTTCGTGAAGGTCGCCGAGGCCTACGGATGGGAAGCCTTCCGGGCCAAGAGGCCGGAGGAGATCCGGCCCGTGCTCGAGAAGGGCCTCTTCAGCAACCGGCCCTGTCTCATGGACTTCCAGATCGCCCGCGAGGAGTGCGTCTACCCCATGGTGCGGCCGGGGGCCTGCATCAGCGAGATGACGCTCGGGACGCGGGAGATGACGAATTAGCGCCGAAGGCGCTGGCATGGGGCCTGAGGCTAAAGGCTCAAGGCGGAACGAATCCGGGTTCCTGCCCTTACGCCATACGCCATCAGCCATTTGCCGAAACCAATGCAGCGAAAAGCGACAGACCGGCGATGCGAAGCCGACAGCTCGCGGCCGGACGAATATCACAAGCAATGAAAGGCGCGGCATCATGGAAAAGAAGGAAAACGTCATCTCCATTCTCGTCAACAACAAGCCAGACGTGCTGGCCCGCGTGGCGGGGACCCTCGGCGGCAAGGGGTACAACATCGAGACGCTCTGCGTGGACGTCACGATCAACCCCGATGTCTCCAAGATCATCCTCACGACGATCGGCACGAAGGCGACGATCCAGAAGATCGAGGCGCAGCTGGCCCGTCTCATCGACGTCATCAAGGTCGAGAACCTCACCGACGTGGAAACGGTCAAGCGGGAACTGGCGCTGATCCGGATGAACCTCACGGCGGACAACAAGAACGAGCTGATCCGGAGGATCAACCAGCTCAACTGCAAGATCCTCACGTTCAACTCGGACCACTGCGTCCTGGAGTTCAGGGGGAGCAAGGCCGAGGTCGACAAGGTCCTCGAGACCCTGAAGCCCCTCGGAATCGACGACGTCGCCCGGACGGGCATCGCCGCTCTGGAACGGAAGAACTGAGACCCTGCGGGCGCCGTAAGGTCCCGCTTTTCCCGTCGGGAGGACAACAGGGGGATTTTGCCCTTTTTTTCAGGCTTGTCTTCACCCGCAACCAACAAACCCAACACAACCGAAGGAGGAACCCATGGCAAAGCTCAACATCGGCGGGGTGATCGAGGACGTCATCACCTCGGAGGAGTTCACCCTGGAGAAGGCGCGTGAAGTGCTCAAGAACGAGGTGGTGGCCATCGTCGGCTACGGCGTGCAGGGGCGCGGCCAGGCCCTGAACCTGCGCGACAACGGGATCAACGTCATCGTCGGGGAGGAGTACAACACGAAAAAGGCCGAAGAGGAGGGCTGGGTGCCCGGCAAGACCCTCTTCCCGCTGATGGAGGCCGCCCGGCGCGGCACGATCGTCCAGTACCTCATGTCCGACGCCCAGCAGAAGGCCCTGTGGCCCCAGCTCAAGCCGACCCTCACCAAGGGCAAGGCCCTGTACTTCTCCCACGGGTTCTCCATCGTCTACAAGGAGCAGACGGGAGTCATCCCTCCGCCCGATATCGACGTCATCCTGGTGGCCCCCAAGGGTGCCGGGCGGACGGTGCGCGACAACTTCCTGGCCGGCAGCGGCATCAACTCCAGCTACGCCGTCTTCCAGGACGCGACGGGGCGTGCCCGCGAACGCACGCTCGCCGTGGGCGTCGGGATCGGATCGGGGTATCTCTTCCCCACGACCTTCGAGCACGAGGTCTGGAGCGACCTGACGGGCGAGCGAGGCGTCCTGATGGGGGCGATCGCCGGCATCATGGAGGCCCAGTACAACCTCTTCCGCAAGCACGGCCACAGCCCCAGCGAGGCTTTCAACGAGACCGTCGAGGAGCTCACCCAGAGCCTGATGCCGCTGGTCGCCCAGAACGGCATGGACTGGATGTACGCCAACTGCAGTGCAACCGCCCAGCGCGGGGCCCTGGACTGGAAGAACCGCTTCCGCGACGCCGTCGCCCCCGTGTTCGACGAGCTCTACGAGCGCGTCAAGTCGGGCAAGGAGACGGAGATCGTGCTGACGACGGGTGCCGCATCGGACTACCGGGACAAGCTGGCGAAGGAGCTGGAGCTGATGCGCAACTCCGAGATGTGGCAGGCAGGGGCCGTGGTCCGCTCGCTGCGGCCGGAACGGCGGAAAAAATAGAAGTCAGGAAGAGAAGAAGAGCGGAAGAGCGGAAAAGAACAGGAAGGTCCAGATTCTTGGTCCGCTCTTCCTGCCTTCCTCGCTTCCGCTGTTGCCGGTTTTCAGGGGAGGGATCCGGCGGTTGACCCTCCCTTTGCCTTGTGGCATAAGGAACTCACTCTGCAGTCGAAAGGGAGGGAAACATGCGAAGCGACATGATGAAGAAAGGCGTGGAGAGGGCGCCCCACCGCTCCCTCTTCAAGGCCATGGGCTACACCGACGAGGAGATCGCGCGGCCCCTGATCGGGGTCGTCAACTCCTACAACGAGATCATCCCGGGGCACATCCACCTGCGCACCGTGACCGAGCAGGTCAAGGCGGGCATCCGCATGGCGGGAGGCACCCCCGTGGAGTTTCCCGCCATCGGGGTCTGCGACGGGATCGCCATGGGGCACGTGGGGATGAAGTACTCGCTGGCGAGCCGCGAGCTGATCGCCGACTCCGTCGAGATCATGGCCGTCGCCCACCCCTTCGACGGCCTCGTCTTCATCCCCAACTGCGACAAGATCATCCCGGGCATGCTCATGGCGGCCCTGCGACTCAACATCCCCGCCGTCGTCGTGAGCGGCGGGCCCATGCTCGCCGGGAAGCTTCGCGGCAAGCCCGTCGACCTCATCACCGTCTTCGAGGGCGTGGGCGCCGTCAAGTCGGGCAAGATGACCGCGAAGCAGCTCAAGGAGATCGAGGACAGCGCCTGCCCGGGCTGCGGGTCCTGCTCCGGGATGTACACGGCCAACACGATGAACTGCATGACCGAGGCCCTGGGACTGGGCCTTCCCGGCAACGGGACCGTCCTGGCCGTCGACTCGGCGCGGATGCGCCTGGCCAAGGAGGCCGGCATGAAGATCCTGGAGCTGATCCGGAAGAACATCCGGCCCCGGGACATCGCGACGCTGGCGGCCTTCCGGAACACCATCGCCGTGGACATGGCCCTGGGCGGATCGACGAACACCGTCCTGCACCTGCCGGCCGTCGCCCACGAGGCAGGCATCCGGCTGGATCTCGAGCTCTTCAACGAGATCGGGTTCAAGACCCCCAACCTCTGCAAGCTCAGCCCCGCCGGGGCCCACCACATCGAGGACCTCGACGCGGCAGGCGGCGTCCAGGGCGTCATGAAGGAGATCAGCAAGCTCGGGGTGATCGACGGCAAGGCCCTGACCGTGTCGGGCCCGGTGGCGAAGAACCTCAAGGACGCCAAGGTCTGGGATTACTCGGTGATCCGACCCGTCAAGAACCCCTACAGTCCCGACGGAGGTCTGGCCATCATCAAGGGCAACCTCGCCCCCGACGGCGGCGTCGTGAAGCGCTCCGCCGTGGCCCCGAACATGCTCGTCAACGAGGGGCGCGCCCGCGTCTTCGACAGCGAGGACGACGCCATCGCGGCCATCCTCGGCGGCAAGATCAAGTCGGGCGACGTCATCGTCATCCGCTACGAGGGCCCCAAGGGGGGACCGGGGATGCGCGAGATGCTCGCCCCCACCTCCGCCCTGGCCGGCATGGGCCTGGCCGAGTCGGTGGCGCTCTTGACCGACGGGCGCTTCAGCGGCGGCTCCCGCGGCGCGGCGATCGGCCATATCTCGCCCGAGGCAGCCGAAGGAGGCCCGATCGCGCTGGTCAAGGAAGGCGACCGAATCGCCATCGACATCCCGAAGCGCAGGATCACCCTGCAGGTGAGCGCCGAGGAACTCAAGAAGCGCAGGAAGGCCTGGCGGCCGCCGGAGCCGAAGATCAAGACCGGCTACCTCTCCCGGTACGCGAGTCTCGTCACCTCCGGGAGCACGGGCGCCGTCCTGAAAGACCGGGTATAAGCGTGAAAGAGGGGGGCCGAAGGGGCTCCCCTTCTTCGTGTTGACGCATCCCGTGCCTTAATGTTCGCGAGGTTAGGAAGTTCAGAAGCGAGGAAGTGAGGACAGAAAAAGCGGATTCATGTCCTTTGGGGTCTTTTTCCGCGCTTCCGCTCTTCCTGCCTTCCGCTATTCGGTACTTTAGTATGTTCCCCTCGGCCCTCCGCGCCGTCGCCCTTTCGATTACCGGGGTCCTGGCCTTGATGTTCTTCCTGCAGTCGAAACTCGTCTACTTCCCCGACGGGCAGATCATCGCGACGCCGGCTGACCGGGGACTGCCCTATGAGGAGGTGACCTTCGAGGCGGACGACGGCGTGCGGCTTTCCGCCTGGTTCGTGCCGTCCGGGGCCGGCCGGGGCGTCGTCCTCTTCAGCCATGGAAACGGCGGCAACATCTCCTACAATCTCCCCTTCGTCGAGATTCTTCACCGGGTCGGCCTCTCCATCTTCATCTACGATTACCGGGGATACGGCCGCAGCCGGGGAAAGCCCTCCGAGGAGGGAACCTACAGCGATGCGGGAGGGGCATGGCGGTACCTGACGGAGAGCCGCAAGGTCCCCGCGGGACAGATCCTGCTCTACGGCCAGTCCCTCGGAGGACCTGTCGCCGCGAAGCTCGCCCGGGGGACGCCTCCCGCGGCCCTCATCCTCGACTCCACCTTCACGAACTTCGTCGACATCGCGGGCCATCACTACCCGTTCCTGCCCGTCCGGTGGCTCGCGCGCTTCGAGTACAACGCCCTCGAGCACGTCCGCAACGTCCGGTGCCCCGTGCTGGTCATCCACAGCACCGACGACGAGATCGTCCCGTTCTCCCAGGGGCTCGCCCTCTACGAGGCGGCACCGGAGCCCAAAGCGTTCATCAAGCTCCGCGGCGGGCACAACGACGCCCTCATCCTGTCTGCGGGGGCCTACCGGGAGGGAATCGACGGGTTCCTGAAGCGAATCGGCCGGTAGGCGGGCGGGAAGGCGCGGCACCCTTCGTGCATGGCCCTCGGGCATGTCCATCAACCCGCGACGGATCATCAGGGCTGCCGGAAACCGGGCAGAGATCGCCTTTCGTTCCGCCCTGCGCCTGTTCATCCCCTTCGACCCGTGGCACCGGATGCCTCCGGCCGCGAAGGACTACGCCTGCGGGATCATCGAGCACCTCAACGCGCTTCCCCCGGAGAGGAGGGGCCGAGTGGCGGACATCGGGTGCGGCCTCGGGGACATTCTGTGCAACCTGGACTTCAGGGAGCGCCTGGGCCTGGACAATGATCCGGCCGTCCTGAAGGCGGCGGAGATCGTCCGCCGGAGCCATTTCAAAGGCGCTGCGAGATTTGCCGTCTGCTCGTTCCCGGAAGACCGGCTGGACGGACTGTTCGATGCCATAGTCCTTGCAAACTGGCCTCACGCTGTCCCGCCCGATTCGCTGAAAGCAGGCCTCCTCCGTCTTTTCAGGGACAACCTGCCCCCCGGCGGCTGCCTCGTCATCGACACGGTCTCGAAGAACGGGTACCCCTATCGACACGATCCGGATTTCCTGCTGGGAGGGTTGGATGGGAAGGTCGAGCAGATCGGCGCCTACCCCTGCGGGCGCAGGGTGTGGAAGGTGACAAAAGACCCGGGAGCGAGGAAGAGCGGATGATAGGAAGTGAGGAAGAAATCGTGATTTTTTGACATCTTGGCTGCCTGACTTCGTCAGCGCACAGACAACGGGCGCAAGCTGCAACGCGAGCAGGAAACCCATGAGACAGGACCGCCGTGCGGCCGGCTACCGCGTGGGTCCCCACATCTCCATCCGTTCCCGGTAGGATTTTCTCTCCCGGATGTTCCGCAGCCCGATCTCGTGCAGGACATCCTTCATCCGCCGCCTCAGGTCGCCTGGGTACACATCCCGCGGAACGCCTCCCGGATTGGTCCCGCCGGCATGGACGCGGGCGATTTCATTCTCCAAACTATCCAGGTGGCGGATGAGCTCGGGCTTGGACATGAGCCTGTAGTCCGCAGCCAGGACCCCCTCCGTGTAGACGCGCTGCGGCGGCGCGCACCCGCCCGGCAGGACCGGGACGAGCACGGCCGGGGCCAGGAGGGCCCTTCGCATCGACACGCAGATCGTTTTCCGTCCTTCCGGCATCCAGCACAACCTCTTCACGGGCCCGGCGGCTCCGGGACGGGTTCAGGGCAGGGGACGCTGGAGCTCCATCCGCTGACGGCGCTCGTCGTGCCGCATGATCTCCCGGCCGGCGATCGCCGTCCTGACATCGTAGCGGCGGGCCTTGTCCACTTCCCGGCGGGCGGCGGCCCCTTTTTTATACGCGCGATCTCCTCGTCGCCCCGGGCGGCGTAGCGATCCAGGTCCTCCTTCGAAAGCGCCCGGTAATCCGTCGCCATCGGACCTTCCTTGTGGGTCATCGTCGGGGCGCACCCCGCCATCGACAGGGACAGGGCGGCGCCATGCCACAGCGCAGCGGCAAACCTGTAAGGCATGGTCTTTCTCCTTTCCCGTTTCCTGAAAACCGCTTTTAGAATAACGATCTTTCACCCCGCTTCCAAGGGACGACGCCGTAAAGAAAATCGCTGGCGGCACCCCGTGAAAACGTGTAGAGTGCGAAAAGGAATTTTTGCATGCCCACCTTTCACCCCAGAGCCGGAGCGGTCGAGGAAATGAAAGCGAAGCCCCTTCTCATTGCAACCCTTGCGGTGATCCTGATGCTCATCGCCCTGGCCGCCTACTCGGCGATGCCCACGACCGTCGAGCAGGTGCCGCGCCTTTCGAAGGAAGCCGTAAAGGCGATGCTCGGGAAGCCCGACGTGGTCATCATCGATGGCCGCTACATCAAGCAGTACGAGCAGAGCGACAAGAAGATCCCGGGGGCGGTGTTCGTCGATGCCGAAAACCTCGAAGAGTTCTTCAAGAAATACCCGAAGAAGGATGCCACCTACATCCTCTACTGAGCCTGACCGAAGGAGTACACGGCTGCCCGGGCGGCGGTCGAACTTTACAAGCGGGGGTACACGAAGGTCTACGCCCTGGAGGGCGGCTGGAACGACTGGGCCAAGAGCGGTTTTCCCACCGAGAAAAAGGTCATCACTTCGGCCAAGCATTGCGTCGACTGCCACACGGCGATGACCCCGGGCGTGGTCGGCGACTGGAAACTCAGCAAACACAGCCAGAAGGGTGTCGACTGCGCCGTCTGCCACGGAGACAAGCACTTCTCCCCCGAGACGGTCGCCCTGGCCGAAATCCCGACGCCCGAGCGCTGCGCCTTCTGCCACGGCACCCAGGTCAAGCAGTTCAAGGACGGCAAGCACGCCAAGGCCTGGGACGCCATGAAGGCCATGCCCACCTTCCACATGCAGCCCATGGCGATGATCGACGGCATGAAGGGCTGCGGCGGCTGCCACAAGATCGGGATCAAGACGGATGTCGAGATCAAGGAACTGCGCAAGCGGGGCGGCCAGTTCGGGGTCGCCTCCTGCGATTCCTGCCACACCCGGCACCTCTTCTCTAAGAAGGAGGCCCTGCAGCCCCAGGCCTGTCAGACCTGCCACATGGGCATCGACCACCCCCAGTGGGAGATGTACTCCTCCTCCAAGCACGGGGTGCGCAACTCCCTCAAGCAGATGGGCGTTCTGCCCGAGAGCGCATCGGCCCCCACCTGCCAGAGCTGCCACATGACGGGCGGTCACCACGGTGTCCGCACGGCCTGGGGGTTCGTGGCCGTGAGGCTCCCCATGCCGGACGACCCCAAGTGGGCCGCCGACCGGACGACGATTCTCAAGGGCCTGGGGGTCCTGGACCCGTCCGGGAAGCCGACGGCCCGTCTCGGCGTTCTCAAAGATCTGGACGTCTTCCGCACGACCCAAGAGGACTGGCAGAGGGAGCGGGACCGGATGCTTGCCAACTGCCGCCAGTGCCATTCACCCCACTTCGCAAGGGGCGAGCTCGAGAAGGGCGACATGATGATCCGCGAGGCGGACCGGCTGCTCGCCGAGGCCGTCGAGATCGTGGCGGGTCTTTACCGGGACCGAATCCTCGCCAAGCCCGGGCACTACGCCTACGCGTACCCGGACCTGCTGGCGTTCCACGACGCCCCGACGTCGATCGAGCAGAAGCTCTACCTCATGTTCCTGGAGCACCGGATGCGGACCTTCCAGGGCACCTTCCACGCCAACCCCGACTATGCCCTGTGGTACGGCTGGAGCAAGATGGTCTCGGACATCACGGAAATCCGCAGGATGGCCGCCGACCTGAGGAAAGAGAAGAAAGGCAAGAGAAAATAGGGCAACCCGCCCCCCAGCAGGCGCCCCCGCCGGGGCGCCTTTCTTTTTGCCCGAACCTTTACAATCCCCAGGGGCATGCCATATTAAAGGGCGAGCCGAGGAGGAACAAGCCGTGAAGCGGTTTATGATCGCCCTTTTCGTATCCGTCCTCGCCCTGGGCTGCCAGGGAACGGAAACCAACGCCATCGAGGGGAACAATTCCATGACGAAAGCAAGCGCAAACACGAAGGTCGCCACCTTTGCGGGCGGCTGTTTCTGGTGCACCGAATCGGACTTCGAGAAGGTGCCGGGTGTCCTCAAGGTGATCTCGGGGTACACGGGCGGCAGGAAGGAAAACCCCACCTACGAGGAGGTCTCCTCGGGCCGGACGGGTCACCTGGAGGCCGTCCAGGTGCACTACGACCCGGAAAAGGTCACCTACGAGCTGCTCCTGGAGGTCTTCTGGCGGCACATCGACCCCACGGACGCGGGAGGCCAGTTCGTCGACCGCGGTTCCCAGTACCGCAGCGCCGTCTTCTACCACGACGAGGAGCAGAAACGGCTCGCCGAGGCGTCGCGGGAGGCGCTGGCCCGCTCCGGGAAGTTCACGCGGCCGATTGCGACGGAGATCCTGCCGCTGGGCCGATTCTACGAGGCCGAGGACTACCACCAGGACTATTACAGGAAGAGCCCCCTGCGATACCAGTTCTACCGGTCCAACTCGGGGCGGGACCAGTTCCTGAAGAAGACCTGGGGCGACGAAAAGCCGAAATCCGCCGCCCCTGCCGCCGGGTGGTCGAAGCCCGACGAGGCGACCCTGCGGCAGAGACTCACGCCGCTGCAGTACCGGGTGACGCAGGAAGACGGGACGGAACCTCCCTTCCGGAACGAGTACCACGACAACAAGCGCGAGGGGATCTACGTGGATATCGTGTCGGGGGAGCCCCTGTTCAGCTCCCTGGACAAGTACGATTCCGGAACGGGCTGGCCGAGCTTCACGAAACCGCTGGAGCCCGGCAACCTCGTCGAGCGGACGGACCGGAGCCTCTTCATGGTCCGCACGGAGGTCCGAAGCCGGCACGCCGATTCCCACCTCGGGCACGTCTTCCCCGACGGGCCGCCGCCGACGGGCCTGCGCTACTGCATGAACTCGGCGGCGCTTCGCTTCATCCCGAAGGAGGACCTGGAAAAGGAGGGCTACGGGGAGTACCTGAAGCTCTTCGAGAAAAAATAAGATTGAAGGGGAGGGCACAAATCGGTTATCCATCGGGCACTGCCATCTCGTGACGAGGAGGAATTCGCGATGGACCCGATCAAGGTCATGCCCTGCCTGGATATGAAAAACGGCCGCGTCGTCAAAGGGGTCCACTTCGTGGACATCCGCGACGCGGGCGACCCCGTGGAAAACGCCGCCTTCTACGAGAAGGAGGGGGCCGACGAGCTCGCGATGCTGGACATCGCGGCCACGGTGGAAAACCGCAAGACCCGCCTCGAGTGGGTCCGGCAGGTCTCGGCCGTCATTACGATCCCGCTGACCGTCGGGGGCGGGATCAACAGCCTCGAGGACATCGAACTGGTGCTCGGCGCCGGGGCGAGCAAGGTCTCCATGAACAGCGCCGCCGTGAAGAGGCCGGAACTCGTCGGGGAGGCGGCGAAGAAATACGGCTCCGACAGGATCACCGTCGCCATCGACGCGCGGCGGAACCCGGCCATGCCCTCGGGCTTCGAACTCGTCGTCGCGGGGGGCACCACCCCCGTCGGCAAGGACGCCGTTGCCTGGGCCCGGCAATGCCAGGCTCTCGGGGCGGGGGTCATCCTTCCGACCAGCATGGACGGCGACGGGACCCTGGCGGGCTACGACCTGGAATTCACGAGGGCCATCGCCGACGCGGTCACCGTGCCCGTCGTCGCATCAGGCGGGGCCGGGAAGCTCGAGCACTTCTACGAGGCCGTCGTACAGGGCGGCGCGAGCGTCGTCCTGGCCGCCTCGGTCTTCCACTTCCGGACCTTCAGCATCCGCCAGGTCAAGGAGTACCTGCGGGACAGGGGGCTTCGCGTGAACCTGTAGTGGAAGCCTTCCCGGTCTGTCTCCGATGCTCGGCCGAGGGTTGCCGGATTCGAAGCCGGGAAGCCGAGAAATAGGGGATGGCTTTTTGGAGAACGAAGCCACGATAAGGCTTGGGGCTTTCCTGGGGGCCCTTTTCGTCCTGGCCCTCCTGGAGGGGGCTGCGCCGAGACGGGTTCTGACGGTCCCGAAAGCGGCGCGGTGGGCAACCAACCTGGGAATCGTGACCCTGGACACCCTCGTCGTCCGTTTCCTCTTCCCCGTCCTCCCCGTGGGCTTCGCCCTGCTGTGCAGCCGGGAAGGCTGGGGGCTCCTGAATGCTTACCCCGTACCCCACGGGGCCGCGGTCTTCATCGGGGTGGTCCTCTTCGACCTCTTCATCTATGTCCAGCACGTCCTGTTCCATCACCTTCCGGCGCTGTGGCGCCTGCACATGATCCACCACGCCGATCTGGACTTCGACCTCACCACGGGGATCCGCTTCCACCCCCTCGAGATCGTCCTCTCCATGGGGATCAAGCTGGGGCTCGTCTACCTCTTCGGGCCACCTGCCGTCTCGGTCATCCTCTTCGAGATCATCCTGAACGCCACGGCCATGTTCAGCCACAGCAACCTGAGGCTCCCCCCCGGGATCGACGGCTTCCTTCGGCTCCTCGTCGTGACGCCCGACATGCACCGGGTCCATCACTCCGTCGTCATCCGGGAGCGCAACAGCAACTTCGGCTTCAATCTCTCCGTCTGGGACCGGCTCTTCGGCACCTACCGCCCCCAGCCCGAGCGGGGTCATGAGGGGATGACGATCGGCTTGGCCAATTTCCGAGACCCTTCGCGGCTCGGCCTGCTGCAGTTGCTGATCCTGCCCTTCACGCACAGGCACCCCTAGAGAAGGGGCTCCGGAACATCGGGGAAAAGGCCCTGCCTCCAGCGCACCCATCCCGCCGAGGGCCCGTCAATCCAAGTGTATTGGCCGGCGGATCCCGCTCAAAAAACAGCTTGCCCAACGGTCCGATAAGCGGTATGGAATACCGCTTTCGGAGGTCAGGGAGAATGCACACGGCGAATACGGGCAGCGACCGGCTGGCCATGGCCGTCCTGACGGCCATGGTCTTTTGCGGGGCGATCCTGCTCTTCGGGCTCGAGCCGCTCACGGGGCGCCTGCTGACCCCCTATTTCGGCGGCGCGGCCCACGTGTGGCTCACCTGCCTGATGTTCTTCCAGGCCGCCCTGTTCCTCGGGTATCTCTACGCCCACCTCTTCGCCAGGAAACTCGGCGTGTGGCATCTGGCCATCCTCGCCCTTCCCCTCGTGAACCTGCCGCTCCAGGTGCACGCCCAGCCCGACCCGCACGCCCCGTTGCCCCATCTTCTCTACGTGCTGTCGGTGTACGTGGCGATCCCCTTTGCGGTGCTCGCCACGACGGCCGTGGTGGCCCAGGCGTGGCTGAGCGAGTCCCGTCTGGGCAGACAACAGGAGCCCTACCCCCTCTATGCCGCATCCAACGCGGGCTCCCTGATCGCGCTGCTGGGCTACACCTTCGTTGCCGAGCCCCTCATGGGGGTGAGGCTGCAGAGTGTCGCCTGGAGCCTGACCTATGTCCTGTATGCCGCCCTGGTCGTTGCCTCCTGGGTTCTGCTGCGTCCCAACCTGGGACCCGCGACGGCGGTCGCCCGGGGGGAAGGGTCACCCGCCGAGGCGGACGTTGGCGCCGCGACCTACGGCAGGTGGCTCCTGCTGTCCAGCCTGCCCTCGGCGTTCCTGCTGGCGGTGACGAACTACATCGCCCTCGAGGTCGGGTCTTTCCCGCTGACCTGGATCCTGCCGCTCGCCCTGTACCTGGGAAGCTTCATCGTGACGTTCCGGACCGGCGGGGGCGTGCCCCGATCCCTCCGCAATGCCTGGCCCGAGATCCTGCTGGCCGGCCTGCTCATGTTCCTCCTCGGGCCGGTGCACTGGCTGGCCATCATCGGGCACCTGACGGTTTTCTTCCTCGTCTGCCTGGTCGCTCACGGAACGCTCTACGAGCTGAGGCCCCCGGCGTCGCGCCTGACGAACTTCTACCTGGCGGCTGCCCTGGGCGGCTGGATCGGCGGGGCCCTGATCAGCCTCGGGGCGCCCTTCCTGTTTTCGGCCCTCTATGAATACCCGATCATCGTGCTGCTGCTGGCCCCCACCTTCTGGTGGTGCCGGGAGAAGCCGCTGACCCGTCTCAGGAGCGGCGTCTCCTACGCGGCCGCCGTCGGCCGCGCCGTCCTGGTGGCCTTCCTCGTGTTCCTCATCGTCAAGGAAGGCTGGCAGACCCTGCAGGAGCCCGTGCGCTTCCGACACCGCAACTTCTACGGCACCTACACGATCTGGGACGTGGCAGCCCACCCTCACGACGTGCGGCAGCTCCTCCACGGTCGCACCATTCACGGCGCGCAGCTGCTGGACCCCGAGGAGCGCCTGACCCCCATCATGTATTACTTCATCGGCGGCGGGATCGCGGACGTCTACGAGACGACCCCCCCTGTCCGGAGAATGGCCGTGCTGGGGCTGGGGGCGGGGGCGGCGGCGTCCTATGTCAAGTCGGGCGAAACCATGGTCTTCTACGAGATCGACCCCGACAACGAGGGGATCGCCCGCCGCTGGTTCTCCTTCCTGGGCGAGAGCAAGGGGGACGTGCGGGTCATCGTGGGCGACGGGAGGCTCGCCATGCAGAACAGCGACCGGCGGGAGCCGCCCTACGACATCATCCACATGGATGCCTTCACGGGCGACGGCATCCCGACCCACCTGCTGACACGGGAGGCGGTCCAGATCTACCTGGAACGGCTCAAGGACGACGGGGTGATCCTCTTCCACGTGTCGAACCGCTACTACGAGCTTCGCCCGGTCATCAAGGCGATCGCCGCCCGGCTCGGCCTTGCCGGCGCCATCAACGTGCCGACGCCGAAGACGCAGCTCAAGGCCAATCAGAGCGCCACGTGGTGCGTGGTTCTTGCCCGGGACCCCGAACGGCTGACGGCACTTCTCAGAAGGGGCTGGATCCCCCTCGGGCCCGGCGACGGTCTCAAGGACGTGGCCCCCTGGACGGACGACTACATCAACATCATGCTGCCGCTGCGCGACGGGATGCGGGAGCGCTGGGACGGCTTCGATTTTGCGGGCTGGCTGAAGTCCCTGCGGCCGTGACAACCGGGGCCGCAAGACACCGGGGTGCTGCAGGGCAAACAAAAAGCCCCCGGTTCCGAAAAACGGGGGCTTTCCCCTGCCGATTGATGCCAGACCCTTGCGGCCCCTCTCACACGCCCGGGAGCCGGGAGCGGTTGCGCTCGTACTCCTCCATGACTTTCCTCGTGTAGCCGGTCTTCGGCTCGCTGTTTCGCTGCATGTTCTGCCGCGCCCGGGTGAAACCGACGTTGTAGGCATAGAGGACGGCATACTCGTTGTCGTAATGACGGCTCAGCCACGACAGGTAATAGACCCCGAAGCGGACATTCGCGTGGGGGCACTGCAGGACATCCCGCCTGTAGGGGATCCCCACCTCATCGGAGAACTCCCGGGCCACGACCGGCTTGACCTGCATGATCCCGACGGCACCCGCGTCGGAAACGACATTGTGGCGGAAGTTGCTCTCGGCGTCGATGACGGCCAGGACCAGGCGGTAATCGACGTCATAGCGCCGCGCGGCGTCGTACATGGTCCTCGCCACCTCCCGGAGCTCCCCGTC
>Ga0209201_1000163_pt1 | contig 105125 bp, 100 predicted proteins | sample AD_UKC055_MetaG_FD_184411 | JGI IMG/M metagenome (GOLD analysis project Ga0209201, IMG submission 184411) | Active sludge microbial communities of municipal wastewater-treating anaerobic digesters from USA - AD_UKC055_MetaG (SPAdes) (version 2) | ecosystem: Engineered > Bioreactor > Anaerobic...
CACATTTTCTCATTTACAACAATCTTAAACGGCATTTTTCCCTAATCTTGCTCAGATAGTTGTGGCGGAACAACAAGGAGCCTCTGGGAAAAAATCCCAGAGACACCGCGGCATCACTACCGTAACTATTAAAGCAAGATATAGATTAGGAAGGAAATTCTATATGAATTAAGGAGTCTTAATAGAATTTGCGCATTCAGAATAATATATTAAAATAACTCATCAATTTATCCTTTGACAAGATATTAAGATGAATAGAATTTGAATTTGTTTAATATTTTCAGCCGAGGTGATCTATGAAAATGGCAATTGCATTAATTACAATTCTACTGATGCTCACAACAGCATTCAGTATTAATAACATGGAGCTCATACAAACGATGACAGGAGAATTCAATGGTAGCAAATTTGGATTCAACATGGCAAGCATTGATTTCAATGCAGACGGATATGATGATTTAGTTGTGTCATCCGCTGGGTGGAATCCGGATGGAGTTTACGATCAATCCATGCTATTTGGCAAACTTTATTTCTATTGGGGTGGACCCAATTTTGACAATGTTCCGGACATGGTGATATCTGGAACCCACTATTTGCATTATTATGGAAAGAGCTTGTTTAATGCGGGAGATATCAATGGAGATGGTCATGATGATCTGGTAATATCAAACAGAGATTCAACAGGTAATTGTACTATTGAGATATTCTATAGCAAGATTAACCCCCAATTAACGCCTGATGTAATTATAACCTTTCCTCCTTCTTTAACCGGTAATGTATATGCATTTCCTCTTGGGGATATTAATGGGGATGGTCATGCAGATTTGGGATTTGGCTTTGCAGAAGAAGCCCTAAGATATGGCAGAAGAGTAATGATAATGACAGATATTACCGCACCGCCAATGTTATTTAGAGAATCTAATAATAACATGGATGCTCCTCTTATTTGCGGAGTTGGTGATGTAAACAATGATGGCATAGATGATTTTTATATGCACTATCCCATAAATGGAATTAACAGCCCGACAGATATCCGCCTGGTGCTATATTATGGCAGTACAGCATTTCCGGTGATGGATAGTTTGGTTATCTCTGAAAATACTCAAGGGACCGCATACAAATGGGGTAATCCTGTAGGAGATGTCAATGGTGATGGGATAGATGATTTTGCAGCTTACTTCAAATATCTCTGGTTGGGCAGTCGCAATTTGACGGCAACCTGGAATATGTCTTTATATTCTCAATACGGATCATCAGAGGATATAAATCAATACACATTTCAGCACGGTGACTTAAATAATGATGGATATGAAGATGTCGTTAGTGCCAACAACTGGTTATATAGTGATTCAGGGGTTTTAAATATCTGGTTAGGCAGTAGTCAGATGAATGGCAATGTTGATTTAAATATCTTCCCTCCCGATGATTACCTTTGGAGAAACTTTGGTTGGGCAAAAGCAGTGGGTGACTTTAATGGTGATGGTTTTGACGATATAGCAGTCTCTTCTCCCTGGTGGGGAGATGATTATTTTTTCAATACAGCAGGCAAAGTCTTTATCTATGCCGGCAATGCTCAATTGCAGGATACCACAGTTTCTACTGAAGATAATATTATACCTGTTCCCGAAGTATCGAAATGGGAAATTGATTTATATCCTAATCCCGTAAATATAAAATCTACCTTGTTAAATATCAAATTTGTCGGTTCAGGATATAAGTATTCGCATGATTTGAAAGCTGAAATATTTAACATCAAAGGACAAAAAGTATGGTCAAAACCAATTCCAAATACAAATATTAAAAGCGGTTTATGGTCTTTTAAACTGAATAATGTGATTGCCGGTAATTGTATTTTAGTGATTCGAGATAGAAAAATGGTTAAAACATCTCATCTTATAAAGTTATATTAAAGGAAAGGACTTATGTTCAAGCTACGGAGTCTGATATTTACGGTGCTAATTATTTCAGTAGTCTGTTAATGTCAGTAAGCTATGACACTTTTCCTATCGGAAGTTATTCGTATATGAATGGTTAGAAAACTTTGCCAAACCGGCATGAAAAAGGGCTATCATAAAATAGAATGGAATGGTAAGGACGAGAAAGGGCAAGAAGTCGGGAGCGGATTGTATTTGATTAATTTGGCAGCAGATGGGAAAGCTGTCATTAGAAAAGCTATTTTATTGAAGTAAAGATTCTTAGAATAAAGGGTGGCGAGATGAAAACCACCCTATTTTTTACAATCATGTATTACAATAACAATACCTATTTTTTATCATAAGTAGGAATTAAGCATCTCACCATTGATTCTGTCAATTCATGCAGAATTCCTGTCATTTTTAACACATATTGCTGCCGGTGCTTAATTTCATTGACACTAATGCCGCAATAAAAAAGATTGCAAGTTCCCATAATGCGAATAATTTAACAAAATAAAAATAGAAAAATAAGAGAGGAACTTATGAAAACAGGCGGAGACCGTTACGGAACGCATCGTGTAATTGAACCGAAAGGAGTTTTGCCCCAGCCGGCAAGAGTTTTGGATAACGATATGAGCGAGATTTGGGACAATGAAATGCTGATTGATGTCATCAGACTGAATATCGATTCCGCTTCTTTCCACCAGATTTTGAACAAATTGCGTCAGCAGGGACACACTGATTTGGAGAAAGCGTTTGCCGAGCATGTGATTGATTTGACTGAACGAACAGGCAAGCACAAAAATGAAGATACGGGTTCAGGCGGAATGTTAATCGGTCGAGTGGCTGAAATCGGTCCCAAATTTGAGATGAAAGAACCGGTTAAAGTCGGTGACAAGATTGCCAGTTTGGTTTCTTTGTCTTTGACGCCGCTGAAAGTTCGCAAAGTGAAAAAGGTGTTGTTGGACAGGGATCAGGTGGAGATAGAAGGTCAAGCGATTCTGTTTTCCAGCGGCATTTATGCCAAGTTGCCGGACGATATGGATGAAAGTTTGGCGTTGAGCGTATTGGATGTTGCCGGTGCTCCTGCTCAAATTGAACGGTTAGTGAAGCCCGGAGACAAAGTTGTGGTAATGGGTGCGAACGGGAAAAGCGGAATTTTGTGCAATGCGATGGCACGCGAAAGAGTGGATGTTTCCGGCATGGTAATCGGCGTGGTGCGCAATCCTGCATATATTGAAACCTGCAAACAGACCGGTTGTCACGAAGTCATAATTGCCGATGCGACTGACGCTTTGACCATTCAGCGGGAAGTGAGTCGCTTGACTAACGGCGCAATGGCTGATGTGGTCATCAATGTCGTCAATGTGGAAGATACTGAACTTCCGAGTATAATGGCGGCAAAGGATCGCGGCATAGTCTATTTCTTTTCGATGGCTACCAGTTTTACGAAAGCGGCATTGGGCGCGGAAGGCATCGGTGCTGATGTAGATATGATCTTGGGAAACGGCTATGCGCATGATCACGCCAGAATTTCTTTGGATCTTTTGAGGCGCAATCCCGTTCTAATGCGCATTTTTCAAGAAAGATATGCGGATAAATAAGTTCGCTTCAGAACCGACGGGAACAATAAATTCACATTATAAAAATTACCCGATAAACAGAAATACAGAGGATGCAATGAATACTTTACAAAATATCAGAAAAACCGCAACCGATAAAGAATGGAATGATTGGCATTGGCATTTGCGGAACAGAATTACTGATTACGAGCAATTAACGAACTATCTGAAACTTCAGCCTGAAGAAGAGGAAGTTTTCCGCAAGAAGAGTTTTTCTTTTCGGATGGCAATCACGCCCTATTATCTTTCATTGATTGATCCCGCTAATCCTAACGATCCGATTAGGCGTCAAGCAGTTCCGCGGATTATGGAAAGTTATGTTGCGCCTGAGGATATGCCTGATCCTTTACAGGAAGATACCGATGCGCCCGTTCCGGGAATGACACATCGCTATCCGGACCGCGTTTTGCTGCTTTTGACAGATCAGTGTGCAATGTATTGCAGACATTGTACCAGACGCAGAAAAGCAGGCGAAACCGACGCACCCATGCCGAAAAAAAATGTTGATTTGGCAATTGAATACATCAAGAACAATAAGGAAATCAGAGATGTAATCCTGAGCGGCGGCGATCCTCTCACTTTAAGTGACGAAAGATTGGACGATATTTTGGCGCGATTAAGTGAAATTGAGCATGTGGACATCGTGCGCATCGGGACGCGCGTTCCGGTTGTTTTGCCGCAACGCATAACTGATTCTCTGCTCAAGGTATTAAGAAAATACAAATTTCTGTGGCTGAATACGCATTTCAATCATCCGCAGGAATTAACTCCCGAAGCCTGTTCAGCGTTGGCAAAATTAGCCGATGCGGGAATAGTGTTGGGCAATCAATCGGTGCTGCTGAAAGGGATAAACGATCAAGTGGATGTGATGAAGCAATTGGTGCAGCTTTTGGTCAAGAACAGAGTCCGGCCTTATTACATTTATCAATGCGATTTAAGTGAAGGCATAGGCCATTTCCGCACACCCGTTGCCAAAGGAATTGAAATTATGGAAAGTCTGCGCGGGCATACATCCGGACTTTGCATTCCCACTTATGTAATTGACGCACCCAGCGGAGGAGGAAAAATTCCCGTGATGCCGAATTATGTTGTCTCTCAAATGCCCGGCAGGATAGTTTTGCGCAATTACGAAGGTCTGCTGACAGCTTATACAGAACCAGATTTTAAGGAACAGGATATGAAGCTGTATAAGGATTTTTGTCCGGAAGAAAGAAAATCCACAGACGGAGTAATGTCTCTGCTGCGCGGGAAAGTTGTCGCAATCGGACCTGCCGAAACGAAGCGCAATCGTCGCAGGAAAAAGTGATTTTACCTTTTTAGGAGTGATTTCCGTCTAACGACTGAGGGGCGGCATTGATGCAGAAAGCGGGTTTTGAACCGAGGAAAGATCTTTCCGGCGGAATTTATGCCATTGCCGGAATTTGCAAGAATGCGGGTAAAACTTCCTTTTTGAACTATTTGCTGGAGGCTTTGGAGGGAACAAGATTAGGAGTTTTGACCACGGGCAGAGACGGAGAAGCCAAAGACGAAGTTTTCGGCAATGTCAAGCCTGCAGTCCGCCTTCCGGAAAATACTCTGTTCACTGCTTCCGTAAAAACTTTGGAAAAACTCGGCTCGGCAGTTTGCATAAAGCAAAAACTTCCCTATCAGATTGCGACCGGTTCTTTGTGGCTGTTGGAAACAAGAAGGGAATTGCAAACCGAGATTACGGGACCCGCAACCGCCCTCGCTCAAGTTGAAACCGCAAAATTGATGCAAAAATCCGGTGCGGAATATGTCTTGATTGACGGTTCTTTGGACCGCAAGTCCATAGCTCTCAGGCCAGAAGTTGAAGGAGTGTTTTTGGTGGCGGGAGGAAGTTTCGGGAATTTGGAACAAATCATTTCCGAACTTCAGCGTCTAATCTTTTTAGCCAAAATGCCGGTCTGTCATTTTTGGCAAGCCGGACTTCCGGAAAATCAAATTTGTTATTACCTTTCCGGGAAATGGCAAACAACGGAGTGGACAAGTTTATTAGGCAATGCGGATGAGCTTGCGGAACTGCTTTTCCAAAAGAAACCGAAGGCTTTATACTTACCTTCTGCTTTAACCGATGCACTTTACACCAAATTGAAACCTGCTCTCAAGAGCGTAAATACCGTTGTAGTCAAGCATCCGTTGAATTTGCAAATAGGGAAAACCGCTCTGGAAAGTCTTGCTTCCGCTCATAAACTATACTGCCTTTATCCTTTTATGATTATCGCCTTGGGCTTGAATAGTTGGTCTGTAACAGGCGGGCATTTGGATAGTGAACAATTCCGCAAAAGCGTCAGGAAACTCTTTCCCGATTTGCCGGTGCTGGATATTTATGAGCCTTGACGCCGGAGAAGGTTATTATTTCTAATGGAGCAGATTATGAAAGATCGCGATACCACAACCAATAATACCATAAATTTGGGACTTTTTTGCAACATCGGCCTGTCCGTGCTGAAAACATTTATCGGTATTTTCGGACACAGTACCGCACTTTTGGCGGACGGAATAAACAGCACCTCCGATGTCGTTTACTATGTAGCAGTCAAAATTTTGGCGAAACAAGCCAATAAACCTGCAGATGCAGAACATCCTTACGGACACAGACAGCTGGAATCCATTTCCGCCATTGTAGTTGGTGCTTTTATTCTCACCACCGGTATCGCCATTTTTTGGGGAACTGTCAATTCCATTTATGATTTACTGAGCGGAAACAATGTTGCCAGAACTATATCTTCGGCAGTGCTGGTTGTCGCTATTTTTACCTTTTGCTTGAAAATCGTGCTATATTTGATTACCCGCGGAAATGCCAAACAGACGAAAAATCCGACTTTACGGGCATTGGCTAACGACCATTTGAACGATATTTTGGCATCGCTGAGTGTGGTTGTCGGTGTGGTGGGAAGTTATTTTGGTCTGCCTTGGATGGATCCTCTGGCGGGCGCAATAGTTTCCATATTTATCTTGCGAACGGGTGTTAGTATTATTATGGATTCCTCTTCAGAATTGATGGACACTTTTCCCGATCCTTCCTTCAAAGATGATTTGAAAGTGAGTGCGGAAAAAGTTGCCGGCGTTAAAAATGCGAATGTGATAGGGATGCACCGGTTCGGACCGTATTTTACCATCAATATAGAAATAGGAATAGACGGTTCTCTTTCCATTCGTCAGGGTCATGCCATAGCGGATGAAGTGGAGAAGAAGTTGATGAATGATTTTTCCGGTTCTCTGCGTAATGTGCATGTGCATTATCAACCTTACGACAGCAGTGGAGACACTTCCTGATAATTTTTCGGCAAAGGGAATACGAAGTGCTTATTTTTTTAGGGGGAGCAAGATTTTGGCAGGAGGAAAAATGAAGATTGATAAGGCAGAACGAGGACCGTTAATGAAATTCGGTCTCTTGATTTTTTTACTTTTGCCGGTGCTTTTGGCAGGGGAGACATTATCTTATACGATAGATAATTCCGCAGTAAAATATGACAAGGGAAACGGAGAGTTCATTCTTCCTTCCTCCTACGATTGGAATTTTACCGTTGCTCCGGAAAGTTACAGATTGCCTGTCCGCACCGTGAACATAATTTTGCCGTCTGCTGCAGAAAATGTCGTTTCCGCTTATTCGGTTCTTGAAGTCAAAACTTGGGTAGGGAAAGAGCCGAAGTTGAATACTCCTTATTCTGACGGAGAACGCATTTTAACTTCAAAACCGTCTCTTCAGCCGGCGGAACATGTAATCTTTCAAGGCACGAGCAAATGGGGAAGCGTGATTTTTGCCAGATTTGCCGTTCTTCCCGTTTTGTATAATTCCGATATGCAGGCCTTTGACTTTGCCGCAAAGATTTCTCTTTCCGTAAGTTATCAAATTGATAAGAAAAGAGAAAACAGTTCTGAAATCGTGCCCGAACTTTTGACGCATGACCCTTCCTTCGTCAATCCGGAAATGCTGTCCAGTTGTTATTCTCATCAGAAAAGCAGGCTTTACGATTGTCTGATCGTTTCCACTCCCTCCCTTTACAATGCCGCTTCCGCTTTGGTTAATTTCAGACAGGGACAAGGTTTGGTCACTTCCTTTGCCGACATCAATCAAATTTTAGTTTCTTCCGGAGGAACTACTCCCGCGGATAAATTGCGCAATTTCCTTATCGGTGAATATGTGGAAAATGATTTTACATATCTGCTTTTAATCGGAGATATAGATACTGTCCCGATAGTGTATTTGACTCCTGAACCGAACGGCTCTGAAACTGTCCCTTCAGACTTTTATTACAGTGACTTAAGTTCAGATTTTGACAGTGATCAAGACGGCCTTTTGGGCGAATATGAAACAGGGATGGATTATACTCCCGAACTTTTTGTGGGAAGAATTCCGTGGAATAATCCGAGCGTAATTTCTACCGTCTGCGCACGCATAGTCGCTTTTGAACAAGCTAATTTGCCGTGGAAACACAAAGCTCTTTTGCCGGGCGCCATTCTCAATTATTACAATGAAGACGGAGGAGGTCAATACGAACGCACGGACGGAGCAGTTTTTATGGAATACTGCAAAAACACGGCTCTGCGTAATTTTGAGACCACAACTATGTATGAACAATCCGGTCTCTTACCTTCCCTGCCGAGTGACTTTCCGCTCAATTACACAAATTTTTCTAATTTGATTAATTCCCAAAGCTGGGGAATTGTCAATTGGAGTGCTCACGGAAGTTCAAATTCTTCCGTCAGAAAAGTTTGGACTGCTGATGATAACGGCAATTTCATTCCTGAAAGTTCCGAATTGAATTGGTATCCCTTGGTGGAAAACAGCACTTTTGACCTTCTTGCCAATCAAGACGGCTCAGTATATTTTTGCGCCTCGTGCAATAACGGAATGCTGGATAACGATAGTCCGTGTTTGGGAGAATGGCTGATCAGGCAAAAAGCTGTTGCCGATATTGCCGCCACCAGAACCGGATGGTATAAATTGGGTTGGCAAAATCCCGGTTGGGGAGGTTTAAGTTCATACAATTACCACTTTCTGGAAAATTACGCTTCCGCCGGAATGACAGTCGGGCAAGCGCATGGGTTTGCCAATTGGCTGCATACGCAATATTGCCTTTTTGGCGATCCTGCTGATACGGGTGGAATTATCTGGCCTGAACTGCAGAATATTTACACCTATTTGCTGTTCGGAGATCCGGCAGTGGGTTATCCTCCCGCGAACAATGCTCCCGCAGGTTCTATTCTGGTTTGGGAACCTTTCGGCAATAACGGCAACACTTTAATTCAAGGTTTGCTGGATTTGGCACCCTTCAATGTAGTCTATACTGATCACTTGATTGATACTTACGACTATCTGAATCAATTTAACGCCGTATTTTGCCTTTTCGGATTGGGATATGGGGAAAATAATTATGCTCCCCAAGCGGGAAGTTATGAATATAATTATCTTTTGGGATATTTGCAGCAAGGCGGAAAAGTCTATTTGGAAGGGATGGTAAATTGGGACCCTTCCGATTCGCTTTTCGGACGCTTCGGCACTATTGCTCCTTTTGACCATCTGGCTTTTATCGAGCGTTTACGCTATGAGAGAAACGGAATTGAACAGATTTGGAATTATAATGGTTACAACGGCGGAACGCAAGCATTACTTGCCTACGGAGATACGGCTCAACCTATATTTTGGTCGGAGAATACAGAACATGTTAATGATGTAATCGGAGTATGGAACAGAATTGGCAGCAGCCGCACGCTAAGCAGTTCTTTTGAAATTACAGGTGTGTGTTCAGATTTATATCCCTATACGCAATTTCTGGCAACGGTTTTGGATACTTTGGATGTCTATCATACCGCTCCCGTTCATGTTTCCGATAATTTCAATCCTCCTCAGTCTTTTCTGCTTAATATTTCCCCCAATCCTTTTTCGCATTATGTAAAGGCGGAAGTCAAAAGCGACAGTCCTGTAACTTTCAGCATTTATAATCTGAAAGGACAATTGGTGCAGACTGCCAAAATGCTTCCCTCAAGCGGAAAAGTGCAATGGCAATGGAACGGCAAAAACAACAAAGGAACTGAAGCTTCCTCAGGACTTTATTTTATCCGTGCCGATAACGGAAGGCATAATAGCACAGCTAAACTGTTGAAACTGAACTGAGTTTCTTTTCAATAGGCGCTGTTTTATGCACATCCCTCTTGACAGAACTTTATATTTGATAAAAAATTGATTTTAAGATTGTAAGAGATGTAAGAGGGAGTTTCGGTTTGAACCTGAGAAAATCAATAAAGCCTATAAGGGTGATGAGCTCAATTCTATCTGCGCGTCAGCTTAAATCTTATGCACCCAAGCTTCCCGTCTATCTGGAAAAAAAGAAATATATCATCAAAACTGCGGATAATTTTCAAGAACTTAAGCAAGCTCTGAAACTGCGGCATGATGTCTTTTATGAAGAACTTTTGCACAAGCGCAGGAAATCAGGTCTGGAAATGGATCGTTTTGATCTCCGCTGTGACCATTTACTCGTTTTGGAAAAGAGCTCCGGGAAAATAATCGGCACCTATCGCCTGCAATCTTCTCTGCACTCAAAACATTGGTATACTGCTACGGAATTTCGGATGAAACAGATACAAAACTTGCCGGGAAACAAATTGGAATTGGGTCGCGCCTGCGTGCATCGTGATTTTCGCACTGGTTTGGTTATTTCTTTGCTGTGGGAAGGTATTCATGCCTATATGCAAGCCAGCAACACTAAATACATGTTTGGTTGCTCCAGCGTCAAAACTACGAACAAAGAAGAAATCAGCCGAATTTATGCCTATTTGAAACAGCAAAATCACATCTCGGACGAGCATAATGTCCGCCCCAAAGGACGCTTCAAACTTATTGATTTGCCGCTTTCTGACAATCCTGCATCTGATCAGTGCGGAGGAACAGAGAAATGGATTGAAGAAGGAAAAATTCCTCCCCTGCTGATGTCTTATTTGAATGCGGGCGCTAAAGTGTGCGGTAAACCTGCGTTGGATAAAAACTTCCGTTGTGTCGACTTTCTTACTTTGCTGGAAGTTTCCGGTCTGCGGGAAAGATATGACCGCAAGTTTCGTTCACCTTCAACCGTCGGAACAAACTCTGACAGTCCGATAAATATTCTCAACTAAATTATGCGTCGTTTCTTGAGGTTTGTCATAATTTTACTGCAACTGAGTTTGTTTTTCCTGCGTGCCTATTTTTTCAAAGCCGTAACGCGAGATCCGATTAAATGCAGACAGCGCCTTGCAAAAAATACTTCCTACACCGCCAGAAGAATGCTGAAAACTTTGAGGATGAAGGTCAAAATCATTAATCCCGAAAGACTGGAACTATTGAAGAAGAATAATTTCCTGATCGTTGCCAATCATGTTTCCTATACCGATATTTTGGTGTTGGCTTCCTGTCATCCGATGATTTTCATCACCTCTTTGGAAATGGCTGCCAACCCTGTTTTGGGAAATGTAACCCGTTTGGGAGGAAGTCTTTATACCAATCGCAAAAAACGGACAACTTTGCCTGCCGAGATTGAGAGAATGTCTTCCGTTTTACAGCAGGGCTTTAATATCGTCCTTTTTCCTGAAGGCACGAGCACCAACGGAGCTACTGTCTATCCTTTTAAAAAATCGCTGTTCCAAACTGCAATTCAAGCGCAAAAGGATGTCTTGCCGATTTGCGTAAAATACAAAAAATTGGACGGCAAACCGATTATCACTCAACAGCAGCGCAATGTTGTCTGCTGGTATGCAACGCGCACTTTTGTTCCGCACCTGTGGGAACTGCTAAAGCATAAGGTGGATGTGGAAGTGCATATTTTGGAACCAATCCCATACGACCAGAACCGAGACCGGCAGCAATTGAGCGATGAAGTGCATAATTGTTTATTAAACACTTTTTTAGCTTCCTAAGGGCTATTTTAGCAGCAAGATAATATCTATCAGAGTAATTTCTTATATTATATATTTCAAAATAAAACTTGACATCTTAACCAATTGGTTATATTTTGTAATTGTAATATGAAAATCCGATATGCAAATGATGAAGTAAGAGAATTCTTAGTTGCTCTGCGGAAAATCGAGCCGGAGCTGTATAAATTATATATGGGTTACTTTGATACAATAAGGCGTCATAATAATGAAACTTTCATAAATTTAGTTAAAGAAGAAAGCAAAAAAGGAAAAGCTAATAAATGGATAAAAGAAACAAATCCCCCGTTTTATGAATTCAGAATACCGCCCCAAAGGAATAATGGTGTTTTAAGAATAGATTTCAGTATAGAATGGGATGACATCATATTAATAAGCAATGCTTATCTAAAAGGCAATGTAAAAGATAAGCAAAGAGAAAAAGGAGGAAAAGATGGAGAAAAAAGATTTGAGAGAGCTGAGAAGAATACGCGAGGAAGCTCTAAAAAAAATAAAAGAGGGAAAGCAACTTTCCGAACCTGACTTCAGCCAAATTCCTGAATGGGAGCAAATTATTCACAAAGTGACAGCTGAACTGACAGCATACAGATTGAGCAGAGGGATAACGCAAAAAGAACTGGCGGAAAGAATGAGGGTAAAGCAATCTCTTGTTTCGCGATTTGAACACACAGGCAGAAATCCGTCCATTGAGCTTCTGGATAAATTTTGTTCCGCTTTGGGGCTTAAATTGTTTATCACGCCTTTTGGAGACAGGACAGTGGTCCTAACTCCCGAACAAAAAGAGGTTCTGGAAAAGCACATAACTAAAGACAAGCCTGATTATATAGCAGTTTTGCAAGATGCAATTGAACGCTATAGCGCTACTTCCCCCAAAGAATATGAACGGCGTGTTCTTAAAAAAAGAGTGGTGGGTGATACTGGACTTGAACCAGTGACCCCTACGATGTGAACGTAGTGCTCTAACCAACTGAGCCAATCACCCACGCTAAATAAGAGAGCCAAAAAATGCCGAAATTGAGGAACTTCATTTTCGGCAACAAGGAACAACTATCGCAGATAATTTTAGAGTAAAAAAGTGGTGGGAGATACTGGACTCGAACCAGTGACCTCTACGATGTCAACGTAGCGCTCTAACCAACCTGAGCTAATCACCCACAAACCAAATCCAGAAACTTTGAGCCTTTCTCTTTGTCAAGAATTATAGTGCATTCCGTCGCAAAACGGTTTGGAATGTGATTTACCGCAAGTGCATAAAGTTACGCGAAAGCGGGTTTCATAGAAACTGCCGTCTTGAGATTGAAGGGGAATTCCTCCTCTCAGCCAAATAGGAAAAGATCCTTTTGTGCGTGGGTCATCAATCAAACTGATTATAGGTTGCCAGTCTTGTTCAATCGGTTTTCCAGTTTCTTTATCGCAAGGAACCAATCTTCCGGAAGGACAAAGCTGAGCGGTTCTGACAGCCAATTCTCTTTTTTCGGGGTCATCTGAATTGCGTGTGAGAGACCAAGTATTTCCTGCCAAATGACAAAAGCCTATAGAGATGCATAAATCTCTTCTGTCATACAGGATTAAATTCGGACCGATAACTTTTCTGGCTCTTTGCATATAGGGTGAGCGGTCAGCAGTTTCTTCACCGATGAAACCATTGTGTGTATGGCTTCCGTCGCAGAAAGGTTTGTGATGAGAACCTCCGCAACGGCACAAAAGCTGATTTTCCTTCTCGGGATACTCTTCTGCAAGTTCGTAGTCCACGGGAATGCCTTCCTCGTCAAAAATAACTTTCACACGGTTCAAAGGCAATTTGCCTACCACTTTGTAAGGTCCGTTCGGCAAAATGACTACTTTGTAATCCGGAACCTGATTTTGTTCCTTCGCAAATTGGTTTTCTTCCATCGTTTCTTCCTTTGTATTTGATGCTTGACATTTAGTCATACAGATGCGTTTCTGTCAATATGAATATTGAAGGACTTTCTTCCGCAGAGCAGAAAAAAGAAACGACAAAATTACCTTTACTCGGGTCGGAAGCATTGCTACTGCTGACAGCGCTGATTTGGGGCTTGGCATTCGTTGCGCAAAGAGAAGGAATGCGGTATTTGGATCCGTTTATGTTCACCGGGTTGCGTTTTAGTTTGGGAGCATTGACGGTAGGGGTTTTTGCTCTTAATTCCAATAAGCGGAAAAAGCGTCTTCCTTTTCCTTGGCCGTTGGGTTTGGTTCTTTTTTTGGCTGTAAGTTTGCAGCAGATTGGCTTAGTTTATACAACTGCAGGAAACGCAGGTTTCATTACAGGGTTGTATGTTGTAATTGTTCCCGTTTTGGGATTGTTGCGTAAGCAGCGTTTGACCAAGACTATTATTATTGCGGCATTGACTGCTCTTGCGGGGTTGGCATTAATCAATCTAAAGCAGGCTCCTGCAGCAAGTTTGGGAAATTTGCTGGTGTTGATTTGTGCTTTTTTCTGGGCGGTGCATGTGCATTTGGTGGATCATTACGCAAAGCGGTATGATACTTTCCAACTGGCATTTTATCAATACGCTTTTTGTGCAGGAGCGGGATTGATTTGCGGGATAGGTTTTAATCTGATTAAAAGTCCTGATTTCCTTTGGCAAAGTCAGACCTACGCATCAATCGGCAAAGCGGCATTACCTTTATTATACAGCGGAATTTTGTCCGTCGGTGTAGCATTCACCTTACAAGTGGCAGGCCAGAAAAAAGTTCCGCCCGCTCCTGCTACAGTCATTTTATCGTTGGAAAGCGTGTTTGCTTTAGTGGGAGGATGGATTATTTTAGGTGAAAAACTCACTGTTTGGACATGCTTGGGAGCAGGTCTAATCTTTGCCGCGATGCTGATTTCAACCTTAAGAGCGGCAACAGAGCAGGGTTAATTTATTTGTCTAAAAACAGATAATGCAAAGTTAGAATAATCCGCTTAGAATATCGGAGGGAGTGACACCGGTGAACCAGCGGCTTAAATCTATTTCCGATAGTCGGTTACGCAGGATTTCTTCCTTGTGGGGCAAGCCCGTAAGCAATTCTTCCAGTTCGGCAGGATCGTCTGTGGGAAAGAAATCGCCGAAGATTTTCAGAGAGACGATTTTGCCCTGCAGCACTTCAAGATAAAATTCCAGAGTGCCCGCATTGGTTCTGATCGTTTTAGAGAAATTATAGGTGGGGGATTTGCCGAAATTCCATTCCCAAGTGCTGTATTTTGTCTCCACCAGATTTTGGATGAAAGCCTCTTCTTCCTTTGTAAATTCGTAGTCTTGAGCTTCGGGATAAAGAGAATGGACATGAGTGCGAATGCGTTGCACAAATTCCGTAAGTTCCATAGGCTGCGGGAGAAGTTCACTGATATTAGTCACGCGCGAGGAGACCGATTTTACCGCTTTATCCTGAAATTTAATCTCTTTGGGATTAAGAGCTTCAGAAATATCCATTAAGCTGGAGGAGAAAAGGATTGTCCCATGCTGGAGGACTTTATTTTTCCAAGTGAGTTTTGCGTTTCCGGAAAATTTTTTGCCATTGACGACCAAATCGTTGCGTCCCTCCAAATGCGCATCCAAACCCAATTCCCGTAAAACTTGCAACACGGGACGCGTATAGGTTTCAAAGTTATCGGTGCGTTCGCTTCCCTGATCCATAATAAAGCAATAATTCAAATTACCCAAATCGTGAAAGACGCTTCCACCGCCCGTCATTCGACGCACAATCTTGATATTATGCGCTTTCACAAATTCGTAATTAATTTCGGAAAGGGTGTTTTGATGCTTACCCACAATGATGGAGGGAGAATTGATATAGAGATAGAAGCAATTTTCCCGCTTGTGCTTCAGCAGATACTCTTCAGTTGCCAGATTGAACCAAGCGTCATTTGTTTTACTGATAATACTTAACATCGTAAAGACCTCATTGAGCAGCTTCTTTTTGCCTTAAAGCAAAGGCGGAATGAAGATTATATACAATCCGGAAATTCTCTTACCGGCAGGATAGGATTTATAAAGGATAAAATCAATCTTTCAGCTTTTCCAATTCGTCTTTAACAAAGTCTGTCAGCTCGAGCAAATAACTTTCGGAGAAGTCAAAGTTGATGCCTGCGGCTTGGTAGATTTCTTTTACCGGTTTGGAATAGCCCAGATTAAGGAAGTCCTGATATTGACGCAGAGCCTTTTCTCTGTCGGTACGGTAATTTTTATAAATAGCCAAAGCGCCCAATTGCGCCATGCCGTATTCTATATAGTAAAAAGGAACTTCAAAGATGTGAAGTTGCTGCTGCCAACGGATCTTACGCAATTCTTCCAACCCGGACCAATCCACGCCCGCATTAAAGCGTTCCTGAATCCGGACAAAAGCATTTCTTCTCTCTTCCGCTGAATGGTTGGGGTGCAAATAAATCCAATGCTGAAAAGCGTCCACGGTCATGCACCACGGCAGAAACGAGAGCGTTCCTTCCAATTGATTGCGTTTCGCTTTCTTGAGTTCGGCTTCATCTTTGTAATATTCATCCCAGTAATCCATGCTCAAAAGTTCCATACTCATGGAAGCAAGTTCGGCAACCTCGCTTGGCGGATCGCTGTAATAATCAAGAGTAATGTTTTTCATAGCGGCATTATGCATGGCATGACCGGCTTCGTGTAAAAGAGTGACTACGTCGTCATGCTGCTGAACTCCGTTCATAAAAATGAAGGAAGAGCCCAAGGAATACAAACTGCTGTTGTATCCCCCGGGAGCTTTGCCTTTACGATTTGCCAAATCCAGCAGACCTGAATTATTCATCATTTCCAGCTGTAATCCGTAATCCGGCTTTACTTTATACTCAATTTTGACGGCTTTTTCAACCAATTCGGGAATAGTCTCATAAGGTTTTAACTTTTTGCCGTCCAATTCCACAGCAGTATCCCAAGGCCGTAAAGTTTCAATTTCCAAAGTGTTGCGACGCTGTTCATTCAATTCTGCGACAAAAGGAACGACCACTTTTTCCACTGCGGAATGAAATTGCTCCAGATCCTCGGGCGTGTAGGAAAAGCGCCCCAAAGCTTGATGCATGTAATCTCGATAATTATCAAATCCGCAATTGGCGGCAATTTTGATGCGCACAGCTTTAAGTTCGTCAAACAGCTTATCCAATTCGTCCCGTTTATCGTAATAGCAACCCAGCATCAAACGCCAAGCTTGTTCGCGCTTATTTCGGTCCGCGTCCTTAAGAAAAACGGAAAGCTGAATGGGTGTGCGTTCCTCCCCTTCAAAGAAAGCGCTCATTTTACTTATAGCCGCACCGTATTGAGAAGCCAATTCCTGTTCTTGCACATGCAAAGGGATGTTTTCTTCGCGGAAAAGTTCAATCTGATTAGCGATGATTTTTTCTAAGTGCGCATATAGATTGGCAGGCAAATCCTTTTTAGCCGGACTTTCGTAAAAAATCTTCTGCAGCTTGAAACGATAGGGTTCGGAAGGAGCGACAATTTCGGCATTGTAATCGTTAAACGCTTTGGCATATTCTTCTTGATCGGCGTATTGAGTCATGCGAATGTAGCGCCAAGAAAGTTCATCAGCCAAAGCTTTAAATAATTCGGAAGAGTGTTCCAAGAGATTGAGCAGTTCGGAAGAAGTTTCCGGAACGCGATGAGTGAGCTTATCCAATTCTGATTTAATGTCTTCCCATTTAGTAATGTCCAAATTTTGGGGAAGATAACGGTAAGGTTGCGCTTCCAATTTCTTAGCGGTAAATACCATCAATTACCTCTCAAACGAAGGCAAAATTTTTTCACAGGTTCCGGCTTGTCAAGCAAGAAGCAAAAAAAAGAGCCGGACAAGCCGGCTCAGGGGAGTTTACCATGATGAGTATGTGTTATGCAATTTCTGCTTTATTCAATCGTAATTTCTTTCTGCGCAGTAGTAGTTTTCTTCGGAATGGTGAGCTTCAGAACACCGTTGTCCATCTTAGCCTGGATTTTACTGACATCTGCATTGTCGGGAAGATAAAGAGTTCTGCGATAATTTCCGCTGTATCTTTCACAACGATACATCGTTCCTTTCTTCTCTTCTTTCTTTTCAGAAGTGTTGGCTTCGATTACCAACTGATTGTCCTGCACCGCAATGCGGACATCTTCTTTCTTAAATCCGGGTAAATTGGCTAACAGCTCAAACTCTTTATCACGTTCTATAATATCCATCGGCATGGCTCTGAAGTCGTCACCCGTCTCTTCTTCCCACATACGATTAAAGAAATCATCAAAGATGTTCAGCATACTCGTCATGGGTTTGAACTCACGATCTTTGTTATAAGGGATAATGTTCATTTTTGACCTCCTGTATTTTTAATTTCTACATATATAATAATCGGGTGGGAAAGAAAAGCAAGAAAAAAATTAGCAATCTTTTGGTAAGACTGCTAATTATTCTTTCAGGCTTGACAACTATTACGGCTATCTGTTTATATACTATTGACATATGAATATAACAAAAAATCATATATCCTCTCTGCAATTTCCATTCTTCCTTATCAGCCACGCCGTATCCACCCCGAGTCCACCCCGACTTCACCGGCGTGGACTCGGGGTGGATACGGCGTGGTTATTAAGAAGCATCCAAAAATCTATATTTTTTTCATTACCTTTAGAAAGGAATTTGCCAATCTGGTTTATTTGTGAATTGAGAAAATCTTGACAGCCGAAAAGAAGGAGCAGAAAAGAGTAATTAAGGCTATTTATAAATATAATAATAAGATATAAACTTTTGCGAGGACGCAAAAATGAAATTTAAGGATATTTGCTTAATATTCATCGGATTGGCTCTGCTGCTATGTTCACAATTTGCTTGGGGACAGAATGCAAGTATAAATCAAAGGGATAAAAGCGGATTGCCGACCGGAAAGTGGATTTTCTTTTTGGACAATGAGTTAAAGCCAATTGCGGACAGTGTAAATTATGTCTATTACAAGACGGTAAATTTCACAGACGGAGTGCCGAAAGGTTTTGTGAATTACTACTACAAATCCGGTAAGCTGTATTTCCAGACAACGGTGGTTTCTCTCAATCCGGATATGTATTCCGACGGCAAAATCACCTTTTATTCCGAAAGCGGAGAAAAAATTAAGGAATTGACTTATGCTCAAGGCAACTTAAACGGTTGGGCGGTTTATTATTTTCCCGACGGCAAAATACGAATGGAAGGAAATTATTTGGAGAATAAGAAAAGCGGAATTTGGAAGCAGTGGAATGAAGATGGCAGTTACAGTTTGGGCAACTATGACAATGATATTCCTGAGGGAGGGTGGACATATTATTCCGCAAAAGGTGAATTGCGGGCTGAAGGCAAGTTACATAACGGCAAACGCACAGGTAAATGGTTTCTTTACGGTGAAGGTGGAGAACGGGAAGAAGGCTCATATTTAAGCGGAAAAAGAGAAGGGAACTGGCTCGGTTTTTATTCTGACGGAACACCTTATTTTCAAGGGAGTTACAAACAAGACGAACGGGAGGGATTATGGAAAGAATGGTCACCCGCAGGTGAACTCAGTCAGGGCAATTACGCTCAAAATTTAAGGACGGGTCTTTGGACTTCTTACGACAGAAAGGGAAAGAAAATAGCGGAAGGAAATTACCTGAACGGTAAAAAAGAAGGGCAATGGTTGCATTATAATTCTGCGGGACAAATAGTTAAGACTGAAACTTATAAAGACGGAATACTTATTCCGTAAATTATGACTTTTCCCTCTTTCACTTTATAATTAGGCTGATGTATGCAACGGAAAATAATTTACTTCAGCCGCACAGTCACAGTTTTTAGCCTGAACAGGGATAAAGAATGAAAAAAATTAGTAAATTACTTTCCACCGCGGGTCACAAACCTGCGTTCAGCGGGTTGGAAATTATCAAGTATATAGGTCCCGGACTGCTGGTGACAGTAGGTTTTATAGATCCGGGAAACTGGGCTTCCAATCTGGCTGCGGGTGCGGGTTACGGCTACAAGTTGCTGTGGATGGTTACGCTTTCTACAATAATTTTGATAATACTGCAACACAATGCTGCTCATTTGGGTATTGCCACCGGTTTATGTTTAGCGGAAGCAGGAAGGATTTATTTGCCGAAAGGGCTTTCCTTTTGCGTTCTTGCTTCCGCAATTTTAGCGGCGGCTTTTACTGCCATGGCAGAAATTTTGGGAGGAGCGATCGCTCTGCAGATGCTGTTTCATCTTCCTTTAAGGGTCGGAAGTTTATTGATTTTCGGTTTAGTTATGTGGCTTTTGCTGGCAAATTCATACAGGAAACTGGAAAAGTATATTATCGGTTTTGTTTCGCTGATTGGTTTTTCTTTCATTTTTGAGCTCAGTCTGGGGGATGTTAATTGGTCGCAAGCAGCTTCAGGATGGGTTTCGCCTGTTTTGCCCGCAAACTCGATCGTGATTGTGATGAGCGTATTGGGAGCTGTGGTAATGCCGCACAATTTGTTTCTTCATTCCGAAGTCATCCAAAGTCGGCAGTGGAATTTGCAGGATGAAAAGATAATTCGGCATCAGTTAAATTACGAGTTTGCCGATACGGTTTCGGCAATGCTAATCGGTTGGGCAATTAACAGCGCTATGATTATTTTAGCCGCTTCCGCCTTTTATGAACATCATCTTCCGGTGACAGAACTTTCGCAAGCGCAAATTATGCTGAAGCCGTTATTGGGAAAAGCGGCGGCAATTATTTTTGCTGTTGCTTTACTGATGGCGGGAATAGCGTCAAGTGTGACTGCCGGGATGGCGGGAGGGACAATTTTTGCCGGACTTTATCAAGAGCCTTATGACATTAAAGACCGACACAGTAAAATCGGGGTTGGATTGACATTTGTGATTGCCACTCTCATTATTATGTTTATTCGCAATCCTTTTCAGGGCTTGATTTATTCTCAGATGCTGCTCAGTCTGCAATTGCCGGTTACAATTTTTCTGCAGATTTACCTCACTTCCAAGCGTAAAGTTATGGGCAAATATGCAAATTCTGTCGGCACTCAGCTTTTATTATGGATAGCCGGAGCAATAGTTTTTGCGCTTAATGTGCTCCTGCTCATCCAACTCGGAAGCTCCTTATAAAATGTTAGTTACGGTTCAGTTCAAGATAATTATATTTATCCGCAGGCTGGATAAGCGCAATAAGTATTTTTGGCTGACAAAAATTTACCGGGATTAAAGCTTTTCTTTGTTCTTCCGGGAGATATTATCATTGATGATTAGGTCTTTGAGCGCGCGTTTGGGAACATGATGCACTCCCGATTCGTCTCGCCAGTATTGGATGTTGTCAGGGTCTGAAAGTTTTTCAAGGACAACTTTTTCGGCAGGTTTGCCCAAAGCGATGCCTAAAATTATTTCCAAGTCGGAAGGCAGATTGAGAGCTTGGTGCAATTCTTCTTTGCGTGCTGAACCGAGCATGCATCCCCCTAAACCCATTTCCGTTGCGCCCAGTAAAATAGTCTGAGCAGCAATTCCCGTATCAATCAGAGTATTTTGTGAAATATTTTTGGGTCCTAAAATCAATATATAGGCAGATGGTCTTTCTGCTGGCTTCGGTCCGTGCCAATCCTTCAGATATGCAGCCCAAGCTACATGCTGAAAAATTATGGCATTATCATCAGGATTTATTGAATAGAAAAAACGCAAATTTTGCTGATTTGCCGCGCTCGGGCATAATCTTGCTAGATTTAATAATTGATAGATTTGGCGTTTGGTAATTTTCACCGAAGCGTCAAACCTGCGATAGCTTCTGTTTTTTCTGACTAATTGTTTAAGCAACTTTTCCTCCCGAATGAGTTAAACTTATTCCGTGCTTTGCCAAATCGGATAAGCCGTTACTCGGAGGTCAATTCCGCTCTGTTTGCACTCCAAATCTTTCAGGGGCAAAGCGTTAGCGATATTGTCAATGCAGATATCATTCCAAGCGAGATGCTTTCCTCCCAGAAGTTTGGGCGCTATGAACATAACGATTTTATCAATTAATCCCGCTTTCAGAAAAGAAGTATTGAGGCGGCTGCCGGTTTCCAGCAGAACAAATTGCACTTGGCGTTTATATAATTCATCGAGGACTGATTTCAGCTCAAATAAACCATTGTAGGCGGGCAACTTGCAGATTTCAATTCCCGCTATAAGCAATGCTTGTTCTTTGGCGGGATCGGAATAAGCTGCATCGATGAAGATGAGAGTGGGATATTGTTTGGCAGTTTGAACAATTTGGCTGGTTTCAGGAACTTGGTAATGGGCATCCAAAATTACTCTTAAGGGCTGTTTAATCGGGTTTTCCAGACGCACATTCAGCAGAGGGTCATCTTGCAAAACTGTTCCGCTGCCAGTTAAAATTGCATCCGCTTCCTCACGCAACTTATGGACTTCTTTAACTGATTCTTCACAACTGATCCAACGCGAAGAACCATCTTCCGCCGCAATCCTGCCGTCCAATGAAACTGCCGTTTTTAACAGAACAAAAGGACGCCGCTTCGTGATGTATGTGAGATAGCATTCCAACTGACGCGAGATTTCTTTTGCCAGCAAACCGCTTTTAACTTCAATTCCTGCTTCTTTTAAGAGCCGGATGCCTTTTCCGGAAACGAGAGGATTGGGGTCTTCGATGCCGATAAAAACACGAGCGATACCCGCATCGATAACGGCTTCGGCACAAGGAGGAGTTTTCCCGTAATGCGAACAAGGCTCCAAAGTGACGAACATATCGGCTCCGTGACAGTCTTCAGTGCAATTTTTCAGAGCTTGCACTTCCGCATGGTCAGAACCGTAAGCTTGCGTCCAACCTTCACCGATAATGCGAGCGTTTTTTACGATGACAGCACCGACAAAAGGATTGGGGGAACAGCGTCCGCGGGCATTTTCCGCCAGTTCAAAAGCGCGCTGCATGAATTTCAGTTCTTCAACCATTTTTCAGATGTTCCAGATTCTTCTTCACTATTTCGGCTTTGGGGTCAAACAGCAAAGCCTGCTGCCAAATTTGCAGCGCTTTTTCCTTTTGTTCTAATCCTAAATAACAAATTCCCATATTATTTAACACATTGATGTCCTGTGGGTTAGTGCGGAGGATAGTTTGCCAATGCGCAAGAGCGGAAGCGTAATTTTGGCGTTGCATATCAAGTAAGGCGAGTTGGAAAAGTGGTTCAGTCCAATCCGGCTCCAATATTAATGCCAGTTGGAAATCCTTTTCCGCTGTTTCGGTATTTTCTTCCTGCAGTGATGTCAATCCTTCGTAATAGTAAAGGTCCGGGCACAAAGGATACACTTCAAAGTCGTGCCGGAGGCGGTTTTGCACTTCATCAGTATGGTGATTGCTAAGCAGTAAAGCCAGATTGCGGAACTCATCTTTTTGCATATAATAGTCCTGCAAAGTGCCCCAAACTGTTTGCAGCAATTGCCAATCTTTATTCGGACGGATAAAAATGAAAGTCCAATTTTCCTTGTGATTAAGTTCGCAAAAGACGAAAGCTTGAGTTTGTTCGGCAGTGAAGCCGGCATTGATGACAGCTTGGTTTTTAACTTTCGGCAAAAGCGGGTGCTTCATCAAGGTTTGGATGAACAGGTCAAAATATTCCTGTTCAATTTGTCTTTCACCCGTGTGAAATTGCAGAACCTTATCCCAATCTTGAGTGATGACAGCATTGAGATACTGCTTTGCCAGCTCTTCGGGGTGCACAGTCACCTCTTTGTTTATAGGCAGCTGCAAATTCAAATACTTGTTCAGCAGGATAATGATGCCGTTATCCTGAAAAGCGAATTTTCCGAGCCAAGTAAGCAAGCGTTCTTTGCCATCTTCACTGCGGCTGAGTTCGTAAGCTGAGCGTCCTTGCAATTCATTTAGAGGAGCGTGAATCCAAAAAGGAAGATATTTATCCAGCCAATCCAGAAATTCGGTTCTGGAATCCGATTTAACTGTGGGCAAAGCATTTGACCCTTCTGCCTGATGAGGAGTGTAAGGGCAAGCGGAAGGACATTTGCCGTCACTGCGATAAGTGTTGCAGCACTGCCAACCCAAATTTTTATTCACCCGGAGGCAATAACGAACGAAGCGCTCATCCCTGCAGACCTTACAGCGTTCTTTTTTCAACCATTCAGGCATTTTTCAACCCGCTTTCCCAATCCGTTATTAAAGGCGGCATTTTGCGCTTGAACTCGGATTGCTTCATCATTTTCTTTACTTTTACCACCTGTTCTGAAGGAAAACCTTGCCGAATGAGTTCTTCGGGTGCAAGCTGCAATTCCGTTAAGCGGAAGAGGATTTCATCCAATTGCGGATAAGTGATGCCGATTTCACCTTCGTCGGTTTGACCTTCCCATAAATCGGCGGAAGGAGTTTTATTAATTATCCGTTCGGGGAGAGAAAGTTTTTTTGCCAATTGCCAAACCTCAGTCTTATAAAGATGTCCTATCGGTTCAAAGGCGCAAGCTCCGTCCCCGAATTGAGTGAAATAACCGATGAGCAGTTCTGTGCGGTTGGAAGTGCCCTGCACTAAAGCTTTATACTTAGCCGATAAATCATATAAAACGCACATTCTTATGCGTGCCGTCCAATTTCCGCGTCGCAAATTCGAAGCGTCGGGTGCGTAATTCGCAAAATAGCCATCTGTTAATGAGGAAATATCTATTCTTTCCCAGCTGATACCGAGCTCTTTTGCCAACAGCATTGCATCTTCACAAGAGGAAGAATTTCCATTTTTACAGGGAAGCATGATGCCGTGCACCATATCTTTGCCCAAAGCTTGAACTGCCAGAGCTGCGGAAAGAGATGAATCTATTCCTCCCGAAAGACCGATTACAACTTTTTCAAATCCGTTTTGGTGAACATAACCTTGAATGAAAGCCGCAATCCGACTTTTTTCCTTTTCTCCGTCAAAAGAGCGCATCTTTAATCCTTTGTTTCCATATTTATTTTATTCTTTTCAAAAAACTATGAGAAAATAAAGGAGAAAATGTCAACCCGAAAAATTATGCGGAAGGTCTTGCGTCAATATAATCAGCGAGTTATCATTTCTGTTTCCGCATTGAAAGCAAAATATGAAAGCGGAACGATAATTGCACTTGCATAAAAATGCCGAAGTTATTTTCGGGAATTTCAGAGAGGATAGATATGTTGAAAAAAGCAGTAATTTCGCTCAGTTTTGTGCTGGTTCTGTTTGGTTGTGCGCAAAAGAGCACTGAATGGAACAAAGATCATGTATTGCAATTGGCAGAAAGTATTCCGCTGACGGGCAATCCTATGGATTTGGATACCTCCAGTCAGAATGTGTATATTGCTGAAGATCAAGGCGGGCTGTCAATCGTTAATCTTTCCGCTCATACTCGGCAGTGGATAACCAATTTTATCAGCGTAACCGGTGATACTATTCCCTTGATAAAAATTCGCAAAGTGTCCGTCGTTCCGGAAATTAACCGGTTATTCATAAACGAAACTGACGGCTCTGACCTCATTCGCATAATCAATACGACTAATCCGGACAGTATGAGGATTTTGGACAATATCACAGGTGCCACGCAAGATATACAAGACATGAAATTTCAAGCTATTACTGATGCCGGCAGCCAATTTATTTATGAAGGCTTCTTCTGTTCGGGAAGGGATGTCAGTTACGGGAAATACGGAGTTCACGCAGCAGGTTTGCCTCCTTATTTCTCCATCACCAAAACTTACACTTCTCCCGCTTCCGCCAACGGTGCTTTTTTTACGAATCAATATGTCTATGTTGCTGCCGAGCAGCGCGGTCTGGAAATTTTCAATCGTAGTTCGGGAAGCAGAATCGGCGAATTGGATTTACCGGGAGAAGCGCAAAAGGTAAAAGTTGTAGGCAATTACGCTTATCTGCCTTGCCGTCAGAACGGTCTGCAAATAGTTAATGTGGCTGAGCCTTCCGCGCCCTATAAAGTAAGCGGATATGATACAGGCGGTTATGCCACAAATGTAGATGTCTGGAATAATTATGCGGCAGTCAGTTCCGGAGGGGGGGGTATCTACTTATTTGATGTAACCAATCCCGCTCATCCAGTGCTTTTGGATAACATCACCGATTGCGGTTACGCCAATAATGTGCGTTTTTTGAATGGTAAATTATTAGTTGCCGCACGGGATAAGGGGTTATTGATTTATAAGCTTGTTTTTTAAGCTAAATAATATCAGCCGCCGCTGATTAGGTGGATGATGGAAACTTCAGCTCCTTCGGGAACGAGGGTTGTGTCATATTGTTCTTTTTTCACTAAAACGCCGTTAAGCTTGACCACCAGCATCTTAAAAGTATAATTCATTTTATTCAGGAGAGAAGAAACTGTCATTCCCTCTTCCCATTCCACCTGATTGCCGTTAACTGTTATAGTCTTCATAAATGAAATTACTTTCTCCTTCTCGTCTGCTATGCCTAATACAACTTCTGCAGCCATACTGATAACATAATAAAGTCAAGGAAGCTGTCAAGCGGGAATTAGGTATTGACAAAATCAGGGAAAGAAAAAGATAAGTTCCAATAAAGAAAGAAAATGTCCTGAAAGGAGATTGATAAATGAAACAGGGAATTCACCCCAAATATGAAAAAGTGATTGTCAAGTGCGCTTGCGGCAATACATTTGAGACGCGTTCCACCAAAAGTGAACTCAATGTTGATATCTGCAATGTTTGCCATCCTTTTTATACAGGCAAACAGAAGATTGTTGATACCGCGGGACGCGTGGAGAAATTCAACCGCAAATATAATTTAACTGACAAGAAATAGAGCACTTTAGACGCTGCGCCATTTTTCCGTTTTGTTGGGGAAATGGCGTTTTTATTTCTAAACTCTAACTATCCTATTCGCTCAATTGAAAGTAAATGCAACAGGAATAAACAGTTAATGGAAGAAAAGAAGCAAATTTATGTAGGCGGCCAGGCAGTGATTGAAGGTGTGATGATGCGCGGTCCGGAATGCCTTGCGACAGCTATTCGTCGGAAAGACGGCAAGATTGAAGTTTGGCGTAAACCCTTTATCAGCGCTACGAATAAGGTGAAATTTTACGGTTTGCCTCTTGTCCGGGGCTTTGTCTCTATTATTGAAATGCTGAAAATCGGTCTGGAAACACTTACATTTTCCGCTCAGCGCTTTGAACTGGATTTAACTGAAGCGGAAAAAAGCAAACCCAAATCCTCAGCCCGCGAAAAAGCTGAAGAATATATTACCTATGTTATCGCTTTTGTTTTGGCTTTTGTCTTGTTCGGTTACCTGCCTTACCAAATCAGCGATTGGCTGAAGTTGAGCAGAAACAATCTCTACTTCAATCTCTTTGCCGGCGGTGTGCGTATCGTATTTTTCGTGCTTTACATCTATCTCATCAGTCTGATGCAGGATGTCAAACGCCTTTTTCGGTATCACGGAGCCGAGCATAAAAATGTCAATGCTTACGAACATAATGCACCTTTGGAAATATCGGAAATTCAGAAATGGCCTACTTTGCACCCGCGCTGCGGCACCAGTTTCATTTTTTTGGTGTTGCTGGTTTCCATTTTGGTGTTTGCTTTAATCGATACGGGCGTGGTGGCTTTCATTTTACACGGACCCGTTCCCGTTTTGCTGCGTTTGGGATATCACCTTTTACTTCTTCCTCTGGTAGCGGGCATCTCTTATGAAGTGTTGCGCTTTTCCGGTAAGAATCTAAATCATCCTCTCGTTAAACTGATGACTGTTCCCGGCATGGCATTGCAGAAAATTACCACTCAACCTCCGGATGATTCAATGGTGGAAACTGCGCTGGTGGCAATGAAGGTCGCATTGGATGAGGATGTGAGTGAATATAATATCACATGGGTCAATAAATAATGCTTCCCGCAGAAAAACTGCAAAACTTGGAGGACGAATATCACAGTCTGAGAGAGCGTCTTTCCGATCCTAATCTGCCTGCTGACCCCAAAACTTATCGTGAGCTGAACCGTCGCTTCAAAGAACTTACGGAAATTATGAATGCGTGGCAGCACTGCCGAAAATTGGAAGAACAGATATCCTCCACGCGCACTTTATTGGATACGGAACAAGATCCGGAAATGCTTGAGCTCACAAGGGAGGAAATTTCCCGTTTGGAAACTCAATTGGAAAAAGCGGAAAGTAAAGTGAACGAACTTCTTATTCCGCACGATCCTAATGACGATAAAAATGCCATTGTGGAAATCAGAGCCGGCACCGGGGGTGAAGAAGCTGCCTTGTTTGCAGCGGATCTTTTTCGCATGTATTCCTATTATGCGGAAAAGAAAAAATGGAAGCTTTCCGTAATCAGCAGCAATGAAACAGGTTTGGGCGGCTTTAAAGAGATCATTTTTCAACTTACGGGAGAACAGGTCTACGGCACAATGCGCTTTGAAAGCGGAGTGCATCGCGTGCAACGCATTCCCGTTACTGAAGCGGGAGGACGGATTCATACTTCCGCAGTTTCCGTTGCAGTTTTGCCGGAAGCTGAAGATATCGATATTGAACTCAACGAAAACGACCTGCGCATTGATGTTTATCGCAGTACCGGTCATGGAGGACAAAGCGTCAATACTACAGATTCCGCTGTTCGCATTACGCATTTGCCAACCGGCATCGTTGTCACTTGTCAGGATGAAAAATCCCAAATCAAGAATAAAGCGAAAGCGTTAAAGGTTTTGCGTTCCCGTCTGCTGGACTTGGAAATCAGTAAGCAGGAGCGGGAAATTGCTTCACAGCGCAAAGCTCAAGTAAGCACCGGTGACCGTTCCGCTAAAATCCGCACTTATAATTTTCCCCAATCCCGTGTTACCGATCACAGAATTAACTTGACAACCTATAATCTGGAAGGTTTTCTTGCCGGCGAGATTGATGAATTCATTAATGCTTTAAAGATTGCATGGCGGAATGAGAAGGTAAATTCATAACATTTATGGGAATTATTCCTGTTCTTTTTCTGATTTTATTTTTTCTGTGCTTATCGTTTCTTTTTTCGGGTTTAGAAACGGGGCTGATGTCCGTTAACCGTCTCAAATTGGAAGAAGCAGCCCGCTCCAATAAACGCTATGAACATCTGCTAAAATTTATTCAGCAGCCGGATAAATTCCTCGGCACCACTTTAATCGGAAATAATATAGTCAATGTCATCATAGCTTCCGTTTCCACCTATTTGGTGCAAAGCCTGACCAACAATTACGGAATTACGAATTTTGACCCGCGGTGGATGTCATTAATCAGCGGCGGCGTTGTCCTTATCTTCGGAGAAATCATTCCCAAAGCCATTTTTCGCGACTATGCGGATACTTTGGTGCCGCAGATGTATCCCGTGCTCATTTTCTTTTACACCTTACTGAAGCCGTTTGTTGCTGCTGTCACTTGGCTCAATCGTTCCATCCAAAAACTACTGAAAATTGATACTTCTTCCGGAATGTTCTATCTTACGCGTGATGATTTGGCTTTCCTGCTTTCGCAAACTACTGTTAATCCTGAAGAAGAGCCGCATTTGGAAATGATTGAAGACGCTCTGGAATTCAACGCTCAAAAAGCGCACAATGTTATGGTTCCGCGCACCGATGTTGTTGCCATTGAGGCTTCCACTCCTCTTTCCGAAGTTCAAAAAATAGCTGCCAAAGAAGGTTTTACCCGTTATCCGGTTTATCAAGAAACGCTGGATAATATTGTCGGGATCCTGATTATTTATGACATCATCCGCAAAGGCAGTTCCGATACTTTGACAGCCGGTCAATTGGTGCACGAACCGTATTTCATTCCCGAAAATACCGATTTGGATATTGTTTTAAAGGAAATGCAGAAGCGTCATCTCAGCATGGCCGTAATTGTTGATTCTTTTGGCGGAACTGCAGGAATTATCACTATGGAAGATATTTTGGAAGAAATCGTTGGCGATATTATTGACGAATATGACACTGAAGAAGATACGGAAAACGAAGTGGAACAAATCGGACCAAATACCTGGATTGTGGCAGGCGATGTGGAAATTGATACTCTCAACGACGAATACGAAATGGAGCTTCCCAAAGGCGATTATGTAACCGTGGCGGGATTGATTTTGGATAAATTGGAGCGAATTCCGCATCAGGGTCAAATCATTTCTTGCGGAAAATACAGTCTGCAGGTTCTGCAAACCACGAGCCGTAAAATCGTCAAAGTAAAAATCCACTGCGAAGACACAGGGAAAGCAGATACAATAAATGAACAAAAAGAGGATAAATTATGAAACTGATGGAGTGCGTGCCCAATTTCAGCGAAGGCAGAGACAAGAAAGTGTTGGACGCCATAGCGGATGAAATTCGTTCAGTGCGCAATGTAACTTTGCTGGATATAGATCCGGGAGCGGATACAAACCGCACGGTTTTTACTTTTGCCGGTGAACCGGAAGCTGTTGTGGAAGCGGCTTTTCTTGCCATCAAAAAGGCTGCCGAATTGATAGATATGAGTAAGCATCACGGAGCCCATCCTCGCATGGGAGCTACAGATGTCTGTCCTTTTATTCCAATTTCGGAAATGAGTATGGACGAATGCGTCCAATGGGCAAAAGTATTGGGCGAAAGAGTCGGACGCGAGCTTAACATTCCGGTTTATTTATATGAATATGCGGCAACCAAACCGGAGTGGCAAAATCTGGCAAATATTCGTCAAGGCGAGTATGAAGCTTTGCCGGAAAAAGCCAAAGATCCGTATTGGAAACCGGATTTCGGCCCTCATGAATTTAATCCTAAAAGCGGTGCCACTGCCATCGGTGCGCGCGAATTTCTCATTGCCTACAACATAAATTTGAATACCAGAGACAAAAGGAAAGCGCATGAACTGGCTTTGATGATAAGAGAAAGCGGTCGTCCTGCCAAAGGTCCGGACGGGAAGCAATTGAAAGATGCCGAAGGCAATAAAATCATCATTCCCGGTCTCTTTCAATACTGCAAAGCGGTCGGATGGTATATTGAAAGTTACCGGCGCGCTCAAATCAGTATTAATTTGACTAATTACAAAGTCACTCCCCCGCACTTGGTTTTGGAAAAAGTGCGCAGTTTAGCTGCGGACATTGGTATTCAAGTTACGGGCAGCGAACTGGTTGGCCTCATTCCCAAAGATGCTTTATTGGAAGCGGGAAAGTTTTATCTGAGACGGATGAATGAAAGTGCCGGTCTTCCGGAAAAAATGATTTTGGAAACTGCAGTTCAAAGCATGGGTCTGACTGACCTTGGTCCTTTTGACCTGAATAAAAAAGTGATTGAATATGCCATTGCTCGGCAAGACGCTTTGGTAAAGCTGTCGCTGAATGATTTTTGCGATCTTTTGTCCACGGACGAACCTGCTCCCGGAGGAGGAAGTGTGGCAGCATTATGCACAGCTATGAGTGCAGCCTTAACATCCATGGTTTCCAATTTAACCTTTGATAAAAAGGGCTATGAAAATGTGCAGGAAGAAGTTCTGTCCCTGGCGGAACAAGGTCAAAGTATTAAAGAGAAAGCTCTCCAAATCATTGATCAGGATACTGATGCTTTCAATCAAATGATGGAAGCACTCCGTCTGCCGAAAAAGACTGAAGAAGAAATTGCTCTTCGCAATGCCAAAGTGGAAGAAACTACGCAAAAAGCGATTCTGGTGCCGATGGAAACCCTCAAACTTTCTCTGGAAGCGATGAAACTGGCGCAACGCATAAGCCAAATCGGCAATCTAAACGCTGTCTCCGACGCAGGAGTTGCAGCTCTGACTGCACTTTCCGGTGCCAAAGGTGCCTATTACAATATCTTAATCAACAGCAAAAGCCTTTCTACGGAAAGCTTTAAACGGGATATCCTCTCCTCTGCGCAAGCTCTGCTGCAAGAAACGGAAAATCTGGCTCAAACCGTGGAGCAAGAGCTCTTCAAAAGGCTTGGTTGATATAAACACCTATAAGTTTGTGCAATAATTCAGAACTTGGAGAGGAGCGGTAGACAAAAGCGGACTGCTTCTGCCAATAAATCGGCTAAAGCTGTTTGATATGAGACATCCAATTCTCCCGTCCACTCGTCCATAAAGATTTTCTTGAATTCAATCGCCAAAGCTATAACTCTATTGGGGAAAGTATTGTGCAAGTGACGGACAAAATTTCCGCCGGGAAATTTGACATCGCACCTGCAGTCAATTACGCGTTCCCGAATCTGTTTGCCGTCAATCTTTTCGCGTAAAGCCTCAACCCACGGATAATATTTTTGGGGAAGATTACTTCGTCCAATGATAATGTCCGGATTATTTTTTTGAGGAGCGGGAGCAGCATTTGCACCGTTTCTGCGATGATTGTAAGAGTGCAAGTCCAGCACCAGCAGCAGAGGATGATGCAGTAATAATCGACGCACTGTATATTCCGCCAAACCATACCAGCCGTCGTAAGCTTCATACAATTGACGCAATAAATCTTCCGACAAAGGTTTTTTCCTGACAGGCAAACCCCAACAGTCTTCCGGTTTTTGGTAAACTGCATCTTTCCTCTTGCGATTCAAATCAACGGCAAATCTGCTTGTTTGGACAAGTAGTTGATTGGCATAAGGAGCGGCGAAATTTTCCGTGAAGGGATCTTCTTCTCTCAATCTATCCGCTTCGCTGATTCCGCAAGAGGAAAGCAGAACAGAAGGCATCCAATGTCCTGCATGAATAGCAGAAGCAAGGATTGGCTCCTGTTCATCGGTAAGTTCAACGCAGCTTTTAATCAGGCAGTTTTCCAATTGTCTATCCATTCGCTGCATTGTGCCAAAAGGCGTAAGTAATCGTGAAAAATATTGGTCAGTAAAGCACGGGAAGGAGTTTTTTGCTGTGCGGAAAGGTAGCGCAAGACTTTGACTTCGGTGTGCAGAATTTCTTCCAGACTGTCCAAAAGCTGAGCTGTAGTTTTAGGAATTGAGACATTCTGCAGAAAGCAGATACCTTTGAAAACGGGAATCAGAGCTTGGAAGGAAGAACGCATCATCCGATACAAGCCACGGTTCAGATGATTTAAGCGCAATGCATATTCTCGCGTCAAAATCCATTTGCTGCGCAGCTCTCTTTCAATTTGATTGCGCACATTGTCTTTGCCGAATTGCAAAGTTGCCATGACATCATCCTCGCCATAAAGATTGGTATAATCGGATTGAATATCCAGCCATTCTAAAGGATACGAATCCAAAGAGGTGAGGATAAAACGGCGGCTGACAACCAAAGGTGTGGGTAAACGGTATTTGCGCAAGAGTTGAGTTAGAGGATGGAAAGCGGAAAGGAATTTATCGGGTTCGGAATCAAACAAGAGCATCCACTGCCCGTCGCGATAAGAGACAATTTGCTTCACTTGCGGATAAAGGTCACGCACTTTACCGGTCATTAAAGTCCAATCAATCTGTTTCATAATTTCTCCTTATTTTCTTCTTCCGTTCGGCAACAGATCAAAAGCTGTAAATCATTTTTTTAATCCGTTGCAGGACAAAGGGAAAAAGGTTATGCCTCATGGGCGGAAGCTACAGAATTACTTTCGTATTTTTGTAAGTAAGCGGCGGCACAAAGTTTTGCCAAATTGCGAATTCTGCCGATGTAGGCAGCGCGTTCGGTCACGCTGATTACGCCTCTTGCATCCAATAAATTAAAAGTATGGGAACATTTTAGCAGTTCATCATACGCGGGAAAGACTAAATTTTGTTTAATCAGGTCTTGGCATTCGTTTTCACCGGTTTGGAAACGCTCAAACAACACAGTCGGATTTGCCGCAGTAAAATTGTATTCCGAATATTCCACTTCTCTTGCGAAAAAGAGCTCTTCGTAGCGCGTGCTTTCATTCCACATCAATTGTCTGTAATCATCCACATTTTGGATATACATAGCAAGGCGTTCCAAACCGTAAGTCAATTCCACGGAAACGGGCAAAACATCCATACTGCCGACTTGCTGAAAATAGGTGAATTGACTGATTTCCATACCGTCCAGCCACACTTCCCAACCCAAACCCCATGCACCTAAAGTGGGAGATTCCCAATCGTCTTCCACAAAACGGATATCGTGCTGTTCCAATTCAATTCCGATTGCCTGCAGACTTCTGAGATAAAGGTTTTGAATATCATCGGGAGAAGGTTTAATCAGGACTTGGAACTGATAGTAATGTTGCAGGCGATTAGGATTTTCACCATAGCGACCGTCTTTCGGACGACGGCACGCTTGAGGAAAGGCAACCGAAGTCGGTTTCGTTCCCAAAGCCCCGAAAAAAGTGGAAGGGTGAAAAGTCCCCGCTCCCATTTCAACATCGTAAGGTTGGACAAGATTGCATCCTTGTTCAGCCCAATAGTGTTGTAAAGTCAGAATAATGTTTTGAAAAGTCATTGTCTACTCCGAACGGTGCGTTTTTATCAAGTTCAAGCACAAAGTGATATTTTTCTTCATAAGCTTCAATTCTTTTGCCAGTTCTGCTTTTTCTTCCGCGGAAAGAGTGGAAGCATTATCCGAAGCGGAAGTTGCAAAGAAGTCAATTTCCAATTGGTCGCGCGTCTTTTTGTCTTGCTTAAGTTTCTGTCTTGCGCCTTCAATAGTGAATTTCTGCTCGTAGAGCATGTGTTTGATCTTGCGCAATAATTCTATATTTTCTTCCGTATATTGGCGATTGCGACCGTGACCTTTGTGCGGTTTCAATTGAGGAAATTCCGTTTCCCAGTAACGGATTACATAAGGTTTGAGGTCCAGCAGATTACTCACTTCACCGATAGTGTAATAGTATTTACTCATTTCAACCTCTTGCCGGAGGGAAATAATATCTTGTCATTCAGCAAAGCGCAGACGATTAAAACCAAAGCAAGCAGGATAATCAATCGCGGCCAGCGGTAAAGATAATAGTAAAGAGGAACTTTATCCGCACGATAGAGAGGCGCTTTGATATTCTTAATTTCAAACAGTTTAGTTTGCGTCAAAACTCTTCCCATAGGGTCCACCGCCATACTGATTCCCGTATTGGCGCAACGGTAAATCTGAATCCTATTCTCCACAGCCCTAAACTTTGTCATCATTCCGTGCATCCACGGTCCGACAGACCGGCCAAACCATGCATCATTCGTGATATTGACCAAGAAGTCAATTTTATCCGGAGGACCGCCTTTATTTTCTCCCTCATTGCGAAAAGCCATTTTGTGAATTAGTTCGGGGAAGGCAATTTCAAAGCAAATCAAAGAAGAGAAGGTCAAGTTTCCGCTGTTAAAATATCGGCACGCGGGACCGTATTCCCAATTAGCCTGACCGAATTGCAATTTCCACAGGAAGGGAAAGTAATTAAGATAGGGAATGCGTTCTCCCACAGGCACAAGAATGATTTTGTAATACGGTTCGTCATATTTTTGGAAAGGCTTGAATAAAGTAGCGGCATTATAGTAATATGCTTCCCCCGGATAGTTTTCCGGGGCGGGAAGCACATCGGGAAAGCCGGTAAAAATATCCAAATGATAAATATTGCAAAGCTCCTGCACCATTTCCCTGCGCGTATGGTCACGCAAAAGATAAGTGGGCATTGCAGCTTCGGGCCAAATCAAAAGTTTAGTGGAATCTTGGGCGGCTTGGGCAGTTAATTCGTTATAGCGTTTGAACAGCTCGTCAAAATGCTCGGTTTCCCATTTTTCATTTTGAGGAATGCTTGGCTGCATAATCGTGATATGCTCATCAGTTTTAGTGAGTTTAACACTTTTGAAGCACCAAAGACCGTATCCTACCCATAAAATCAAGATCAGACCCAAAGGGATCAGATTTTTATATTTACCGCGCAAAATGTTATAGAGCAGGACATTGCACACCAGCAGCAGCAAAGAAAGAAAGGCTATTCCACCAATATCTGCAGCTTGCAGTAAAACCGTATAATCAGTTAAAGAGTAGCCCAAATCCAGCCACGGAAAACGAAATTCGGTGAAATTCTGCAGATACTGCACGCTGAGCATGATAACGATGAAGCCTATATATTTGAAGCGCGGAAGTTTTTGCCAAATCAGTTGCACAGCCAGAAAAGCGAGATAGTAATAAATCGTGTAAAAGACGATGATGCCGATAAATCCCCAAGCGGTAACACCCCAAATCCAATGCAGCCAAATTGTCAAACCGGCGGCGTTGTAAATGAAAGCGTCCCGCAGCAATATCTTCCCTTTTTTCTTTCCTCTTTCAAAATAACAGAGCAAAGGAATAACACTGATAAATCCCATCCAGCCGCAATGAAAAGGCAAACGCGAAAGTCCGTTCAGAATTGCACTGAGCAAAATCAAAAAAATATCCATCGCTATGTTTGGCTCCTTTGATAAACGGGACGAATAGTCAACACGGAATTCCCGCTCACTAACAGCAAAGTCCTTTCTGCGACAAAAAGACGAGCTTCCGTTTCACGCCATCCGCAAGGTAAAATGAGGTCCGAATTAGATAAACGAACCGCACCGTTTTCATACGTATATAAATTTTGATATTGATCAATAACAGCTTGATGTTCGAGCGTTTGCAGCAAGCGTCCCAAAGAAGAATAATATAAAGAAGATGAGGCATCTCCGTCAACGACAACAATGTAATCTCGACAGCAATTCAGTTGAGAAACACTGTCAATTTCAAAACGCCCGAAAGTAAAGATTACCTTGCCGTCCAAACCGTTAATTTTACTGATTTCTTGCCGCGAAGCATCATAAATCAATAAATCGCCGTCCGGAGTGCAGCAAAACTTTGCAGGCTGGCTGAATGAGGATAGTTTGGTATCCGCAATCCATTTCCCGTCCGGTGAAAACTTGCGGATTAAACAGGCAAAAGAGTCCAAAGTCAACAAATTTCCGTCAGGGTCCAAAGCGATGTCGCTTAACTTTTGGAAATTTGAACTTCCCATACCCAATCCGCCAATTTGGTTTATCTGTTTATCGTCACGATAGAAATACACATAGGGACGGCTCTCTTCCAACAGGTAAAAAGTGCCGGAAGAGTAATCGTAAAGAGCTTTTCCCACCGAAAAAGGATATTGCTTTACGGCATCTGTTTCCAAAGCCGCGGGAGGTATATTGCGTCCGGTCTCAATTGAAGAGCACGCATTCAGCACAAAAACAGCTGCAAATATCAACTCCAAACAAACGGGAAAATTATGCTTTACCGCCATTTTATTGACCGGGTCCATGCAGCCAAAGGTCTTTCAATTTGCCCTGAAAAGTAGTTTTATTGCCGAAACGATTTCGCTCCAAAGTGTAAGCGATATCAATTTCATCATTCTTATGCAGCAAAGGAAGATAATCACCCAAATTGTAACCGATTAAATCAAGCGTTGCCCCGTTTTTGATCACTCGCAGTTTCAGATGATTGCGTCCCACATTGTAAGGATAACCGGCAATTGTTACTTGACGAGTAAGAAAGACAGGATGCTGATTTCCCGGACCGAAAGGTGCAAAACGATCCAGCCAACTCATCAAAATGTTGTTGATTTCATAAAGCTCCAATTCATGATCAATCTGGAGCGGAGGCTTGATTTTATCCAACTGCAGATGTTGTGCTATATAATGACTCAGCTCATTTTCAAAGCGGTCAATGTATTCCTGATAAAGAGTCAGACCCACCGCATATTTATGCCCGCCGAAACTGTGCAGATTATGTTCTGTCTGTTTTAACGCTTCAAATAAGTCAAAATCAGCTACACTGCGTCCGCTTCCGCTGCCGAAACCGTCCTTAAAGGAAATCATGATCACGGGACGATAATATTTCTCAACCAGTTTGGAAGCCACAATTCCGATTACACCTTGATGCCAATCGTCGGAACTGATGACCATGCAAGGCGTATGCTCCAAGTCTTTGTATTTTTTCTCAATAATTTCGCACGCTTCCACAAAAGTCTTTTGATCTTCCTGCTGGCGTAAAGAATTTTGCTGTTCAATGATTTCAGCCAGTTCATGACCGCGTTCGTCATCAGTGGAAATGAGCAATTCAACTGCAACGGAAGCACTTCCCATTCTTCCTGCGGCATTAATGCGAGGAGCCAATCCAAAAACTATGTCCGTGGTGTCCAAATCCTTTTGGTTCAAGTTGCAGATTTTGATCAGCGCATTCAGTCCCTTATTCTTTTTTTCAATCAAGTGTTGCAAGCCTATTCGGGCAAAAATGCGGTTTTCGTCAATTAAGGGAACAATATCTGCAATAGTTCCGACCGCTACTAAATCCATATACTTGAGAATGTTTTCCGGGGTGGCAATTTGCAGCCTTTGATAAATTGCCATCAAAAGTTTATAGGCAACTCCGACGCCCGCTAAATGCGGAAAAGGATAAGTTGTGCCCGGAAGTTTGGGATTGATGATAGCGTAAGCGGCAGGCAATACATCTTTTGGATTATGATGGTCGGTTATGATTATTTCCATTCCCGCGGCATTGATAGCATCAATTTCCTCAATTGCATTGACACCGCAGTCCACACTAATGATTAATTTAGCTCCTGAATTTTTCAAATACTCCAAACTATTGAGCGACAATCCGTATCCGTCTACCATCCGATGAGGAATGTAAAAATCAACTAATCCGCCGATCCTGCGCAAACCCAAATACAGTAAAGCGGTGGATGTCGTCCCGTCAACATCGTAATCACCGAAAATGATGATTGGTTCTTTTTGCTCTATAGCTTTTAATATGCGGTACACAGCTTTATCCATCTGCTCAAATAGAAAGGGATCGTGAAGTTTTTCCAACTTCGGATGAAAAAATTCGGTGATCTGTTCCTTCGTCTGAAAACCGCGCTGATAAAGCAATTCGGCAATCAGTGGCGGGCATTTCAAATCTTCCGAAATGGATTTTACTTCCGCTTGAGCCTCATTATTCAACGCTGCCGGCTGCTCCCATTGCATTTCCATAAGATAACCTTTATTTATTTCTATTTTATTCTTTTAAGGATTTCGGCAATAGCTTTTCCAAATCTCTATATCAATGCGGCTGACTGATTCAATTTATCGCTGAAATCATATTTTGTCAATTTGCGAAATTCTTCTAATCTTGTAAAGTATATTTTTGTTAATATAGCTAACCTTATGCTTCACTTGAAGTTATAGCTCTTAACTTCATATCCTGCCAATAAGATAAATAGGAAGGGGAAGGGATGCTTCACAATTAACGGGTAATTTTTTCCAATTTGCCTTTCACCTTTTATTCTTTTAGAAAAGTTATCCGGCATATTTTTCTCTTTTCTTCCTTTTGATTATCGGAGGGTTAACGGAGGGTTAGCGTGGGGAAAGCCTCCGTTAACCCTCCGCTGAATAAGAGAAAGAACGGCTACTAAGGTCTACAAATTTATTTACCGAAAATAGGTCCTTAATTAGATTGGGAAAAGCTTTTTTCGCAGGACTTTAATTTTAGTGCTCTTAAGATATTCGAATTATGAAAAATAAATTGACAAAATTAAGCTATAGGTTAATTTAGTAATGAGAATAGCAAGAAGGTTAAGAGAATTTGAAAGAACTGACTTATTAGAAAGAAGAAGAAACAGATTTGTTTCCTTGTATGTGGACAGTGCTTTTGAGGATACATTATTAGACTTTTTAGAAGATAAAAAGCATGAAAAAATTAAAAAGAAATTTCAGATGATAGCCGATATGTTAGTATGCGGAATGCCTGTTACAAAAGAACTTTATGGCCAAGAAATGAATTCTTTCGTTTCCAAAGATGTATATGCGTTTAAGATAAAAATAAATGGAAATCATAGAATATATACGAAGGAATTTAATCTGGAAAGTGAAAGAAGAATTGTATTAATTGAGCATAGGTATAAAAAGTCGGAAGTTCTGAATAAAGAATTGAGAGAGTTGGTAGACAGAATAGGAGCTTATGAATATGAATTCCAAGAATGATTTAAGATGGAGAGAATTATTAAGTTTTAAAAATCGGGAAGAAGAGATTGAACTTGAAGCGGATATGATTAGTATTAAAATAGCTTCTGAAATTGAGAAACTTATTGAAAAGAAAGGTTTGACCAAGAAAGAATTTGCTAAGATAATCGGTAACTCTGCAGCTTATGTAACTCAGATTTTGCGTGGCGATAAACGCATAAATATGAAATTTCTGGCTCAAATTATTAAAAGTTTCGATGTTTCCTTTGAATTTCAATTCGTTAATAACGATGAGATTAACATTGATTTTATGGATACGGTTTTTGATATAGCGGGAAAAGCGGATAAAAAGGAGAAGCAGAAAAAATCCACTCCGCCCAAAACAACTAAAAAACGAAAAACCAAAGATTAAGTTAAGTAGCATATTCTTCGCTTTCAAAAGTTTTTTCCTCGATTTGCTCATTCTTCCAGCTGAAAAATAACTCCTGCTTTTTGTTGCCTGATTATCAAAATTTTCTTCCGGTTCGATTATTTATTCTTGCAACTAATTACATTTTTTGGAATATAAATTTCTTATTGACTGATTAAGACTTCTCCAAAAAGAAGAGAAAGATGAAATAATAAACGAGGCTATAATGAAAAAACTTTCGCTTGTTTTACTGGCCATTCTGATCCTTTCCGGTTCAGCTTTGACAGCATTGAACTATGATCCGGACTTGTTTTATCCCAATGTGATAATGACTTGTTTCAAGATGGAAGCCATCGGTCGCTTTGACGGGAAAATAGATTTTACCTTACAAGACGGTGTGGTCAAAACTAATATGCAGTCTTTCAATGCTTTGGCGGAACAATACAAAATTGTTGATCTGAAGCAGGCTCATTCCTATGTGAAATATCCCGAATGGAATGACGAAGGAAGATACCTTCAATGTGTCTACCGCGTAATTTTGGCTGACGATAAACAAATGGATGCTGCAGTGGTTGCTATCAATAAAGATCCCAATGTGCTTTATGCGGAATTTGAAAATATCAATAGGCTGAAATACGTTCCCAACGATCCTCTGATTCCTCAACAATACGCTTTGAGCGTTTTACGCTGTTTTGACGCTTGGGATTATGTGACTGGAAGCAGTGATGTTATTGTCGGAATTGCCGATTCAGGCGTGAAATGGAATCATCCCGATTTGGCAGATAATATATGGATCAATCCTGCTGAAGCTATCGGCGTTACTATCAATTGGGCAAACGGAACTTTTTCCGGAACGAACGGTATTGATGATGATAACAACGGCAAAATAGACGATGTCATAGGATGGGATTTTTACGGAGCGGGTGACAATAATCCCTATCAGGATTTTGCGCAAAATGACCACGGAACACATGTTTCCGGATGTGCCGGTGCATTATTTAACAATAATGAAGGTGGTTCGGGAACTTGTCCGCATGTTAAAATCCTTTGCTGTAAAGGTGCTTCCAATACTGCCCCCATGAACGGCATTTCTTACGGGTATGAGCAAGCCAAGTATTGTGCGGAAAACGGTGCTACCGTTGTTAATGCTTCTTGGGGAGGGCCTGTTTCTTCTCTCAACTATCCCAATCAGATGGTGAATTATGTGACTGATCACGGCTGCTTATTTGTCACTGCGGCCGGAAATAATAATGTTGAACACAACTCAAGTTATATGGATGCACCATCCGATTGCACAAATGCTCTTTGCGTTGCCGCAACTACAATCAGTGATCAAAAGGCTGATTTTTCCGATTACGGTATCACGATTGACATTTGTGCTCCCGGACAGGGCATCCTCAGCACCATTATTGCCAATAACAGTTATGCAGCTTATGACGGCACTTCTATGGCTTCACCTTTGACGGCAGGTGTGGCTGCTTTGGTTAAATCTATTCATCCTGAACTTACGCCTTTGCAGCTTAGGCAGCGGTTGATGGATACAGCCGATTGGATTTATGATAAAAATCCTGATTACGCACCGCCCAATGCTCCTTTTAATATGTTAGGCGCAGGACGAGTAAATGCTTTTACCGCTACCATGTATGACAAGCTTCCCTATCTTGATGTTCTGGACAAAAACATTGAAGAAGCGGAAGGTGACGGTGACGGCATTTGCAATCCCGGCGAATTGATTAAACTTAATATCCAAGTCTCCAATCTGATGAATGAATATACAGGTTTAATGTGGGCAAACGCAAATAATGTTACTGCCACTTTGCGTTGTAATATGCCGGGAGTGATAGTAGTGGATTCTACCGCTTTGTTCGGAAGTTTAGGTGCCGGTGCCGCTAATTGGAATTTAAATGACCAGCTGACTTTCAGGACAGTATCGGATTTGCCTTCAGTTCCCATTCCTTTTGAATTGCGCTTAACCGCTAATCCAACAGCGGAATATCCTTACACTGCAATCCGCAATTTTGACATAAATCTCTCTTTGGTTCAGCAGGGTTGGCCCTTTAATGTAGGAGGCGCTTCTCAATCTTCTGCCTGTATTGCCAATATTGACGCCAATCCCGATAAAGAAATCATTTTTGGAGATCAAGCGGGACGGATTCATGCTCTCAAACCTAACGCTACAGAATGTCCCGGTTTCCCGTATACTGCTCCCGCTACTATTATCGGTTCTCTTGCTATGGCTGATATAAATAACGACGACCATTTAGAAATCGTTGCCAATGTCGGAAACCAAACTATTATTTGTCTTAACGATACAGGTCAGTTACTTTGGAGCAGTTCTTCGGGAGGCGTGCTTGTCGGCAATCCTATTATAGCTGAATTGAACGGTTCCGGCACTCCCGAAATCGTGGCTTTCACTCAAAATCGTAATATTGTTGTGCTTACTTCTGCCGGCAATGCGTATCCGAATTTCCCGGTTCAGATAGAAGGTGCTATGTTGGCTTCGGGAGCTGTTGCCGATCTTGATTTGGACGGCACTCTGGAAATTATTGTTTCCACTTTAACCGGTAAACTGCATGCTATTAGCTCTTCTACGGGTCAAGAAGTTGAAAACTTCCCTTATAATTTGGGTTCGGTTTCCCGCAATCAAGTTACTGTTGCTAATTTGGACAGCGACAATTATCCCGAAATTCTGGCTCTCACATATTCCAACGCTCAACTTTTTGCCGTCAATCATGACGGAAGTCTGCTGTGGCAAAAAAACATAGGCGAACAAGTGAAAGGCGGCACAATAGTAACAGACGTAAACGGTGACGGTTCAAAAGAGATAGCTTTAGTCACTTATGCAGGTCAACTTTACCTGATGGACACTTCCGGATATAATTTAACGGGCTTTCCCTTAAACGTGGGCCAAAATGTGGAAAGTACTCCAATCGCAGCCAAATTTGACGGCAACAATCTTTCCGGAATTGTTTTTGGTGATAATAACGGCTATTTGCATTCTTTTCGCAGCGACGGAATAGAATCTCCAAACTTCCCCATTCCCTTAAGCGGAAACTTAAAAGTTTCACCCGCTGTCAGTGACATTGATATGGACGGAGACGTAGACATTGTTTTCCCCAATGATGCAGGTTTTTATGTAATTGATATCAAGCGCCCGGTAATTTCCTATCAGTGGCCCTTCTTCATGTATAACCTCAGCCGCAGCGGAAATTATTACCAAAATACTCCCGTTCAGGATAATTCCGCTCCTCTTTTGACCACAGCGTTAAATGCAAATTATCCGAATCCTTTTTCCAGAGAAACAACACTCAGTTTTTCACTTAAGCAAGCGGGACCTGTCAGTCTTGTAATTTACAATTTGAAAGGTCAGAAGGTTAAAACATTGGTGCAGGAAAAGAAATCTGCCGGTTCATACGCTCTGAAATGGGATGGGAAAAATGATGAAAATCAGTTTGTGGCAGGCGGGGTCTATTTCTGCAGAATGGAAGCTTCAGGATACAGTTCCGTGCGTAAATTGATTTTTATGCGATAAATAATTAGCGGAAGGGAAAAACCTTAAGAAGTCGGAAGGCTGACTATTCCGATTTAAGACTTCGGGTCATCAGTTCAATAATAGCCTGTCGAGGTGATTTGCCGTTAAACAAAACAGAGTAAACCTCTTGCGTAATGGGCATTTCAACTTTGACTTTGCGGCTGAGTTCAAGCACGGAACGAGTGGAAGCCACGCCTTCGGCAACGGAAGGTAAGGCGGAAAGAATATCCGGCAAAGTTTTTCCTTTGCCTATTTCATAGCCCACATAGCGATTGCGACTGTGTTTACTGACTGCGGTTGTAAAAAGATCACCCACACCCGATAAACCGAGAAAAGTTTCTTCCTTTGCACCCAATGCTGTTCCCAAACGCCTGATTTCTGCTAAACCGCGCGTCAATAACGCTCCCTTTGTATTGTCTCCGAATTCCAATCCGTCAATTATTCCGGCTGCAATTGCAATCACATTCTTTACTGCACCGCCAATTTCAACACCGATCAAATCGGAAGAACGGTAGGTGCGGAAATATTCATTGCTGAAAAGCGGCTGCAAACTTTGAAGCAGTTTTTCATCTTTGCCCGCGATAACTACTGCGGTGGGAATCCGCTTTGCCACTTCTTCGGCATGAGAAGGTCCGGAAAGACATACGGTTTTAGGAAACATTTCCGGCGGCAATTCTTCCGCTAAAACTTCGGACATGCGTTTAAGCGAATGCTCTTCAATTCCTTTGGCGACATTGATGATTGCTTTAATATTTGCGTGCTTTTGAAGAAGAGGACTTGCCGAGCGCGCTATATTACGAAGAAATTGTGAGGGAACTGCAAAGATAAGGTATTCAAAATCGGATGAGAGAATTTCCGCTAAATCATTGCTGAAAGCGATTTCCGAAGGGAGAATGACATCTTTGAGCAGATTGGGATTGGAGTGCTCTGAGCGAAGGATTTCTACATAAACGGGATTATATTCCCAGACGCAAACGCCGTGACCGTTTTCACACAAAAGTTTAGCTAAAGCCAGACCCCAAGCACCTCCGCCCAGGACGATAAAGTTAGTCCTGATCACCGTTTATTAAATCTTCTATATCTCTCAAATCGTCGTCGTCAAAATCCTCGTCATCTTCATCTTCCCACTCGTCTTCCAGGTCGCCAACCCAATCCGGACAAAAAAGTAAGTCCTCTTCATAATCCCAACCGTCCACATTATTCAAGCCGAAGCGATCGAGAACATCCTGTTCCCAAAAAGAATAATAGACAGTGCCTTCTTTGACTGCCCAAACGAGAACGGGATGTTTGTAGCGCCGAATTTCAATCTTATGATTTTCCACCAAATCAAGAAATTCTCGCAGTTTTTTGGGATCTGTCTCCTGCCGGAAAGTCATACTTTCTTCCTTTTCCATTTTAGCTTCCTTTTAGTTCGGCTATTGTTAATAAAGCTGATAGCGGACATTCAATCCGAATCGGTCTTCACCGAACTCCTTTTGCTGAATAACATTTTCATTGTCTGCATCAACATTACGGAAGAGGTGAGAGTAGTCAAGATTTATATTCCAGCGGTCTCCAAAATAAAAATGAAGAGTGGCGGCAGTGGTATTCAAATTATCAGTGCGGCACAAGTGCCATGTATCCGAGCCTTGAAAATAGCGGTTTTCAAATTTAAGGTTCAATTCGGGACGCCATTTGATATTCGGATAGCGTGAATCCAGAGGCATTTTTTTCAGCAGCAGCCCGCCGGCAAAAATGTTGCTCTCGTAAGAAGCGTCTTCAGCATTGGTAAAGCCTTCGCTTCTATCAGTATCATAAACTCTATATCCGTAGGAAGCGTCCGCATAAAATGCGGGGAAAGATTGTCTTAGACCCCATGTCCAAGTGATGATATCTCCGTCATACTCAGTGAAAAATTTATTATGATAACGCTGTTCCCAATTCAATTCCATAGATAAGGTGGTTTTGTTCAAAGGTTTGATTTTCATTTCAGCTTGAAAGAGATTTTTAGCATAACGGAATTCTTGTCTGTTACCGGTTCCGTTATTATCTTTATAATCACGGACATAGACATAGGGAGTATAACCGTAAGAGATGCCGAATTCTCCGAATTGGCGTTTTACTTTAATTCCTCCAAGAAAATCAAGCCTTTGTTTTGCGGGATTGAGAATATATTGAGTGCCGTTGATTTGGGTCCAAGGATAAATCTGCCACCATTGATAAAAAGTATGGTACTCTCCGTAAAAAGAGCTCTTAACAATAACATCGTCCGCGGAATGAACAAAATCAAAAGCAGGGTTGCCTTCTTCATTTTCCTGCAAATCATTATCAGAAAGCTGGAATGCATTATCCGTGTAATGAATTCCCCAGGCAAGGGAAGATGCAAATTGCGCGGAAGCATTACTAATCCAACAGCAGAACATGCAACTTAGGCTTAAAACTATTGCACCGTAAGATTTAGTGCGACGGTTAATTTTGCGTGGTTTTTCCAGTTTATTCGGCAAGTCTGTTTTGTCCTTATTTTTCGCTTTTGGCTTTGAATTTTGCGTTTTCCGCTTTTGTTTATCTGTTTCAGCAAATTCAGGAACGATATTTTTCCGCTCTTTTTCCGGCATGATTAATTCTCTTTTCTGAGCACGACTTTGGCGATAAAAGTATGAGGAGTGACTGCTTTCAATTCATAACGCGTAATTTTATCCGCTGAAGGAAATTCCAGTTTTTTACCTATAGTCAGGTGTGGCAAGCCTTCCGCATAATAGGTATTGGTTTGTTTACCGGTCAAAGTGTATTGGTTAATCATTTTTCCGTTTTCGTAAAGAGCGAAGACGGGAATCGTTTCATCTTCCAAATTGGCTCTTACATACAGAGTGAAAGCTTTGCCCTTATTAATTTGGAAAGTAAAATCCGTGTCGGGATTGAATGAATAGTAGACAGAACTTGTCTTATTGTTTTGCAGGTTATAGGTCTTGTTGCGGCTCAGAATCTGCAAAGCGGGCACTTTTGTCTTTTTAGGTTGAGGAGTAAAAGGTTTGAAAACTCTGAAATAGATATTGCGGTTATAGCAAATCAATTCAAGTTGTTTTACTCCTTCAGGAATGTCTATGCGGACGGGTTGATAGACCTGATACTCTTGTGAAACGCTGAAAACTTTCAGCTCTTCAACTTTTCGCTTGCCTGCATACTTCAAAATAAAGTAAGGATTTTTCACTTTTGTTTTGGCAATTGCTCTGATTTCCACATAAGAGAGGCCGCTGACATCAACCAGCATACTTTTTTCCGGAAGAGAACGATAAAAATAATAATTACCTGCACCGGTTTTGAGCAAACGACGCGAGCCCGGATTGATAAAAGGTAAGGGCTTCCATTGCAAAACCGCCGCGCCGGTAATTGCAAGCATGATGAACAATAATATAAGGACATTTAGTCCGCCTCTGGATTTATGCATTGTAACTCCGTTATAATTCTTCGTCGGGATCCACCAAATTTGCCATAAAATGCCGATCGTGCCTGTCAAAAAGAATTACTAAGACAATTGCAGCAACCAATATGAACAGGCAGATTGCCGTAATCAAGGTATTATGGATACGGCTGCTGAAAATTTTACCTTCTCCGGGTTTAGGTAAAGTTTCCGGTGCAATGGGTAAATCATATTTTTGGGCTAAATTCAGAATGCGCAAGTTATGCAGGACGGGAATATTTTTCTTAGCGAAGAACATCATAACGCCTTGCTGCTCAAAATTCTTTTCCGCCAATTTGCGATTGATTCCTTCGGGGATAAGTCTGGCATTCACATTGCTTCCAACATTTGCCAAACTTCCGCCGATATTGATAAACAGTTTATACTTTTCACCCGCGGGTAGCATTTCCTGATAAGCTTTCATTCTCAAATCTATATTTTCCTGCAAATTACTGCTTGAAAGCAGAGGGACATGATTCCTGGACATGGCATCTTTCAAATATTGAATTCCGCTGTCGGAAAGACCAATTCCGAGATCTTCTCTTCCTCCGAGAGAAGCGTATGCACTGCTGAAATCAATCAGATTATGCTTTTTCAAGATGCTTTCTATATCCAGCCAGGTGAAATTATCACGATTGGCGCCAAACATAGAAGAACTCAGTGCGGTAATAATTACCGGTTTTACTTTCAACACGCTCATAGCGGCATACAATGCCAAATTAGCACCGGGATTTGAACCTGTGATTCCGACTGCGACATAATCTCCTTCTTTGACGCCCGCGTCTTTCAATTGCTGAATATAAGCGGCAGCCAAATTCGGATTAAGTGCAGTTTGTTTTTCGGAAAGGACGCCTTTGGAGGTGGTAATGGTGCTTAATTTTGTTCCAATTAAGCCTGTAGCATAGGGATCGTTAATGGGATCAAACTGAAATCCGGAAGACTTGAGTTCAGTTCTTATCGTTTCTATAAAGCGGTTCATCAATTGTGCCGCTTGAAGTTTTTCCTCATAATATTCCGCTTGGATGTTTCTGTAACTGTATTGAGCAATAGCGAAAAGGATTATGCTCAAGATAAACAGCCCGATCAATGACCTATTGGATTTTAAGGAAGGACGATACATTTCAAACCTCCCCGCCGAAAACCAACATAATAATTAAGCGCACCACGACAGCAGCAACAATCATGGCAGTTAATGTTTTAACGAAACCTTGACGCTCAAACCAGTTGGCAATCAAGCCCGGAACGATGTATCCTATGGATTGCATCTGCAAATCGTAAACTGTTGTATTAAAAAAGATCATGTGACGCGTCGCCCATCCTAAAATGAACCCGATTAAGATGCTGAGAACCATGCGCCTTTTGCCGAAAAGTAAAGTAAAAAGACCGATGAATCTGATTATGCCCCAAGTGGCTAAACTGACAATTATAGTCCCGATAATCTGTAAGGGTCTGTCCAGATAAAGAGCTATGTAACCCGGAACTACAATTCCACCTGCCGAGGCTCCTAAAAGTTCAGTGAACAATAAACTTATTATTACACCCAAACCTACTGCTGCTTCTGTCACTTTAGGCTCCTTGATGTTGCTCTGTATGGTCTGCTATTTTTTGTTGCTGTTTCATTTTATGTTTAAAGTGTGCCACTATTTGTGCACCGTAATATACTCTTCCCGCTATGTTGCCGATGCCGATCACATGGGATTCCTTATCCGTCAGGTCCAATATTTTTTGGTAAATCACTTCCGGAACAGGATCGCCTAAAGTGACTATTTTTTCTGCAGGGATGCCTTGATGCAGGGCATAAGCTTCCACTTTACCGCAAATCTCACCTGTCAAAAAAAGGTAGGAAAAATCCAAAGATTTAACCGCATCCACCAATTGCTGGGAACGGAAAAAACGGTCTGAACGGTTGTTCAGGATGATAATCTTCTCCACATCAGTCAGGTGCCCAGTCACCATTTTGATGATTTGGGCGGAAGAATCAGGATCGTTAGCGGCAAAGACATTATAAAAATTTATTTTTTTACCCTGATCATTGATTAAGTATTTTTTCAAAGCACCCGGGTCAGGACGACTGGTTTGCATTCCTTTGAGAGCGATATCGCGAGGAACACCGGCTTCGGCACATACGGCTAATGCCAACTGCACATTTTCCGGATGCTCTATATAATGAAACGCAGCCATTTCTTCGGGAGTGACATCCGTCGGCCTCACCTGATACAATTTGGTATGATACTTTATCGCCATCTCCTTCAATACCAAGAAGTTATCTTCTTCGGCAGTGTAACATACTTTGTGCGGCGGCAAGGTATTGCTCAAACTCATTGCTACACTTTGCACGGTAGAACCCATCAAATCAATATGATCAGCGCGACAATTTGTGATTACTCCGATAGTGGAGCGGATAAATCGCCTTTCAGTAATCCATTGATAAGCGGGATTTACCGCCATGCATTCAATCACTATCGCCTGAGGCTTTAAATGTTTTGCTTCCCTGAAAATATATTTTTGCTCAATAATATTAGCACCGGATAATCTGATGATGGCAGCTTCGCGTCCGTCAGGTAAAATGAAGCGCGGCAAAGTTCCGGTTGTTTTGGCCACAGTTGTAATGCCTCCGGCTCTTAAACCGGCTGCAATTAATCTGGTTACGCTGGATTTTCCGCGTGTGCCGTTCACATGAATGCGGATTGGTATAGCATTCACATTACTCTGATGCCGGAAATATTCCCATAACCAATAAGCGATTAAAGCCGCTGTAGCCAAGATTAAAACAATCATTTACGCCTCATTTTTACTCTTCTTGCCCGCTGTTTCAACTTGTATTGTTACAAACTTGAACCTTCCCTATTTTGGCAAGAAGTATTTTCCTACCTGCTTAATTTTCTTGAGCAATATCTATTCCAATCTTTATTATCTACGGTAGTGATGCCGCGGTCTCTCTGGGATTTTTTCCCAGAGGCTCCTTGCGACTCCACCGTATCTATATAAGCAAGATTAGACTTTTTTGCTTTTGTATTAAGTCCGGAGCTAACTAAAAAGAATGGAGGAAATAAAACAGCTATATTTTCAGAAACATATTTTTTAGGTTAAAGGTAAAGAAGAGATTCTTTGTAATAAAGAGAGAGGCTGTTGACGAAAAGGATTACGGCTTGACAAATATCAAAGATTCAAATAAAGAAGACAAAAGTGAATTTTGCTTTAGATTTCTTATCTTTAACCTTCCTGCACAAATTCGGGAGATGAGTAGAAGATTGGATAATTGTCTGCCGCAGGTTGAGGCAGATGGAATAAATTGTGCATAAATGAAAGGTTGAATGCTATGCCGGGATATGAAATCATTGCCCGAGGGCGGGTGCAAGGTGTCGGTTTTCGCCGGTTTGTTTATGAATTAGCGCACCGTTACGGCATCAAAGGTTATGTGCAAAACAAAAGTGACGGTTCGGTATTGATAGTTGCTGACGGTGAAAAGGAAATGATTTCCGATTTTTTGCAAGCTGTCAAACAAGGACACAGATTTGCCACAGTGAGCGATTTGGAAGTGAATGAACTGCCCCTAAGCAAAAAATATGAGGATTTTTTTATTGTCTAAAATAAAATATGTGCTGTTAATGCTCTGCGGAATAATCATTATGAACTTCTCTTTTCTGCGGGCTGCCGATAATTATTTGCTGCATACGGTCAAAAAAGGTGATACATTATATAGCCTTTCTAAACAATACGGAGTGACTGTGCAGGAAATTAAAGACTTAAACGGATTAAATTCCAACAGATTAGATATCGGGCAAAAATTAAAAATCAAAACTTTGGCCGAACCTGCCGCAAAACCTTCATCTCCCGTCGTCAAAAATCTCAAACAGTCGGTTGCCGCGGAAGAACAAACCGTTACTGCCGATTTTAACACTGAAAATTACAAGGTCAAACGCGGTGATAATTTGGGTAAAATTGCCGCTGAACACGATATGACTTTGCAGGAATTGAAAACACTCAATAATCTTACAGGGAATCAAATCAAGGCGGGTCAATTGCTGAAAGTGAAGGCAAAAGCAAAAACTCCCTCTGCGCAAAAGTCAATTCCATCTGTTCAAGAAGAAATTCCGCCTTTGGTTACCCGTGATGAATATCAAATTTATACGGTAAAAAAAGGTGATACTCTTTCCGGTATTGCCAGAACATACGGCGTGACCGTTGACGACATTAAAAAGTTAAATAATATGAAGAGTAACAGGTTATCCATAGGGCAAAATTTGAAAATTAAACCTGCACCGGCAAAATCAGTTGCTACTTCCGAAACAAAGACCTCTGCTAAAAGAGCGGAACCAAAAAATGCTCCCGCTGATACTTCAGTTTTAGCTGCAGGAAAGCAATCTGCTGTCAGCGCAGAGCAAATACAACAGGATTTATCTTCCGTCACTTTACCCAATGAATATTATCATATTGTGCAACCGAAGGAAACTCTTTTTCGGATTGCTGTTAATGCCGGAATTACTTTGGACGAGCTTCGTCGCATCAATAATTTCCCGCCGGATTTTACTTCTATTAAAATCGGGCAAAAGATTATCATAAAAGATCCTTCATCTTATCTGGCGTCTCTTTCTGCCCCCGTGACCACCGATGAAGAGCAAACTGAAAATGAAGAAGAAAATCCTTCCCTTACTCCCGACGATTCGGTGCTGATAGAAAAAGTCTATATCGTTCAACCTAAAGATAATTTATTCCGCATTGCCAAAAATAACAACATGACTGTGGAAGAACTGAAGAAACTGAATAATTTAAAAAGCAATACCATCAAAGTGGGTCAAAAATTGTATATTAAGGCTCCGAAAGGGAAACAAGAGGAAAAACCCTTGCCTCCTCCGCTTACCGAAGAAGAACTGAAGGCCAAAACCAAGCTTAGAACTGATTTAATTATGCCAGTGGACGGGAAAGTAATATCCGAATTCGGTATTCGTAACGGCCGTCCTCATAAGGGAATTGATTTGGGGGCGCAAACAGGTTCTCCCATTTATGCGGTTTTGGACGGAACAGTTGTTTTTTCCGGTGTGCAGGGAAGTTATGGAAATGTGGTCGTAATCGAACATCCGGAATATGTGATGACCGTCTATGCCCATAACGAGAAAAATTTAGTAAGTGTCGGCGAAACAGTGAAACAAGGTCAAGTGATCGGCACAGTCGGCTCTACGGGTAACGCTACTTGCTCGCATGTCCATTTTGAATACAGAATAAAAGGCAAAGCCATTAACCCCAGAAAAGTTCTGCCCTAAAAAAAATATAATAGGGCGGGAGGAATTATGCAGAGAAAGAAAAAGGAATCAGTCTTTTCCGATAAAGCTCTGCAAAACTATCTGAACGAAATCTCAAAATTCAAGACTCTCCCGCGGGAAGAAGAACACGAACTCGCCATTAAAGCGAAAGCAGGCGATAAAGAAGCTTTGAATAAACTCATTCAAGCCAACCTTAAGTTCGTTGTCAAAATCGCAGCCCGCTACCAAAATCGGGGTTTGACTTTGTCCGAATTAATCAGCGAAGGCAATATCGGTTTGATTAAAGCCATTGAAAAATTCTATCCTGACAAAGACATCAAATTAATCTCCTATGCCATTTGGTGGATTAAACAACGCATCATGCAGGCAATTGCAGAGAAAAATTCCCTTATTCGCGTCCCTTTGGGGAAAAGTAATCAAGCCAATAAATTAAAAGCAATCTCCGACAAAAGATTTGCCAGCACAGGTGAAACTCCGACGGTTAAAGAACTTAGCGAACTGATGGAAATTGATCCCAAACTGATTGATCGGCTGCGCACCAATCAAATTGATACTGTCTCCATTGATGAAGTGAACGCTACTAACAACAATCAGGAAGTGGCACTCAGCGAAAATTTGCAGGATAAAGATACTGCCGATCCCCAAACCTTATTTTACAAAGAGCGCCTCTTAAAAAAATTAACGCAAGCCATAAATAATCTGGAACCGCGCGAAGCAGAAATCATCCGTAACTATTACGGAATGAATAAACAACAAAAAGCACATAATTTTGCCCAAATTGCGCAAAAAATGGGGCTTTCTCGCGAAAGGGTTCGCCAAATTCAAAAAGAAGCTCTGAAGAAAATCTTAAACGGTATGGAACCCGATGAAGAAAAACTGGTGGACGCATTCATCGATAAATATAACTATCATTAAACCATAGAAGGAAACTTATCATGAAGAATTTTAGCGAAATGCTTACTCTGGTTAAAACCAAACCTCGCAAAACAGTTATTATTTCAGCGGCCCAAACAGAATCTGCTTTAGATGCCGCAGTCCTTGCTTACAAAGAAGGAATTGCTGACAGTATTTTGGTCGGGAACGCTTCCGAAATTAAAACTATGCTTTCTCAAACCGCTCCTGATTTAGCGGATAAGTTTGAAATTATCGATACGGGAACCGATTTACAAAAAGCTGCTTGGACTTCTGTGGAACTCGCCAATGCGGGAAAAGGTCAAGTGATTTTGAAAGGCAAAACCGATACTGCAGGTTTGCTCAAAGCAGCATTGGATAAGGAAAAAGGGTTACGCGTAAGCGATGTGATTTCCGATGTTTTGGTTTTTGAGCATCCTGATGGAATTAAGATGTTGAGTGACGGCGGAATAAATATTTTGCCCGAATTTAATGAGAAAGTGGCAATTATTCGCAATGCCGTTTCCGTTGCACACTCCTTCGGTATTGCCGTTCCCAAAGTTGCTGTCCTTTCCGCAGTGGAAGCAGTTAATCCCAAAATGCCTTCCACTGTTGATGCGGCTTTGCTTTCCCTGATGAATCAAAGAGGTCAGATTACAGGTTGCATTGTTGAAGGCCCTCTTGCCTTTGATAATGCGGTGGATATTATCGCAGCCAAAATTAAAAACATTACTTCCCCTGTAGGAGGAAATGCCGATATTTTCATCGTTCCCAATATTGAAGCGGGAAATATTTTCGGCAAAATGCTCGTCTACTATTGTCATTATCGCATTTCCCATGTGGCAGTCGGCACCAAAGTCCCGATTTTGATACCTTCGCGAGCGGATGAAGGCGAAACCAAACTTCTGTGCATTGCTACAGCTTTGCTTTGCTTGTAAGTTTCTGCAAATGTCTTTGCGTGTTTTGTGCCTCGGAAAAACAAAAGAAAGTTGGCTTCAGGAAGGGCTAAACACATATCTGACAAGACTTCCCAAAGAATGGAAAGTCTGCTGGCAAGAGCAAAAAGATGTTTCTTTGAAAACTGCCGGGAGCATTGAAAAAGTTAAAATGCAAGAGGCGTCTTTGGTGCTGAAAGCTTTGGCAGCAGATGAATTTGTCATTGCTTTGGATGAAACGGGCAAGGAATTTACTTCCGTTCAATTTGCCAATTTCCTGCTTGACCTGAAAGCAAATCGGGATATTATTTTTGTTGTCGGCGGAGTGTATGGTCTGGATAGTTCGGTTCGTAAAAGGGCGGATTTGATACTCAGTTTTTCCCGCTTTACTTTTCCGCATCAATTAATCAGACTTTTACTTTGCGAACAGCTATACCGTGCTTATACTATCAGCAGCGGCAAAAGTTATCATTATTAAATAAGAGGTATGAATTATGAATTCGGCTTTCGGGCAATCACTAATACTAATGCTGGAAGGTATGGCAGGCATCTTTGTTTTCATGGCTGTTTTTTACGGCTTGATTTCACTTTTGAACCGTTTATTCAAACCCACAAAGGAAGATAATAAATGAACCGAATAGCATCTTTGCTCATTCTGCTCCTAATCTTTTGCCTTTCGCTCTCCGCCAAAATTTCCGTAACTCAATCCGCTCTCGGCGTTTATAACATTACTTGGGATTTGCCTTCTTGGCAGCTATCCGCAGAAAAAGATTTTACGGTCATTACTGCGGCGGGATTAAATGTTCCGGCAACTGCAGGAGCACCCCTTTTGCCTTATGATGAATGCAAAGTTGCTGTTCCCGAACAGGGTTCTTTGCAGTTTGACATAATCCGCCAAAATGTGCGTTCCGTTCATTTGGAAAAGCGTCTGCAGCCCGTTCCTCATATCGTTTATAACGATCATACGGACGCATATCAATACAAAATTGACGAAGCTCTTTATTCCGACGCGCCCAAAGAAGTTTTGCAGCAATTGCCTCTGCAGCGTTTTCGCAATTTGACTTTTATTCCGATTAAAATCAATCCCTTCCTCTACGACGGCAAAAATGATGTGCAAATCATTTCTCATTTGGAATTTACAGTTACTGTTTCCGGAAACCTGCAACAAAAGAGCAATTTACCTGAAGATGAATTGAGTGCGCTTATAGCAAAACAAACTATTAATCCGACTGAAGCTTCCCAATGGCAATCTTCCTATAGAGAGGCAATTAATTTTGCCGATTTTACTCTTTCCGATTATTGGGTTAAACTGGAAACGAATGCGGACGGAATATATAAAATTACGCCTGCTCAACTCAGCATGCTGCCTCTTAATGATATTGACCCGCGCTCTTTCCGATTGTTTACAACCGGCGGTGCAGTCCAATCTAATGCCGTAAACTTCTCCGGACCTCAATTCAAAGAAGTCCCGATTTATGTTTCGGGCGAAAATGACGGCTCTTTTAACACAGGCGATTACATCCTTTTTTACGGAAGCGATCGTGACGGTTATGAAATGAACCAAGTCATTTCCGGAACGCAATACATCAATCCCTATTCTCAAAATGTATGCTACTGGCTGACTTTTGGCGGTTCTTTTTCCGGTGTGCCGAAACGCATTACTATGGCTTCCCCGCTTTCTGATTGGACTGAATCTGTTACGACAACTCCCGCTACGGTCAGAATAGAAAACGATGTTTATCAGCGTAACACTATCGGCTTTGAATGGTATATGGCTAAACTTTTCGGAAGTTCCACCGCTGATTACTCTTACAATATTACTTTGGAAGACTTGGACACTTCTCAACCGCAAACACTTTCTTTGCTTCTGAAACAGGAATACCTGCGGAACGGGTCTGACCTTACGCATAAATTGCGCCTTAAAGTCAATAATAATTGGCTGCTGAACTCCGCCGGAAATGTTCAAGAGTGGTCTTGGACAAGTTTGTCTCCGATTAATATTACTCATACGGGGAAATATTTCATTCCAGGAAACAATAACATTGTTTTCCATGTCATCCGCAGTTTAACTGATAACCTCTTTCTGGATTTTTATCAGGTTACTTATCAAAAGAAACTGATTAAGCGTTCAACTCAATTTCTTGTATCCGTCGCTTCGTCTTTGAACGGGTATAATGTCCGCTATAATTTCACGGGGAATAATACAAATTTACGCGTCTTCCAAACTTCAATTGATAACGGTTTTTTTGCCGTGACAGAACTTCTTGTCAATTCCGGCAGCGACGGGTTTTATTTTGTCGGAAACGGGAATGCATCCACTCAGTATTGGGTAGTGCAGGATACGGATTTATACCAGCCGGTTTCTGTGCAGCTTGTTACAACCGTTGATTTAAGCAGATCAAGTGTCGCTTATGATAATATTATCATTACTCCCGCCGAATTTGTGCAGCAGGCAAATATACTTGCGTCCTTTTACAGTCAGCATTTCGGCAAAAACAGTAAAGTGGTTCTTCAACAGGATATTTTCAATCAGTTTAATGCCGGAATGCCTGATCCCAATGCCATCCGCCTTTTCCTTAAACAAGCGGTTCGAAACTATCCCGCTCCCGCAGTTACTTCAGTAACCTTACTGGGTTCAGGAACTTTGGATTGGCGCAATTTTTCCGGCGTTTCCTCCGCTAAAAATAAAATAATTGTGTTTCAGAAGTCCACTTCCACGACTGATGATTATTTCGGGATGCTCAATACTGAACAATATCCGGAACTTGTTATCGGCCGCTATCCCGCTAAATCTGTTTCCGAATTAAATATCATGCTTTCCAATTTAAACCGTTATGTTACTCAACCGACGGGGGGAATTTGGAGAGACAAACTGGTATTTATTGCCGATGATGAATTTAACGGTTCCACCGTTGGCGAATACTCACATTCCCAACAGCTGGAAGCCACTTCGCAAATGATCAATCGCAGCATCCTTATCGACAAGATTTTTGCCATTGACTATGAATTTGACGAATTCCAAAATAAACCTGAAGTGCGTGATGCCATGATGGCTGAAATCAATTCCGGCACTCTCATCTGGTATTATATCGGTCACGGTGCTTTTGATACTTTGGGCGCTGAAGATTATTTTAACGGTTCATTAGATATGGGACGCTTTGATAATACCGGTAAACTGCCGCTCTTTATTGCAGCGTCCTGTGATATTGCGGAGTTTGACAATTACGCCTTTGACTGCCTTGCCGAAAAAGTAGTTTTGGTTGATAACTCCGCTTGCATTGCTTCCATTGCCGCCACGCGCGAATGTAACGGCCCCAGCAATGTCGCTTTACTGCAAAAATACTATGATTATGCACTCAATTTGCGTAATCCTATAGGTTATTCTCTTCTGCAAGCCAAAATCGCTTATACCGAATATAATGGTAATGATGAAAAATATAATATTTTAGGTGACCCTCTTCTTTTGGTCACAACTCCCGAACGGGACAGCACTATGGCAGTAGTGGCTGAAGCCGGAAAGGAAGTCACTTTCCGCTCCCGCCAAACGGTAAACTTAAACGGAGAATTTTCCGCGGACAACCTCAATACTTCTGCTTTGCTGCAAGTGTTTGACTCCGATATCAGAAAAACAATGCCTAATAATTCACCTTACACTTTTCGGGGAAGAACTGTCTATAATGGTTCTTCTACAGTTACCGATTCCCATTACGGTTTTTCTTTTATTGTCCCTGACGACATCACAACCGGCTACACCGGTCTTGTTTTAGCTTATGTCTGGGACGAAGAACGGCAAAAAGATTTCGTTAATTATATGTCTCCCGTCTTTTGGAGCAATAATGCCGTCACTGTTAATAATACCGATGCTCCGCAAATCAAACTTTATCTCAATGACCTGAATTTTGTTCCCTATGCCGTGGTGAACTCAAGTCCTTTGCTCATTGCCGCTATCAGTGACTCCAACGGTATTAATATAACAAATTCACCCGGTCACGGCATTTTGCTGATTCTGGATCAGACTGCTTCCATCAATAATGTAACAAACTATTTCTCCTATAATCCTGATTCCCATACGGAAGGCACTTTACGCTATCGGCTTTCCGGTTTGAATACGGGTGAGCATCTCCTGCAACTGATTGCTTTTGATAATTTCAATCGTCCTTCCGTCGCTTCAGTCAATTTTTCCGTCGGTAAAAGCAAATCCTTTACCGTTGAAGATTTCTTGCCCTATCCCAATCCCATGAAAAAAAGCGGCTGGTTCACCTTCAAAGTCTCCGAACCTGCCGATGTCAAAATATCTATTTATACTATTAAGGGGAAGAAAATCAAAACTATTACCGTGACTGCCGCCAAAGGCTATAATCAAATCCCTTGGGACGGAAAAGATGCAGATGGCGATTACTTAGCCAATAATACCTATTTTATCAAAATCACCGCCAAAGCTCTCTCCGGAAACGGTAAAGCGGAAAAAACCGAAAAACTGGTCATCTACCATTAAAGCAAAAAAACCAAAGCGTTGATTCGTGCATTTTAATGGGATAAAAAAGAATTTTATACTCTATAATCTATATTTTATGGTAATCGCTGTCTTCGGGAGTGTCAAGCGACCAAATCTTCTCCCTCATAGATAACGCATATTTGAAACCCTTAAAGTTATTTACATTTTTGCAAATTTGTTTTTTCAAATTTTGCCAAGGATGGCATTCCTCGCAATGACCGGTTTTCTTGTTTTGAATATCAATATCAATTGTTTGAGGGAAGAAAAAGAAATTATTATAATTTGATTGTTTTGTATTTTCTAGTTCACGCGGACGCGGATTATAAAAAGCGTGGTAACTCTTTAGGGGTTTAGATATCAAAACATCATGCCAGGTATAAATCGTATGAGCTGCAAGATTTACCAGTAATCTGCTATTAGGACTATGAGCCGAACCTACTATTACGGAAGTTATTCCCCAATCGTAACGCAAAAAAGTTAACAGAGTAGGTATAAATTGGTGGTCTCTTGCCAAAAAAGGAAAGCGTTCTTCCAATTGAATTAAATCGCATAAGACGAACCGCGTAATTGCGTTGCCTTTTTTAGCATGATGACGCAGAATGTCATCTAATTGATACATTAAATCAGCCGGAGTTATCCACTTGGATTTTAATTTGAAATTATGAATATTATTATAACATATTTTATCTTTGGGATGTGAACGACATACAAGGTTACAAAGAGTGGATTTTTCTATATCTAATATCGGCATCTTGTCATCCAGCATGAGCATCAATCCATCTTCTCCCTGGGCTGAACCTGAACGCAAAAAATCAAGAGCAAGGACAAACTTTAAACTGTACTTAGGCCCCAAGATAGCTATTGTGCTTCCTCTTTTTATTTTTTGCTCGACAAAAATATCTAAAAGCATAGAATAATGATTATTATCCGGGCAATCATTATCAAATTTTTCCAAGAAGCTATTATCAATAACATTTCGTAAAGACTGCATACCTGTATTAAATCGACAGACAGAGCAAGATGGATTGTGCATAGAAGAAGAATTATCACATTTATTATTATTTGAATTTTCACGAGTTTTATTATTTGAATTTCCACGAGTTTTATTATTTGAATTTTCACTAGTTTTAAAAAATGGGTCTTGAATAGAACTGCTTTTGGCATAATCCGAATAATCAGGAATTGAATCATGGCTTGATATTCTGCTGGAAATATTGGGATAAACAACGATTTTATCTTCCGTAATTCTGTATTGATGCCATCCTCTTGTACAATCCTGAAATCTGGATTTTTCTATGCATAACCGATTGAAAAAGAAACTATTGATTTCCTCATCTTGAAAATGTTCCATATGTATAACCATATCAGCTAAATAATCCAAATTTTCATGGTGGTCTTTTTCATCTTCATACACAATTATGGAAATTAAAGCTGCTTTGCGTAAGGTGCTGATAATTGCCTGCATATCAAAAGAGGGACGCAATTGAGACGGGAATGAATTCAATCCGTCTATAAGGATAATTCTTTTAGGTTTATAATTGTTTCGTTTTTTTCTAGATTTATGATTTACCCAATAATCGTAAGTCTCAGCATATCTGGTAATTGTAAGAATTAAATCATTAAGCCAGGCATCATCGTCTCTGGGAATTGTATATTTTCTATTATCCTTTCCCTTTTCATTTTCGTTTCCCTTTTCGTTTCCCTTTTCGTTTCCCTTTTCGTTTCCCTTTTCGTTTCCCTTTTCATTTTCGTTTTCGTTTTCGTTTTCATATAATGTATCAAATATAATTTTTTTTTCTAAACCTTCAATATCATCTTTAGTTACAGCTTTAGTTTTCTTTTTTAATTTCATCTTCTTGGTTAAATATCGATTTATATATTGACGATATATCTCTTTATTTAACTCACAATTAAAAATATGAGCTTTATCATATGTTTGGAGCATGTTATACTTATAATTTACCTTATTTATATATTCTATATCATCAGCCACACCTTTATTAGCTCCTAAAATAAGATGACATGTTCTTTTAACATTTAATAATTCTTTGGGCTCGCATTGAAGAATTCCAAATAATATCTCTGCAGCTAAAGCTGTTTTCCCGCTGCCTGCAGGACCTTTAATTAAAATGATTAAGCCATTACCGGATTTTGGATAACAGAAGCTTTTATCGTCTTGCTTATTATTTTGTGTGGTTGCGTTCGGCTCCGGTTTTGAATTTGTAACAGATTCACCTTGTGGTTGTTTATTATTGTTCTTGCCATTAGAAACAAAAGGTAACAATAATCCACCCTTAAGAAGAAAATCTAAACCATCTATTTCTGTAGGAATCCAAGGACTTTTTTCGAATCTTGATTTTTCTTTTTCGTAATATTCTTTAAGTTTATTTTTCATATTTTCTAAATTTGCTGTGTCTTTCGGATTTTGTATATTCATAACTATCTCCTTCCATTGCTTTTTAATATATTTTTATAGATTTCGTTAATTAATTCACTTATATCAGCAGTATATTTTACCGTGACGGACTTGACCATTAAAGTCCTTAAATAGTTATTAAATAAATCCATTTTAGCCGGCCCAAGCTTTTGTTGATTTTTCGTATTTGAACTGTTGTCATTATTTTTCCCTTTTGTTATTTCTTCTTCACTGCTGATATAATAAAGATATGGGTTATTACAGGAAGATTTAGCTGTATTCAGCAAACGCAACATATTCATATCGGTCAAAGAAGTGCCGATAAACAAGCAGGCAGTATTTTGCAAGGCATTTAATTGGATAGTTGTTTGCCAAGAAGTAATGTTTGTGTTAAAACGAGTATATTCATCCAGACTTAGGATAATATGATCATCTCGTTGTTCTTTTATAAGATAAGGAAAAATGCGGGGCAAAAATCCGTGGACATGATATATAGGTAAAGCTATAGCATCTTTAGGTGGTTTAGACGGTTCCATTGTATCTTTATGAACAGATATGGGAAACAAATTAATTTTTTTAGTTTTCCATTTTTCTGTTAATACGGTTTCTAATAAATCATCCCAATTATAAGTTATAACACTTTGAACTCTCGGCATAGTGCATAATGCAGCTATTTCTTGCAGTAATTTGCACTTTTGAATTTCTTCTTGCGTTGTGGATTTATAGAGAATTGAATGCAAAATGGAAACATATCTGTCTTGAAGAACTCTTTTTACCAGCATAGCCTGATCATAGATGCTAAACTTATAATTTATCCATTCAATTAATTCTTCAATATTGGTAGAAATTCGGTTAAAGGGACTAAGAAGCTGAATTATACTCGCTTCCAATAAACTGTTCATAACTCCTTTCCAAACTGAAAGAGTTCCTTCGTTCACTCCGGCACCCAGAATAAGAGTTAGTTTTATCGAAGGATTATTATTATTTAAATCTTTTAATAAGGCATCAAGGCCTTTTTCCTCAAGTTTGTGTTTATTATTCTGATTGGGATAAAGCATTAAAACTAATATCCTTATATAAAATTTTGTTCTTGAGCATCAAACCTTAAGATGTCATTGCTGTGCATAAAATTTAATCTTAAAGTTCATTTTTATATTGCATTATTAACTGTCAAGGATTTTATCCTTTTTAAACACACTATGTTAATTTTACCTTCATCCACACAACAATTCAAATTACTCTTTAGAGATGCTTTGATCTTATTTTTTCTTATTTTATTATGTTGCTCTTTTCTTTTTTAATAAGATCCAATATAAAAAAGCCGGAATTTTACTTCCGGCTTTCTTTTAATCTTTGTTAAGCTATTTTGAAATTAAGGCACTGACCAGCCTCCGTCCACGACGATTTCAGCGCCTGTCATATAGGAACTGTCATCGCTGGCAAGGAAGAGAGCTACTTTTGCAACTTCAATAGGTTTGCCGATGCGCCCCATAGGAACTAAAGAAAGCAGACCTTTCAGAGCTGTTTCATCAATGGAACCGCTTACCATCGGAGTTTCAATCGCACCGGGCATAATGGCGTTCACGCGGATATTTTGTCCGACAAATTCAATAGCTGCAGTTTTGGAAAGAATTCTGACTGCTCCTTTGGAAGCTTGGTAAGCTGCAGAACTGCCTGTCCCGATTAGCGCATATACGGAAGAAATATTAACGATGGAACCTCCACCCGCTTTACGCATCAACGGAACTATATGTTTCATTCCCAACCAAGGTCCTGTTTGATTTACCGCTATCACTTTATTCCATTTTTCTACAGTTGTTTTCTCCACGCCGTCGGAATCAAGGATTCCGGCATTATTGACTAAAATGTCAACTTTCCCGAAAGCGGCTTCCGCTTCTTTGGCAATGCGAATCCAATCTTCTTCCGAAGAAACATCGTGCTTGAGTGCCAAAACTTTCGTTCCTTTTGCGGAAATTTCGGCACTGACCTTTTCCAAATTGACCTGATCAACATCAGTAATGATGAGAGAAGCACCTTCAGCCGCAAAAAGACGAGCTTCTTCAGCGCCCATACCTTTTGCCGCACCCGTAATAAGTGCTATCTTGTTTGCAAGTCTGTTCATTTTTCTCTCCTTTATTCAAATTGAACAATATTATATACTCAAATGTTAAGATAATCCAAATTTCTCGAAAGGCAAATATTATCTTTTAATCCGGGGTATAAAGTTTTTTGCAAAGATTTTTTCTCTCTTTCATTAAGGAAAGTTTTACCGCTAAAAAGAAAAGGCAAGCTCAATTAAAAGCCTGCCTTTCTGCACGAAATAATCCCGAATTTTATCGGGATAAGTTTGTTTTTATTTCAAAAGCAGCATCCGTTTGGAAGAGACATAAGTTCCTGCTTGCAGACGAGACATATAAATTCCGCCGGCAACGGGCTTCCCGTTATTATCTTTTCCGTCCCAAGTGATGCTGTAAAATCCGTTCCCTTTGGTTTCGCTCACCAAACTGCGCACCAGTTCACCCTTTAAATTATATACGGAAAGAGTTACAGGAACCTTTTCTTTGATGCTGAAACGAATTACTGTCCCCTGCTTAAACGGATTGGGATAATTTCCCGCTAAAGCTGTAACGGTAGCAGGAACAATGTGCTGGTCTCCATTTGCGGTAATGTTTACCGTAACGGAATTTGAAGCATCGGATTCATATTGATTGAAATACACATTTGTCGTATAATAAGTATATTCTCCGGCAGGAAGATTGGTATCGGTATAATACGCAAGCTGATAGGGAATAAAATCAGTTATCGTTGCAATCAGATTATTATTACGATAGACCTTAAGAGCAGTGAGATTTTGCCAGTCACGCGTGTTGCTGTCTTTCAAAGGAATCGGTCCCGGAGCCCAACTTAACAGCACATTATTAATGTCTTGAATTTGAGCGGTGAGCATTTCCGGAGGAGGATACACGCCCGGAAGCATATCTGCCAAAGAACGGCTGGTAATGTAATTTCCGTCAGTGCGCGAATTGGCGATACCGATTAAAGTAATAAGACCCGTCGGAATGGGTGTTCCGATGTAATCCACATCATAGAAATTGGTGCGGAAATTCATTGTCTCGGTCAGATAAACTAAAGGATAGACAGTTCCGTTGGCAAAAGTGGATTCTGTCGTATTGAATTGGATAGGCCAAAGCTTGATCAATTCCGACTCATAAGCTTCAAAATTATTGTTAAATTCGCTTATGGTAATAGTCTGCGGCATTATAACATTTCCTGTTGAAGTAGCAGGACCGGGATTGACGGTCGGCACCAATTCCAGCATTCCGCCAAATTCATTTATGGTCCCAATCAAGCCTGTGATGCCGTCTCCCACATTATATGCGGTAGTGATAACACCGTTCAAATCATCAATCAGGACGCCTGCACTGCTATCTTGGACGAATTTCTGATTGCGGTAAGTCTGCTTAAAAGTCAAAATGACTTCGCCCGTAACTTTATAAATCGTTGTGCCCGTTGGTTGTTGACGCAGAGCAGCCAAATTTGCACAAGTGACGGGGAAAGTATATGTTGCAACTGCAACTGCTGAAGAATCCGGAGGCAAATAGGCAATGGCTTTCACCGTTGTGGTAGCGCTTATATTTAAAGGAGCGGAATAAACTGCGGAAGAACTGTTTGGTGTGCTGCCGTCAGTCGTGTAATGAATAACGGCACCTGCAGTTTCACAACTGATACTCACTTGGATAGGACTGTAATAAATTCCCGCAGCAGGATTGAAAGTTGGGGTAGCAACTCCTCCCTGCGGAGGTTGAAAATCAGCCAAATTGCGGGCAGTAAAATAATTGCCGTCCGTTCTGGAATTGGGAATGCCCACAATATTCATCGGCACTGTCGGAATCGGTTGTCCGATATAATTAACATCGTAAAATGTAGTGCGGAAGTTAAAAGTAGCCGTTCCATCGGTAATAGGATAGACAGTTCCGTTGGCAAAATTACCCGTAGCGCCGGTAAAAGTGCAATTCAGGACTTTCACCAATTCAGATTCATAATTTTCAAAATTAGTATTAAGCTCATTCAGAGTAATCACTTGCGGGGTAATAACATTGCCTGTGGAGGAAGCGGGACCCGGATTCAGCGAAGGAACAAATTCAATCATTCCGCCATATTCGGTAATTTTACCCACCAAGTTGGAAATGCCGTCCCCGATATTATATTGCGTAGTCACGATGCCGGCTAAATCGTCAAACATCATTCCTGCAGTATTATCCTGCACCCATTTTTGGTTGCGGTATGTTTGTTGGAAAGTCAGAATAACTTCTCCGGTCAGCTTATAAATTGTTGTATTGTCCGCAGGTTGAGCTCTCAAAGCTGCAATGTTCGGAACATTAATCGGAAATGTGTAGACAGCGGTTGCAATAGAGCTGTTACTGTATCCGGGAGCGGTTGCCATTGCTTTCAAAGTTGTTGTAGCTGAGATAGTTATCGGGGCTGTATAAATACTTGAAGCGGTAGTTGGATCGGTTCCGTTTGTCGTATAAAAAATCGTAGCACCGGCTGTGGTTGTAGAAATTGTGACACTGATAGGGGCGGTAAACAAACCGGGAAGCGGATTAAAAGTGGGAGCAGCACAGATTTGCCCGCCCGTGGGAGTAAAGACATGACTGCCTAAATAAGAAAAAGTGTTAACCGGATAGGATGTCCAATCCGCCATATTGAAATTAACCGTCGGACTGATTATGTTGGAATTACGCACCAGCGTTACATCCATTCCCCAATTATTGACATCATTTACATAACCGATTACATCAGTTTGCACGCCGTTATGATACAAAGCCAAGGCGTCGTTGCCGTTATAATTCATTGCTGCACTGGTAGTAGCCAAATCAACATAAGGCTGACCTACCAAATTAGTTCCGCCTGTTGTTGAATTTACGATTACATACACATCGTTATTTGCCAAAATTCCGCTGAGCACAAGATCGCTGCCAAAATCGCCGGCACCGTTGACCTGCTTTTTAATTGTATAGGCTGAAAGGTCAACCGGAGCACCTGTTCCGTTAAAAATCTCAAGTGCTTTCTGATAGGAAGTGCCTTCCACATATTCGGAAAAGAACAGGTCGGTTGCATAAATAGGATTTGTGCCGCCGTTGTCCTTTGTCACGATCAGATTGTTTTTTCCGTAGGCAACAATTTTTCCCGTGGCACCGGTAATTCCCATAAAGCGAGTGGAATTGAAGGTCAAAGCGTCAAAGGTTTCTTGTGTCCAAGTTGCGCCTTGATCAACGGATTTGACTATGGACCAGGAATTGCCCATATTTGTAGTAGTGTTGTCAGAACTGTATCCTGCAGCCCAAAAAACGTTGTCCTCATCACACCAAACACCGTTCATATCATCCAAACAGCTTTCAGTTGATGCTGACCAATCTGCTGCGGTTAATCCGCCCGTGGAAGTGTGATAGATTTCGCCGACGGAATTGACTAAAACGCCAATATTGGCATCGGCAAAACGAATGTCTCTGATTTGAGCGCTTGTGCTTCCGACCACGATAGGCGACCATGACAAGCCTCCGTCTTGGGTGATGTATAAATTGCCGGCACTCGAACCCGCAAAACCCATAGTTTCCGTCTTAAAATATACGCTGTAGAGAATGCTTGTCCCCAAGCCTGTTCCGTTCAGCATACTCCATGTATTTCCGCCGTCCGTAGTCTTGGCGTGTATGTTATTGGAGCCGACTGCGTAGCCGATTTGGTCGTTCACGAAGAAAAGTTTGTAATAAATTTGGGTAGAAGTGACGCCGGAAACGGTAAAAGTCGTCCATGTATCTCCGCCGTTAGTAGTGTGGAAAATTTTCCCCGTTGTCTTTCCCGTAATCCATCCTTCGTTGGCGTTTTTGAAGTAGCAGGTGTAGTAAGTGTCATAGTTAGAAGGAATATGCAGTCTGGTAAAGGAAGCTCCGCTGTCCGTAGTTTTCAGGATGTAACCTTTGTCGCCTGCCAAATACCAAGTATCGGCATCCACGACAGAAGCTCCGTAAAGGTCAATAGCATTCGGCACCAAATCTGTCCAAGTGACACCTTGGTCGGTTGATTTTGCCAAAGCGCCGTTCCATCCCGCAGCCAATAAATCGCCGTTAGCCAATATGTTTAAGCCTTCGAAGTAAAGTCCGAAGTTATTGGTAACGGTCGTATATGTCGCCCAGCCGTCTGTTGTCTTCAGTAATGAGCTGTTCCAACCGGCGGCAAAACCGGTTTGACCGTTCAAAATAATGTCCTGCATATTAACACTGGCACCGCCTGCATTCACATGATGCGTCCAATTTACTCCGTTGTCGTTACTTACGCCGATGTAGCCCAAACTGCCTGCTAAAACTACAGTGGAACCGTATTGGCGCACTTTATGAATATGCGGATTGCCTGTAATAGTCAGATTTTGGATACTCCAAGTAGAGCCGAAGTTTGTCGTAGTCAGGATTTTGGCTTGATCCGGAGAACCGTTATTGAGACCGCAAAAACCGACGCCGCTTGCATTCATGCTGATGGAATAAATAATGTCGGTAGTCCCGGAAGTTTGAGCAGTCCAAGTGACGCCGTTATCGGCAGAATATGCAATTTTGCCTCCGTTGCCTGCAACCCATATTCTTCCGTCAGGCAAATAGACGCAGGCATTGACATCATCGGTTCCGAAAATTGTCGGTGTTTGCGTATTTGTTGTCCAACTGGCACCTCCGTCGTCTGTTACTGCCACCAATCCGTCAATGCTGACCATAACTCCGTGCTGTTCATCGTAAAAGTCAAGATCGTTAATATCCTTATAAGCGGGAGTGACGGCATCGTATGCGGGACTGGGCACAAAAGACCAATGTGCTCCATTATCTGTGGATTTGGCAAAACCGCCTACATAACCCGCTGCCCAAAGTGTATTATTCACTCTGTCCAAAGCGTAAAAGTTTGTCGGAAAACTCGCTTGTCGCGTCACCTGCCAACCGAAAGCAAACACTGCAAACACGACTAATGCAGTTATCAGCATTATCTTTTTCATAATGAATTTACCTCTTCTTATCTATCTTGAGAGCCGAACGAAATTTTGTTCCGAACGGCAATTCATTTTTCTTCTTTTAATGAGCATAACTCACACTATATTAAGACATAATATCAAATTGGCTGATTTTGACAAGAGGAAAATTTAGCGGAGCTGAAACTTCAGGCTAATTCCTTCTCCACATCCACCATTTCGCTGTTTGGATCGGGCATTATGGCAAAGCCGTGCCGCCTAAATACCTTTAACATTCTAAAATTATCTTTTGTCGTTTGCGCCACCATTTTTTTAGCGTGCCATTTGACGGAAATTTCCATGCAAAAATCAGTCAGCATACTTCCCAAGCGTCTGTTCTGCCATGCTTCCGGAACCAGAATTGCATATTCCACGGTATTGTGATCAGGATCGGCAACCATGCGTCCGACTCCGACCAGTTTCTTCTTTCCGTTTTCGTTTGCTTCAGCCACGATGGCAATTTCTCTATCATAATCTATAAAGCAATAGCGAACCGCTACTTCGTGGGAATTCCAGAAAAAGAAATAGCGGAAGCGCTGATAAATTGTCTCTTTTGAACAACTTGCCAACATCTCCATCCACAGGTTTTCATCTTCAGGTTTGATGGGACGGAAAGTTAGCGGAGTTCCGTCCGGAAGTTGAACTTGCTTGACATATTCTTCCGGATAAGGCCTTAAAGCCAGATGGGAATAGGCTTCGCCCTTGTGATAATTAAGATTAATTACGACCCGCGCATCCAACGCCATAATCTTTTCCGGCGTTGCCAAAAGCGGATTTATATCAAGTTCGGTAATTTCAGGATAATCTGCCGCCAGATATGACATCCTGATCAAAACTTCTATTAACTTGTCTATATTGACCGGAGGCTTGCCTCTGTAACCCTTCAGCAGAGGATAAATTTTCAATCTTTCCAACATCCGCCGTGCCAATTTTTCATTCAAAGGCGGAAGTTCCAATGCTATGTCCTTAAACAGTTCCGCATAAATTCCGCCCGTGCCGACCATCATTACCGAACCGAATACGGGATCCTGTTTTATGCCTAAAATGAGTTCAACGCCTTTATCAGTCTCCAACATCGGTTGCACGGTTACACCCTCTATTTCCGCTTCGGGAAAACGAGCTTTCACCTGTTCGGTTATTTGCCGAAAAGCGGTTCTGACATCATCGGCAGAGTGCAAATTCAATTTCACGCCTCCCGCATCTGTTTTGTGCGTTATTTGAGGAGACATTATTTTCAAAACGACCGGATAACCAATCTTGTTTGCAACAGCGACCGCTTCTTCAGCTGTTTTTGCCGCCTGAGGCATAGTAGTATCAATTCCGTAAGCTTCCAGCAAATCCTTGGAAGTGGTTTCGGATAGGACAGAATTGCCTTCCGCACATATTTTATCAAATTTTTTCCTAAATTCAGCGCGATCAAGAGAAAATTCTACGGGAATGTCACGCGGTGTTTCATACAGCGCTCTTAAATTCTTGCCGTAATCCACTAAAATAATAAATGCACCGATGGCTTGTTCGGGTGTTTTGTAAGCCGGAATATTTGCTTCCGCTAAAATTGCCAACCCCTCTTCCATCCTTGCACCGCCTATCCAAGCTGCCAAAATCGGCTTTTTTGCCGTTTCGGCTAACTTACTAATTTCCCGTGCAGTTCCGCTCGGATTTGTCATTGCTTGAGGTGTCAGAATTACCAAAACCGCATCCACATTCGGGTCTTCCAAAACAATGGAAACAGCTTTCGCATAACGCTTCGGACGCGCATCCCCCAAAACATCGACCGGATTGCCATGCGACCATGACTCCGGCAAATTCTCATTTAACGCATCCATAGTTTTGGCATCCAATTTTGCCAATGTCCCGTTCAGAGCAATCAATTCGTCAGTCGCCATCACTCCCGGTCCGCCTGCATTCGTCACTATTGCCAATCTGTCTCCGGCAGGAATTTTTTTCCGTCCCACCAATTCCGCTACATCAAAAATTTTACCTATATCGTCAATTCTGACAATCCCCGCGCGTTGAAAAGCCGCATCATAAACATTGTCCGCGGCAGCCATGGCGCCCGTATGCGAGGCTGCAACCTCTGCAGATTCGGGAAAACGACCCGCTTTATAGGCAATGATTGGTTTGCTGCGCGCGAAAGCACGAGCGGCTGTCATGAATTCACGCGCTTCGGATATGGATTCAATATAAAGAAGAATGCACCTCGTCTCTTCGTCTTCACCCAAATAATCAATCAAATCGCCAAAATCAACATCCAGCATATTGCCGATGGATACTAAATGGGAAAAACCGATTTTCGCCTGTATTGCCCAATCCAAAACGGAAGTGCAAAGCGCTCCGGATTGCGACACAAAAGCAATATTCCCCTTATTCGGCATTCCGTCTCCAAAACTTACATTCAGTTTTGATGCAGGAGATATGAAACCCAAACAGTTCGGTCCCATTATTCTCATTCCCGGATAGTTTAAACGAAGTGCCGCAATCTCTTGTTCCAATTTTTTGCCCCGAGCGCCCGTTTCCTTAAAACCTGCGGTTATAATAATGATTCCCAAAATCCCCGCATCCCCGCATTCACGCACTTGCTCGGGAACCGCAGAAGCTTCCGAACAAATTACAGCCAAATCAGGTTTGTGTGGCAATGATTGGACATCCGGATAACACTGGATGCCCATAACCGCTTCCACGGAGGGATTAACCGGATACACAACTCCGTTGTAACCGCCGGTAACCAAATTGCTCAAAATCCTGCCGCTGACGCTTTGCGGATTGATGGCTATTCCCAAAATCGCTATCCGTTTGGGTTTAAATATGTTGTCCAAATTATGAACATTCACTCTTCACCTCTATCTATCTGTTTATATTTCATAATATATTATCCCGCATGAGGTTCCGCTAATATATCCGGCTCTCCTTCCGCTTATGTATTCTATTTTGGCACAACATTCAGTCTTCATCTCACGGTCAAGTCTTTTCTATCTTGCGTGTTTTTGTCTCTTTTAACCAAAAGCAGAGCAAAAGCATACCAAAAGCATATCAAATGTATATTAAATGTATTCAATTCAATATTTGATCTACTTTTGATCTACATTTGATATACTGATGATCTACTCCGGCATTTAGGATTGACCCGTCCTGAAATTGGTTGAACAAAATTAAAGAAAACCTGAAATGGGCTATACCATTTGCAGCAAGATAGCTTATTTTAAAAAAACTTGACTTAGATTTATAATATGTAAAAAATGCAATTTGTCGTTTGACCTTACATAGATTGTGAGTAACGAGGGATAACAGATGCCCTCAACCAACCTGAGAAACAATAAGTTGGAATTTACACCAACATTGGGGACTCAACTTAAAGCGGTTTTCTTTTGAGTAAAAATATAACATTTTAGACACAAAAAGCTAGAGCTGTTAGGTTATTCGCATTTTTTTACCTAAGCGGAATACTGAACGGGGATAAAATTAATATTTATCAGATCAAGCTTTTTAAGTCGCGGACAAATTCATCCAACATTTCTTCAGTGGTATCCCATGAACAGAGAAGGCGGACTTCATTGAGAGGTTCGTTCCAGAGATAGAAATAATATCTTTCCTGCAGAACGGGAATTATTTCCGGAGGCAAAATCACAAAAACAAAGTTGGATTGGACAGGTTGAGTGATTTTAATTTGCGGAATTGCAGCTAATTTATCTCTCAATAATTGAGCCATCAGATTGGAATGAGCAGCATTTTTACGCCAAAGTTCATCGGTAATGTAAGCTTCCATCTGCAAAGTCAGATAGCGCATTTTGGAAAGAAGCTGAGTCATTTGTTTGCGATAATAGACAGCAGTTTTAGCAGCTTCCGGCTGATTGATAAAAATTACCGCTTCGCCGAATAAGCAGCCGTTTTTTGTTCCTCCCAAACTAACAACATCCACTGAGCAACCTGAAGTCATCTCTTCCAATGAACAATTTAAACTGACTGCCGCATTTGCCAAGCGTGCTCCGTCCACTTGCAAAAAAAGATTATGGGAATGCGCAAAATCGGCTAATTCTTTCAATTCTTTGAGAGTGTAGACTGTGCCGTATTCCGTCGGTTGGGAAATGGAAATTACACGCGGTTGAGACATGTGCTGGTCAGTCATCAAGTCCAGATGAGGTTTGAGAATTTTGGGAGTGAGTTTTCCGTCTGGAGTGGGGAAAACAAGCAGACGCGCTTGGGTGATTTTTTGAACTGCTCCCGCTTCGTGCATATTGATGTGAGCAGTTTCCGCACACAAAATCGCTTCATACGATTTGACCAAACTTTGCAGAGCCAGAACATTTGCCCCCGTTCCCGTAATTACAAACAAAGCGGAAGCATTTTTACCGAAAAGAGAAGCTACCTTTTTCTGCACTTTTTCCGTGTAATCCTCTTCGCCATAACCGTGCCAGTAACCGCTATTGGCTTTTCCAATTGCTTGCAGAATAAGAGGATGCGCTCCTGAATGATTATCGCTGCCGAAACTGATGGAAGGCATAAAGCTAATCTCCTTTTTATATTGACAAACACTTAAACCTTATTTGTATGAAATTTTATCTGTGTCAAGGAGAAATATATGAGTTCAACTGCCGTGCTTGGTTGTCTTTGGGGAGATGAAGCCAAAGCCAAAATTGTGGATGTATTGGGTGCAAACGCTGATATTGTTGTGCGTTTTCAAGGCGGAAGCAATGCCGGTCATACGATTTATTCGGACGGGCAGAAATATATCTTGCACACGCTTCCTTCCGGAATTCTGTATCCGCATACTGTTTGCGTTATCGGTAGCGGCGTCGTTTTGGATGTATTTTCTCTGTTGGAAGAAATGCAAGCATTGGAGCAAAGAGGGATCTATTTGCAGGGCAGGTTATTGATTGACATGCGCGCTGCGTTGGTATTGCCTTTGCACAAAGATTTGGATGCGGCAAGTGAAGATGAGGCTCAACAATATAAAATCGGTACCACACGAAGAGGTATCGGTCCTGCCTATGCTGATGATACAGCGCGGGTAGGATTGCGTTTGAACGATCTTTATCATGGGGAATATCTTGCCGGCAGATTGGACAATCTGTATCGCTATCATCATCAGAAGTCGACAGTCCAAGAAATGGAAACGCTAATAAGTGAACTCACGGAAGCAGGAAAGAAGTTGCAACCTTATGTAGCGCAAACCGATACTTATCTACGGAAAAAATATGCGGAAGGTGCACGCATTTTGTTTGAGGGTGCTCAAGGAACGCTTTTGGACCTCACTTACGGAACCTATCCTTTTGTGACTTCTTCCCATACGATGGTTGGAGGAATTTCGGTCGGAGCGGGAATTCCTTTTAAAATGGTGGATAAAATTATCGGTGTCTACAAAGCTTATGCCACCCGTGTGGGTGAAGGACCATTTCCTACAGAGTTAAAAACTGCACCTGCCGAGCAAATAAGGCAGCAGGGAAACGAATACGGTTCAACTACAGGCCGTCCGCGTCGGGTAGGTTGGTTTGATGCAGTTGCCGCAAAATATACATCCGACCTTAACGGATTGGACAGTTTGGCTGTTACTTTGTTGGATGTTCTATCAGGATTGCCTGAAGCAAAAATTTGCACTGCGTATTTGATAGACGGGAAACGCATAACAGATTATCCTTCAGATCCTTTTCTGCTGGCAAAAGCAGTTCCCGAATACATTTCTCTTACAGGTTGGGAAGATGATATTTCCGCTTGCACAAAAGTCGGCGCTTTGCCAAAGTCCGCACAAGATTATATTATAGCAATAAGGGATTTGTTGAAAGTGCCTGTGGAAATAATATCCGTGGGTCATGAACGCGGGCAGACCATTTTTCTTAATTCCTGAGCGGAAGGAGGAGCTTTTGAAAACTAAACTTCGGTTATTTTCATTAATTCTGTTACTCGGTTGCATTACAACTGCAGTTTTTGCGGAAGACGAGGCTTTGCAATTTCCCGCTCCGCAATATATGCTTCCCATGTATGACCATTTTACTTGTAATTATTTAAATGCTGAAGCATTGGGACGCGGTTTTACGACAATTGCCATGCCGGGAGGATTGGAAAATGCGGTGAATAATCCCGCTACTTTGACCGGCGATAAAACCGCTTTTTATTTGCAAGTTGCAGCCAAACCACCGATTAATGAAATTAATGAAGATAGTGACCAAAGTTATACTGCACCAATTCCTTTCGGCATTTTTGGGGTCAGCACCAAAATCTACAAAAACTGGTTAGGCGCAATCAGCTACAATATTCCCAAATCGGTAGTCTATGACGCTTATGACATTTATTACGGACAAGGGATGGGTTTTGTTTCTCGGAATCCGACTTATTATCTGCATCAGTTTACAGCTACTTTGTCCGGTAAAACAGGCAACTTTAAATACGGTCTGAATGTGCAACAGCAATTGCATCAGTTCAATGACATCATTGTTTTCTACACTTTTGACCGGGTTGATAAAACTTATTATGTAGTCAGATGGCAGCCCGGTTTGCTTTACACATACAAGAATTATCGCGTTGGGTTAACTTTTCTTGCTCCTGCAGAGAAAAAGATGGATATTCGCTATTTGGAATACGACACAAAATTTCCCATGAAAATCAGCGGAGGTCTGGCTGCCGATTTTGACAACAATAAAATCAGTTTGGATGCGGATTGGGAACAATTCAGCGAAATGGACAGCAAATTTGACGATCGCCTGACACTCAAACTGGGGATGGAAAAACGCCTCCGAAATAATACTTTCCGGTTGGGGTTGATGAGCATGCCGGGCGTTTTTGAAGGAGATTATCTTCTGCCGCAAAAACCGAATGCGACCTCCAATGACACAATGTGGTGGAATGCACTAAATCCCGGCGGAACAATTGACAATACTGATCAATTATATTTAACTTTTGGCTACACATATTATTTCAAGGGCGGAAGATTGACTTTGAGTGCGGCGCGCGATGTATTGAATAATGTGCCGACCACTCAAATAGCGATGGCTTTGGCATTTAATGCCGAAGCGATAAAAGGGAAGAAGTTTCTCTTCATAGACTGATGGAGCCTTGGGTTTCTATCCGAAAAATTGATGCTTATGATTTGCCTCTCGTCAAAGAAGGCATAAGGGATTTTTTGGCGGATTGTTCATCTCTAAGGCTCAAAAAAGCTAAAACAATTCTTCTGAAGCCCAATCTTTTGGGTAAATTTTCTCCCGAACAGGCTGTCACGACCCATCCAGTCGTAATGGAAGCACTTATCCAACTTCTTTTGGAGGAAGGCAAAAATGTATGGTTAGGTGACAGTCCGGGTGGAGCAGGTAATGTTAAAGAAGTTTGGCAAGCGACGGGAATGCAGTCTTTGGCGGAAAAATATCCGATACAATTAGTGAATTTTTCTTCGTTCGGGGTGCAGGAATTTAATGTGGGTGGAATGCATTTGGCTGTTTCCAAAGTAATTTGGGAAGCAGATGCAGTCATCAGTGTCAGTAAATATAAGACGCACGGGCAAATGGCTTTTACGGGAGCGGTCAAAAATCTGTTCGGTTTAGTTCCCGGAATGCTAAAGACTGAATATCACAAGCGTTTTATCAATCCCGAAGATTTCGGACACATGTTGGCAGAGTTATACAAACTTGTCAGACACAGGATTGTGTATCATCTTATGGACGGGATTATAGGAATGGATGGAGCAGGACCTTCCGCAGGCAGGGTTCGTAAATTCGGATTGCTTTTCGGGTCCGTTTCGGCACCCGCATTGGATTATTTAGCTGCAAAATTTATGGGCTTCCGCTTAAAGCAGATTAATTATATCGGTGAATGTTTGCAGGCGGAAGGAATTCTTCCTTCGCGGATACGGTATCCGCTTAGTTTTCAAGGTTTTAAGCTGGAGGATGTAGACCACAGGACTGCCGGTCTGCGTTCAAAATTAAACAGTTATGTTCCAAATCAGTTGCGTTATGTGGCAGATCGATTGGTGGAATTTCATCCTTTTATAACGGACAGGTGTCAAACATGCTTAATGTGCGTAAAAAGTTGTCCGGTTCATACTATTTATGTCGGCAAAGACGGAATTCCGTATGTGAAACCGGATAAGTGCATTCGTTGTCTTTGCTGTCAAGAAGTTTGTCCCTATCGGGCGATAGAGTTGCACAAATCTTTGTTAGCTAAATTAATACTGTAACTTAAAGGAGGAGGAGGAGATGAAAGTTCAATATTTCGGTCATTCATTTTGGAAAGTATTCACCGATAGCTGCTCAGTCGTTTTTGACCCTTTTGAAAATATCGGCTATCCCATGCCGAAAGGATTGACGGCAGATTATGTCATTATCAGTCACGAACATCACGACCATAATAATCCGAGTTTGATTGGCGGGCATCCGCAAATATTAAGGAAAGCGGGTTTGTATTCGGGAGCGGGAATGAAAGCGGAATTAATTTCCGTTTTTCATGACGACAGCAGAGGCTCCCAAAGAGGAAGCAATCTCATTTCCAAAGTGGAGATGGATAACCTGACCGTAGTCCATTGCGGAGATTTGGGTCACATACCTTCTTCTGAAGTAACGGCTAAAATCATGAAGCCTGATTTGTTGTTCATTCCCGCAGGCGAAATTTTTACTCTTCCTTTGGAAGAAGTTTGGAGCGTGATAGATACTTTGCAGCCGCGTTTACTTTTTCCCATGCATTACGGAACCGAGGTTGTAAATTTCAAGCTGGGCAGTTTGGATAAATTTCTTAAACGCGCCACTAACATTGTGCGTTACGATACAAACATTTTGGAGGTTACGCCGGAGCTTTTAGCTGAGCCCAAAACAGTGATTATGAATTGGCGAAGCAAGGATTGAATTATGAAAGTCAAAACCGCTCCTTTGGAAAAGAAAAAACCTATTCGCGTGTTTTACTGGCTCATTGTTATCGTTCTTTTGGCGCTGACTTTATTTTTCGGCAGAAACAGTTTTCTTAAGATGGCGCAGAAAAAGTTGGAAGTTGCTAAATTGCAATCAAAAGTGGAAAAATTGAAAGCGGAAAATGACAGTTTGCGAAAAGAGAATCAAGACTTGAAAACAGACCCCGCAGTCATAGAAAAAATAGCCAGAGAACAATTCGGATATCAAAAAAGTGACGAAAAGGTTTTTCGTTTTTTGCCCGATAACGGCGGAAATCAAACTCAAAAATCAAAACAGTCTGATGCCGAAGGCAAGTAATCATCACTCTTTAAGTCCAAACGAAAAGCGGGAAATTTGTCTTGTGCTGGAGCGTTTCTTTTCCGCTTCCAATCAGGAGGGACTAACTGCAGCCAAGCAGAAACTGAAGCAGCTTGCCCGAGATTTTTACGCGGCACACGAACAGAATAAGCAAGCTTTGGGATACTGGTCTGCCTTTTTTCTGCAAGAATTTATCAACTGTCTGAAAGATAATGCTCCTTCTTCCGTCAGTGAAGAACCTGCTCTCGTTACTTTTCTTGCCAATTTACCCTGTCCGGATAACTCAAATTTTTACCATTCTCTCTTAGCGAAAACTCAATATGAAGATACAGCACCTCTTGCGCCTGAACGCTATTTATTTTTGTTGCATCTTGTATCTTTACTGATAGAATTGCGTTCGCCTTTAGCAGCTTCATATTTGATAGAACTTGAATATGTTATTCCTCCCGAAAAAGAGCCCTCAGTGTCTACAGTTTTTGTGCATCTTCTTTTTGCGCAATTCAGAGCGCAGTCCGGACAGCTTTTACAGGAAGCTTTGACTTGGTTGGAAGCGTTAGCAGAAGCTTGGCAATTGAGAAACGAGAAGTTGCTGATTTATATTTTAACGCAGTGGCTGATTTCCCTGAATTGGCTCAGGCCTCAAACGCTCAGAAAAGAGCTTTTACTTGCCCTTTATGAAATTAACAAACAGGAAGCCGACCACAGCACAGCCTTGATTTTGTATGAACTTTTCAATTTGCCCGACAAAACAGATATCACCAGCGAAAGGCAAAAATATCTTGATCTCCTGTTTAAACTTCCCGCTTTCCTTTTCAGCGTCAAGCAATTGCAGGACATGTATTATTATTCCGGAAATCTCAAATCAATTATTCACTCTTCTTTTCCCGCCTCAGTTTCCGATTTTAAGCACTCCAATTATTACATCTATAAATATTGGAATCGCATCGGCTACATTAGTCATTTCTTGCAGAAAACTCTTTCTCCTCCGGAATTTTTGGAAGTTTTACCAAACCTGAATGCCAAAACTCAGGAATTGATCAGCCTGATGAACTCACAAAGCAACGCATTTGTTGAAGCTCTGCAAGCCAATTATTCCAAAATTGACGAATTGTATCATAAGGTGGAGGAACTTTCACTCAAAGATACTCTTACCGGACTTTACAACCGTCGCTATTTATATAATCATATCAATGAAGCTCTTATGCTTTCGGTTCGGAAGCAGTTACCGCTCAGTTTTGTAATTATAGACATTGACAACTTCAAACAAATAAATGATACATACGGTCACTTGGCGGGCGACTTTATTCTTTCTTCTTTATCGAATTTTTTAAAAGATTATTTTCGCAAAAGCGATTTTTTGGTTCGGTACGGCGGAGAAGAATTTCTGATTGTCATGTTTGATTCCGATCATCAGGAAACCGAACTTACTTTGGAAAGCCTTAGAAAGCAGATTTTAAGCAGGGATTTTATATATCGGGAATTAAATTTACACATTACTGTCAGTATCGGCATCGCTTCCGTAATTTTCAAAAATCCATGTGTCACGATTGATTTGGAAAAGCTTATTTCAGAAGCCGACGCTGCTATGTATGAATCCAAAGCGCGAGGCAAAAATCAGATAACTTCCCGCGTTTACTATTATTGACATTTACAGACCGATTGGAATTCAAAAAGTTTTCAGGCTTGACAAAGATGTAATTTGCAGTTTTATTGATTGAAAAGGAGTTTCTGATGGCAAAAGTGACGGTTACAAAAGTCAATAAATACTATGACAACGGCTTTCACGCTGTCAAAGACGCATCTTTTATCGCTGAAGATAAAGAATTTGTAGTCTTGGTCGGACCTTCCGGATGCGGAAAAACTACAATTCTGAGAATGATTGCCGGTCTGGAAACAATCAGCAGCGGCGAAATCGAAATCGGCGATAAAGTCGTCAATGATGTCCTTCCCAAAGATCGCGACATTGCCATGGTCTTCCAAAATTATGCTCTTTATCCGCACATGACAGTCTTTGAAAACATGGCTTTTGCCCTTAAACTGAGGAAAACTCCCAAAGCTGAAATCGCAACCAAAGTCCAACACGCTGCCGAACTTTTGGGAATTCAATCTTTGTTAAAAAACCTTCCCGGACAACTTTCCGGGGGACAACGCCAAAGAGTAGCGCTTGGAAGAGCAATTGTTCGTAATCCCAAAGTCTTTCTTTTTGACGAACCTCTCTCCAATTTGGATGCCAAACTGCGGGTGCAGATGCGCTCCGAAATCGTCAAGCTTCACGAAACATTGGGCGATACCATGATTTATGTCACGCACGATCAAACGGAAGCTATGACTATGGCGGATAGAATTGTCGTTATGAAAGAAGGTGTAATCCAGCAGATTGACCTGCCTCTTCAGGTCTATAATCATCCGGCAAATCTGTTTGTAGCAGGTTTTATCGGCAGTCCGGCAATCAATATTGTTTCCGGTGAATTAAGACAGGGAGAAGGTTCTCTCAATTTTGTCTGTCCGGATTTCCAATTGGCTTTAACTCCCAAACAGGCAAATCAGTTGGCTTCCTATCAGGATAAACCGATTATTATGGGCATTCGTCCTGAAGATATTTATGATGCCCGCTTTGATTCCATGGCTGTCACACCCCGTAAAATTGATGTTATCTGCGATATCATTGAACCTCTCGGAAATGAATATATCGTTTATTTGAAATCCAAATCCTTTAATTTTACCGCACGTTTTGACCCGAAAGACATGCCTCCGAAAGGACAATTATTCACAGTCACTTTGGATATTGCCAAAGCTCACTTTTTTGATCCGGAAACTGAAGTTTGCCTGCTCTGATTATGATGGAGTATGAATAAATATTGCAGTATAAGACTTTTTGCCTGTTTTTTGCTTTATCTGTGCAGTTTATCCCTTTTTGCTTTTGAACCGTTACCGCCGTGCAATCCTTTTGTTATTGCCTCCGGTGCGCTTTCCAACTTAACGGACGACCCTTCGTCCGCTCAACTTAATCCTGTTTCAGGTGAAGGCGGTATCACAACCTCGGTTTCATATCCGTATTCCATGCAGCAGCTCAGTCAGGTGGAAATCGCTTCCGTCGTGAATTATCAACTGAACAGCATGTATGCGTCGTGGCAAACTCTCAGTAATAATGACTATAACAGACAGGACATCCGTTTGGGATTTCGGTTGTCGTATCTATATTTCAGATTTGGCCTTGGCTACAAAGTTATGATTGATGAAATGGAAGGTTACGGAACGGAAAACGATGACAGATTGACTGCCGGCATAAGATTTAAGCATAAAAAAACGACTCTGGATATAGGCTCCGAACATGCTATGCCTTTCGGCAGAGATAATTCCTTTGAAGACGGAGAGTTTAACCTCAGTTTGCGTCAGGATCTTGACCCTAATCTTGCTGTGGCTGCTGGTTTCAATACGGATTCCGAACAGCGCTTCAATTATAAAGTCGGCACTATTTTCGGTTTGCATCCGAATTTGAAAGCTGTTGCTTCTTGGGAAAGTCGTCCCGGACGCTTCGGTTTGGGTGCAATATTTAAACTCAAGTGGTTCAATTTGGCATACGCTGTGCAGACTCATCCGGATTTGGATTGGACGCACTCAATAGGAATTTCCGCTCTCTTTCCTTAATTTTGGTTGTAGTTTATTTGCACAATGCTGAAGACAATTCCACTTGTTGTATGTTTGTGCGTAAGTGGTTTTTGCTCATATTTATCTGCAGAATTAATTGATGATGTATATCCCGAGCTGACTGAACTTCAGTATGAAAAGAAGGAAGCGCTAAGCTGGCAAATCAATTCGGAGAGGCTTTTCTTCTTTTACAACGAGCCTGCGGGAAGATTTCAAGCCCGCCAAAATTGGCAACCGTCTAAGCGAAATTTGACATCCCGTTACTTCCTGCAAAGCAATATTCCGCAAAATATATCTGCACCCGAGCTATATTTGCTTTTTGCGCAAAACTTATCTGACGCGGAAAAGCCTCTGAATTTGGGGCAAGCATGCGTGCAACTTCATGGTCAAAATTGGCTTAGGGAAATTACTTTCGGTAATTTCCATCTGCATGCCGGCGAAGGATTATGTTTAGGCAACTGCGGAAATTCCATTACCGCACCGGTAATTTCTTTACATCCTGCACCGGGTTTATCGCATCCATCAATGAACGGTGCGGCAATCCAAACGCAATTTCAAGCACTGCAAACAGTTATCTGGTTCTCGTCAACCTCAAGACTTGCGCGGTTAAACGAAGGAAAAATCAGCCGTCTTTACGAATCAAGCCTGACTGATTACAGCAATAAAGAAACGGTTTCCGAACGCAGCGGAGGTGCTCTTGCCGCTTATAATTTCAGGCATTTGCAATTCGGAGGTCTTTTCTACAGTCAAAATTATGACCATCCTTTCGTTCCTGACACGGATTTTGTGCCCAACAGGGTGAGCGGAATTTTCCTGAAAGCGGAGCATTCACCTTTGATCTTTAATTGGGAAGCGGATTGGAATGAACGGCAAACGGCACAAGCAGCGAAACTGACATTTCTGCAATCTAATTTACATCAATCTTTGCAATTTATTCAACGCCCGAATTCTTTTCCCTTACCTTACGATTACACTTCTCAAGTTTTCGGTTCCCAATCCGGCAAGCGGGAATTGAGTTGGGATATAACTTACAGACCTGTAAAGATTTTGACGCTAAAAGGTCGCTTTGCCGCAGTCAATGACTTAACCGAAACATCGGATACTAAATGGAAAGAACGCACGGTTTTGTCGTCTGAATGGCACGAACAAAATTGGCGATATAGTATGACTTGGTATCGTTTTCAAAAGGATGCGCTTGCCGTCCAAGATTCCGTTTATCGTGATTTGCTCCCGCAACAGAATCGTCTGCAATTGAATTGGCGGCAGCGGATAAGTCCAAATCTCGATTACAATATCACTTGCCAATATCAGCATTATTTAACGCAAAATTTCACCAAAAACGGGATCAGCCTTCTATACGGATTGGCTTATCATCAAAAAACAACAGATTGCAGGCTGTCTTTCCTCACTTGGACCAATCAGAAAAGCAACTATCAACCAATGGATTATCCTTCCGATGAGGAATTGCTCCTGCAATCGGATACGGATTCCGCCTTTCGTTTCCAATTTCGTCAACGCCTCAATAAGGTTATTAGTTTTGCTTTTTCCGCCTACCGTCCCTTAAAAAATATCAGCAAACAAACCTACGGTTTAAATTTGCAGGCTGCATGGTAGAAGGTAGCAAAATTCAATCATGCTGAAAATAAATCTCCACACCTAAGTTGCATTTCCTTCAATATGAATGTGAAATGCAACTATTTCAATAACAACATTTTGCCGGTTATCGCCTTACCAAGTATTTCTAATCGACAAAAATATATTCCGGCAGATACCTTTTTACCGTTTTGGTCATCACCATTCCAATTGACTTGGTATTCTCCTTTTGATTGAGAGTTAGAAACCAGCTTTTTGATAAACTGACCCCTAACATTATATATATATAGCTTGACTTCTCCATCCATTGGTAAAGTGTATTTAATTTTAGTCGATTCATTAAAGGGATTTGGGTAATTATTTAGTTCTAATTTGTCAGATGGAACAACTACGGGATCGCAATTATATGTATACCCCGGTGATTCAAAACAACCAATGTCTATCGAACTTCCATATATTCTGTTATTTCCAAATGCATCAAATTCTGGTATCAAGTATCCTGGAGGCAAAATGTTGTAATTTAAAGTGCCTGCATTGATTGCAGGGGAATATCCATGTTCATCATCTGCAAACAGATAATAATATGAGGGTAGAGTTGGGTCAGTTCCAGAAAACAAAGGATTGGTTCCCACCAGATTATTTTGACCCCAAGTCAAAGGGGGTTGATTATCATAAGTGCGCCAGATATTGTTGGTTCTGCTAAACAGGCAATTCTCTATCAGAGTAGTGTTATCAGCTCTGATTTCATACCTGGCATTGTTATTGGCAAACAGGTTGTTGATGATATAGGTGGAGTCAGCCCAAACCAGCAGGTTATCTGTATAGGATGTGGTATTATTGGCAAAAGTGCTGTTGATGATATTGATTACTCCCATGGATGATATCTGAATACTGCGCACCCCATTATATGAGTGATTATCAGCAAATAGGCAGTTATCGACCAGAACGTAAGGACTGAACTGGGAGGGATCAGTCCATGCTCTGAAATTAGCCCACCCATCTTCTGAATAAAGAGTATTGTTCACAAATTTGCTGTTACGGATGATTAGTGTATCAGCAACTGCAATATCTAATCCTCCACATGCCCGGGAAAACTGTCCTCCGGGTAGATAAGGAACTCGGTTATCCTGCATTAGGATATTATCCAGCTTCATCACTGAACCCGTTAAATGCAGCCCAAAGTCATAGTTCTGTGCTGTATTATTTCTCATTGTGATATTTTTCAGAGTAAAAGTACTGGTAATGTATCCCATATATACAATTCCGTTACTTACTGTAGAATTCTCAATAGTGACATTTTCTATCAGGCTGTTGTATAATCCCCAGGAAAATATTGCAGAGGCATTAGAAGTAGTAATGGACAAATCTTTAAGCGACATCCCATACCTTTCTATACCCATCGTAACCGATCCTGTGCCTCCAAGCAAATTTTCAGCATATATACGAGTCTGACTCTGTGATACACCTTTCAAGATGGTATAGTCCTTGATGGCGATAGGCAGATACTCTCCCCGCAGGATGTTATGATGTTCACCTGCCATGAGATGAACCGTTTTGGGGTAATTGGGATTGGAAGCTATCCTCTGCATGGCAAGGGAAGGCGTTTTTAGAGCTGTTGCGGGACTCAATCCATCGTTGTTGTCATTACCATTTGGACTTACAAAAAGGTCAGCATCTACCTCCTGTAGATAGGATTCTTGGATGTCAAAAATTATGTAAGGGTTTGGGGGATAATATGAGTCGTAATAATCAGCATAATATTTTTGCCACTGCGGGACAGTAAATTTCTTCAGGAAAACTACTATTGTTCCCCCATTGATGAAGTACCAATCAATGTCCATGCCCCACTGGGCAAAGTTATTATAAATACTGCAACGATTTATCAGATCAAATGTAATTTCGGGAAGGTCGTTTATCCCACTACCGATCAATAATCCCCCACCACGATATCTTGCGATATTGTTGTAAACATTCACATTTCTCATATGTACCGTGCATGATTGCAGTATACATATGCCCCCTCCCATTGAAGCTTTGTTACCATAAATATTCAAACTCGTTAGATTTATACTACAATTAAGATATGCAAAAATCCCCCCTCCAAAAATCTGATAAGGAGAAGCTCCGTTAAAGTAATCATATCCGCTGCCACCAGTAATAGAAAATCCCCTAATAGTGCAGTTATTAGTATTGGGATAGCAAAGAATAGTTGAATTACTATTATTACTTCCATCAATTATTGTTGTACTGATATAGGTTGTATCATTGGTAGTATACTCCAGAGATGCTAAAATAATTCCTGTCTTATCTGACAGGTTGAGATTCTCATAATACCTGCCCGGATGCACTAAAACCACATCTCCGTTGACAGCATCATTGATCGCATTTTGGATGACTGTGTATTGCTGTGTTCCATCCAAAGATACATGTCTTGTAATTCCGGTTAATAGAATTGGCAACAGCATCAGGGCAAGAACGATAATATGTTTCATTATTTCCTCAATAAAATTAGGGGCGGTATGGTTGATACCACCCCCAGTTTAGTATCTTATGCTATTTAAGCATAAGCATCTTATTGGTCAAGGTCTTTCCATTTGCTTGCATTCTGGTAAAGTACAAACCGGCAGATACCTTTTTACCGTTTTGGTCATCACCATTCCAGACAATACTGTGTATCCCGGATTTCATAGATTCACTCACAAGTGTTTTTACAATCTGTCCTTTAATGTTATAAATGTTTATTATAACATTCCCTTCTTTTGGTATGGAGTAGTTTATTGTAGTTGATGGAGTAAAGGGATTAGGGTGGTTAGAAATCGATATTGATGAAAGTTCAGGGGTGATGTTATTGGCATTACCGATGGTCACATAATAGAAATCACAATCTTGTTTTACTAAGTTGCTACAAGGATTAAACTGATCGGTTTCATTATCATAACTACTGAAAAGTAAAGGCTTAGACTGAGATTTCGCTCCATCCCATCCTACTAATTCCAACTCACTGCCTTCCGGTAATGAACTGATAAAGGCTGGAATCATCACTAAATCATTTTCAACTACAGCCGCTCCATAACAAACGCCATCAGAAACTACGGCTATTTCTTGAGCAGTAGAAAGAGAATCCATTTGCACAAATATTGGAGTATAATCAGGTTCTTTGGTAAAGCTGAAATATGTGGGTTCTTCTTTTACAAACTGCTGAGTACCCCCAGATCTATTCCATACAAATTCATCGATTTCAGGATACCCAGGCGAAGATCCGAATTTTTTCACTATTACCATATCACCATAAGAAAGAGTTGGACTGCGTTGTCCGCTATCCAAAACCGTTATCCAAGTCGAACCCCTCTGAGGTTTAATCCTGGCCATTGTCCAGTTTTTATGATGAATATAGTACAGTTCGTTCAAAAAAGTCCCAAAAGCAGTTTGAGGAGTTTGAGTTTCGGGTATGAAATACCCTATCCAGAGCTCTGAATCAGGATAAGGAACATATACTGGTGCATTGTAGGGAATATGATAACCGTGGTATTTACCAGTTGATGGCATATTGCTACTTTGATTAAAAATTGCCTTATATCCGAGAAATCCCTGCATATAATGCCATGTAACAGTAGCACTTGGCATGTGGAAATAAAGTCCCATAGGATGAGTAGAATCATACCAACGGAAGTAAACAGTATCCATAGCAGAAGGCGTTGACTCATACTGCCTAAAGAAAGCCCGCATTACATCAGCACGGTAGTTCTGGCCATCTATAGTGACCATTGTATAGTCATCAATAACTGGGAAACATTTCCAATTGCCCTGTCTGTCATTAGTGAACGAATATGTGCAGTATCTGTCATAATCGTAAGGAATAGCGCCAATATCCTGGGTTTCGTCGTGGACTGTTAACAAATCCTGGTTCCATGATGAACCTTGTGGGTCCCAGTACAGATCGTTGTAACCAGTACCTATGCAAGGCGATCCTTTCTGTAGCGAATAATCATTTGTAGCCGGATTTGTAAACATTGGGTCTGAAATGAATTTTCCATAACCAGAAAACTGCCATATTTGTAAGTTAGTATTGTATAAACAGCATAAGTTATATGTTCCATTAATATTATACGGAGACTTTATGATGCTGTTTAAGTAAGTATGTGTAAACCCATTATCCCCATAAACACTGTATAATGCAGGATTACTGGCTAACTGGTCTAGAGAACACTTTTCAAAAGAGATACTGCCCCCGGATAAATATACAGTACAACCTATGCTTGCATTATTTCCATACAATACTGTGTCATAGAAATATAATGAGGAGTTGATTGCTTTTGCAGCACCACCATGTGAATCACCTGGCAAAGCACCACCCGAATAATAGGCTCGAGCAACATTATTGTAAACAAGGCAATTATCTATCAAAATACGTGTGCTGTTGCTTATGACGAATCCTCCTCCATCAAGACCAGAACCATTACTAATTTTCAAGTTTCTTATACTTATGTTTGATGAATTCGAGATATTTATAACAGTCTGATATCCAGTACCAATGAAGCTTGGTCTGTTGTTATTTGAATTATCTCCTTGCAAAACAAGACCTACTCTTGATGATATGTTTATAGTCCCATAGTAAGTATTCTGGGGTATCGAGATTATAGAGTTATCTGCTGCATTGTTAATCCAGTTCTGTATTGTAGAATTAGATTGAGACATACCGTATTGAAAAAGATAGTCGTTAATGAATACCCCGGGGACATTGTACCATACTCCATCTTCTATGTTTTGCAAAACTATAGAAAATTGAGATTCACGATTATAGATAGTGTTATTCAAAGACCTTGAGACATTGATTTGATAGTAGTACCATCCACCATATTGTGATACTAAGCTATATGTCGGGATGATATTAATCCAAGTAGCGCTTGTTGATATACGAATTCTTTGATTCTGGCTATTTAAGCTGCCATTCATTGGTACAATTGTCCAGATTGAACCTGATGTATTGGGTGTATAGAAGGGACCAGAAAATTCTGGCTGGCCAAACTGAGTGACTTGTGAAGTAAGCGAGGCTGCTAAAACAAGTAACAGCAGTAAAAGATAGATTGATTTCATTTTTGCTCCTTATAGTTGCTTGATTTTGTTATCCAAAGTATTCTATTATTCAAATTTGAATCTTACTTATTATACAGGCAATTCGTTCATAGATAATATACATATAGAATACCATTGATCTCAATGAAGATATACTCACCCTCAGGATCTTCATACACAATCTTGACACTCGGATCATTTATGCTACCGACAAAAATTGGAATTGTGTTGGGATCGATAGCTTTGTAAGGAAGTTCTGAACAGAATAACCCAACACTAAACATCAGGGATAAGACAATGACAATGAAACGATTCTTCATTTTTCACTCCTTTTAAAATTCTTCTACTATATAAGTGTCAAAAAGGAGTGGTTTTGGGGAGCGATTTTGTGATTTATTTTGTTATTCGGATAGAATTGTTTTAATTTGTTCGAATGTCAGGGCTGATTTTCCTTTATTTTTAGGTATTGTAACATTGGGTGGGATAGTTAGAATTGCTGCTAACCTATTAACTTTACAGGACTCAGTTACTATTCGATTATTTTCTTTTATCGTGATTATTACTGAAACACATAAAGGCTCAATATTGCCAGGATTACAAAAGATATGTATGCGGTACTTATTATTACCAATAATATGAATGCCCCAATCATCTATTTGATAGAATCCCACGAGGGTTTGTCTGATATCAGACTGTTTCATTAAAGATGAGTTCTTCCTAATCGATGGTTTTTTGTCCAATTGAGGACATTTAATTAATTGCTTCAGATAACGCTGGATTGATTTGAGCTGATTAAAGCTAAGTATCTCAGGTGAATCTTCCCATCCGTAATACTTCAGGCACTTTGCTTTGAAGTTCTTTTTGATTTCTTTGCTGGATTGCCGTGCTTTATCGTAAGAGATGCCTTTTGCATGGGCATATTGAGTTAAATTGGGATATTTCTGGATTTCAATAAGTTGTCTATATTCTGAAGATTCGTAGAGATTGTTTTCTACTTTTTCAAAGATTTGACTACTCAAATCAATATCATTACCAGCTAATAACTCAGATATAATTCTAACCTCATATTCCAATGTTTGCAGCATTTTCTTATGATCTTGATTATTTTTATACTGCTTAGCCAACATATTGCAAGATACTTGTCTTAACCATAGCCTTGCGTTTTTAATAGGTTGTCTGGCTTTAAGGAGTTGTAAAATAGCATCTTGAGAAATATCTTCGGATTTTTCGTAGTCATTAGTTTTTTTAAGACAGTATGTAAAGCACTCATTTCGGAGCTTTGAAAAATATGATTCGATAAACTTAGGGTATTGCCTATCTATGAAATCAGGGACTGTTTGTGATGGTTTAGTGTTACTAACCCAATTCAGTAATGCATTGATTTCAATTTCAGCTCCAAGATTCATCCGAGAAAAGAGGTTAGAATTTCTTTCTCTAGTTAGCTCAACAATGCTTTGATACTGTTGTAAATCAACACTTTTGTTAAATGGAGAATCTACAGCCATATTTCCTCCTAATTACCAGATGCTTGTTAGCTTTTTATAATAAACCTATATCAAAGTCAAGATAATTTTTAAGGTAACTGTGAACAATAATATAACTCGTTTATAGAAGTTACATCGAAATCCATTATTACCGATAATGGATCACACTGGAGTAAATACAAGTATTCAGATTATCCTCTCTAATCCCATTTTATTTAGTTTGATCAGTATCAGTAGAATTCCTTTTTTCACCTTCCTCCCAATTTTTTGTACATTCTTCGTGGAGATGACCATATAAGTAAAGCTCCTGAGGTCTACCACTTCAATAGAAGCCAATGCTTTCAGGTAGATATAAACTCACTGCCTTGATTTACCAGTAGGTTGAGCTATCTCTTGTATGGCCTTCTATTAAGGACAGGCACATCAGGAACAATATTATCCATACTCAACTGACTAAACCATAAGAACATCCTATTGCATATAAGCTGATCTTCCATCTGATAATCTGAAAGACTATACCAGGATTGAATCAACATAATCCGAAACATAACTTCAGCTGAGTAAGCATCTCTGCCCGCTACGGAATCTCGTTTAAGTTCTACCTGATTGAGAACTGATCTAATTTTCTTCCAGTCTACTAATTTCTCTATGTGTTTAAGAAAATGCTCATGATTTTCTATGCGCTCATTAATCTCTTGATCGGCAAGAGTGATAATTTCTTTTTCCATGATAGCTCCTTATTAATTATGGAGCTAAAATAAAATGCGTAAGGAATTTGTCATGAAAATCTTAGATATATATTGTCCATTCTTATGTGCAACAGTCTTTCATATTTGCTATTCACTTTTTGCATATCTATTGCTTTAATAGTTACGGTAGTGATGCCGCGGTCTCTCTGGGATTTTTTCCCAGAGACTCCTTGTTGTTCCACCATAACTATATGAGCAAGATTAGAGGTAAGTGCTATTTATTGGTTGGACTTATAGAGTAATTTTCCAAAACTATGGCATAGTATTGGAGTAAGTTGGAAAACCTGCCTTCCCAATGCAACATCCGATTGTATCTTGTTCATTACTGAAGATTTATAACCTGTGAAAATTATTTGGCCGGTAACAAACAGGCCGCGACAAAAGCTTAACAATCTACATTACAGTTTATTTATAGTAACGGCAAAGAATGAAGAATACGGACAATAGAAAATTAGTCTTTTTTTGGCAGTGTGGTAGTATTATTAGGGGTTGCTGCAATTTTTTAGGAATTAACGGTCATGAAACGACGGTATCGATATTGGGTGATGCTACATTGGTGGGTGTTGTAGCTTCATTATTCCGCTTATACGATGGTCTTAGTATTGTTTTTTTACAACAAAAAAAGCCCCGCCTAATAGCGAGGCTTAATATATTAGGGATTTGGGATAAAAGCGCAACTTATTTAGTCAGATCTTTGGCTTTGATATTGTCCTTTTTCGCGGCTTTCTTTGTCTCTTTTTTCTCTTCTTTAATCTCCGATGCATTGACAAATTCGATAATTGCCATGGGTGCTGAATCACCTTTACGGAAGCCTGTTTTCAGAATGCGTGTATATCCGCCGTTCCGATCTTGAAACAGGGGTGCCACTTCATCAAACAATTTTTTGACAAGAGTACGATTGCCGAGCATTTCGTAAGCCAGACGGCGAGAGGCAACGGTATCCTTTTTTCCGTAAGTGATTAAGCGCTCAACATAACTGCGCAAGGACTTAGCTTTAGCCAGAGTAGTTTCAATTCTACCGTTCGGGCTGCTAAGCAGAGATTTGACTAAGTTGCGGAATAAGGCAGTGCGATGAGCTTTTTCCCTTCCGAATTTTCTTCCTTCTACTCTGTGTCGCATTTATTTCCCCTTCTTTTTAGTAGCGCCGGGAACAGGTTTCTTTGGAGGAGTGACAGTTTTTTTAGCTGAAGTTTTTGACGCGGTTTTAGCAGAGGTTTTTTCTTTTACAACGGGAGAAGATACCTCTTTTGCGGCCTGTTGTTCAGTTTTAACTGGAATGCCGCGACTGCGTGCTTCACTGATTCTGCGATTGATGGATTCAACATCCATACCCAGAGTCAAGCCGTATTTTTTCAACTTTAGAACTATCTCTTCCAAGGATTTTTTACCGAAATTGCGGAATTTCAACATTTCCGCTTCAGTTTTGCCAACCAGTTCACCAATAGTATGAATATTAGCCTGTTCAAGACAATTGGCGGCGCGGACATTTAATTCGATTTCCTTGACGCTCATCTTCATAATGCGTTCCAGCTCTTCCAATTCCGGATCCAAATGTACATCGTGAATATATTCCGGTTCTTCTTCAAACAGACAAAGTTTGCTGAACATATCCTTCAGGATTTTGGCAGAAAGGAAAAGAGCGTATTTGGGTTCGAAAGCACCGTTGGACCAGATTTCCATAATCAGTCTGTCGTAGTTCATTTTTTCTTTCACTCTTTGGTGATTGACTGAGAAATTGACTTTGAGAACCGGCGAATAGATGGAATCGATGGGAATGGTTCCGACCGGTTTGCCTTCCGTATCCTGTTTATCTGCAGGCACGTAACCTCTGCCGATGCCCACCCACATTTCAATTTTCAAGTCAATGTTATCTATCACTTCCAAGAGATACAGGTCTTTATTAATAATCTTCACTTCGGGGGTTTCCTTAATTTCAGCAGCGGTGACGACACCTTTCCCCTTGTGCTCCAGTTCCAACTTGACTTCGTCAATGCTGTTGGACTGCACAACCATTTGTTTGAGCCGCAGAATCAAGTCTATGTAATCGGAATTAGTTCCCGGAATGGGAGTAAATTCATGGTGCAAACCTTCAATCCGAACATGCCGGACAGCCGCACCCTGAATGGAAGATAAAAGTACGCGGCGTAATGTATTTCCGATGGTGGTGCCGAAACCGGGTTCCAAAGGACCTATTTCAAATTTGCCATAGGTTCTGGAATAAGTGGATTCATCGGTTTCCACTGTTTCGGGCATCTGTAACTGTTCAAGAAACATCATAAACAGACTCCTTTTTTCTTAAGTCCGGCGCGGTTTATTTGGAATAGAACTCAACGATCAATCTGACATCCACGGTGGTGGGAATTTCTGCCACTGCAGGAACAGAGAGAAATTGACCGTTCATTTGTTCTTTATTAACAGTGAGCCAAGAATAGGGGGAAGTGGTTTCCGTCCTTTCCATGGCATCCAAAATCATTTTATTGTTACGGCTTTTTTCACGCACTTGGATTACATCTCCCGGTTTGACCAAATAGGAAGGGATATCAACTTTTTTGCCGTTGACTTCAAAATGACCGTGATTGACAAACTGGCGAGCCTGCATTCTGGTAACCGCAAAACCGAGCCGATAAACTACGTTATCCAAACGCCTTTCCAGTAATTGCAAAAGATTATCGCCGGTAATTCCTGACATTTTTTCCGCTTTGACAAAATAGTTATGGAACTGCTTTTCAAGCAAGCAATAAGTTAATCTAAGTTTCTGCTTTTCCCTTAAGTGCATTCCGTAATCGCTGACCTTGCGACGATAAGATTTACCGTGTTCTCCGGCAGGAAAATTCCGCTTGGAAAGGACTCTGTCATATTTGGCGGTTCCGAACAGATTTTCCCCGAAGCGACGGCATAATTTTGCTTTGGGTCCTGTATATTTAGCCATCTTTCAGCTCCTTAAATTCGTCTGGTTTTAGGCGGTCTGCAACCGTTATGCGGAATGGGAGTTGCGTCTTTAATCATCAAGACTTTTAAGCCTGCCGCATTTATGGCGCGAATTGCTGATTCGCGACCGCCGCCGGGACCTTTAACGATAACTCCAACTTTGGAGACACCCATGTCAAGAGCGGTTTTCGCCACTTCTTCCGCAGCCAATTGAGCCGCAAAAGGCGTGCTTTTACGGGAGCCTTTGTATCCAATTTTTCCGCCGCTGGACCATGCTAAAACATTTCCCGCTTTATCGGTAAAGGAAACGATCGTATTGTTAAAACTGGAATGAACAAAGATTAATCCCTCATCAAAAGCCAGACGAGTTCTTTTCTTCTTTACTCTTGTTTTTTTAGCCATAATTCCTGCTCCTATTTCTTTTTCTTCAGACCGCCAATGCGGGGTCCTTTTCTGGTGCGGGCATTGGTGTGTGTTCTTTGACCGCGAACAGGTAATCCGCGTTTATGTCTCATTCCGCGATAGCAACCGATTTCAATTAAACGCTTGATATTCATCGCCACTTGCGTTCTGAGCGCTCCTTCCACCACATATTCGTGCTGAACGATATCACGCAGGATTTTTTCTTCTTCCACGGTCAAATCGGCAATCTTCTTATTAGCGTCAATATTGGCTTTCTTCACAATTTCTTCAGCCAGAGATCTGCCAATGCCGTAAATATAGGTCAGGCCTATGACTACTCGCTTATTTTTGGGAAGTTCAATACCAGCAATATGTGCCAAACTTATCCTCCTCGGTTATCCTTGACGCTGTTTGTGCTTTGGATTTGATTTGCAAATCACGCGCACAACGCCATGTCTTTTAATAATTTTGCAATCCTTGCAAATTGCCTTTACTGAAGCTTTAACTTTCATCGATAACTCCTTTGCCGACCCTGCCGAAAACCGGCGAGTCAACTGATTAAAAGGATTTATTTATATCTGTAAGTGATGCGTCCCCTCGTCAAATCATAGGGGGATAGTTCCACTTTAACTTTATCACCGGGTAAAATGCGAATATAATTCATCCGCATCTTTCCGGAACTGTGTGCCAAAATTTCGTGCCCGTTTTCCAACTCAACCCTGAAAGTTGTATTGGGCAAAGCTTCTTTCACAATTCCTTCCACTTCAATTACACCTGATTTTGCCATCCAATTTCTCTCCTTCTTTGCCTCACTTATAAACTTGTGAGTATCTCCGGCTGCCCGTCCGTTATTAATATTGTATGTTCAAAATGGGCAGAAAGAGAATTATCGGCAGTACGGAATTCCCACCCCTGTTCTTTTACGCAATTGGTGCCGACATTGACCATCGGTTCGATGGCGATAGTCATTCCCTTTTGCAAACGCGGACCTTTACCGGCAGAACCGATATTGGGAACTTGAGGAGCTTCATGCAAATCTCTGCCGATGCCATGACCCGTTAAATCGTCCGCAGGATAAAATCCTTTGCTTCTGACATAAGTTTCAATGGCATGAGAGATATCCCCGACACGGTTACCGGCAAGAGCTTTTTCAATTCCCGCGGCAAGAGCCCCTTTTGTCACATCCAGCAAACGCTGTGCTATTTCTGAAACTTTACCCACGGCATAAGTCTTTGCTCCGTCTCCGTGATAACCATTTAAATATGCTCCCGCATCAATGCTGACAATATCACCTTCCTGCAAAATCTTTTCCTTGGAAGGAATGCCGTGCACAATTTCATCATTAATCGAAATGCAAAGAGCATCGGGATAAGGAGGCAATCCCGGAACCCTGTATCCTTTGAAAGAAGGATACGCTCCCTGCTCGCGAATAAATTTTTCGGCAAACTCATTTATCTCCCAAGTGGATATGCCCGGTCTGATAAGAGGTTCCACTTCCGCTAACAGCATAGCTACAATCCTGCAGCTTTGCCTGATTTTATTCACTTCCTCGGGAGATTTCAAATATATCATAATTTAATAGCTCTGCCTTCCGTGCAGCTTGCCTTTTTTCATAAACCCGTCATAATGACGCATAACCAAATGGGATTCAATCTGTTGCATAGTATCTAACGCAACGCCGACAACTATGATTAAGCCCGTTCCGCCAAAATAGAAAGGTAAATCAAATCTATTGCTCAAAATCTCGGGAACCAACGCAATAAAAGCGAAGAAAATTGCTCCCGGAAGAGTAATTCTGGTTAAAACGCTGTTAATGTATTCGGCGGTTTTCTTGCCGGGTTTCTTTCCGGGAATGTGTCCGCCGTATTTTACCATGTTTTCTGCCATCTCAGTCGGATTTAGGACAATAGCAGTATAAAAATATGCGAAGAAAATAATTAAAGCGACATAGAGGATTGTGTAAAGAACCGCTCCCGGAGAAAGCCAAGCTCTGACAACTTCCCAAAAACCGCTGTTCTGACCGAAAATAGTGGCAATCGTAGCGGGAAACATCAAAACGGACTGAGCAAAAATAATGGGAATAACACCGGCAGTGTTAACTCTTAAAGGTATATAGGTGCTCTGTCCGCCGTAGACTTTCCTGCCGACAATTCGTTTTGCATATTGAACGGGAATTTTTCGCGTGGCTTCAGTTACTAAAATAACAGATGCCGTAACCGCGACCATGACAACAAGAGCCAAGATTGCTTTTATAATGCTTAAAGAACCGTTTACCACAAGTTGATACATATTCACAAAACCTTGCGGATATCTGGCAATGATGCCTGCAAAAATGATTAAGGAAATACCATTGCCGATTCCGTATTCGGTAATCTGTTCCCCAAGCCACATTACAATCATTGTTCCGGTAATTAAAGTTATGATACAGGTTAAGAAAAACAAGGCATTAGCGTTTGGCACCACTTGCATCGTTCCGCTGGAAAGACTGGTAAGCCAAACTGCAATTGCAACAGCGTTAAAAGCAGCTATTATTACAGTTCCGTAACGAGTAATCTGATTAAGCTTCTTCTGACCGTCCGCTCCTTCTTTCCGCAGCTTCTCAAAATAAGGAATAATGCTGCCCAAAAGCTGAATAACGATAGAAGAAGTAATATAGGGCATAATTCCCAAAGCAAAGACTGAAGCTCGTTCAAAATTACCGCCCACAAACAAATCCAGCAAGCCGAATAAGTTGTTTCCTTGATCACGCACCGAATTAAAGAAACCTTGCAGTGCCGAAGCGTTAATTCCCGGAATGGGAATAAAACTGCCCAGCCTGTATAAGACCAAAAACAATGCAGTATAAAATATCTTCTTTCTTAAGTCAGCGATTCTGAATACATTACCGAGCGTATTAAACAAATCAGATTACCTCCGCCTTGCCGCCATTCTTCTCAATCACAGCAATTGCATTTTTGGAAAACGCATTGGCTTTGATATGAACGGCTTTGGTGAAATCTTCGGCTGAACCGGCTAAAATTTTGACCGGAGCGTCGGCTTTTTTACCTTTGGAGATGATTAATCCTTTCTCCTCGAACTTTTTGATATCCCATTCCTGCTCATCGTAATCTTGCAGGCGGTTAAGGTTCAGAATACGATATTCTACCTTAAAGATATTTTTAAATCCGCGTTTGGGAAGGCGTCTTTGGATGGGCATTTGGCCTCCTTCAAACCAAGCGGGAATATTTCCTCCGGCGCGTGCTTTATTACCCTTGTGCCCGCGTCCTGCCTGATGGCCGTGTCCGGAACCCTGGCCTTTTCCCAATCTTTTCTTTTTCTTATATCCTTCGGGTCTTTTCAGATTGCTTAAAGTTAACATTTATCTACTCCTATTTGTCAGAAGTCGCATCGGTTGAAACAGGTTCTACCTTAACCAGATACTTGACCTTTTCCACCATGCCCCTAATGACAGGATTGTCTTCATGGATACGACTTTTACCTATTCTGCCCAAGCCCAATGCTTTCAAAACCAGCTTATGCTTTTCCTGGCGCCCGATCTGACTTCGGATTTGGGTAACTTTAATCTTCATTGCTCCTCCTCCGGCTCTTCAGTCTGAGGGTTGCTTCTTTCATGCGTTGTGTAACTTTCTGCCTGAGCTTCAGCGAATTTGTTTGCTTCTTTGCCCGTTAATTCGGCAACAGTTTTTCCGCGAAGAGCAGCGGCTTGATTGATTGTGCGCATGGCTTTTAATCCGTTAATCGTTGCTTTGACTACATTGCAGGGAGTATTGGAACCGAGAGATTTGCACAAGATATTTTCAATTCCCGCTACTTCAAAAATAGCGCGAGCCGTGCCTCCCGCAATAATTCCCGTTCCTTCGGAAGCCGGTTTAAGCAATACTCTGCTTGCACCGTAACGTGAAATCATTTCATGGGGGACGGTTCCTTTCACTAAGGGAATTGTGAACATGGCTTTGGCAGCCTTTTCTTTTGCCTTGCGAATAGCGTCCGCTATTTCATTTGCTTTACCTGTTCCCACACCTACATTACCTTTCTTGTCTCCCACTACTACGATAGCGCTAAAACTGAAATTGCGCCCGCCTTTAACCACCTTTGCCACACGCTTAGTCTCAATTATTTTTTCCAGCAATTGTACTTCTTCGTAATTGGTCTCTTCGTAGTTCATCCTCTTCTCCCTTAAAACATCAAACCGGCTTTTCTGGCGCCTTCAGCTAAAGCTTTTACCCGACCGTGATATTTATAACCCGCACGGTCAAAAGCAACTTGAGTAATGCCGTTTGCCAAAGCTTTCTCACCCAACTTTAATCCGACCTCATAGCTGATTTCCGTCTTTTTCGTCTTTCCTGTCGCGGATTTGAAATCTTTGGAAAGCGTCGATAAGGAACAGAGAGTGCAACCCTTGTCATCATCCACAATCTGCGCATAAATATGTTTCAGGCTTCGGAAGACAACCAGTCTGGGACGAGTTGCTGTTCCTCTCAATTTATTTCGGATTGCCGCTCTTCTGCGATTGCGTTTTTTATTCTTTATTACATAACTTTCTTTAACCATAAGATCCCTTCCTTATTTGGTGCCGGCTTTACCCGCTTTGATTATGACATGCTCATCATGATAACGGACACCTTTCCCTTTGTAGTTTTCCGGCGGACGAACCGCTCTTACTTCCGCGGCAAATTGTCCCACTAATTGCTTATCCTTTCCCTTGATTCTGATGATGCTCTGCAAATCTGCTTTAGTTCCTTTGGAACGAGGAACCGCTTCAGCTTCAACTGTCAGTCCGTTCGGAACCAGCACCATTGTATCGTGCGAATAACCTAAAGTCAGCTTTAACCAAGGTCCGATTCTTTCTGCCGAATAACCGGTTCCGATGACATGCAGAATTTTTTCGTAACCTTCCGAAACGCCTGTGACCATATTTTGAAGAAGGGCTCGGCTCAATCCGTGATTTGCTTTCATCTGTTTAGTTTCTGCCGCACGCTTCACTTTAAGATAGCCGTCTGCTGTTTCCACGGAAATTCCGGGCAGTAAGTCATATTCCAGAGAACCTAATTTTCCTTTTACTGTAACATGATTGTCGTTAATATTAATTTCTACGCCGGCGGGAAGTTTGATTGGTAACTTGCCTACTCTTGACATCTTTCCTCCCCTTACCAGACCTTGCAGATATACTCTCCGCCCACACGGTTTTTTCTGGCATCACGATCAGCCATAACTCCCATGCTGGTGGAAATAATTGCACAGCCTGTATTATTAAATACCGAAGGCAGACTATCGGCTTTGACATAGACTCTGCGTCCCGGTTTGGAAATCTTCTGTATTCCTTTTAACACCGGTTCACCCGTATTGGTGTAACGCAAGTTCACGGAAATACGACGATAATTGATCCGCTGTTCCATGTCCTTATCCATAACTTGATAATTATTCACGAAATTCTCTTCGGCTAAAATTTTAACAATGTTTTCCAGCAGACTGCTGTGATTTAGCACAACCTGTGTATGTCCGGCACGATATGCATTGCGAATTTTCGTTAATGCATCAGCTATCGGATCGCTCACGCTCATGTTCTTTTCTCCTTAAATTAATATATAGTCAGTTTTACCAGCTGGCTCTGGTCACTCCGGGAATTTGACCGTTAGAAGCATATTTTCTAAAGCATAAACGGCACATTCCGAAAGTTCTTATATACGCTCTGGAACGACCGCAGATTAAACAGCGGTTGTATTTTCTGACTTTGTATTTAGGAACTCTTTGTTGTTTAATTATCAATGATTTTTTAGCCATTCCCGCTCCTTATTGTTCAGGTTTCTGAAAAGGCATGCCAAGTTCAGCTAAAAGCTCCCGGCATTCCTCGTCACTTTTTGCCGTTGTTACGATACAAACGTTAAGACCGCGAATCGTATCTATTTTATCATAATCTATTTCCGGAAATACAGTCTGCTCCTTAATGCCGAGAGAGTAATTTCCTCTGCCGTCAAAAGCGTGCAATGAGACACCGCGAAAATCACGCATGCGGGGAATCACGATTGCGGTTAAACGATCAAAAAACTCATACATTATGTCATTTCTTAAAGTAACCTTGCAACCGATCGGCATTCCTGCTCTCAGTTTGAAATTGGAAATAGACTTTCGCGCTTTGGTAATAATAGGTTTGCGTCCCGTTATTATCTCCAAATCTTTCACCGCATTATCCAGTAATGCTTTATTCTGCGTTGCCTGACCCACTCCCATACTGACTACAATCTTATCCAGTTTCGGCACTTGGTTGATGTTCTTGTAGTTGAACTTCTTGATCAATGAAGGCCGAACTTCATTATTGTATTTTTCCTTAATTCTGTTCATGGATTAACCTCTATATCTCATCACCGGATTTTTTATCAATCCTGATTCGTCTGCCTTCGCGTTCAATATAAACCGCCTTGGTAACGCAACCCAGTTTTTCGTTCCACAGCATTACATTGGAAGCGTCAATCGGAGCTTCTTTATGAATGATTCCGCCCTGAGGATTATTCTGCGTCGGCTTCGTATGTTTTTTAATCAGGTTGACTCTTTCAACAATGACTCTTCGCGTCTTGGGAAAAGCTCTCAGCACACGCCCCTTAATTCCTTTATAGGGACCGGTTATCACGATGACATAATCACCTTTCTTAATATGTAAACCTGCCATCATTGCCTCCTAAATTACTTCCGGCGCCAGAGAAATTATTTTGGTAAAACCGTGTTCGCGCAATTCTCTTGCCACCGGACCGAAAATGCGGGTGCCTTTGGGTTCGTGTTTTTCGTCAATAATCACTACGGCATTATCTTCAAACCTGATGTAGGAACCGTCCTGACGTCTCACTTCTTTGGCAACGCGAACGATTACCGCTCTTTCTACCGCACTTTTTTTGATCTTTCCGCCGGGAGTGGCAGATTTGACAGCCACAACGATTACGTCTCCCAAGGAAGCATATTTACTGCGCGTGCCGCCTAAAACTTTTATGCATTGGGCTTTCTTGGCACCGGAATTATCCGCTATATTAACTACTGTTTGTACCTGAATCATAATCTCTTCCCCTCTTACTTCCTGGTCTCGACAATTTTGTGAAGGATCCAACGCTTGCGAGCACTCATGGGACGATATTCCGCAATTTGAACAATATCACCTTCATGTGCTTCGTTATTTTCGTCGTGAGCCATGAATTTCTTATGCCGGCGCACAGTCTTTTTATACAGAGGATGAATAAATTGCCTTTCTACCTTGACAACTATAGTTTTGTCATTCTTATCACTGACCACGGTTCCCTGCATTATTTTCTTTCTTGATGCTAACATTTTCTACCTCATTTAGCTTCAGTTTGCTTTTGCTTCATCACAGTCAGGACTCGGGCTATGTCTTTTTTGACTTCTTTCAATCTATCCGCCCGATCCAGTAAGTTTTTGGCTTTCTGAAAGCGGAGATTAAACAACTCGACTCGCAATTCTTCCAGTCTCTGATTTAGTTCGGCAATACTTAATTCGCGTAATTCTGAAGCTTTCATATTTCCACTCCCTCTCTGCCGATGAACCGGGTTTTTATCGGCAGTTTATGCGCCGCCAAAAGCATAGCTTCCCTTGCAGTTTTCAGATCTACACCTTCAACTTCAAATAAGACTCTGCCGGGACGAACAACAGCTACCCAATATTCGGGAGCACCTTTTCCTTTACCCATACGAGTTTCCGCAGGTTTCTTGGTTACCGGTTTATCGGGGAAAATCCGAATCCAAACCTTACCGACTCTTTTCATATGCCGCGTAATGGCAATACGGGCAGCTTCAATTTGGCGGCTGGTGAGCCAGGCATTTTCCAATGCTACCAATCCGTAATCCCCGTAATTAATTTCAGAACCGGTCCACGCTAACCCTTTTCGCCTGCCGCGCATCTGCTTGCGATATTTTACTTTCTTTGGTGCTAACATTTCTCACTACTCCCTAATTCAGGATATCGCCTTTATATATCCAAGTCTTAATTCCGATTACTCCGTATGTAGTATTGGCTTCCACCAATGCGTAATCTATATCCGCGCGCAAAGTATGCAAAGGAGTTCTGCCTTGTTGATAGCGTTCCGTTCTGGCTATTTCCGCTCCGCCTAAACGACCGGAAACCTGAACCTTTACACCCAAGGCACCATCTTTCATCACATTGCGCATCGCCATTTTCATCGCTCTGCGGAAAGAAACTCGCTGTTCCAATTGACGAGCTATTTCCCGTCCCACTAACCTTGCATCCAACCACATCTTTTCAATTTCCTGTATATTGATGGAAACCGTTATCGGTGTGGTGCGCTTTTTATTGATCAGAACATTTAGTTCGTTACGCAGTTTATCTATATCCTCGCCTTTTTTACCGATGACCATTCCCGGTCTTGCAGTATAAATATCAATCACAATAGAATTGGTCTTGCGGGAGATTTTGACTTGAGAGACCATCTTATCGGCTAAACGCTTATGAATATACTCCCGAATTTTAATATCTTCCTGCAGGAAATCCACATAATTTTTACCTTCGGCAAACCAGACGGATTCCGCTTCTTTATTTATTCCAAGTCTGAACAAAGTCGGATTTATCTTTTGTCCCAAAGCTTTCCTCCTATTCTAAACTCTTGATCTCAAGGGAAATATGACAAGTCTGTTTCCTGATCAAATATGCTCTTCCCTGCGCTCGAGGCATATATCTTTTCATCACGGGACCGACATCAGCAGTTGCCTTTGTGACATAAACCTGATTCAAATCAAGCTTCGGATCTTTAACTTGCGCATTGGCAACCGCAGAAGCAAGCAGCTTACCTATATTTACTGAAGCTCTCTTACGCGATAAACTCAAAATACTCTGAGCGTCGGTTACACGCTTATTACGAATCTGATCTAACACCAAACGTGCTTTGCGGGCTGAACCGCGTGCAAAACGAAGAGTTGCTTTTGCTTCCATTTATGTCTCCTATTTAGCCGGTGTTACTACTTTTTTCTTTTCTTTGTGACCGCGGTAAGTGCGAGTCGGGGAAAATTCGCCCAATTTATGTCCGACCATATTTTCCGTTACATATACAGGCACGAATTTATGTCCGTTATGAACGGCAAAAGTGTGACCGATAAAGTCCGGAAGAATAGTGGAACGCCTCGACCAAGTCTTGATTACCGACTTTTTATTTTCCGCATTCAGCACTTCAACTTTCTTCATCAGGTGTCCGTCAACAAAGGGCCCTTTCTTTAATGATCTTGCCATTTATCTTTCTCCCTTAGACCTTTTTCTCTGATTTAACTATGTATTTATCGGAATATTTATTACGTTTACGAGTTTTTCCGCCTTTGGAAGGTTTGCCCCAAGGTGAAACAGGATGGCGTCCGCCGGATGATTTTCCTTCTCCACCGCCCATCGGATGGTCTACGGGATTCATAACAACTCCTCGCACCGAAGGACGAATCCCCATCCAACGTTTGCGTCCGGCTTTGCCTATTTGAATCAAACTATGATCCGCATTGCTGACCTGACCGATGGTTGCCATGCATTCCTTGCGGATTAAATGCACATCATTGGACGGCATCTTGACATGGACATAATTGCCGTCTTTGGCAACTACCTGACCGTAAGTTCCGGCACTGCGAGCAATTTGTCCGCCTCTGCCAACTTTCAATTCTATATTGTGCACAAAGGAACCCAAAGGTATCTTCTCTAAAGGAAGAGCATTACCGACATTTATATCAGCCGTATTTTTACTGGAAATAACTTTGTCGCCGACTTGCAAACCGTCCGGTGCCAAAATATATCTCTTTTCTCCGTCAACATAATTCAGTAACGCAATTCTGGAAGTCCGGTTCGGGTCATACTCTATGGACGCTACTTTGGCGGGAATATCAAACTTGTTGCGTTTAAAATCTATAATTCTGTAATGCCGACGATTTCCTCCGCCTCTGTGACGACAGGTAATGCGTCCGGTATTATTCCGTCCGGCTGTTTTGCTTTTTGCAATCAGCAATGATTTTTCCGGCTCGTCTTTTGTTATTTCCTTAAAGGAATAGCCTGTCCTGAAACGAAGCGATGGAGTTACGGGTTTATATTTTTTTACTGCCATTTTATACTCCTCACACTTCAAAATCCGCAATCTTATCGCCGGGCTTGAGAGTAACTATAGCTTTTTTCCAATCGGGACGCTTGCCGTTATACTTTCCTAATTTTTTCGGTTTGCCCAGCATATTAATCGTATTTACGCGCACCACATGCACGGAAAAAATCCGCTCAATGGCTTTCTTAATTTCCACTTTATTGGCATTAACGCTCACTCGGAAGGTATAGGAATTATCAGCAGCCATCTGACGTCCGGATTTTTCCGTAATCAGAGGAGCAATAATGATTTCTCTTATACCGCTCATGCTTTGAATACCTCCTCCACCTTGTTCAAGGCTTCTTGAGTCAGCAGGATATAGCTGCTCTTCAAAATTTCGTAGGCATACAATCCGTCTGCTCTGTCCGTCATAACATCCGGCAGATTGGCAAAGGATTTAACGGTGGGAACATGATGTCCGTCAGTTACAATCAGTTTTTTACCTTTATCGGGCAAGATTTTCTGCAGCAGTTCACGCGCGGATTTGGTACTCGGTTTCTCATACTTCAAATCTTCAATCACAAAAATGCGCCCTTCGCGAGCTCTATCCGTAAGCGCTACTTTCAATGCCATGCGTTTCTTCTTTTTCGGAATGTGCCTATACCAATTTTTCGGAAGAATCGCAAAAGCTCGTCCGCCGTGAGTGCGAACAGGAGTGCGACGAGTGCCCTGCCGAGCGTTTCCCGTTCCCTTTTGCTTGAATAATTTCTTTGTACTGCCCTGCGTCATAGCCCTGTTTTTCTTTTGCACAGTCCCTTGTCTTTGATTGGCACGATACATGGAAATTACTTCATTCAACAGTGCGGACGGATTATTCACATCCACGTCAAAGATAGCTTCCGGGAGCTCTATCTCATCAATCTTGTCACCTAATTGATTAAATTTTACTGCTTTTACCATTGCTTGCTCCCTTTATGACTCTTTTTTGATTACGACTAAGCCGTTACGATGGCCGGGAATCGGACCTTTAACCATAATCAAGTTATTCTCTTTATCTATTTTTACTATATGAACTTTGTGCAGAGTGACGCGAGCATTACCATAATGGCCGGCCATTTTCACTCCTTTAAATATTTTGGAAGGCTGAGCGCATTGACCGACGGAACCGGGTCCGCGAAAACTTTCGTGCACACCATGACTTTGCTCAAAACCGGCAAACCCGTGTCTTTTAACAACTCCGCTGAAGCCTCTACCTTTGGAAGTGCCGACAATCGTCACCAAATCATTCGGATTGAACATATCGGCAGTGAAAACATCCCCTTCCTGATATTGCTCCAAAGATTGATCTTGCGTCAAACGAAACTCCCTCACAAAACGGTAATAGGGAGAATTATGTTTCTTGAAATGACCCTGAAGCGGTTTGGTCGTATGCTTTTCCTTCTTCTCTTCATAACCCACTTGAACGGCTTCATAACCATTTTCTTCTTTGGTCCTTTTGCAAATTACCCGACAGGGACCGGCAGATATTACAGTCACGGGAATGACTTTACCGTCCGCATCGAAAATTTGGGTCATGCCAATTTTCTTTCCGATTAGTCCCAACATCGTTAACTCCTTGCGTTGGCTTTGATTTCCACATGCACGCCGGAAGGCAAAGACAACTTTTTCAAAGCTTGCGTAGTCTGAGCAGTCGGATTGATGATATCAATCAATCTTTTATGCACCACCATCTGAAATTGATCCTGACTCTTCTTATCCGCATGCGGAGAGCGCAATACTGTATAAACAGTCTTATCGGTAGGCAGAGGAATGGGACCCACAATTTTAGCTCCGGTATTCCTTGTGCTTTTTACTATTTCCGCCACCGACTGGTCTAATAACCTATGATCATAAGCTTTCAGTTTAATCCGGATCCGGTTCTCATTTTTACTCACTGATACCTCCTCCTGACCTGCATGTAAATACTTCTTTGCTTAGTCTGCAAATCGCTCTCTAAATTTGACTGAGTAAACAGACCGGCTTTTATCTTCCGGTCACTTTGGCGTTTTCTTGCTACACCGTTTGGATGACAAAACATTCGTTCCTCCAAAGAACTATAAACCCCGCTTCTTACAGGGGTTTGTGCTACGCGCTAAAACCGTTTTTCTAAGTAAAAGTCACTCTTTTTTGCAGCCCTTTATCTTGTCAAATTATTTCTTCCTTTTCTCTGGGTGGTAAAGGTAAAAAGTATCCCCTCTTACTATGCTTTCCTAGCAGATGCATATAATTGTCAACAATAATTGGAGGAATCAGAGGAATAGGTTTATCAGTATTCAATTCGGATTGGAAGATTTGTTCAGGGTTTTGATTATTTCTACCTCTATTATTCCTA